>Ga0255058_10000083_pt1:0-15000 | contig 53187 bp, 36 predicted proteins | sample Cases_109_9_MG_FD_188637 | JGI IMG/M metagenome (GOLD analysis project Ga0255058, IMG submission 188637) | Seawater microbial communities from Amundsen Gulf, Northwest Territories, Canada - Cases_109_9 | ecosystem: Environmental > Aquatic > Marine > Gulf | place: Canada: Northwest...
TGTATCTTTAATATATTCAATAAAGCGGTCTGATACCCTCCTTATTGTTATAAAATTCTTTAATAAAGTATAAAGCGGCTAAGGGAACCTGCAACCAAATAGGGCTTCCGTCCTGGAGAACAAATGAAAAAACTTGTTCAAAAAACAAGTTTTTTCAGAATAATAGTATATATGGAAAAATGACCAATTCTTCTACAATGAGTCAACTCAAGTCGGTTTTCTACGCCTTTAATGAGAAGAAAAACAAAAGTTATGCATCTGAGAGTGAAATGAGCCCCTTTCTTACCCTTGTATCAGGTAATGAGTTGTATAAACTTGTCAACAAGCAAAGGATTGAAAGATTTACCTTTTTCGCTAATTAGTATGTTATTTGCGAATTCAGTGGATTTTGCCTCCTGATATACCCTGGAGCTTCTCAAGGCATCGTAAGTATCAGTAATTGAGATCATCTGGCTTACTATATTGGGGGTATATTCCCCTTTAATTTTGGGGTAGCCTGTCCCATCATACTTGACGTGATGCTCCATTGCCGCCAATATGGCAATTTTGGGGATGCCCTTCAATTTCATTATCCTCATTGCCCCCTTAATGGGATGTTTTTCAGTGATTTTGCGTTCTTCTGCTGTTAATGTTCCTGGCTTGTTAAGAATTCCATCGGGCAAAAATATTTTTCCCACATCATGCAAATACGTTGCAATGCCAATTTCATGAAGGTGGTGTCCTGTAAAACCAAGCGATTTGGCTAGACTTATTGTTAAAATAGAAACGTTGACCACGTGCGTAAAAGTATATTCGTCCATTTCCCTTATTGCTGCAAGCATCTTGATAGGTTCCTTGTCTGAATGAATTAAAGTAGCGATAGCCCCTGCAATTAGGGAAAGTTTCGTTATATTGACTTCGTCATTGTATTTTATACTGTCAAAGGCTTCTTTGATTTCTTTGATATGAGAGTGGTAAAATACATCTGAATTCTGATTTTTCAAATCCCATTCAGATTCGGGTTCATCTTTTTTACCACTCTGGTCTATTGCTTTGTTTACCTTGATTTTCCCTATCGTCAGTGAACGGCTACTGAGCATGGAAATCTCTTTTGTCGCGGAAAGGGCTATTAAAAAATCTTCTAACTCTTTTCGGGAAAGCCCGGCATAAAAGGAAATATGTTCAATACCTTTTTCTAACATGTTGTGGATGAACTGATGGGAGAGGAGATTATCAATTTTTAATGGGTTTCCGTTGTAAACGAGTTTGTCATGGACGAGGAGAAGGGTGACTTTTGGCTGAGCATTTAACATTTGCTTGAGTGTGGCATATGCCATATCAATGTGCTGAGTGACCTGAGGATGTTTAAAAAAATACATGCTTATATTCAAAACAGCCACATTCATCTGCTTAATAAATATGGAAATATGTTTTAAGGTTATATAGGGCATAATGGAAAGGATTTTAGGCTTTAATTTCGCGGTTTCTAATCTCTCTGATTGCCATTGATATTCTTTCATCTTTCAAACGGTCACCCGTTTCAAGTAATGTATTGATTTGTGCGACTGGATATCGATCCAAGGAATGGAATAATACGATTTTGAGATCTCTGAGTTTTCCCGGATAGAAGGTCCATTTTTTTTTTGCGATTTTCTCAAGCATTGATATGGTCCGCTCATCCCCAATCATCCCCAGAGTCTTTAGTATGGCTTTCTTTTTCCATGGTTCAGCCATAAAAAGGAATAACCGGTCTATAGTGGTCATTAGGTCAGGCACAACTTCTTTCACCTTAAGAAGTCTTGCAAGCTCGATCGCCTTTTCAGATACTTTTCTTTCTTTTGACACAATCAGTTGAATAAGCCGTTCAATAGCCTGGGTATCTTTAAATTCTAACAAGGTTTTAAAAGCTCCATCAATGATATTTTTGTCATAGTGCGACAATAAGAGTCTAAGAAGGGGAATAAACGTTTGATCGCCAGTATTTTGTATAAAAGAGAAAATATTTTTGGAGAGGATTTCTCTCCTCTCGCTCATGAGATGTTTCAACTCAATTATGGCATCCTCTTTAAAATTTAATAATATATCATTCAAAAGGCTCATGGTTTCGAGTTCCGTTGTTTTATTATATTGTTCAAGAGCCGCTGGAACTATGGCCGAACCAAAAGAAAGGAGGAAGCGGCAAGTGTCCTGCTTTAACCCATTCGGGTTTTTGGCAAAACCTTTGAGGGTTTTTTCGATAAATTGTTCGCTTATAAAGATATTTTTACACTGACTATAAAGTTTTTTTATCTCTGGCTTCGTGGCTTCAGTGCAATTTTTGTCTATCATTCGAACGATATCAATTAACATTTTAAACTCTCCTTGGCTGATGAGATCCTTCGAAATCAAAACAATGCAGCTAATATAGTTTCTGCGCTCTTCAATTTCTACCTCTTCTTGAATAAATGCTAACAATGCTCGGGCAATCTGTAAAGTAAGGCGATTCTCTTCAAGCGTCTTCAAGTAATCTGCAATGGGAAAGGATTCCTTAGAAAACGCCTCTGGAGATTGTTTGGTTAGATATTTCAAGGAGGCATCATAATCTTTGTTTACAAAATGCTCGTAGTTTTCACGTTTGAGCAACTCACCCAGTTTCAGCGTGTCCGATGGGGGTTCATTGACGGATTTGTCATGACTATCCTCTTGTGAATAAGAATCCCATGCCATTGCCGTTAGCATTTTTCTAACAAGAGCAATAAAAGTTGGAGAAACCTCGCTATTGCTATCATTGGCCTGTTTAATGGTCTCTATGACTTTACCGACATCTAAATTGCCAGGAAGCCCATCTCTTTCTTCAGATGCCATCTCTTGCAAAATGGTATCAAAGTCGAATTTATGAAGCTGATTTTCCATGGATGGACCAAGTTGCTCCATCATGTTATGGAGAAACTTGGTTTTACTCCCATGCTCCTGAGAAGGGTGCTTAATTTGGACATCGTCATTGAAAAATTCATTAAATTCTTTTTTATAGGCTTCCACCATATTTTTCAAGCTGGTCGGAGGTTTTTTCGCAGTCGCCTCTCCGGAATTGTCTCCGGCATTAAAATCATCTATAGAATAAATTGAATTAATGGGGCCAAGGTAAGTATTTTTTTTATAATGCAGCGGGGTCTCCCTTTTTGTTAAAGGATTTTTCCCCCTATGGGTTATCTTTTGTTCCACTTCTAATTTAAGATGGGCATAATCCTCAAATTGAAATTTGATATGTGGGAATGCTTTTGCCAATTTATTTTGCTCCGCTTTCATTCTTGACTTGGTTTCCGACTCACTGATCAACCTGAAAAACATTAACAGTTCTTTCTGATTGATTCCTTTTAAAAATTGGATTTCAGCCATATTTTGATTTCTCAGAAGACGTAACAATTCTTTGTTTCCCGGAAGATGGGAATCCAATTTTTCGTTTTCAATATCAAGATAGTCATTATGTACGATAATCCGTAACTTTGATCTGTTTCCTAGGAGCTCTACGATGGTTTCATGCGCCTCTTTAAAGGCCAGCTGGACGGAATTATGACCTTCAGGATAGATAAGGATGCTTTGACAGGCGTTGATAAGTTTTCTAACAACTGTAGAAACGTTTATGGACTTGTTCGGCATGCCAGATTCACTCTCTTTAATCAGGCTGAAAAGAATTCATCAAAGAAGCGGGATAACAACCTCCAGTATTAAGAAATTTGATTTTTATTCTAAAAAGATATCAGATAATTATAATCACGTTCGCATGTTTCTATCAATGATTTTGCCGAAACAATTTCGATAATACACTGGGCTAAGGAGCATATCTTAATTCCCTCTGAAATTTTCCAACAAGATCAAAATATTGCATGTTACAGGGTAAAGGGGATTTAACGGTTAAAACATTATTAGTGTGATTAAATGGCAGTAGGAATTAAATGCTTAATTTTGTAACTTTTTTGAAGGATAAAGCAGTGTCGAAAATAACATGCGAAACAAAAACGGAGGTAAACATAGAGGCGACTATTCCAATGCTCAGGGTAATGGCAAATCCTTTTATTGGACCAGTTCCGAACTGAAATAACACAATTGCCGCAATAACGGTGGTAATATTAGCATCCAGGATAGTTTGAAATGCCTTTGAGAACCCCATTTCCACAGCTGCTCTTACGGTTTTTCCATTTCGTAATTCCTCTCGGATTCTTTCAAAAACCAGTATATTTGCATCCACAGCCATGCCAAGGGTTAAAATTATTCCCGCAATTCCAGGCAAAGTAAGGGATGCTCCAAAATATGATAGAGCTCCTAAAAGGATAACCAGATTCAGAAAAATGGCGAGATTAGCAACGGCTCCTGACAATTTGTAATAGAGTAATGCAAAAATAATTATAAATAGGCCCCCAATCAATATTGATTTTATCCCTTTTTCAATGGAATCCTTTCCCAGAGAAGGTCCCACATTTCTCTCTTCCAGAATTATAACGGGGGCGGGCAAAGTCCCGGCCCGTAACACAATGGCAAGATCGTGCGCTTCTTCTATTCCAAACTGTCCCGTAATTTGAGCTCGTCCTCCCGCAATTTCATCTTGTATAACCGGCGCGGAATAGACATTGTTATCAAGAACAATGGCCAATCTTTTCTTGATGTTTTTTCTTGTGATTTCACGAAAACGTCTTGCTCCTACTTTGTCAAAAGTTATAGAAACGTAAGGTTCATTATAACTCTGGTCGATGCGCACCTCGGCATTCACTAAAGAATCACCAGTTAAGACGGCCTCTTTTTTTAGCAAAAAGGGGGTTTTGGTTTCAATCCCTGTTTCTTTATGAATATTGCGTTGATAAAAAATTTTGTCCCCTTCAGGAATATTTCCAGAGAGGGCGTTTTGCACGTTATTTTCCTCATCAACCAACATGAATTCAAGTAGAGCAGTCTTCCCAATCAAGTCTTTGGCCCTTTTGGTATCTGTAATCCCGGGGAGTTGCACCAGAATTCTCCTGCTTCCCTGTCGTTGAATTGTTGGCTCTGAAACCCCAAATTCATCGATTCGATTTCTAATTGTCTCCAGCCCTTGGTCTACCGCGCTTTCCTGGATACGATTGATCTCCTGATTGTCTATTTGATAACTTATTAATAGTCGCTCCTTATCGAAAATTATTTCTTTTAAAAATGAATAGTCCTTTAAGAGATTCCGTATTTCTTTTAGGGAGTCTTCATGAAATAAGGCTATTTTAACAATATTGTCCGTTGGGGAAGCTGTAACCTTTTCAAAATCGATATCTTTATCTTCCAGATTATTTCGGATATCTCTGGTGGTTCTATTCAGGATGGCTTCCACCGCTTTTTCTGACTGGACTTCTAGCACAAGATGCATTCCTCCCTGAAGGTCCAGGCCTAAATGAATTTTTTCATCCAAAGGAGAAAAGAGCCAAACGGAACCGACTATAACAATAAAGATTGATAAATATTTCCATCTTAATTTTTTTATCACCTATTTATATCCTTTTAAATTTTATCTTTAAGGCTAGTTACAGAGTCCTTGGAGATTTTTACTCTAACATTATCGGCAATCTGAAGGGTAATGACATCATCTTTAATCTTCTTAATCTTTCCATATAAACCTCCTGTGGTTATGACATTATTCCCTTCTTTTAAGGAGGTTAACATTGCATCACGCTCTTTTTGTTTTTTTTGTTGAGGTCTGATTAAAAGAAAATAAAAAATTGCAAACATTGCCAATAATGGGGGAAGCATCCCAAGAAATCCAGCTCCAGGACTGGATCCTTCGGGACCTCCGAGAGGTGGTGCCATTGCGTAAGCTTTTTCTACCATTGGTTTCTCCTAATAAAATATACACAGTTTTTAACAAATTGTTTTGAGTTTGTCAATCAAACCTGATTTTATTGCATGGAAAAAATCTTGGTGATAGTATTGTTGATAGCATTTAGTCAAACTAAAATTTATGCAACGCAAATTCTTTGCCCCTAATAGATAATGGCATAAGTAGCTTTGTTTGAAATTTTTGAGCTTAGGATTACGAGTTTTATTTCCATATATTTATTTTTCCAAAGGTGATGTGAATCATATGGCATATAAAGGGCTGTTGCATAGTCAGGCATTACTAGGAATTTAATTCTTTAATATAATTATGGAGAAAAAATGAATTTAACTAATGACCAGCTAAATAGATACAGCAGGCATATAATTTTACCAGAAGTAGGAATGGAAGGACAGCAGAAGCTGAATGCCGGAAAAGTTCTCTGCATTGGAAGCGGAGGACTGGGGTCGCCAATTATTCTTTACCTGGCTGCTGCAGGGGTTGGAAAATTAGGAATTGTGGATTTTGATAATGTTGAATTAAGTAATCTACAAAGGCAGATTATCCACGACGAAGAGTGGGTTGGAAAACCCAAAAACGAATCAGCTAAAACCTCGGTTAAGCTACTGAATTCTGATGTAAAGGTAGTTACTTATAACGAGCGCCTTACATCCAAAAATGCTACAGATATAATAAAGGAATATGATATCATCGTTGATGGAACGGATAATTTTGCAACTAGGTATTTGGTGAATGATGCCACCGTTTTATTAAAGAAGCCCAATGTATATGGGTCTATCTTTCGCTTTGAGGGCCAGGCTTCTGTTTTCTTTGCGGAAAAAGGGCCATGTTACCGCTGTTTATATCCTTCCCCTCCGCCACCTGGCATGGTCCCAAGTTGTGCCGAAGGGGGAGTCCTGGGGATTTTGCCCGGAATAATTGGCTTAATCCAATCTACAGAAATCATTAAATTGATTTTGGGGAAGGGGGATTCTCTAATTGGGCGTTTGCTTTTGTTTGAAGCCCTATCCATGAAATTTCGGGAATTAAAAATAAGGAAAGATCCGAACTGTCCTATTTGCGGCAAAAATGCCACAATCAAAGAATTAATTGATTATGAAGAATTCTGCGCTGTGAGGACGGGTGATGGAATGGAAATTAAAGAATCAGATAATAAAAATGATCCGGAAATTACCCCCTTGGAGTTAAAAAAAATGATTGATAAAAAAAAACATTTTACTTTGATAGACGTTCGGGATCCTCACGAATACCAAATTTGCCGCATTGAAGGATCGATTCTTATGCCACTATCTCAATTGGCGAGTCATGTGAATCGCCTTGATCAAACTGGCGAGATTATCGCACACTGTTATTCAGGCAAGCGCAGCTTGGATGCTGTGAAATTCTTAAATAATTTGGGTTTTCATAGTGTAAGAAGCTTAAAAGGAGGAATTAAAGCTTGGTCAAAGGAAATAGACCCAACCATTCCGATGTATTAATTTTTTAGAAAATTTAAGATAAAAGAAAATTTTAGTTGTTATTAAGGGAGTAAAAAATAGTTTGTAAATTTGTTTAACGCACATTCCAATAAATATATGAATTTTTGATATATGCGCCATATCAAAAAGAAGTTATACAGAGCCTTCAAAGGGTTAATTCGTTTTCCTCGAACGGTCGTTTCAACTATCAGATTAATAAGAATTCTACTGTTTTAGCGGAATTAAAATTTTTTTCTTGACTTAATATAAAGCCTCCAATAATGTTTTGAATATTATGAAATTTGATGCGATTTTGTTAGCTGGCCAGGGAAAAGCCAGTAAAAAAATTATGGGGCAGAACAAGTCTCTTTTGGAAATTAGAGGCATTCCACTGTTTTGCTACACTTTATCAGCATTGCAAAAAACGCCCAATATAGAAAACATTTATGTAGTGGGCAACAAAGAAACTCTGAAAGCAAAAATTCAAAAAGCTTCTAAATTTCTTAATTCTCATAAAAAAATCACTTTTGTCCAGCAAGAAAAAAATATGTTAAAAACTGCCTGGGTTAGTTTTCTTAAAACCTTGCCTGATGATTCAGATAATCAGGATATTTTAGTCAAAAACATGGAAAAAGCTGTTTTATATATTGCTGGAGATACTCCTCTTATTACGCACCATGAAATTTCAGAGTTTTTATCCAATTGTGATGTGAGCAAATGTGACTACTTTATGGGGATTACCCCAAAGGAAAATTTAAAATCTTTTTATCCTTCAAAAGAAAAGCTTGGAATTAAGATGGCATATTTTCATACCAAAGAAAACAGATATAGGTTAAATAATCTTCATCTGGTCAAACCAATAAAATTGAATAAGAAAGAATATATTCAAGATGTTTATAAGTACAGATACCAAGGCAAGATTAAGAATATTGTTAGGTGTTCTATAGAAATTTTTTGTAATGGAGTTTTCGGGAAAAGTTTGCGATTTTATTTTATGTTACAATTTGCCCTTTTTAGCTCCTACATGAATTGGGGAAAAATAAACTCTTTCTTCAGAAAAAGGCTTCCCAAGAAGGAAATTGAAAAATGTATCTCTCAACTTCTTGGAACAAGGTTTGTAGGGGTTGAAACCCATTTTGGAGGGGCAGCCATGGATATTGATAATAGAAGAGATTTGGAAATAATGAAGCTTCGTTTCAATGAATGGAGGCCAAATCAAGAAGAGCTTGCTAATAAAATTTATTCAGCCTCTGATTCATTGCAAGGAATACCGCAATAATAATGAATGCACCGCATAAAACTGATTTCTTAATTATTGGAAGCGGGGTTGCGGGTCTTTTTTATGCTTTAAAGGTTTCAAAATATGGTTCAGTTGCTATAGTCACAAAACGCAAAATTGAAGAATCTGCCACAAAATATGCCCAGGGAGGCATTGCTTCAGTCACCTCCAGAGATGATTCTTATCGCCTACATATTCAAGATACTATAGAAGCTGGGGCGGGGCTCTGCCACGATGAAATGGTAGAAATCATCGTTAAGAATGGGCCTAAAATGATTAGGGAATTACTATATCTGGGCGCCAACTTTTCTCGTTGGAGCAATGAGGAAGGCTTTTCAGAATTTGATTTGAGCAAGGAAGGGGGACATTCAAAACGCCGAATTATTCACGCCTCTGATTTGACAGGTCGGGAAATTGAAAGAGTGCTGGTTAAGGCAGTGAGAAAAAATAAGAATATTCAGATTTTTGAAAACCATATTGCGGTGGACCTGATTACTTCTTCCAACATATATTCACATACCGATGCCATTAATGGAAAAAATAGGACATTAGGTTGTTATGTGCTGGATAAAAAAAGTGGACAAATTGAGACTTTTTTATCTTCTACAACATTGCTTGCGACAGGTGGAATTGGAAAAGTATATCTTTATACATCCAATCCAGATATTGCGACAGGAGATGGAATTGCAATGGCATACCGGGCGGGCGCAAAAATTGCCAATATGGAATTTGTTCAGTTCCACCCCACCTGCCTTTACCATTCCGAATCGAAATCTTGCTTAATCTCCGAAGCAGTGAGAGGTGAAGGGGGAGTTCTCAGGCTTAAAAATGGACAGTCCTTTATGGAAAATTATCATCCCATGGGTTGCCTTGCTCCACGCGATATCGTTGCCCGAGCAATTGACTTTGAAATGAAAAAAAGTGGTGATGATTTTGTGTTTTTAGATATTACACATTTGCCAGGTTACAGAATAAGGGAACGTTTTCCAAACCTATATCAAATATGTTTGACCTTTGGAATAGACATGTGTGTGAGGCCCATTCCTGTTGTTCCTGCGGTTCATTATTCCTGTGGGGGAATTAAAGTGGATCAAAACGGATGTGCCTCCATAAAGGGCTTATATGCAACTGGAGAGGCAGCATGTTCTGGAATGCATGGGGCTAACAGACTTGCTAGCAATTCCCTCCTGGAAGCCTTGGTGCTTTCTAGTTTTGCCGCAGAAAAGGCTGTGGAGGAGGATCGAAATAAAAAACAGCCTCTCCTCCTAGAATCAGCGCCGCCGTGGGACACAGGCAATGCGGTATGTAGCGATGAGAATGTAGTGGTTTCTCACAATTGGGATGAAATCAGGAGAACTATGTGGAATTATGTTGGAATTGTTAGATCAAATAAAAGGCTTGCTATGGCTAAAGGAAGAATTGAAATTTTAAAGAAAGAAATTAAGGAATATTACTGGAATTTTATGATAACCAGTGATTTGGTAGAGTTAAGAAATATCATTAATGTGGCAGAAATTATTATTAAAAGCGCAGAGTATAGAAAAGAAAGTCGTGGATTGCATTATAATCTTAATTATCCACGTTGTGATGATAAAAATTGGAAACGAGATACAATTATTCAAATGAAGAATAAAACACATGTTTAGTAGGAATAGAGAATTAAAAAAACTTAATTTCTTTTCTCAGACTGGTATTTCACAAATGTCACATTATTCTGTTTTAACCCTCCACAATAGTTCTTTCTAGGGTTCATCTGAATTTTTTGAATTAAGCAAATAAAACGTATCCGTACTCAGCGATATGTTTCAATGCCATTTTGATTAGATACAAGGCTGTAACCCCAATTGTTGAGCCAAATTTATTTTAGTATGAACCCAGTGAAAAATCGAAAACAAAAGGAGTTAATAAATGGGGGTATTTCTTCTGTCGTTTCATTGGTCTCTAAAGGGATGCAAGCCCATCACATTGGGCTATAATTTTGAGGCGTTAAATTTTTGGAGTTGCTGTCTAAAGTAATCGCTTCCAGGAGATAATTCAATAGCTTTTTTAATTGTTTTTATAGCCATATTTATATCTCCTTTTACAAAATAAAGTTCTGAAAGAGTATCAATAAATTCTGGTGTATTGGGTTTTGCCTTTAGTGTATTAAGAGAAATTTTAATTCCTTCATCCAGATTAATACCTTTCTTTGCGTAAAGCCAGGCAAGCCGGTTTAATGTGTAGGGATTATCTGGTTCAAAATCCAGGGCAATCCGGCACAAACCTAAGGCTTTGGTAAAACTTCCCCTTTTCGTATAGGCCGTGCAAAGCCCGAAATAAATACGATGATCTTTTGCATCCATTTGCAAAGCTTCTGTAAAATGGCGAATAGCGGCAACTGTTGATTTCTTTTGGATCAGTAAATTGCCTGTTAAAATATGGGCTTCGCCATTTTTAGGGTTATTCTCAATGGCCTTTATATATTTTATAAGCGCATCCTCGCTTTTGTTTTTGGCTTCATATACTTTTCCTAAACCAAGGTGTCCTCTGGCGTCATTATTGTTTTTGTCCAGCTCAACGATTTGGGAGAAGTATTTTTCCGCTTCATCAAGCTCTTTTTTTCTTAAGTGCAGCTCTCCCATGTTGAATAAAGCCTCTATGGATTCGGGATCAAGTTGCTTCAATTCTTTATAAATTTGAAAGGCATCTTCAATCCGCCCTTGTTTCAAATAAGATTCCCCCAACCATTGAAAAGGCATAGGGGAGGTCCTATCCATATCAACATATTTTTCCAACAACGGGATCGCTTTATCATAATATTTTTTCCCCACATATAATTCTCCAAGCATTTTAATGGCAACTTTGTCCTGGTCATTTATTTTTAGCGCATTCTCAAACTCTGCTTCTGCGCTATCCGTTTTCCCCTGATGCGAGAAAATTAATCCAATGTTTCTGTGAATTGAGCTCTGATTTGGTTTGATCTCAAGAGATTTTTGGTATTCTAATAGCGCTTTGTCATAAAACTTATTTTTATAAAAAATACTTCCCAGGCCATTATGTGCCTCAATATCAGACGGATTAAGGTCCAGGGACTGGTTAAAAGCCTCAAGCGCTTGGTTTTCTAAATTGTTTAACATATAAGTCCTTCCAAGGCTTGAATAGCCAAAGCTATTGGCTGGTTCCAATTCCACAAGCTTTTTATATTCAAATAGGGCTTTGTCATACTCCCCTTTTTTTGAGTAAGAATTTCCCAGCCCAAGATGGGCCTGGAAACTATTTTCATCAAACTCTATAGCTTCAGTAAATTCCTTGATTGCCTCATTTATTTCCCCTGATTTTAAAGAAACAAAACCAGCCTTAGTATATTTTTCTGAATTTTTAAATAACGAATCCGTAATTTTATTATATCCACCAAATATCCCAAAGATAGCCGCAGAGAATAATGCGAGGACTATCAATAGTAAAAGTGGAAATTTTAGTTTTTTGGACTTTGGTTTATCTGTAGATGTTCCAAAGTTTATGGGCAGGGCTGTTTTTTCTTCAGGTGTTTCCTCCAAGGGAGGAGAGAGCATTTTACAATTACCGTCGAAATGGGCCCCATCATCTATAATTAAGTGGGCCGTATTAATATCCCCTTTTACGATGCTGTTTTTTTGAAGATTACTTTCATGAGATATGTTTATGTTTCCTATTATTTCGCCTTTGTTAAGAAGATTGCGGGCAGTAACCTCGGCCTTTATTTGGCCATTTTCGCCAACTATTAAGATATTCGATACCTCTAGCTTTCCATCAATATTGCCGTTGAAATGTATTGCGCCTTCTACGCGCAAAGTCCCTTCTAAATACACGCCTTTGCCACAAAAAGATCCAACATCAAGGGGTTGTGAGTTTTGCTTGTTCATAATGGTTTTGATTTTACCATAGATTATAAAATTCCTTCAACTGTAATGCTTAGGACGGTAAACTCGGTAAAACAGTTATGTTAAATTTAATATCTTATGTTGTTTTCCAATAAACTAGCGCACAAAACCCGATGGGTTATTTCCAAAATAATAAAATATAGCACACTTCCACTCCCTGCTTGAACTAAAATAATAAAAACTCTCGTTTCTGCCTTTTTAAAAAGCAGGGTTAAGAAAGGGTTAATGAAAATGATTTTTTGGAATTTAAATGTATTGCAATTTCTATTATTTTTATTATCAGCTTTTTTTATGAGCTTAAATTAGATTTTTCAAAAGAACTTTGCGGTTTTGTTAACATAAAAGAAGCTCTTGCCTGGAATAGAGTTTTAATTTTTTTCTTTTTTTGACATTTGTCCCTTGGCTTTTGTTTTGTGAAGTTTGTAGTCCACGCTATCAACAAGGGCTTGCCAACTTGCCTCAATAATATTTGAAGAAACCCCTACTGTTTCCCATTTTGAATCATGGTCGCCCGATTCAATTAAGACTCTGGTTTTCGCCTCCGTCCCACTTTTTTCATCTAATATGCGAACTTTAAAATCAAATAACTCCATATCTTTGAGCTCAGGATAAAAACGCAAAAGGGCTTTTCTTAAGGCATTATCAAGAGCATTAACAGGTCCATTTCCTTCCGCAGCCATAATTTCTAGATGTCCATCCACTACAATTTTTATAGTAGCCTCCGAAATGGGTTGTTCATTTTCTTTTCTTTTTTCGATAATCACCCTAAAACCTTTTAAATCAAAAAATTTTTTTCTTTTTCCTACCGCATTTTTCATCAAAAGTTCAAAAGATCCCTCGGCTCCCTCGAATTGAAATCCATCATTTTCAAGTTTTTTTAATTCTGAAAGGATTTTTTGCACTGCCTGATCTTTACTGTCAAGGTTAATACCATATTCCTCAGCTTTGTATAGGATATTGCTTTTTCCTGACAAATCGGAAACTAATACTCTCTGATGGTTTCCAACTAACTCTGGGAGGATATGTTCATAAGCTTGCCTGCTTTTTTGGACTGCATTCACATGTATGCCTCCTTTATGGGCAAAAGCGCTCTTCCCCACATAGGGCTGATGATTCAAATGTTTCATGTTAGCAATTTCATTTACAAAACGGGACACGCTCCACATTTTTTTTAACTGTTCGTCGGAAATGCAGTCCATTTTCAACTTTAATTTAATGTTAGGGATAATTGAGCAGAGATTTGCATTTCCGCATCTTTCCCCAAACCCATTAATAGTGCCTTGAACCTCAGCAGCCCCCAACTTAATAGCAATGATGGAATTAGCCACCGCCATTTCACTATCATTGTGGGTATGGATGCCAAATGGAGTATTAATGATTTTCGATGTTTCTTTGAAGATTGGCTCCAACTCGTGAGGCATGGTTCCGCCATTAGTATCGCATAAAACAATTACATCGCATTTGGCTTCCGCTGCGACTTTAATGGCTTTAAGAGCATAATCTTTATTATTTTTGTAACCATCAAAGAAATGCTCCGCGTCAAAAATGACTTCTTCAAAATGATTTTTTAAATAAGAGACTGAATCGTAAATTAAAGCCAGATTTTCTTCAAGGCTAATTTTTAGAGCATCAAGGACATGGAGATCCCAGGTTTTTCCAAAAATTGTGACAACTTTAGTCTTGGATTCTAATAATGATTTAATATTTGGATCATTTTCAACTTTATTCCCGGATTTTCGTGTACTTCCAAAAGCCGTTATTATAGAATTTTCAAAGTTTTCAAATTTTATTTTTTGAAAAAAAGCCCGATCTTTTGGGTTTGATACAGGCCATCCTCCCTCAATATAATGTATACCCAGATCATCCAACTTATGGGCTATTCGAAGTTTATCCTCAAGGCTAAAAGAGATATCCTCTGCCTGGGAGCCATCTCTTAGGGTAGTGTCATAAATTTTTATAGTTTGCATTTATTTGCGGGGGAAAGAATTAAAATATTTAATTTTTAAATGCGCAACCCAGTGTAGCTTAAGAAAACTAAGAAAAATTTTGGCATTGTTAAATTTGAAATTAGCAAAAATTCTCCATGAGGAAGCGCGCAGGTGGTTTAATTCCTAATTATTTTTATATTAATTAGGAATCCATTTTTAAAGACCTATTTGAAGGAACTGAAATATTTAATGCAAAAGATCTTTCTGAAGTTTTCTTAATATTGTTACATGCTTTTCTTCTTCTTCTAAAAGTCTTTTAAGGGCCTCTTTGCCTTCAGAATTTGGCATAACTGCAATAATTTTTTGGTAATATGCAATGGATTTTTTTTCGATATCAAGTCCAATTAAAATGGCTTCAGCTTCAGATGTTACGTCTTCTTTGAATTTATCAATTTCTCCTCCTGCTTGAAATATTCCTGATCCCTGTAACCTTTTCAAATACGTGATCACCATATCTTCATTTTCCAAATCAATTTCCCCTTCTTCAAAAGCTGGCAAAAGGTTGTTTTCGAAATAAAGCAAATGCTTTTCTTCTTCTTTAAGAAGGCAAGAAAAAACATCTTTTGCT
>Ga0255058_10000083_pt1:20000-53187 | contig 53187 bp, 36 predicted proteins | sample Cases_109_9_MG_FD_188637 | JGI IMG/M metagenome (GOLD analysis project Ga0255058, IMG submission 188637) | Seawater microbial communities from Amundsen Gulf, Northwest Territories, Canada - Cases_109_9 | ecosystem: Environmental > Aquatic > Marine > Gulf | place: Canada: Northwest...
GCTAAGGTCCCAAAGATAAACTAAGTGGAAAAGGTTGTGAAATTGCTCAGATAACTAGGAGGTTGGCTTAGAAGCAGCCATCCTTTAAAGAAAGCGTAATAGCTCACTGGTCTAGTGGTTCTGCGCCGAAAATGTAACGGGGCTAAAGTTTATCACCGAAGCTACGGATTTGAACAGTAAAATGTTTAAGTGGTAGGGGAGCGTTCTATAGAAGATGAAGCCGGACCGGCGAGGACCGGTGGATGAAGTAGAAGTGAGGATGTCGGCATGAGTAACGATAAAACAGGTGAAAAACCTGTTCGCCGAAAACCCAAGGGATCCTGAGGAAGGCTAATCCGCTCAGGGTAAGTCGGCCCCTAAGGTGAGGCCGAAAGGCGTAACCGATGGGAAACGAGTTAATATTCTTGTACCATCGAAATAGCATTTGAGCGATGGGGTGACGCAGGAGGGTAAGCCATCCAGGTGCTGGATGTCCTGGTTTAAGCCTGTAGGAGGATTTCTTTGGTAAATCCGGGAAATCATTTAAACTCTGAGAGGTGATGAGGCGTCAAATCTTCGGAGGCGACGTAACTGGCTAATCCCATGCTGCCAAGAAAAACCTCTAGTGAGCTATTTAGGTGACCGTACCCTAAACCAACACAGGTGGGTGAGGAGAGAATCCTAAGGCGATTGAGAGAACTCTGGTTAAGGAACTCGGCAAATTTGCTCCGTAACTTCGGGAGAAGGAGTGCCTCTGGTAGGTGAAGTGACTTGCTCATGGAGCTGAAAGAGGTTGCAATAAAATGGCGGCTGCGACTGTTTACTAAAAACATAGGACTCTGCTAACTTGAAAGAGGATGTATAGAGTCTGACGCCTGCCCGGTGCCGGAAGGTTAAAAGGAGGAGTTAGCTTTCGGGCGAAGCTCCAATCTGAAGCCCCGGTAAACGGCGGCCGTAACTATAACGGTCCTAAGGTAGCGAAATTCCTTGTCGGGTAAGTTCCGACCTGCACGAATGGCGTAACGCTGGCCGCACTGTCTCGACCAGGGACTCAGTGAAATTGTATTACCGGTGAAGATGCCGGTTACCCGCGACAGGACGGAAAGACCCCGTGCACCTTTACTATAACCTGATAATGGGTCTTGTGGTAATATGTGTAGGATAGGTGGGAGACTTTGAAATCTTGGCGCTAGCCAAGGTGGAGTCAACCTTGAAATACCACCCTTATTATTTTGAGATTCTAACCTGGAACCGTGAATCCGGTTCGGGGACATTGTCAGGCGGGTAGTTTGACTGGGGCGGTCGCCTCCTAAAATGTAACGGAGGCGCACGAAGGTTCTCTCAGGCTGATTGGAAACCAGCCATCGAGTGTAAAGGCATAAGAGAGCTTGACTGCAAGACTGACAAGTCGAGCAGGTGCGAAAGCAGGTCTTAGTGATCCGGCGGTTCTGAATGGAAGGGCCGTCGCTCAACGGATAAAAGGTACGCCGGGGATAACAGGCTTATCGCCCCCAAGAGTCCATATCGACGGGGCGGTTTGGCACCTCGATGTCGGCTCACCGCATCCTGGGGCTGTAGCAGGTCCCAAGGGTTGGTCTGTTCGCCCATTAAAGCGGTACGCGAGCTGGGTTTAAAACGTCGTGAGACAGTTTGGTCCCTATCCGTCGTGGGTGTTGGATATTTGAGAGGAGCTGTTCCTAGTACGAGAGGATTGGAATGGACGAACCTCTAGTGTTCTGGTTGTGGCGCCAGCTGCAGTGCCAGGTAGCTACGTTCGGAATGGATAACCGCTGAAAGCATATAAGCGGGAAGCCAACCTCAAAACTATATATCCCTTCCCTGTAAAGGGTCTAAAGACGCCTTGAAGACTACAAGGTTGATAGGCCGGATGTGTAAGTACAGTAATGTATTTAGCTAACCGGTACTAATCCGTCGTGAGGCTTGACCTTTTGAATTTTTTGTTCAATTAAAAAAATGTAAGCAAGATAGAAAATCTTAATTGCAATGCGTTAAACTGAAATTTCTAATTGTCCGAGCCTATATTTTAATTTAAAGGTAGTGGTTTTTCGGTGGCTATAGCGAGGGGGTCACACCCGTTTCCATCCCGAACACGGAAGTTAAGCCTCTCAGCGCTGATGGTACTGCACGGGTAGCTGTGTGGGAGAGTAAGACGTTGCCGAAATTTATTAAAAAAGAGCCCTGTTTTCAGGGCTCTTTTTTTTGGGGGGAAATAAACCTTATTTTTGTAGTTATGTTTTTTTAAGGCTAAATAATTTTGGTTTATTTAAGTTATGGAAAACATTATAGAAATATAAAACCATATTTTCCTCAAACCATGTCTTTTGTTCACAGGGCTGAAAACCCTTTTGCAGGCTTTATTCCATTTGAAACTAATAGTTAAGGAATTAATTCTTATAATTATTCCAAACTATTTTCACTTAAGGCCCTTTAATTTGAGATCATTGAGAGGACCATTGCTTTCCATAAATATTATTTTCTGTTTGTTTATTTTTTAATATTTTGTGAAAGGTTGTCTAACATGTGATCTCGTTTATCGTACAACCTTTTTGATTTTCTGGGTGGGCATTTGGTTAAGATGTAAGAAGTAATAATTGGAAAAGCGATGGTAATGTCAATATACGCAACAACGGATTGGGGTAGCATGTCGGGATTAATTTTCCCCCAGCTAAGAGCTTCACTTGGTGTTGCGCCTGATAACCCTCCAGTATCAGATCGAGCATCGGTAATTTGGATAAAATAATCGTGTCCTTTAATTGGCTCATGAATAAGATCATTGAGCTGAGGTATTGTTTGTAGTATAAAATTTTTTGGACTGCCGCCTCCTAGAATAATGACCCCGCTTTTGGCTGTTTGTTTAGCCATCAAGGCAATAGCAGTAACTTCGTTTACATCTCTTATTACATCTATTTCTGTTTTAATTCCTTTTTTGAGATGAGTTTCCGCGATATCAAGGCCAATGGCGCTATCGCATGGAGATGGTGTGTATACTGGAATTCCTTGCTTCTGCGCAGCCGCCAACATTGAAGCGCCGCATGTGCCTAATTCTTCCTCCTTTTTAGCCAGATATTCCCCTAATAAATAATGAATCTCAGAGGAGGGCATTTTTTTTTGGAACTCAGGTTGGCAAACCGCGCTTGCAATATACTGGTTGGTATCATCTAATACATCATTGTCCATAACAATGTCATAAATACGAACTAATTTTTCTTTCTGCAAAGCTATATCATCCGCAAAAGGGCTATTTTTATAGAGCTTATACCCAAGGCCAAAATGCATATCATGGTATAGGTTGGCGCCTGTGCTTATTATGTAATCAACATACCCATGTTCAATCCAAGGGACTAAGCATGTTGAACCCAGTCCTGCGGGTGTTAACGCTCCTGAGAGAGATAGGCCAACTATCACATCATCATTTATAAACTTTTTGGCCAAGAGCTGACAGATTTCATTTAAACGGGCCGAATTATAGGCGTTAAAATAGTTTTCTACCAGCTCTACCACGGTCATATTTTTTTTTGCGGGAGTAGTTAAAATAGGACTTCCTTTATGTTTCATGTTTTTTCCTAAAAATGTTTTAAAGTCTTTCACTCAGCCTTAAAGGACATGGATAAAATAGAGATGAATGTGGTTGTTATTGGGCAAGAATAGGAAAATATTCTAACACAATATACTAGCTTCCTCAAAAATTTAAAAATAAATAAAATTATAGGCCATGTTCTCAAGAATTCTATCCCAATTTAAAGTTGACTATAATTAATTAGCTGCGTTAAAATAAAACAGTTTGTGAAGTGTAAATGTTTATTGACAATTACGAGACTTTAATTAAATTCATCTTCGAGAAACTTCGTCTGAGATTAGCAACATAGTGAAGCCAATAGGCAAGGACCTTGGTCAAATTATGGCCCACGATACGGTAAAGGATCAAAAAGGGTTAAGCCTCTTCAAGTAGCTCCTCGATTGTTATTTTTCTTTAAGAGCTATCTATAGAATTAACTCGTTATCCCTGTGGCTATTAAACTAGAAAACAAAATTATCGCAATAAAGAAAATATTGGTTGTTGAGGATGGGATGATAATCCGCCAACTCCTAAAAAGATTTTTAGAAAAAGATGGGTATTCGATTGTGGTTTCATTTAGCGCGGAAGAAGCGTTTAAGATGACCGAAAAAACACACTTTGATTTAATAATCTCCGATATCAAGTTGCCCAAAATGGACGGAATTGATTTTTACAAACTTCTCGTTCAAATTAAGCCAGAGCTTAAAAGGCGATTTATTTTTATTAGCGGGGCAATTCCGCAAAACGTGATTGATTTTGCCAATAAAACCGGGAATCGTTACTTACAAAAACCATTTAGGCAATTAGAAATTAGAGAAATGATAAGTGATATGTTTAATGATAATACCAATATGAATATAAGCTAGACAAATGCTATTAAATTGGTTTTACGTCCAACAAGCTTGTTAAGTTCCCTTGACTTGGAGAAGCTTTGTGTTGGAAATAAAATAAATCTTATACAGAGAGAGAAATTTTGTTTAAAAAGTTACTGTCAATATTTTTTTTCATTTTATGCATAGGGATCATATCCTCAAATGCCATTGCTTCTCCAATGCATGATCATCACCCTAAAAATTCAAATCAATTGTTCATAGCCAATTCTGACAAAATTCAAATCGATGGATTTAGAGATCCCTCCATGCATTTTTGCCCTATTAAATTACATTTTATGAAAGGGCCCTTTTGTGAAATAAAATCATATTTTTTCAGAAATTTTGGCTCCGATTCCGAAGATAAAGAATATTTTTTATCCACTCATTGCGGAGGATTGCCTAAAGAGCAAGTTTCTTTTGGCCTCCAGTCGGCTCCAAAGTTAGGATCTTATGGATATATGGATAAAAAAATGCATTTTCCATGCAGTTTTTTAAACAATATTCTTATCATAAAATCTTCGAAGATTTACACGAATGTGTGGCGCCCCCCTCCTTCTGTTCTTCTCTAACTTTTCTATTTAGCAAAATTTGCCCCTTTTAAAATAAAAGCGAAATTATTTTCTTTCGCTAAGGGGCGTATTGTTTTTTGTGCCTCAAAACTTTTCAATAACCTATTTCCAATGTCATAGGATCTGGTTTTTCCCCTACTTCTTTATTGAAAATGGTTTAACATTTTTGAATGGAAAAAGGAAAATCCTTTTAGATTAAAACTATATTTTTAAAAGTGTGACCTTGTAATGATCAAAATTGAAAGGAATAACCAATGAAAATAATTTTAGTGTTTGTTACGGTTATTTTACATATATTGACTTCAGTTTCATTTTCAGAAGCTAGTTGTGGATCTTCCAATTGCTCCTTAATTAACGGGTCTCAGGAAGGAACCGTCAATAAAGGGAAATTTGTTATGGATGTTTCCTATCGCTATATAAGCCAAGACAAAAAAAAGAGTGGCTCCAACACCATATCATCTGAAGTTTTAGTTCCAAAAGTTGATTTTGAGATGAGAAAATTGGAACTGGATCATCATAGAGAGTTCAGAACCATTAACAAGTTAGTTCAATTGGACGCAAGTTTTGGGCTAACAGATATAATAACTCTCAGCGTTAGTGTGCCTGCCTTTAACGATCGGTACCATGAACATGACGATGGAGTGACCCCTGCGGATCCTGCCGGAGAATTTACCAATGCCGATGGATCCACTGGTTTTGGCGATGTGACTGTATTAGGAAAGGTTGCCCCCTTAAAGACGCCAAAACACCATGGCACTCTCGGCTTTGGCGTTAAATTTCCAACCGGGGAGTATAAGTTAAGAAATAGCGAGGGAGATATTAATGAGCCTACAATAATGCCCGGAACAGGCTCCTATGACTTTATACTATCAGGCTTTTATAATTTTTCTTTTATACCAAATCTCTTAGATATTTTTGTTTCCATTTCTCATAGGTTTACAACAGAAAATTCGTTGGATTATCTATTTGGCGACAGCACCTTTATTGATGGAGGAGCAAGCCTTCGATTAACAGATATAGCCTTGCTTAGCCTTCAAATAAACGCAAGAATTTCCGGTCGCGACCGTTTTATTAACATGATGGTCCCTAGCACAGGGGGTGAATTTGTAAATATTACTCCGGGAGTGAGATTAATTGCCACTGAAAACCTTTCATTTTATTCTCATGTCCAAGCGCCAATTTATCAAAGAGTAAATGAAGTAAATTTGGCCCCAAACTTTGGTGTATTATTTGGAGTTTCCTATGCATTTCCCGGTGTCATATAATTTTCTGAAAAAATTTAATTACGTATTATTGGCGCTATTCATTATTTTTCTTACTGGCATGGCAAAGGCCCCTCCCATCGTGGGGGGGCCCGCGCCCGGTTTTGAATTAAAGAGCCTTGATGGAAAAACAATATCCTTGTCGGATATGCAAGGGAACCTTGTTGTCCTTCATTTTTGGGCTACCTGGTGTGTTCCTTGCGTCAAAGAAATGCCGGAATTTCAAAAGGCGCATGAATCTTTTAAAGATAAGAAAATTAAAATATTGGCCATAAATCTAGCGGAAAGTAAAAAAAATGTCGAAAAATTCATCCAGAGCTATTCCTTGAGATTGCCCATTTTATTGGATAAGTTTGGGAAGGTAGCCGCAAAATACAAAGTTACTGGATTGCCTGTAACATACTTTATCGCGCCAGATGGAATTGTGCGGGAAAGGATTTTGGGAGGAGGCCTTACCCAAGCATTAATTGATGAAAAGATTAATCAGATAAAGTAGGGATAACCTTGGTTCGAAAAAATAAATAAATTTTCCCATTACAGGTTTGGAGCGTGTTTCATCTACAAAACATAGAGCGGCCAAGGGGCCGCAATCAAATTGAGGTTCCGCTCAGATGAGCAAGCAAAAAAAACTTGTTCAAAAAAGTAGTTTTTATAGGGTAATAATTTAACTCAATCAGGCTGAATTGATCATTAGCTTAATAAGCTAACTGCGACTTGCTTGCGCATCTTTCCACTTGTTGCAGGTTGTTGCTGACTTATGCAATGGATTGCGCCAAGGGCATGCGCCAACTCAGAGCAATTTATTCCGATTGCTTTGCGGGTTGGGAATAAATCCTGAATAATGCTTACAGCTTTTATATCATTCTCATGGCCGTAATAAGGAACTAACACACAACCATTCCCAATGTAAAAATTAGCGTAGCTTGCGGGTAGTCTGGCGACTCCATTCTCCGAAAAAACTTCTCCGGGCATTGGTAATTTTACTATTTTCAACTTTCTTCCATCCTGGTCTGTAGATTGCGATAAAATTTCATAATTGTTCTTTAAAATAGAATAATTCGCGTCATTTTTATTATTTTCATAAGCGCAAAGTACGGTGGTTGGATTAACAAATCTTGCAATATCATCAATATGTCCATCTGTGTCGCCTCCAAGAATGCCTTCTTTAAGCCATATAATGTTGGAAACTCCAAGATAATCCATTAGATAACTTTCTATTTCCCCTTTTGCAAGAGTTGGATTTCTGTTTTTATTTAAAAGGCATTGTTCTGTTGTTAAAAGGGTTCCCTTTCCATTCACATCAATAGACCCGCCCTCTAAAACTATTCCAGGGTTAAAGCAGGGAATTTTCAGGAACTGATTAATAAAGGGGGGGGCGTTAGTATCGTTTATAAGTTTTTCATATTTCTCCCCCCAGGCGTTAAATTTCCAGTGGGTCATGGCCAGTTTGTTTTCTTTTTTATTTAATATAAAAATCGGGCCATAATCCCTCATCCAAACATCGGTATAATTAAAAATATGAAAATGAATATTCACGGCGTCCATTTTTTCAATGGCCAGCCGCTCTTCAATATTTATTTTTACATGATTGTCTTTTGCGAGGATGTGGATCTTTTCATTTTTAGAAACTGTTTTTATGATTTCTAAATATGTTTTATGCACATTTTTGAGACCCTTGGGGAAATCATCAGTATTGTGAGGCCATGCCAGCCAGATAGCTTCATGTTTTTCCCATTCCGCAGGCATATGGTAGCCTAGGGCTGTGGGGGTTTTTACGGCAATTTTTTTTTGCATAGTATTTGGTAGAATTCAGGTCGCCTATTTTTTAGGAATCCCCAATCCTCTTGGATTCTTTGGTTCATGGTTAAATCCATTTCCGCTATAAGTATTTCTTCTTTATTCTGGCTTGCCTTTTTAAGCATTTTCCCGAAGGAGTCGCAAACAAAGGATCCGCCCCAAAATTGAATTCCTCTCTCCCGTCCCACCCTATTCACCGAGGCCACATGCGCGCCATTTGCAATAGCGTGCCCTCGCTGGATGGTTTCCCAGGCATCATGCCAGTTTTCTCCCTTCGCATTATAATCCTTTGTCCATCCAATGGCAGTGGGGTAAAATATTATTTCTGCGCCCCGAAGAACGCTGGCCCGGGCCGCTTCAGGAAACCACTGGTCATAACATATCAATACACTAATATCAGCATATTGTGTATGAAACACAGGGTATCCTGAATCACCCTCAGAAAAGTAATTCTTTTCATAAAAGAGGGGATCAAAGGGAATATGACTTTTACGATAAACCCCAGATATTTTTCCATCCGCGTCAATCACAGTGGCGGAATTATAATAATTTCCTTTAATGTCTTTTTCGTATAAAGGGACAATGACAGCAACCTTAAGTTTTTTGGCTATAGAGGATAATTTTTCCGTTGTTTTTCCCGGAATAAATTCAGCCAAGCGAGAAACATCATTTTTTTCGTCCTGAGGAAAATAAAAGGTTAGAAATAGCTCCTGAAGACAGATAATTTGGGCCCCTTTTTCTGCCGCCTGCGCAATCTTCTCCATTGTATTTTGAAGATTCTTATCGATATCTCTTAATGCTACTGACTGAATAAGTCCAATAGTAATTTTTTTTTCTGCCATATGTGAAACTCCATTTGTTCTAAAGAAATTGTAATCTATAACGTAAACTAATTGAATTTATAATCCTGAATTGCATGGAAAATTTTTTTTGCTGTTCTGTGATTTTTTCTATTTTAACCCTAAAAAAATTAGACAGAAATCTATGTCCGTAGCCATAATGGGTGCGCGACAAATTTGTTGGTAAGGAATTCAGACACATGCTCGATATTCCCAAAAATTCTCCCAACGATTAGTAAAAGGCAGCAACGTAGAGCTAAAATATTATTGGCTTCTTTAACAGTCCAATGCATACTGGACTGTTTTAATATTTGTCCGATTACTGCACGACATCCTGCCTCCAATACTCCGGAGCAGACAAAAAAACTTTTCTTTCCTTACCATTACCAAAAGCTATTTTGGCTGAATTCCAATAGAGTTCACGGGCATGATAAAGGTCAATAATCTGAATCGCTCAATAAAATTGTTCATCAGCAAAATACCATATCCATGGCGCGCCATCCCCAATAATGCAAACTTTTTCCGATCTCTCTGGGAGCCTTGATGAATAGATTCCGCGCAGATATAAGTGACAGGAACTTTTTTCATAGGAATAACATTGCTGGAAAGCGCCTTTGCGCCTTTTTATTTGAAAAAACTCTTCCACTTGTTGCCTCACAAGTAGTTTGAATGTCTTTCTATTTCCTTAGCATCTACGCTAATACCTGTATGTTCTTTTATGTCTTCATGACCAAGAGCAAAAGGTCTATATGCTACTACCTGCTGCAAAAACCTTCTTTGCATTCCTTATCATAGTAATAAGCTAGTTTTACTGCCAAGGAGTGGCGCTACCTTTATAGTCTCCTCCATCTAAATTAGTTATTCCTTTTTGAAGCTCCGACCTCTGGTCGGAGAGTTTCACTTATTTTTGAATTTTTTCCTGAACAGATCCTGCAATTTTTTTTTAAGCTCTTCCCTCTCGTTCTTATTTTCAACAACAGATATTGATTCTAAATCACATATTTCCTCATTTACTTGAATGATTTCATCACAAAGATTTTTGTAGTCACGATAGTTAGAAATCTCCTCTTTGTATATTTGTAATTCAGGCCCTAATTCTAACTTCTTAGCATAACTTTTTCCTTTCAGCGTTATACTCCATAGATATTGGGGACCATGACCAGGATGCCCCTTGGCAGCACAAATACAATTTTTCTTACCTCATTTCCGGTAATTTACCGCTAAAGATCCGCGCCTAAAGTTACCCACCTTTTTTATCTTTTGTAAAGACTTTCCCTCTTGGCATTCATTGCTACTAAAGATTTTTTATTAGCTCCTCCCTATGATCTGTCTGCTTATAAGCAAACAGATTGCAGGGTAAAAAAACTTTTTTTGTCAAATTTACCAATTTATGGGAAGATATTTTGTTAAGATATCGTATAAACTATACCTTGCTTTTGTTGTAAAAGGACTCAAAATTTTCATTTACGCCAAGTAAAATGTGCTTTTTAGTTTATTTTTTTAATGGTAAAGTCTTTTATATAATATCAATACTGCTCCGTTATATATATATATTATTTATAAGTGTTACAGTTCAGAATGGTACCCAAAAATTTTGCCGCCATCAAGAAGTGAAGCAAAAAAAAATTGCTTCAAGTCCTCTCTATCAACCAGAGGATTTTCTCGGAACTTCAAGTTCCTGACCTTTTCATGTCTGCCAACACGACGTATCACCTCATAACCTTTAATTAGAGGGCCTTGCTAAGTTTTTTTGTAAGCAAGTGGGACAGCAATGGTATAATATGGAAAAATTTATACGAAAAATAAAAAATTCATTCAAGGCAAATAGCGTTTTTATGCTACCTCATTCTAATGGAGTTTTAAAAAATATTGAGGAAAAAGTTCTTAATGAAGAACGACTTTCTTTTGATGACGGTGTCGCTCTCCTTAATTCACCTGATCTGTTAGGACTTGGCTACCTTGCTAATGTAGTGAGAGAACGAAAAAATGGTCAAGTGGCATATTTTATAAACAATCGCCATATTAATCATACAAATATTTGCATAAACCGCTGCAAGTTTTGCGCTTTTAGCAAAACAAAAGGAGAAGATAATTCCTATGCCATGACCATTGAAGATATTTTGAAAGCGGCTGAAAGTTATAACAATGGCAGGGTAAGCGAATTCCATATTGTAGGAGGACTGCATCCCGACCTGCCCTTTTCCTATTACCTGGATATGCTTGAAGAACTGCATAAAAAGTTTCCGGGGGTTCATTTACAAGCATTTACCGCTGTTGAAATTGTTCATCTTGCCGAACTTGCTGGTCTTAGTGTTAAAGAAACCCTTCAAAAATTAAAAAAGGTTTCCCTGAGCGCTTTGCCGGGAGGCGGGGCGGAAATATTTAATCCTGAGACGCGAAACAAAATATGTCCGGAAAAAATATCCGGAGAAAAATGGCTAGAAGTGATGAAAACGGCTCACAAGGTAGGTCTAAAAAGCAACGCTACTATGTTATACGGGCATATTGAATCTCCTGAAGATATGGTAAATCACTTGATGGAACTGCGCCAGCTTCAAGATATTACGAATGGATTTTTAGCGTTTATCCCATTGGCATTTCATCCCGCCAATACCAGCATGAAGGAGCGCCAGTCTACAACCGCTCATTTGGATCTGAAGATCCTGGCTGTTTCCCGACTTATGCTGGACAATTTCCCCCATATTAAAGCTTTTTGGATAATGGTTGGCGCCAAAATCGCTCAGCTTTCCCTTTCTTTTGGCGTGGATGATATTGACGGCACCGTAGTGGAGGAAAAAATTACCCATGCCGCAGGCGCAAAAACAGAAGAATATATTGAAAAAGATCTTCTCATTCGTTTGATAAATGAGGCAGGAAGAGAAGCGGTGGAGCGTGATACCCTCTATAATGTAGTTTCGTAATAGTTCACCGCAAAGGCGCAAAGAAAAAATTAGAGAGTATGGACTATTCTTTTAATACCGTCTTTCATCATGGCAACATTAAAGTTTAGTAAAATTCCCAGGTTTAAGCTGGACAGCTTAAAATATGTCAAGAGTTGGGCTTCATGAATGGGTTGAATGCTATCCACGGCCTTTAACTCTAAAATAACCAGGCCTTCTACAACAATATCAAGGCGATAACCGCAATCCAATTTTACATTTTTGCACCAAAGGCCAAGAGGCTTTTGTCTTTCAAAAGAGAGCCCATGTATAGCAAGTTCCCGGCATAAACATTCTTCCTAAGATGATTCTAACAGGCCGGCCCCCAAATGCCGATGGACTTCAATAGAGGCTCCAATAATTTCTATTAAACATTGATCTTCTCTTTTTAGCAATTGGTCCCTTTACGTTCTTTGCGCCTTTGCAGTGGCTAAACGGTTACGTAGTTTCTTAATTATTCAGCCACAGATTTTGCCTCGCGGATTCTACCCTTTATTACTATCTATTTTTATCGCGAAGTTCTCCTCTTAATTCCCTTTCTACAGCTTTCTTTTTAATGGATTCTCGCTTGTCGTATATCTTTTTTCCTTTGGCCACTGCAATTTCCACTTTGGCTTTTCCACGAACAAAAAATATTTTGAGTGGCACAAGAGAAAGCCCCTTTTCCCTGGTCAGACTATTCAGTTTCTTGATTTCTCTTTTATGTAAAAGCATTTTGCGTTTGCGAAGGGGGTCGTGGTTCTCTATATTTCCATAGGCATAAGGATTAATATGGCAATTAACAAGAAAAGCCTCTCCCGATTCAATGCTAGCATAACTGTCTTTAAGATTGGCTTTTCCCTCCCTCAGGGATTTTACTTCCGTGCCTTTGAGGGAAATCCCCGCCACGTATGTGTCATGAATAAAATAATCATGGCGAGCCTTTCGGTTTTGAGCCACTATTTTTTTTTCTTTTCCCATAATTTTTTATTAAAGGAGAGCGCCGCGAACTTCAGCGCCTATTCTCAGTGGCTTTAACTCCCTTTTTCTTTGCTAAAATAAAATCGATTTGCCTTTTTCCTATGCTCACATTTTCTACTGTGACATTTATTTTATCGCCTATGCGAAAAACTTTTCTTTTATGTTCGCCTATAAGGGAATGTTTTTTCTCATGGAAGATGTAGTAATCATCTTTCAAGGAGGTTACGTGGATTAACCCCTCTATGAATATATCTTCCAATTCCACAAAAACTCCAAAAGAAGCGATGCCTGAAATAAATCCTCTATAGTTTTCTCCGATTTTGTCAATCATGAAATGGACTTTGTTTAGATTAATAATTTCCCGTTGCGCCTCTTCAGCAATACGCTCCCTGACTGAAGAGTTCTTGGCAATGTGAGGCAAACTATTTTTTAAGGATTCCTTCTTATCATCGGGCAACTTTTTGTTGGGCAATAAGAATTTTAATATGCGGTGCGTAATTAGATCGGGATAGCGCCTTATTGGAGACGTAAAATGGGTGTAACATTCAAAGGCAAGACAAAAGTGCCCTAAATTTTTTTCCTTGTAAACGGCCTGCTTCATTGAGCGTAGCAGTATGTGGTTGATCAATTTTTCTCCAGGCTTTCCTTTTGCCTGTGCAAGCAGTTTTTGAAGGGACTTTGCTTTTACATTTTCAAGATTGCTTATGGAAAACCCGAAGTTATGCACAAATTCATTAAGTTCAATTATTTTTTCTTGATCAGGCTCCTCATGAATTCGGTAAATACCCGGTGTGTCAGAGTTGTGTATGTGCTTAGCAACCACGATATTGGCAGCCAGCATAAATTCCTCAATAATTCTGTGTGCAATATTTCGTTCCGCCTTCAATATAGTTTCAATTCTTCCTTCCTGATTGAGAATGATATCCGGCTCCGGTAAATCGAAATCGATGCTTCCAGATTTTTCTCTTCTTTTATTTAATTTTAGCGAAAGTTTTTTCATTAAATATATATTCTTTAATATGTTTTCATAGCGCTGTTCAATTTCCTTATTTTGACCGTTCAATATCTTTGCAATATCTGTGTAGGTCATACGCTCGTTGCTGTTTATGATGGAAGGGTAAATATTGTATTCAAGCAACTTTCCATTGGCGCTGAAATCCATTTCAACTGTGATGGTTAGACGATCTACTTTTGGCTTTAAACTGCAAATTTCGTTGGAGAGTTTTGTAGGAAGCATGGGTATAACTCGATCAAGAAAATAAACGGAAGTCCCCCTTTTAAATGCCTCCTTGTCCAGTGCGCTATTTTCCAAGACATAATGGCTTACATCGGCAATATGCACATAAAGGCGGTAGATTTCGTTATCCAATTCTTCAATTGAAACTGCGTCATCGAAGTCTTTTGCCTTTTCTCCATCAATAGTGAAAGTCAGCAACTTTCGAAAATCTTTTCGCCCAGTTAATTCTTCATTTGGTATTTCTAAAGAAACTTTATTAGCTTCTTCTACTGCATCATCAGAAAAAATTTTTAAAATCCCATGTTTTCTTATAATAATTTCAATTTCAACATCAGGCGTGTCCGGGTATCCTAAAATTTCAATGACTTTTCCTTCAGGGTTGAGCCCGGCTCTTGGATATTGTGTGATCTCTGCCACAACTGCCTGCCCAGGCAAAGCTTTTTCTGAACTTTTTTTGGAAATATAAATATCCTTTGAAATTCTGCGTTCATCAGGAATAACAAAAGCGAAATTTCCACTTCTTTCGAAAGTACCGACTATGGTAATATTTCCTCTTTCTACGATACGGATAATTCTCCCCTCTGGTTTACCCTGATTTCGGTGTGATTCCACGCGACACATAACCTTATCTCCATGCATTGCGTCTCTTAAATTTCTACCGCTTATAAAAATATCCTTAACAGGCTTTGTGGAAGGGCATTCAGTTTTTTCAGGAATGACAAAACCAAACCCTTCGGGATGACCCTGTAATACTCCAACTACCAAGTTCATTTTTTCCGGAAGCCCATAACGTCCGCCTTTAATTTTAATAAGAACTCCCTTTTGTTCCATATCTTTTAGCAATTGTCTAAAATCACTGCGCTCCTCAGAGCTTATTTGAAATTGCTTAATCAGTTCTTTTCTCTTTAAGGGTTTGGCCGCAACTTCATTCATGAATTTTAAAATTTCATTTTCAGTTAGCACGTTGTTTTGGTTTTTTCACTCAAAAAATTCAGTATGTTTGAAATTTTATGGGTGGATAATCTGGGGATTGAAGTAAAAGGGAAAATGCCAATAGTCAATTTTTCAGACCATGTTAGACAATAAGTTCAATATAAGCAAACATCTGAAAAATTATTATAACCTAAACTGAGCGATTCTTATCTGTTTTGCCAGCCTTTAGAAGGAGGAACTCTCAGCAAAAATGCCTTTTTACTTAAAGGAGATATGCGTTGGAAATTGCATAAAGCGGCTAAGGGCCGCAACCAAATAGGGCTGCCTCCCTGGAAAATAAACAAAAAAACTTTCTCAAAAAAGAAGGTTTTACAGTGTAATAGTTTATTGGTTCTTTCTTTAGGGAAGCTCAGTGTTTACCCCGTTAGAGAAGCCACCGACTCCTGTCGGTGGTATGGATCATCCCTTAAAGATGGGGGTTCAATGCCACCATCTATAGTAGTTAGAGAACATCGTTCTCTAACGGGGTTTACTTATAATTCGGAATTGAAGGAATTCAGATAAAGCCAAATTAGCTCCTTACGAGGCAGTAACTTGCCTTTATCAGGTAGAGAGAGAATGCAAATCTGAGGATTTTAAAATAATGATTCTAAGTGACACTAGGCGCTTTTCCTAAGTAAATGCGAATCTATTAAACAATTATCACAGAAATGTTTTGAATCCCGTCCACACATTAGACAAGAAGCTTCATCTTGATAATATTTAAAAGCTCCGCCACAGTGTCTACAATATTTATGGGATTGACCTAAGGGTTTTACTGAATTTGTTTTTTTAGGATTTTCGTTATTTTTATTTTTCATTTTAATCTCCTTGAAGTCAGAACAATATTATAAAAAGATTGTTATCCTTTGTTTTTTAAGATAAAAATTCGAAAGTGATGCGCATTTTCATTTGTTGCTCACTTTTCGCTTCATATTCTCTTTTTAAATTATCGTTCATTGCTTTGCCCATCCTGTACTGGAAAAACCTCTTGTAACTTTAAATTCAAGGCCTTAATATAATTGCCTGAAATCAAAAAGAAAGATTCCAGCATGGTTCGGATTCCAAAGGCCTTATTGTTTTTCAATATTCTTTTAGAGAATTTAAAATTGCTGTTAATAAATTACGGATTTAGATGATATTGTTTTTAAAAAGATTCATTTATTAATGTCTCTTAAGATCTTTTTTAAATTCTTTTGCGCAATTATCGCTACAAAAGTAATACATTTTGCCTTTTATATTATATTTTATTGATTCGGATTTTTGTATATAGATCTGACAATTTGGATCTTTTACCATCTCCGTTCCTAAATTGTTGTTTGAATCTGATTTCCCCCCATTTTTTTTATGGGAAGGCAAAAGAAGGGACAAAAAAAAGTATAGAAAAAGAAAAAGGAGTAAAAAGTAAAAAATAATTCTCATGGGATTAATATTATATTTAGTTTAATTGGATTTTTATAGAAACTTTTTTAGGCTAAGTTCCCTCAATGAACCTTATTAGAATTATTTTTCTTCTGAAATGCAATATGTAAAGGCTTTAATTTATTTTTAGTGGATTATAACAAATTCATTTGAAAGATTATGATTATTCAGGCTAAAGCTCCAACACGGATTGATTTAGCAGGGGGAACTATTGATATCTGGCCCCTTTATCTAATGCACTATGGCGCTGTTACTATAAATATCGCGATTGATCTATATGCGACTGTTACATTAATTCCTTTCCATTCAAAAAAGATAATTATAGAGTCCAAAGATCAGAATACAATATTAGAGATTTCATCTGCAAAAAAGATCCCATCCTTTAAGGCCCTTGAACTCATTTTAGAAATTGTCCGGTTTTATTCACCCTTCCAGGGGTTTCGGTTAATTACAAATTGCGCTGCTCCCGCAGGCTCTGGAATTGGAGGTTCCTCTGCTTTAAATATTGCTGTTAATGGGGCAATGAATTGTTTTACAGGAAACAGATATTCCAGAAAGGAAATACTCACTATAGCAAAAAACATAGAGGCCAGGGTGATTGGCGTCCCAACGGGGGAACAGGACTATTTTTCAGCGCTATATGGAGGAGCCAATGCAATTCATTTGAAAGATGAAGGTGTAACTAGAGAGAAGCTTCAAATGGCAAGCAAGGATTTAGAAAAGCTTTTGGTTTTATGTTTTATCGGAACGCCTAGAGCCTCGGGGACAAATAACTGGGATATTATGAAAAAGCATATCGATGGAAACAAGGGGCTGTATCGGAAGATGGAATCTATTAAACAAACAGCTTTGAAAATGAAAGAGGCTGTAGGAAAAAACAGGTTTAACACAGTGGCTAAACTAATAAATGAAGAATGGAGAAATAGAAAAAATCTTTCCCAAAATGTAAGCTCGCCAAAAATAGAAAAAATCATTAAATCTGCTTTTCTAAAAGGCGCGGAAGCCGCTAAAATTTGCGGAGCAGGAGGGGGAGGGTGTCTTGTTTTGTTTGTGCCTCCCGAAAAAAGAAAAGGGGTGGAGGAAACGCTTGTGTTACAAAAATGCGATATTCTTCCTTTTAGGATCGCCCAAAAGGGCCTTGCCATCTCAAATAAGAAGAATTGATATTAGTCTATTAATTTAGTTAATATCCCCTGTTTTACCTTCATTGCCCCTTTGGGGCACACTTCGATACAACAGTAACAGCGAATACAGTCATCGTATTCAATACTCAACTTCTTTCCTTTTATTTTTATTATTTTGGGAGGGCATGCCTCTGAGCAAAAACCACAAAGAGTACATTGCCTTCGATCTTCTTTTGGTTTTGAGTTGACGAGATCTTTGATTAATTTTCTTAAAAACAGAGGTCCAAACTCAACGTCAGTCATTGCCGGGAATCTAAAGGAGTGAATTTTTACACGATCCAAGTTTTCTCCTATGGTCTGAATGGATTTTAATTCTGTATTGCCGTAGCCAAGCTCTTTAGCGGCTGCAAGGGTCAGGAGTTTTTCTTTTTGGGCCCCTAAAATCTCACAAACGATTCTATCCAAAGCAACAGCATCTGTGGAGGCCAAAATCAGACCAATGGATCTTGGGGGACCACTTCCGGGTCCGTTCCCCTCCATGCCAACAATGCCATCCATAATAGTTAGCGCCGGGGAAATCGAGCCATAAATCTCTACAAGCATCCGGGCAAATTGTCGAGAGTCTTTGCCAGCTTCCATATGGCGTTGCGCTTTTTTTTTCCCCACAACACAGCCAAATAAATTTTTTACTCCAAGGGTGAGGTACATTTGAGTATGGGTTTTTAGTTTTGGGAGATTGATCATTACATCTGCTTTGAATGCTTCTTTAGTAATTTCTAAAAATTTAAACCTATGAATTTTATTCTTTTGCGCTTGGACCGGAGTATCAAAATGAACCAGTTTGGCTCCCAATCTTTGGGCAATTTTGGTCATTCCGGTCGTTTGTATAATATTTTGCCAATTCCCAATAGCCGGACTATCACCAATAAAAACTTTACCCCCACAATCTTTTACAAGCTCGCCTACTGCCTCTACTACGGATGGATGAGTGGTGGCCGCCGTTTCTGGGGACTTTGCTGAAAGGAGATTTGGTTTTAGTAAAACAGAATTTCCTCTTTTTACAAATTTATTTATTCCGCCAAGATCACCAATTGCTTTTTTAATAGCTTTAGAAACGGTTATTTTTTTGTATTCATCCGCTTTTTGAATGGAAACTAGAGAATTAAGAGAAGCATTATTTTTTATCATCTTATTTGGCTCTTATATTGAAAGGCCTTTAGAGGAAATAATTGGTTTTTTTTGAAACATGAAGGTTTATATAAATACTTGTTTTTTTAATTAAAAAACCTATGAAGTTCCCAGCTACAAGCCGCGAAGGGTCTTAAATGAGGGGAGGACCATTTTAATTAAAGTTCCCTTGTTAACCCTGCATCTAGCTGTTAGGAATGCAATCACTATTTGATTTTAAACATCGGGGTAGGGGGAACATGGCTGTATAATGAAGAGGTGTAGGAAAAAAATAGCCTGGTTCCTTTCTATGGTTTTATTTAAAACTTCCTTCCATGTTCTTTAATTTCCCTATATATTGTTTTCTTAAACGGTTAAATAGATCTATCTTTTCGGATTTTTTAAAGTCCGGATATGTCCATTTTAACGCATTAAAAGATCCGGATTTATAAAAGTATGTCAACTCTGCAAAAATACCTGAGGAGAGATAGGGACGGTGAGAGAAATTTTTTGTGGTAGCCAGCACCAATTTTTCTAATGAGATATAGCCAGGATCTATGTTGACGGTCCTCCTTCCTGTGCTTTCATGGCTTAATTCATTTTCAATTTTATTTGTTTCAAGCTTAATCTCAGGAAGGCTTTCTGGTGGAATTAATTTAGAAAATGTGAGGAACTTTCGTTTTAAATCTTTTCCAAATTCCTGTTCATAATATGTGGTAAAATCAAAAGCATATACTTTGCTTTCAAAATCAATTTCGCCAAAAGCTTGAACCAGTTTTTCCTGAGTTAGCGACAAAGGGGCTTTCTGGCTAAATATCAAGCCTGAAAATAATTTCACAGGTTTTGGCTCAATTACCCTTTCCATCAATAAATAATATTAAAGGAATTGAATTCTCCCCGATATTCTTCCTGGGTTAGTTTTAAATCCTTAACAACTGCTCCCTGAGGCCCCAGGCGGCACCATTTGACCAGATGGTCTACGCTATCTTTATTCCCCTCCGCAATAATCTCTACAGTCCCATCTTTTTTATTTTTTGCCCAGCCAGAAACCTTAAGGCGGTCTGCCGCTTCTTTTGTTTTAGCCCTGAAAAACACTCCCTGAACGATCCCGCTAACTATGATATGAACTCGGGATTCAGTTTTTTGGCTATTCATCGGTCGTTTTGTTCTTTTTTTTCTCGAACATCTTTCCTCCCCATATGCCGACTTCGTACAATAAGCCTAAAGGGATAGCCATAAATACCTGAGTTATTACGTCCGGAGGAGTTAGCATTGCTGAAACAATAAAAGTGCAGAGTAAAGCATATTTTCTATAAAAAATGAGCTGTTTTGTTGTAATGAGTTCTACTTTGCACAAGAAAGCTATAATGAGAGGAAGCTCAAAAACCGCTCCAAACCCAAGAATTAATTTGATGCAAAAAGAGAGGTAGTTGGCTACAGTGATGGTTGGAGTCCAATAATCAGCCCCAAACGAGAGAAGAAAATCCAACCCGATGGGTAAAATTATAAAATATGCAAAGGAGGAACCTATAAAAAAGAAAAGAGACCCGAAGCAGACCAGCGGAACCGTATATTTTATTTCTTTCTTTTTGAGACCAGGAACGATAAACTGCCAGCTCTGATAAAGAATAACGGGGAAAGCAAAAAAAATTCCAGAAAAAATGCTGACTTTCATTGCTACGAAGAAACCTTCTGTAGGAGAGATAAAACTTAAGTCCTTAAATGCAGGGGGCAAAGGCTTTTCTAGGAAATTAATGAGATATTTTCTTCCCCAAAAACTGATGCCAGAACTAGCCATTACCACGGAAGCAACAATAACCAGCCTTGATCTTAATTCCACAAGATGGGTGGTAAATGGCAATTTGGCATCAAAATCAATACGTTTCATTTAGCTTTAGTTTCTTTCTTTTGATTTTGACTTGGAGCATCCGCATTTGGGGTTTTATCTTTTGCCCCACTCTCTTCTTGTTCGTCTTGTTCGTCTTGTTCGTCGAACAATTGGTTTGGGTCCAGGGATTTATGAAGATCTGAAACTTCAGTTTCTAAAGGGTCCACAGTGCTTTTAAGATTTGAAACGTCATCTTCTAAAGATTTTTGAATTTCCCGAAAACCCTTCATGAATTCAGCGTACCCCTTCCCTACCGATCTAGCCAGCTCAGGTAAGTTTTTGGGACCTATAATGACTAAAGCTATCCCCAATATTAATAATATTTCTGTTATTCCAATGCCAAACATATCGTATGATAACTATAACAAAGAGTGTTTTAAACGGCAAGGCATATTATAAAGGATTATAAAAGTCTTAGCTAAATTAGCGGCAGGAGGGGAAAAAAACTAGATGGCGCTTGAAATTAATAAAATTGTTCCTAATGTTGCAGAATTACCTGGGTAAGGAAAACAAAGTATAAAATCATGGTTTACATCAACTTTCAAAAAAATTTAACATGAACAATACCTTCAAAAATATATTAAAAATTATCCGGGTTTAAACCTATATCTGAAATGCTACAAATCATGAAAAGGTTGAGGCCCAATTCTTCGCCCTTTCTGATTACGGCATTATTTTCTGAACCGGGATTCAAAAAAATTTCTCTCGCTCCTTTTTCGGCTATGTCATTAAGGATTGTTAGGGTAGTTTCCGGAGGAAGATAAACCGTAATTCTGTCCAGATTATCTGGGATTTCTAAGACTGAGTTATAGGCATGAATGCCTTCAATTTCAGCGTAGTTTGGATTAACCGGATAAACTTTATCGCCATGAGTAATGTATGCTCGGACGGCCTTATTACCAAATTTTTTTCTGTTGGGCGAGGCTCCGATTACAGCAACTTTCATTTAATCAATAGTAAACCCCGTTAGAGAACTAGGTTCTCTAACTACTAAAGATGGTGGCTCACCCCGTTAGAGATAGGGAACGACCCAATATATTTTTAAAGTAGATACATTATTTTACAGTCGTTTTTGTAATCTCTAACGGGATAAAATCAAAAAATATTTAATAAAAATATTTTATCAGAAGCTGTTTTGGAAAGCTACTTGGAATGAACAAAAGGTTCACTCTTTATTATAAGAATAATGTAGAAGCCTAGCCGTAAAGGGTGAATTCAGTAAAATTCAACAATAAAATAACAACTCTGGCCGTTTATTTTCTGTGTGGTTATTCGATGAAAGAGGTTGATGCTTTGCCAATTATTTTGCGTGATATTGGAAATATTTTACAAAGTTTGTTTTCTGCATTTTTACATATATAATGAATTACTAAGCGCAATTTTTGCCCCAAAGCAAGGGGCTTGCTAACTTCAACTTTCTATATGTTATTTCATATACATTTACAAAAATTTCTCTTTTTCATCTGTCTTTTTTTCTCTCTGACATTCAGGCCAGAAATTGTCCATTCCTTTCAATTTTTTGGGGAAGATACTGAAGTTTCCCTTGGGAAAAAGACCGACAGAGACATATTAAAAATGTATGGTCTTTATAATGACAAGGTGCTGCAGGATTATGTAAATCAAATAGGACAAAGGCTGGTTGGCGCCATTGATGAGCCCACGTTCCGATTTTATTTCAAGGTTTTAAACAGTTCTGAAATTAATGCTTTTGCTCTTCCGGGTGGCTATGTCTATGTGACACGCGGGATTTTGGCTATTATTAATAACGAAGCTGAATTAGGTTGTATTTTAGGTCACGAAATAGGGCATGTTCTCGCTCACCATGGAATAAAGCAATTAACCAAATCCCTGGGTCTTACACTGCTTTCTCTTGGGGGTGTGATTGCTAATCCAAAGGAAGGCGGGAAATGGCTTATGGTGAGTCAGTCTATTTTTAGCCAAATATTGTTGGGATATGGGCGTCAGGCTGAGCTGGAGGCGGATGCTCTGGGACTCCTTAACGCCCATCAAGTAGGATATGATTCAAGAGAAATGATCAAATTTCTTCGTGGGCTGAAATTTAAGGAAATGATGTCTGGCCAAACATATCATAGTTTTCAGGCTACCCATCCCGAAACCAGAAATAGAATTATTAGAGCGGAGGACATTGCCATTTCTTTAAGTGGCAAAAATAAAAATGTGGGATTGTTTGCTGAAGGTTATCTTTCTCACGTAGCAGGTCTAGAATATGGCGGGAAAAGAAGTTACATGGATAAAAAGCCATACAGAAAAAGAAAATTCATTGATCTTTATAGAACAAAAGAAGGAGATACTTTTGTTTCTATAGCAGAAAAGCAGCTTGGAAGCAAAAAAAAGGCAATGGAAATTTCTGTCCTGAACAATCGACGCCAATCCGAAAAACTTAAATCAGGAGAAATAATTAAGCTTATTCGTGAAAGACTATAAAACAACAAAAAGGAATTGCCAACTATAATACGTTGACCCTAAACCCTTTCTCCCTTCAATAGTATTCAGGAAAACTCTAAAGAGTTTTGCCATTATGGCGCTATTAAATTTTTTGGCAAAGGAATTTTTTGAAAACCGGAAAGGGCCCTAAATTAAAATTTCTTGAAGGCTAAGACCAATTTTCCCAAAATTAGACAGTCTTTTTCAGATTTTATTTTTTTCATATCTATGATGCAAGTGTTTAATCGGTCTTTATTTGGATTATCGGGGGATATTTGTAAATAAGAATTTTGAATAAAAGTTCTTCCGATTTTTATTTGATTTTTATATTTATAAAGAAAAAGACAATTATTTCTGGATCTTGTATCGTTTGAATCTATAACTACAATGCTTCCATCGGGCAAGGTGGGCAGCATGTAATCCCCCTTAAATTTTAAGGAGAAAAAGGTCCCATTTTTGGGGAGACTTTCTTTTGGGACAATAATATAGTTGATTTTCCCCCCTTTTTCGCTGGTATCAAATTTATCAGCCAATGAAATGGATGATATTAGAGGAACAGAAATATAATCTTTTGATGACGATTTGCTTGCGTCAGCAGCTTTTTGTTTTTCCGGAGGGATAATTTCAAAAGAAGTTGCCTTGGTAAAACTAAGAAAATGTTGCTTGATCTTTGGGTTTTTAGAAAGGAATAGGCGGAGCAACCCTTCGGCAGGGTCAATGCCAAGACGTGCGCAAATATTTTCAACTAGATGTTCGCTAATTCCAAACCACTTTCCTGAACAGATTCTTGAAAGGACAGCCTGATCAATTCCTAAATCATCGGCTGCGTCGCTTCGAGTGCGATATTTTTTATCCACCACCGGCCATATAAAATCGGCCAAATAAGAAATCTCTTCTTTTCTTTTTTTTCCTTTCATTTCATCCTCTAATAAAGGTTTTTACAATAAATGAATAACTCTATAACATTTTAAATATGAAGAATTAACAATTCATAAAAATTGCTGATTTATTATACCAAACTGGTTATTGAAATTAAAGATTTTCTCCAATTTTTGTGGAGTTTTTATTAAGGAATTTGGCATAAACTGAGGTTTTTTCTTTTATCTGAGGATGAGTGTTCTTTTAAAGTTCAGGTTAAAAAACATATAGAAAAGGTAGATTTTTATAATTAGTTTGATTTTAATTTTTTAATGTAATATATTTGATAGAATGTGGTGGGCGTAGCTCAGCTGGTAGAGCTCTGGATTGTGGCTCCAGTGGCCGCGGGTTCAAGTCCCGTCGCTCACCCCAATTATAGCCTCTTATCCAGAGATCTAAGTAAGATTCACAAAAGTTTAGAATAAATTAATGTAATATTGGTGATTCTACCAAAGGGCTTTTATTATTTTTAATTCCAAAACTGTTAGCCGCATAATTATAAATTAAATTGGGTAAAAATATCAACATTCGTTTTTCCCAAATCCTGAAACAATAAATGTATGTTTATAGAAACCAGCCAATCATTCTATAATGTTTTGTTCTCGTAAAATTTGTTTCTTGCCGCGCAATTTCTGTGAGGTCCTATCGAAAAATCGCCTGTGGTCTTGAATTGAACCTCTTCGCAGAAAGCTAAAGTGAATATTCATAAAGCGGCTAAGGGCCGCAATCAAATAGGACTGCGCCCTGGAGAACAACAAAAAACTTTCTCAAAAAAGAAGTTTTTACAGTGTAATAGTATAATAAAGAAGCGTCATTTTATTTAACTTCCTTAGCAAACCCTGGCGCAAAATGCGAGAAGTGTGGTCACTTTAAACTTCCAAGACCAAAACGACTTACCCCCTAAATAATTAGCGGCCCACCGAACAAAAGTAAATTTAGGAGATTGGATGTTTCCCCGCATTTTAACTCGAATTTGGCACTAAAATATTATTATGAAAGAGATTAAACTTAATAAAGCTCAACAGTATACTTCGAAAACGAGCTCAATTCAAATTTTGCCTGAGTGCATAACCGATAAAATTGCTGCTGGAGAGGTAATTGAAAGACCAGCATCAATAGTGAAAGAACTCCTTGAAAATGCTGTGGATGCTTCCAGTAACCAGATCACTGTTTCCATTAGGAATGGAGGAAAGAGCCTTATAAAAATTTTTGATAACGGAATAGGTATGACTCATGATGATGCTCTCCTCTCTTTTGAAAGGCATGCAACAAGCAAAATATCCACCTTGCAAGATATGAATTCTATTGAAACTTTTGGCTTTCGCGGGGAGGCTCTTTCAAGTATCGCGTCAATTTCCAGGTTAAAGGTAATTTCAAAAACCGAAACAGATGAAATGGGCACACAGGTTTTTATTGAAGGGGGGAAAATAAAAGATGTTAGAAAAGTGGCAAGCGCAACGGGAACTAGCTTGGAAGTAAGTCAAATTTTTTTTAATACCCCTGCCCGTAAAAAATTTCTTAAAGGCGATACGGCTGAAATGATACGCGTTAGCCAGGCCTTCCAAACTATTTCTTTAGCCTATCCAAAAATTCATTTCAGGCTAATCAATTACGATAAAGAAATTATTAACACGCCTGCATCAGGTGATTTGAAGGCGCGAATTGGAGATGTTTTCGGGAAGGAGTTGGTAAAGGCTTTGATTCCTGTATCCTCCGATTCAAAGTTTATGAAATTGTCAGGCTACATTTCCAACCCTGTATTTAGTCGATCGGCTAGGCAAAATCAATTTTTTTATGTTAATAGCCGTCACATAAAAGATAAAACAATAAATCATGCAATTTATGAGGCATATCGCACTCTATTGCCCAAAAATCGCCACCCTGTTTTGTTCTTGTTTTTTAACATTCCGACAGGGGAAGTCGACGTAAATGTTCATCCAGCCAAGACGGAGGTCCGTTTTGTTAATCAACGTATGGTTCACGATTTTATTTACTATGCGATTCACAAAATTCTTCTTCAGTATAAAAATGAGAGCCCTAATGATATTTTTCAGATTAATGCCGCAAGTCAGGATGCGGAACCCAACTTTTCAAAATTTGAAAAGCAAGAAGATTTAATTAATTATCCAAATAGGTCAACGTCTTGCTCTTTCGAGCATAATAAGAAAGAAATTTTGCGTAATCCTACTCCTGGATTCGATGGGAATTTGAATTTAAATATGTCTTCTCCAACCCCATTGAGTTATCCTCCCTATTCAAAATGCAGGCCTGTGGGACAGATTGAGAATTCATTTATTGTGTTAGAAAGCCCCTCCAGTATGGTTTTGGTTGATCAGCATACGGCTCACGAGAGGATATTATTTGAAAAATTGGAGAAGGAGTTTCATCAGTCCAAGATAATTGCGCAGCAGTTGCTATTTCCTGTAACGGTGGAACTCTCTCATAGGGAGTCTACTATATTGGGCAGTCATCTGGATGATATTAAAAAATTAGGTTTAGAAATTGAGTGTTTTGGAAAATGCTCCTTTCTTGTTAGGTCAGTTCCTTCCATTTTGGAGGGCAAAGATTACTCGGCGCTAATTTTAGAAATTGTTGATATTCTTTCAAAATTTGAGAAAATAGATTCGTTAGAGCAGATTTTTACAGAAACTCTTAAAATTATGGCTTGCCATGGAGCTATACGCGCAAACCAGCGTCTTGAAAATGAGGAAATTCAAAACTTGCTTTTGTCTTTAGAAAAAACTAAACTGCCGTATACCTGTCCGCACGGCAGGCCCATTGCCTTGGTTTACACTTTAAAAGATATAAAAAAGAAATTTTTAAGAACTTGATTTTTTGCAAATAGTTTCGATTCAATTAAAAAATGATTTTAACGCCTCCATTTTTACATTATTGGGCTGATAGGAGAGGAAAGAATGTTAGATAGCAATATGCCGGAATATTTAACTTATGATGATGTTTTGCTGAAACCCGCCAGGTCCGCAGTTCAGCCAAAAGATGTAAAGATCTCCACTAAGCTTACGAAAAAAATTAAATTAAATACGCCATTAGTCTCTGCTCCCATGGATACTGTCACTGAAGCGGCATTGGCTATAGCCCTGGCTCAAGAAGGAGGCATAGGAATTATACATAGAAATATGCCCGTCAAGTCTCAGGCAAAAGAGGTGGATAAAGTTAAAAGGTCTGTAAGCGGAATGATACCTGATCCCATCACCATGGGCCCGAATCAGAAAATTAGAGAAGCTCTGGAAGTTATGAATAAATATAAAATTTCTGGGATTCCTATAACTGTTAACAACAAATTAAGCGGTATTTTGACAAACAGAGATCTTCGTTTCGAAACAAATTTAAATAAGAAAATATCTGAATTAATGACAAAAACTGGCCTTGTTACCGTTCCTGTGGGCACAACCCTGGATCAATCAAAAAAAATTCTTCATAAGAACAAAATAGAGAAACTTTTAGTTGTTGATAAAAATAGAATTTTAAAAGGGCTCATTACTATAAAAGATATAGAAAAAAGCATTAAGTATCCTTCAGCTTCAAAAGACAAATTTGGCAGGCTGATGGTTGGCGCTGCTATCGGTGTTTCTTTGGATGAATTTGATAGAGTAGGAGCTTTAATTATGAGGGGTGTTGATGTTTTGGTCGTGGACAGCGCCCATGGTCATTCTGAAAGTGTCTTGAATATGATTAGCTCTATAAAAAAGAAATTTCCTTCAATTGAAATTGTTGGTGGCAATGTCGCCACCATGGAAGGGGCTAAAGATTTGATCAATGCCGGGGTGGATGGGGTGAAGGTCGGCATAGGCCCTGGCTCCATTTGTAGCACCAGAGTGGTTGCAGGAGTGGGCGTCCCACAATTAACAGCGTTGTCAGAATGCGTCAAAGCGGCGGATAAATATAAAATCCCCATCATCGCGGATGGAGGAATACGATATTCAGGTGATATTACGAAAGCCATAGCCGCGGGAGCCAGCGCTGTGATGATTGGAGGCTTATTTGCGGGAACGGAAGAGAGCCCTGGCGAAAAAATCCTTTATCAAGGTAGAAGCTATAAAGAATATAGAGGCATGGGTTCTATTGGCGCTATGTTAGAAGGGAGTAGCAGCCGGTATTTTCAGGAAAAGGTTTTTTCTGAAACAAAGCTGGTGCCTGAAGGGGTGGAAGGTAGAATCCCATATAAAGGGACCCTTTCATTCTCGGTACACCAATTGTTGGGAGGTTTAAGGGCTGGTATGGGTTATTGTGGTTGCGCAAATATCAATGAATTAAGAAAAAAAGCGAAGTTTATCCGTGTTACTCTGTCTGGGCTGAAAGAAAGCCATGCCCATGATGTCATTATCACTAAAGAGGCTCCGAATTATAATATTGAATAATAATTTGTTTGTGATGACTAATTTTAGCCATGCTTGTACAATTTAAGGCGGCAGATACCTTCATTAAATCCTCAATCAAATCATATCCCAATGTTCCTAAGCTAATTTGTATTAGCCGCAAAAATATGTTTGGGCGCGCTTAGCGAAGATTATTTTGGCATCTTGGAGCGGAAAGCTTCGACCCTTAATTATCCTAATTTTTTTGGCGAGATAATAAAAAACGGGTTGCCTGTTTTTCAGAGGGTTGAGCCGTAGTGGCCCCCCTTTTGGTGGTTGATATTGCGGCAACGGCATTGGCAAATCGGACAAATTCAATCATTTGCTCAATGGATATTTCATTAATCTCCGTAAAGGAGGCAACCTTGTTTAAAATACCCGCCATAAAAGCGTCGCCTGCTCCTATACTATCCTTTACGATCACAGAATAAGCTGGAGCTTTTTTAAAATGACCTTTGAAATAAAATTGAGATCCCTTTTTCCCATCGGTGATTAAAATCAATTTTGCTCCCTGCTTTTCGAGTTTTTCGCATACTTTTTCTAAAGGTCTGTGCCCAAATAGGAGTTGAAATTCATCTTTCCCGAATTTCATAATCTGTGGAAAATGCAGGACCTCTTGCGCTAACTTTTTTGCTTCTCCTTTTGATTTAAATAGGTGAAGGCGGATATTTGGGTCAAAGCTTATAATTGCGCCAGCCTTTTGGGCTGCGGTAAGAATTTTTAAAGTTTCTTTTCTGGATTTGGCTTCGATCAGGGGTATGGATGTAAAGTGAAAAAATTTTGATTGGGCGATGAGTTCAAAAACTTTTTTATTTGCAACGAAATAATTATATGCCATCCCTGTTCCAAAAGAGTGAAATTGCGGAATTTTTTGGGGGCTTAGAGAGGCAAAAACCACAGCGGTTGGCTTATTATTTAATGTCTGTATGTGGGTTATATCCACACCGGATTTAGCCAGGCTTTTTTTTAAAAAAGCGCCGAAAAAATCGGACCCAATAGAACCAAGAATAGCAACATCAGCGTTTAACCGTCCGAGGGCGGAAGCTGTATTTGCGGGCGCTCCCCCGCAGAATTTTTCAAAAACTACAGAATCGGTTAAAGAATTTGAGGTTCCTTTAGCGATAAAGTCCACAATTATTTCGCCGAAACCTATAATTTTATGCATGTTAACTTTATATTAACACAGCGCTGTTTCCCCGCGCCATATTACTAACTTGCAAAACTGTGTTTTTAAAAGAAAGTTTTTTTGCGCACAGGAGCGGCAGCTCCATTTGATTCCGCCCATTCCCCGGACTCAACCCTTCGGGCGGCCTTCCTTCAGAATCCGTCCAATTCGGCTTTCTCTGCCGAATTGTGGTTGTGGCCCCCTGGCCGCGCTGTGCTATAATTGCGCTCCAAAAAGTGGATAAATTTTAGGACAACTCTAATTTTTACATTTGGATATTTAAATTTTGAAAAAGCCAATTGATGATAAGGTCCAAGTAGCAAATGCCGCTGGCGCTGTGAGTGGAGCAACTTTTATAAGCCGGATACTGGGGTTGCTGAGAGATATAATTATTGCCCAATTTTTCGGGACTAAAATGGCTGCCGATGCCTTTTTTGTCGCCTTCAGAATCCCAAATCTCCTGCGCAGGCTTTTAGGAGAAGGGGGCCTAACTCCCGCTATTGTCCCTGTATTTACTGAATACCACCTTGTAAAAAGCAAAGATGAAGTTTGGAACCTTGCCAACATATTATTAAACACCTTTTTGCTAATTCTATTTGTAACAGTGACTATGGGTGTGATTTTTTCTCCTACAATAGTTCGAGTGATTGCTCCAGGATTTTTTGCCTCCCCCGAGAAGTTTAATCTGACAATCCAACTTACTCGAATGATGTTTCCTTATCTCTTTTTTATATCCATGGCCGCTTTAACTATGGGGATGCTCAATTCCTTGCAAGTTTTTTTTATTCCGGCCCTGTCCCCCGTTTTTTTAAATATCAGCATTATTCTTTTTGCCCTTCTTCTTGCGCCCCATTTAGATGTCCCCGTTTTTGCACTTGCCGCCGGTGTGGTTGTAGGAGGGATGTTTCAACTTTTTATACAGTTACCACCATTAATTAAAAAGGGACTTAAATATAGAGCTTTGTTGGATTTTAATCATGAAGGTCTTCGTAGAATCTGCAAACTCATGCTGGCATCCCTTTTTGGGTTGGCTGCCACAGAAATCAATATTTTTGTGGATACTTTGCTTGCTTCTTTTTTACCAGAAGGATCTGTCTCCTACTTGTATTTTGGTAATCGATTGGTCCAATTTCCCCAAGGAATTTTTGCGGTGGCTCTTGGTGTGGCAATTATCCCCACCCTTTCAAGGCAGGTAACTCAGGGGAAGATAGGAAAGCTAAAGGAAACCTTATCATTTGCGATACAACTAATTCTATTTGTGACTATTCCCGCTACTGTTGGTTTAATTGTTTTGAAGGAATCCATAATTAACCTTCTCTTTGAGTGGGGAGGCGAGTTTGACCGCCTATCCACCATAGGCACTGCCCGCGCTCTTTTTTATTATTCCATAGGGCTGTGCGCTTTTTCAGGAATCAAAATAATTGTCCCTGCATTCTACTCTTTAAAAGACTCTTTAACGCCTGTAAGAATAGGTGTTTATGCAATGATTCTTAATGTTTTCCTTAATGTTATGCTTATGGGTCCGCTTCTGCATGGGGGCTTGGCTCTTGCTACTTCATTGTCGGCGCTTTTCAATGTTGTGCTTTTGGTTTTTATATTAAGAAAACGAATAGGAGGCTTGCAGGGAAGAAAAATATTGAAATCCACCGTCAAATTATTAATAGTATCCACCATAATGGGTTTCGTTATTTATAGCATTGATAATAGCTTTTACCATTTGGAATCAAATATTCTGTTAAAAGTCGGAGTTCTTTTTGGAAATATTGCCTTTGGAGTTGTTCTTTACCTTGTCCTCTCTTTCTTTGTAATCAACGATGAAGTTAGGTTTTTAATGGATCTGGCCAGAAATAAGATTAGCTCCAATTCATGTCAAATGAGGAAATAGATTCTAAGCGCCATTGCTCCTTGACATCACCTTCTTTTTCTTTCATCGTTGACTTAATTTTCTTTCTTTTTTATATTGGTTGAATTCAAAAATTTAGGGGAAAAATGCCGCGAAAACAAAATTTTAAAAAGATAGATTTTAATAAAATTAAAACTTATCCCATTAAAAAAAGAAAAAATAAGGTTTCAATTAAGGATTTTGTGGATCTGGGAAAGTGGCGGTCATGCGACCCACTTGAAAAACTCTTTCCCATGACCTTAAAGGCCAATGATTTAAAATTAATTGCCGAGGAAGTTATTAAATCTTTTAAAAAAGGGAAACCTGTTATCTGGGGAATCGGGGCGCATGTTATTAAATGCGGGCTTTCCCCCCTTATTATTGATTTAATGAAGAGAAAATTGGTTACGGCTCTGGTTATGAACGGGGCTGGAGCGATCCACGATTTTGAGATCGCCTATTTGGGAGGGACGTCCGAAGATGTGGCTCATGAAATAAAAAATGGCAGATTTGGAATGGTGGAAGAGACTGGATCAATAATGAACAAGGTCCTTGAAAAGAATTTTAAGGAAGATAAAGGGTTGGGGGAAATATGGGGGAAAGAGATATCAAATGGAAAATACCCCTATAAAGATTATAGCCTCTTAGCCTGTGGCCATGAAAATTCTATTCCCGTAACTATTCACGTGGCGATTGGGACAGACATTACCCATATGCACCCGACCTTTAACGGGAGCAAAATGGGGCAGGGGACATATAATGATTTTAAACTTTTGAGTTCAATTATTGCTCAACTGGAGAGGGGTGGGTGTTTTTTTAATATCGGCTCCGCTGTTTTACTTCCCGAGGTTTTTTTAAAAGGTTTATCCGTAGCGAGAAACCTTGGCTTCAATGCCCGTGGGTTTACCACCGTAAATATGGATATGATCCAGCATTACCGACCTAAAGAAAATGTGCTTGTCCGACCGACGCAAGAGGGAGGCCACGGTTATTCCATAACCGGTCACCATGAAATAATGCTTCCCCTATTGTATCAAATGATTATATCCCGTGCCGAAAAAACCAATTAAAATACAAATTCTGGGTTGTGGAACTTCCACCGGGGTTCCCGTTATTGGGTGCAATTGTTCCGTTTGCAAGTCAAAAAACCCCAAAAATAACCGCCTTCGGGCATCTTTACTTATATCCTATAATCAACAAAACATTATTATTGATACTTCCGCTGATTTCAGGTGGCAAGCTTTGAGGTTTAATATAAGAGATGTCCATGCGGTTTTATTTACTCATCATCATGCGGACCATGTTCACGGCCTGAATGAACTGAGAATCTACACTATTAAAAAAAAATACCGGATTCCCTGTTTTGGTAGAAAAGAAACATTAGAGCATTTAAAGAAAATATTTTTCTATGTTTTTGATAAAAAAACTCAGGATGGCGGTGGTTTGCCTCAAATTGAGTTAATAGAAAAGAAAGCGCCTTTTAATGTTTCCGGTTTGAAAATAATTCCAGTGGAAGCGCTGCATGGAAAACTGGTTATTTCGGGATACCGTTTTTTAGATGTTGCTTATATTACTGATTGCAGTTATATTCCTAAAGACTCAAAATACCTCCTTCACAATTTAAAATTGCTAATTATTAACGCTCTAAGAAAAGATCCCCATCCTACACATTTTAATATTTCCGATGCCTTGAGAGTAATTAAAGAATTAAGACCTGAGCAAGCAGTATTGACTCACCTTGGTCATAATATAGATTACGATGTGGTCCAAAAAGAGCTTCCCGAAAATGTTTTTCTA
>Ga0255058_10000084_pt1 | contig 53097 bp, 55 predicted proteins | sample Cases_109_9_MG_FD_188637 | JGI IMG/M metagenome (GOLD analysis project Ga0255058, IMG submission 188637) | Seawater microbial communities from Amundsen Gulf, Northwest Territories, Canada - Cases_109_9 | ecosystem: Environmental > Aquatic > Marine > Gulf | place: Canada: Northwest Territories...
GCGATTACGACGATTCGGCTTCCCTTGAGTTCGTCAAATACGATTTCGGGGAACCGAAGTACTCGCCGGAGGAGTGTCGGGAAAAGGGGATGACCTTTTCGGTCCCCCTGAAAGTTACCCTGCGCCTGGTCGTCTGGGAAAAATCGGGTAACGGGTCCCGTGGAATCCGGGATGTCAAGGAGCAGGAGGTCTACCTGGGGGAAATGCCCGTGATGAGCCAGCATGGCACCTTCATCATCAACGGGACAGAGCGAGTCGTGGTGAGCCAGCTGCACCGATCTCCCGGAGCCTTCTTCGATCACGACGCGGGTAAGACGCATAGTAGTGGGAAGATCCTCTATCACGCGCGGCTGATCCCGTACCGGGGCTCGTGGCTCGAATTCGAGTTCGACGCCAATGACATCCTCCATGTCCGGGTAGATCGCCGGCGGAAGTTTGTCGTCACTATTCTCCTCCGGGCTATCGGTTATGGATCGAACGAAGAGATCCTCTCCCTCTTCTATGAACGGGATACGGTTCGCTTCGACGGGAGCCGCGATCAGGTCTTGGAGGGACTGAGCCCTGGGTGGCGGACCGCCAAAGATCTCACAGGCCCCAAGGGGAAAGGGAAAGAGGTCGTCTTACACCGGGGGAAGCGGATCACCGCGGCGGCCCTCAAGAAACTTCAGACGGCCCGGGTGAAAGAGGTCCCAATCTACCGGGAGGATCTCGTCGGTCGGATCTTGGCCGGTGATGTCGTCGATCAGCAGACAGGAGAGGTACTCGCGGAGGCCAAGGACCAGATCGACGAAAAGACCTTGGGCAAATTTGCTGACCGAGGGGTGCGGCAGATTCATCTCCTTCGCGGCGGCGATGAGCGCGAGGTCCTTGAGATACGCGAGACGATCCTCAAGGACCCCACGAGGTCGGCGGAAGACGCCCTGGTAGAGATTTACCGGCGGATGCGTCCGGGCGATCCGCCGACGCTGGAGAGTGCCCGGTCGTTGCTTCACAATATGTTTTTCAACCCACGCCGATACGATCTCTCGAAGGTGGGGCGATATAAACTGAAGAGCAAGCTTGGCATGGAGACGCCGCTCGACGTCCGGGTCCTTCAGAAAGGGGATATCGTCGCGGTGGTCCGGTACTTGCTCAGCTTGAAGCACGGTGAGGGCCATGTGGACGACATCGACCATCTGGGCAACCGCCGTGTCCGGTCGGCGGGGGAACTCTTGGAGGAACAGTTCCGCATTGGCCTTTCGCGGATGGAGCGAGCAGTGCGGGAACGCCTGAGCACTCAAGACGTAGAAACTCTCATGCCCCACGATCTGGTGAATGCCAAGCCGGTCACGGCTGCCCTGAAGGAGTTTTTCGGTTCCTCGCAGCTCTCCCAGTTTATGGACCAGACCAATCCGTTAGCCGAGCTCACACACAAGCGGCGGCTGTCCGCCCTCGGGCCGGGTGGGCTCTCCCGGGAGCGGGCCGGGTTCGAGGTACGAGACGTCCATCCCACCCATTACGGACGGATGTGTCCTATCGAGACCCCGGAGGGGCCCAACGTCGGGTTGATTTCCTCCCTCTCCACGTATGGCCGGGTCAATGAATTCGGCTTCATCGAAACGCCGTACCGGAAAGTCCGCGATGGCCGGGTCACGGACGAGATCGAGTATCTGACGGCCGATGTCGATGAGCGGTCCATCATCGCCCAGGCCAATGCCCAAGCCGATGCCCGCGGCCGGTTGGTGAATGAGCGGGTGCAGGCTCGTATCGGTGGCAACTTCATCATGGCTCCACGCGAGAAGGTTGCCTTCATGGACGTTTCCCCCAAGCAGTTGGTGGGGGTCTCTAGCGCCCTCATCCCCTTCCTCGAGCATGACGATGCCAATCGGGCCCTCATGGGGGCAAATATGCAGCGGCAGGCGGTCCCCCTCCTCCGGCCCACCGCTCCGATCGTAGGCACGGGGATGGAGTTGGTGGCGGCGCAGGACTCAGGGGCGGTGGTGATGGCCCGGCGGTCAGGGATGGTGGAATCCGTCTCGGCGAATCGGGTTATCATCCGCGTAGACGGGGATCGGCAGGAAAAGCTGGTGGTTTCCAATATCGACATCTACGCCCTGCTGAAGTTCGAGCGGAGCAATCAAAATACCTGTATCAACCAGAATCCTGTCGTGAAGGTGGGCCAACGGGTGAAGAAGGGGCAGGTCATTGCGGACGGTCCCGCGACCCACAACGGTGAGCTCGCGTTGGGGCAGAATGTGCTGGTTGCCTTCATGCCCTGGGGTGGCTATAACTTCGAGGACGCCATCCTGATCAGCGAGCGCTTGATAAAAGATGACCGGTACACCTCCATCCATATCGAAGAGTTTGAAATCGAGGCTAGGGATACGAAACTCGGGAAGGAGGAAATTACTCGGGATATCCCCAATGTCGGCGAGGAGGCGTTGAAAGATCTGGACGAGAGTGGAATCGTCCGGATCGGGGCCGAGCTGAGACCCAGTGATATCCTCGTGGGGAAGGTCACCCCAAAGGGGGAGACGGTCCTCACGCCGGAAGAGCGCCTGCTTCGGGCCATCTTCGGTGAAAAGGCTGAGGATGTCCGGGACGCCTCGCTCTATGTCCCACCGGGGATCCAAGGCACCGTGGTGGACGTGAAAGTCTTCTCTCGAAAGGGGGTGGACAAGGACGAACGCGCCAAGTCGATCGAAGAGGAGGAGATCGCCCGACTGCAGAAAGACTTTGACGACGAGATCGCCATCATCGGTAACGAGCGCGACCGGCGGGCTCGGGGTCTCCTCACCGGCCGGATCGTGGGGAAGGACGTAAAGGTGAAAGGAAGCCGGAAGGTTCTGGTCCCGAAGCGCAAGAAGCTGACAGCAGAACTGCTCGATAGCTTTGGCGTGGGGGAACTCCAGGAAATCGCCAATGTCTTACCCCAAGAGACGGTCCGGGAAGTGGAACACGCAGTCGCCTCGGCCGATAATCAGATTCACGTGCTGCAGACCCTGTTGGATAATCGGATTGCCCGTCTCCGGAAGGGGGATGAACTCGCCCCGGGCGTCTTCAAAATGGTGAAGATTTACGTGGCGATGAAACGGAAGCTCTCGGTCGGGGACAAGATGGCCGGCCGTCATGGCAATAAAGGGGTCATCTCCAAAATTCTCCCCGAAGAGGACATGCCCTATCTCCCCGACGGGACCCCGATAGAGGTGGTCCTCAATCCGTTAGGCGTGCCTTCCCGCATGAACGTCGGGCAGATCCTGGAGACCCACCTGGGCTGGGCCGCGAAAGCGTTGAGCCTCACTGTGGACTCCCCCGTCTTCGACGGCCCGTCAGAGAAGCAGATTAAGGACCTCTTGAAGAAAGCGGGCCTGCCCGAATCTGGGAAGACCGCCCTTTACGATGGGCGGACGGGCAAACCGTTTCACCAACCGGTCACCGCTGGATACTTGTACTTGATGAAGTTGGCCCATCTGGTGGAGGATAAGATCCATGCCCGTTCCATCGGTCCCTATTCCCTTGTCACCCAGCAGCCGTTGGGAGGCAAGGCGCAGTTCGGCGGTCAGCGCTTTGGGGAAATGGAGGTCTGGGCGCTGGAGGCGTATGGGGCGGCCCATACGCTGCAAGAAGTCTTGACCGTCAAGTCCGATGACGTGGTGGGGCGGACGAAGATGTACGAATCGATCGTCAAGGGGGACTGCACGTTGGAACCAGGACTGCCGGAGTCCTTTAATGTCTTGGTCAAGGAACTGGAGAGTCTTTGCCTGGATGTGGATCTGGCCACGGACAAGAGTTGAACGGGGGGCTTTAAGTGGAGTCGCACAGGATCAGGTCAGGGCTCGGCTGCTCCTGCTCGGTTCCCGACGCCTGATCCGTAAGCGTTGCGCACGATAGAGGGAGGAGAAGCGAGTGGATAAATTTTTCGGGTTTTTCGACGAAAAGCCCATCGACCCTACGAGTTTCAAGGGCATCCGGATTGGGCTGGCTTCGCCAGAGAAGATCCGTTCCTGGTCCCATGGCGAGGTGAAGAAGCCGGAGACGATCAACTACCGGACTTTCAAACCGGAGCGGGACGGGCTCTTCTGCGCCAAGATCTTCGGCCCGACCAAGGACTGGGAATGTAACTGTGGCAAGTTTAAGGGGATCAAGCATCGAAACGTCGTCTGTGATAAGTGCGGGGTAGAGGTTATCCGGTCCAAGGTGCGGCGCCAGCGCCTGGGACATATCGAGCTGGCCTCCCCCGTCGTCCATATTTGGTTCTTTAAATCGATTCCCTCACGGATCGGCTATCTCCTGGACATGTCCCTTCGAAATCTGGAGAAGGTCCTTTACTTCGAGGAGTATGTGGTTGTGGATCCGGGGAACACCCCCCTTAAGCCCAATGAACTCCTGAACGAGGACCGGTATCGGAAGCTCCAGGAAGAGTACGGGGATGGTTTTAAGGTGGGATTGGGGGCCGAGGCCATTCGGACCATCATGAGGCGGTTGGACATTCGGAAGCTGGCAGAGGAGTTGCGGGCCAAGATGCAGCAGGAGACCTCCCAGCAGGCCCGGAAGAAAACCGTGAAGCGTCTCCGGATCATGGATGCCTTCCTGACATCGGGGAACAAGCCCGAGTGGATGATTCTCGAGGTGATCCCAGTGCTCCCCCCGGAACTCAGGCCTTTGGTTCCGCTGGATGGGGGCCGTTTTGCCACATCCGATCTGAACGACCTCTACCGTCGGGTCATCAACCGGAATAATCGGTTGAAGCGACTCATGGAGCTTCGGGCCCCTGATATCATCATCCGCAATGAAAAGCGGATGCTCCAAGAGGCAGTGGACGCCCTTTTCGACAACGGGAGACGAGGGCGGGCCTTGAAGGGCCAGAACAATCGTCCGCTCAAGTCCCTCTCCGATATGCTGAAGGGGAAGCAGGGCCGGTTTCGCCAGAACCTCTTGGGGAAGCGTGTGGATTATTCCGGCCGCTCGGTCATCGTGGTGGGGCCGGAACTCAAACTCCACCAGTGCGGTTTGCCAAAGAAGATGGCCCTGGAGCTGTTCAAGCCGTTTGTTTTTCGGAAGCTGCTCCAACAGCATGAAACCGTCACCACTATCAAGAGCGTCAAGAAGCTGGTCGAGAAGGGTCGTCCAGAAGTGTGGGACGCCCTGGAGGAGGTGATCCGCGAGCATCCCGTCCTGCTGAACCGGGCCCCGACGCTGCATCGCCTAGGGATCCAGGCCTTCGAGCCCATGCTGGTGGAGGGAGAGGCCATCAAGATCCATCCCCTCGTCTGCGCCGCCTTCAACGCCGACTTCGACGGAGACCAGATGGCGGTCCATGTGCCGCTGTCGTTCGAGGCACAATTGGAGGCTCGGATCCTGATATGGGCGCCTCACAATATCTTTTCTCCGGCCAATGGCACCCCGTTGGCCGCGCCGACCCAGGATATCGTGCTCGGCCTCTACTATCTCACCAAGGCCCGGAACGATGAAAAGGGGGAAGGGAAAGTCTTTGGCTCGATGGAGGAGATCCGCGCTGCCTACGATGCTGAGGAGGTGCGGCTCCATGCCCGAGTCAAGCTGCGGTGGGATGGGGAGCTGATCGACACCACCGTGGGGTGTGTCCTCTTCAACGAGATCCTCCCCCGGCAGCTCCGGTTTATCAACCAGGAGATGAGTAAGCGAGAACTCGCCCGGTTGATCTCGCAGTGTTTTTACATCCTGGGCAACAGCGAGACGGTGACGCTCCTGGATAACCTGAAAGATCTGGGCTTCCGGTATGCCACGTTGGCCGGCATCTCTATTGGGATCGATGATCTGCACATCCCCTCGCGGAAAGAGGAGATCATCGAGACGGCCCGGAAGGAGGTTGTCAAGATCGAGCAGGAGTACCTGGACGGTCTGATCACCAAAGGGGAACGCTATAACAAGGTTATCGACATCTGGACCCAGGTGTCAGAGCGGGTCTCCGAGGAGCTCTTCCGGGAGATCGAAGGGATGAAGGATGGAGAATTCAACCCGGTCTTCATGATGGCCGATTCCGGCGCACGGGGGAGCAAGCAGCAGATTCGGCAACTGGCCGGGATGCGGGGCCTCATGGCGAAGCCCTCAGGGGAGATTATCGAGACGCCAATCACGAGTAACTTCCGGGAGGGCCTGACAGTGCTCCAGTACTTCATCTCGACCCACGGGGCCCGGAAAGGGTTGGCCGATACGGCGCTCAAGACCGCCGACTCTGGCTATCTCACACGGCGGTTGGTGGATGTGGCCCAGGATGTTCTCGTCAACGAGCGGGATTGTGGCACCCCCAACGGGATCTGGGTGACCGCCCTCGTTGAGGCGGGAGAGATCATCCAGCCGCTCCGGGATCGGATCCTGGGTCGGGTTGCGCTAGATGATGTGACCGATCCGTTCACCGGTGAGAACATCCTCGAGGCCAGTGCGGAGATGACGGAACCGCTGGCGGCTCGGATCGAAGAGGCCGGCATCGACAGAGTGAAGATTCGATCGGTCCTCACGTGTGAGGCCAGGCGAGGGACGTGTATCATGTGCTATGGCCGGAACCTGGCAACCGGTCGATTGGTAGAGCTTGGAGAGGCTGTGGGGGTGTTGGCCGCCCAGTCAATCGGCGAGCCGGGGACGCAGCTCACCATGCGGACGTTCCACATCGGTGGTACCGCAACCCGTTTCGCGGAGCAAACCACCCTGGAAAATAAGTTTGCGGGGACTGTACAGTTTCACACTGTCCGGACGGTCCGAAACGCTGCCGGGAATCTGGTCGTCATGAACCGGAATGGCTCCATGTCTATCGTGGACGAAAAGGGGCGCAAAAAGGAGGTCTATCAGGTCGTCTACGGGGCCCGATTGAAGGTGCAGGACGGCAAACAGGTGGCCCCGGGTGCGACGTTGGCGGAATGGGATCCCTTCACCTCGGTGATTCTCTCGGAGGCCTCTGGCCGGGTGGTGGTCAGGGATGTGATCGAGGGCGTGACGATGAACGAAGAGGTGGATGAGGTGACCGGGCTGGCTCAACGGGTGATTGTCGAGCACGGCAAGGAAGAACTCCAGCCCCGGGTCTCGGTGAAGGACAAGAAAGGGGCCACGGTTTTCCGGACGCTCCTGCCGGTCGGCGCCCACCTCATGGTGCAAGATGCTCAAGCAATCTCGGCAGGCGATGCCATCGTCAAGATCCCTCGGGAGACGACCAAGACCAAGGACATTACCGGGGGTCTCCCACGGGTCGCGGAGCTCTTTGAGGCCCGGCGGCCCCGCGAGGCGGCCGTTATCTCGGAGGTCGACGGCCGGGTGGGCTTTGCCGGCATGGCGAAAGGGATGCGGAAGATCGTCGTCCATGCCGAGAGCGGGGAGACCCGGGAGTATCTCATCCCTCGGGGTAAGCATATTAACGTGCTCGAGGGGGATGAGATCAAGGCCGGGGAGCCCCTCATGGATGGGCCCGTCAATCCTCACGATATCTTGGACGTCCTCGGAGATCAGGAGCTGCAGCGCTACCTGGTCAACGAGGTTCAGGAGGTGTATCGCCTTCAGGGGGTCAACATTAACGATAAGCACATTGAGGTCATCGTGCGCCAGATGCTGAAGCGGGTGCGCGTCGAGACGGTTGGTGATACCAACCTCCTCGTGGGAGAACAGGTGGACAAGCACGTATTCCTTGAAGAAAACCAGAGGGTCTTGGCTGCCGGGGGAGCCCCCGCCACCGCCAAACCGCTCCTCTTGGGCATCACCAAGGCTTCCCTGTCCACGGATAGTTTCATGTCCGCTGCATCTTTCCAGGAGACCACCAAGATCCTCACCGAAGCCGCCATCAATGGCGCCTGGGACGGGCTGCGCGGCCTCAAGGAAAACGTCATCATGGGCCGCCTGATTCCGGCGGGCACGGGAATGTCGTGGTACCGTGAAACGACCGTTAGTGCTCCGGAGACTTCAACAGAGGTCGAGGAAGGTCAGCATCCTTCCGGCGGAGTGATCGCGGCGACGGAACTGATGGAGATCGATGCGGAAAAATCGCTTGACAATGGGTGAGATGACGTTTATTTTATGAAAGTTTAGGGAGAATTTAGTCGAGGTTTGGCCGTGCCGACGATAAACCAGCTAGTTCGCAAGGGACGAAAGCCGATACGGAAGAAGGAAAAGGCCCCCGCCCTCCAGGGCTCGCCTCAGAAACGGGGGGTCTGCATCCGTGTGTACACGACTACCCCCAAGAAGCCGAACTCGGCCCTCCGAAAGGTGGCTCGGATACGCTTGACCAATGGGATTGAAGTAACCACTTACATTCCGGGGATTGGACATAACCTGCAGGAACACTCCATCGTTCTGATCCGCGGAGGACGGGTGAAAGACCTACCTGGCGTCCGGTATCATGTGATCCGTGGGACCCAGGACACCGCCGGGGTCCAGGATCGCCGGCAAGGGCGGTCCCTTTACGGGGCAAAGAGGCCCAAGTCGAGTTGATCGGATGCGGCACTGAGAGGTTCCGCTGCTCGACCCCTCGGTGCCGCTTTTCGTTTTTGGCGGCAATTGATGAATTGAAGGTGAGTGAATGCCCAGGCGACGTGTCGCGGAAAAGCGTGAGATCCTGCCCGATCCGGTGTATCACAACCGGCTGGTTGCGAAGTTTGTCAACTGTATGATGTGGACAGGGAAGAAATCGCTGGCGGAGCAAATTTTCTACCGGTCCATGGGGATCATTGAGGGGCGAATGAAGACAGACCCCTTGGCGGTCTTTCGGCAAGCGGTGGATAATGTGAGACCGGTCCTGGAGGTCAAGTCCCGAAGGGTAGGGGGAGCAACCTACCAGGTTCCGGTGGAGGTCCGTGCGGAGCGTCGGGTTTCGTTAGCCTTCCGCTGGCTTCTCACGTATACTCGACAGCGGTCGGAGAAGACGATGGAGGAACGGTTGGCTGCTGAGTTGATCGAGGCGGCCAACAATCGAGGGGCGGCAGTCAAGAAAAAGGAAGACACGCATCGGATGGCGGAGGCCAACAAGGCCTTTGCGCACTACCGGTGGTAAAAAAGGCCCCCATCCCGTCTGAGCATTGGGAGAGGGGCCTTTAATGTGTAAGCAGAGGGAGTGAGACAGGGTGACGGTTAAGGTAGCCAAGGATCGCATTCGAAATATCGGGATTATGGCCCACATCGATGCGGGGAAGACGACCACCACCGAACGCGTCCTTTACTATACCGGGAGGACGAACCGAATGGGCGAGGTGGATACCGGCTCCGCAGAGATGGATTGGATGGAGCAGGAGAAAGAGCGAGGGATCACTATCACGTCCGCCTCCACCACCTGCTTCTGGCGCGATTATCAAATCAATATTATCGATACCCCAGGGCACGTCGACTTCACTGTAGAGGTCGAGCGGTCGCTCCGGGTCCTGGACGGGGCTGTGGTGATCTTCGATGCGGTCTCTGGGGTGGAACCGCAGTCAGAGACGGTCTGGCGGCAGGCGGACAAGTATCACGTGCCTCGCGTCGCGTTCGTCAACAAAATGGACCGGGTTGGGGCTGACTTCTTCACGTCGGTGGGGTCCATCGCCGAGCGGCTCGGGGCGCATCCAGTGCCGATGCAGCTCCCACTAGGACAGGAGGCGAGCTTTGCTGGCGTCATCGATTTGATCCGGATGCAAGCCATCGTCTGGGAGGAGGAGACCTTAGGGGCCGAGTTTCAGATGAGAGAGATTCCTTCGGAGTGTACGGATCAGGCCCTGCAGTACCGCGAAAAGCTCCTGGAGGCGGTCGCGGATCAGGACGAGTCCTTACTTCGCAAGTATGTCGAGGGGCGGGAGATCTCGGAACAGGAAATTCGGGCGGCGATCCGTAAGGCAACATTGGCCCTGAAAATCACACCGGTCATCTGTGGGGCCTCTTTCAGAAATAAGGGAGTTCAACCCTTGCTGGACGTGGTTGTGGATTATCTACCCTCGCCCGTGGATCTCCCTCCGGTCACCGGGGTGAATCCCAAGACGGGTAAGGAAGAGAAACGATCGCCGGTCGATGAGGAACCACTGGCCGCTTTGGCCTTCAAGCTCGTGGCTGACCCCTACGTCGGTCAGCTCTGTTATTTTCGGGTGTATTCCGGAACCATGGAGTCCGGCACCTCCGTCTATAATCCCACCAGGCGGGTTCGAGAACGGGTCGGCCGCCTCCTCCGAATGCACGCCAACAAGCGCGAAGAGGTGAAGAGCGTTCAGGCGGGGAACATCGCCGCTGCCGTCGGCCTGAAAAGTGCCAAGACGGGTGATACCCTGTGCAATGAAGGTCACCAGATCTTGCTTGAGGCCATCGAGTTTCCGACGCCGGTCCTTTCGGTGGCCATCGAGCCCAAGACCAAAGAGGGGGCCGAAAGGCTTTCCCTCGCACTTCAGGCCTTGGCCAATGAGGATCCCACGTTCCAGACCCGGGTGGACGAGGACACCGGCCAGACCATCATTTCTGGCATGGGAGAACTTCACCTCGAGATCATCGTGGATCGCCTCCTTCGGGAGTTCAAGGTGGAAGCCAACGTTGGGCGGCCTCAGGTGGCTTACCGCGAGACCATCACGCGTCCAGTCGAGGTGGAAAAAAAGTTCATCCGGCAGACCGGGGGCCGGGGGCAGTACGCCCATGTCTGCCTTGACGTGGAGCCCCAGCAGGCTGGGAGTGGCTTTCGGTTTGAGAAGAAGATTGTGGGAGGGGTGATCCCCCGGGAGTTCATCCCGGCAGTAGAGAAAGGAGTCCGGGAGGCAGCCGAGAGCGGGGTGCTGGCTGGCTATCCGGTGGTCGACATCACGGTGACGCTGACCGACGGATCCTACCATGAGGTGGACTCCTCCGATCTGGCGTTCAAGATTGCCGGCTCCATGGCTTTCAAGGACGCGGTAAAGCAGGGCCACCCGATTCTCCTCGAGCCGACGATGCAGGTGGACGTTGTGGTGCCGGAGGAGTTTCTTGGCGGGGTGATCAGCGATTTGAACTCTCGGCGGGGTCGGGTTGTGGGGATCGAGACGCGGCCGGCGGCTCGGGTTGTGCGGGCGGAAGTTCCCCTGGCTACCATGTTTGGTTACGCAACCGATATGAGGTCGGCAACCCAGGGCCGGGCAACCTACACCATGCAGTTCGCTCACTACGAGCCCCTCCCTGGAAGTCTTGCCGAGGAGGTCATGGGGCGGGTGGCCAGTTGAACGCCCCCTTTTTCTCAGATGGCGACCACAGTAATTTCCATTGCGACTTCAGCAGCCCAGCCCATGAAGCTGACTGCTTGTAGCTGACGGCGGAGGACGGAGAGTCCAGGGATGGAAGCGGAACGGATTCGGATACGGCTGAAGGCTTACGACCACCGGATTTTGGATCAGTCCGCGAAGGAGATCGTAAGCACGGCCGAGCGAACAGGGGCAGGGGTTTCGGGACCTATTCCCCTTCCGACGAAGATCAGCCGGTACACGGTCCTCCGCTCCCCGCATGTGGATAAGAAGTCGCGGGAACAGTTTGAGGTCCGCATTCATGTCCGCCTTTTGGATATCCTGCGGCCCACACCTCAGACGGTGGATGCCCTCATGCGGTTGGACTTGCCGGCGGGGGTTGATGTTGAAATAAAATTGTAACGTCCGACGTCCGAGGGCCAACCTCAAAACCGACGGGGTCCTCAGTGACGTTGGACGTTGGACATTTCGTCATGCAGATGGGTATTGGATTGCTCGGCAGGAAAGTAGGGATGACCCAGATCTTTGATCAAGAGGGACGGGCCGTTCCCGTCACCGTGGTGGAGGCCGGCCCCTGTACCGTCGTCCAAAAGAAGGGTCTGGAAAAGGATGGCTACGAGGCGGTCCAGCTCGGCTACCTTCCGGAAAAGCCAAAGCGCGTCCGCAAACCGATGAGCGGTCACTTCGGTAAAGGCAAGGTACCCCCCTTGCGGCATCTTCAGGAGATGCGACTTCATTCGGCAGCCGAGTATCAGGTGGGCCAGACCCTAACGGTCGGCCTCTTTGCAGAAGGGGAAGAGGTCGTGGTGACCGGGACGTCGAAGGGGCGCGGTTTCCAGGGCGGCGTGAAACGCTGGGGCTACCGGGGTGGCGCGAAGAGTCACGGATCCATGTTCCACAGGGCGGTGGGGTCGATCGGTGCTTCTTCCTATCCCTCGCGAGTTTTTAAGGGCCACCATATGCCCGGGCGCATGGGGGGAGAGCGGGTGACGATCCGGGGACTCCATGTGGTCCGGCGGGATTCTGATCGAAACCTCCTGCTAATTTGTGGAGCGCTCCCCGGACCTCAGGGCGGTCTACTTACTGTTCGCAAGACGGGCAAGGCGGCCCTTGGCAGCGAACCGACGACGCCCCCGGAGAAAACTGTCGGGTCGAAAGCATAACCCGGCGGGACGTGGATACCTCAGCGCTGAGAGAGTAACGATGACTCGGGTTTTTGACGTGGTAAACCCACAAAACGAGAAGGTGGACGAGGTCGTCCTGTCCGAGGCCGTGTTTGGAGTTCCGGTCAAAGGGCATCTCCTTCACGAGGCCGTCCGGTGGCAGCGGGCAAGACAGCGGCGGGGAACTGCCTCGACGAAAGGACGTTCCGAGGTCTCGGGAGGTGGGAGGAAGCCATGGCGTCAGAAGGGGACCGGTCGAGCGCGAGCGGGGAGCAACCGTTCACCCCTGTGGCGACACGGGGGTATCAGCCATGGCCCGAAACCAAGGGATTGGAGTTTTCGCTTCCCGAAGGCACTCAGACGGGACGCCCTGCGCACCGCTCTCTCGACCAAGATCGCGGCGCGAGAGGTTCGGATCCTAGAAGACTTAACCATGGATCGGCCTAGTACGAAGACCTTCCAGAGTCTGCTAAAGGGTCTCGGCATTACCGGCAAGGTATTGGTGGTGACTTCTCAGAGGGAGGAGGCAGTGGAGAAGTCTGCCCGGAACCTCCCGCGGGTCAAGGTTCTCCTTGCCCAGGGAGTGAACGTCTCCGATGTGTTGAACGCTGACGCTATACTGTTCACCCGCGAGGCGCTCGTCAAGGTCGAGGAGGCCCTGACTCCATGAGGGAGCCGTACCAGATCGTCCGTCGACCTGTTGTGACCGAGAAGGGGACGGCCCTGAAAGAGCAGAACAAGTACCTCTTTGAGGTGGATCGCCGGGCCAACAAGGTCCAGATCAGACAGGCGGTGGAGGCTCTCTTTAACGTAAAGGTTGCCGCCGTCCATACCGTGGCCATGCGAGGGAGAGTGAAACGCCTCGGGCGATTTGTGGGACGCACCTCAGATTGGAAGAAAGCCATTGTAACCCTCAGCGAGGGGCACAGCATCGAGTTCTTTGAAGGCGTTTAGCCACTGGCAATCTGCTGTCTGCTATCTAGCTCTTCTCAAGGAAATGGTGACTGCTGATGGCTGACAGCTGGCAGCTGAAGAGCGGAAGATATGGGAATTAAAAATTACAAGCCGACTTCATCCGGCCGTCGATTCCAGTCGGTGGCCACATTTGATGAGCTCACGGGGAAGCGGCCAGTCAAGGGTCTCGTGGCTTCCCTCCGCAAGAGGGGTGGGCGCAATGACCAGGGCCGGATGACGGTACGCCACCAGGGGGGAGGGCATAAGCGAAGGTACCGTCTTGTCGATTTCAGGCGAGATAAGGTTGGTATTCCGGCGAAGGTCGCCAGCGTCGAGTACGACCCGAATCGCTCAGCGCGAATTGCTCTTTTGCACTACGCGGATGGTGAGAAGCGTTACATCTTGGCTCCCGGTGGACTTGAGGTCGGCGCGCAGGTAATGTCCGGCCCCCAAGCTGAGATCAGCGTGGGGAATGCCCTGCCGCTCAGGGTCATTCCACTCGGGTCGGTGGTTCACAATATCGAGCTTTCACAGGGCAAAGGGGGACAACTCTGTCGGAGCGCGGGAGCCTCGGCGCAACTGATGGCGAGGGAGGAAGGTCGAGCCCTCCTCAAGCTCCCGTCGGGGGAGGTCCGGAAGGTTCACGTGGATTGCAGAGCCACCCTCGGCCAGGTGGGCAACATCGAGCACGAGAATGTCACCTTGGGTAAGGCGGGGCGCGCTCGTTGGCTCGGCATCCGGCCATCGGTGCGGGGGGTGGCGATGAACCCGCACGATCACCCGTTAGGAGGGGGTGAGGGCAAGAGTGCAGGGGGCCGACATCCGTGCACCCCTTGGGGCAAGCCGACCAAGGGCTACAAAACACGCAAGAAGGGAAAATGGACTGACCGCGAGATTGTCACTCGGCGTACTCGCCGTAAGCGGAAGTGATTCACCGCCGGAGGTAATTTCGATGGGGCGATCGTTAAAGAAGGGACCCTACATCGATCCCAAGCTGCTGAGAAAGATTGAAGACATGAATCGGACGCGGGACCACCGTGTCATCAAGACCTGGTCCCGCCGATCGACTATCACCCCGGAGTTCGTGGGCCATACGCTGGCGGTGCATAACGGGAAGAAGTTCATGCCAATCTATGTGACCGAGAACATGGTAGGCCACAAGCTGGGTGAGTTCTCCCCCACCCGGACCTTCCGAGCACACAGCGGGCGCACGGCCAAGACGACCGCCTTAAAGTGAGGAGGGAGGGCCTTCACCGGCGAGGCGAATATGGCTGAGATGTGTCGCGGGGTGGACAACGGACGGCGGGAGCGAGTATGGAGACGCGGGCGGTCCTCAAATTTGTGAGAGTGCCACCCCGGAAGGCTCGACTGGTCGTCGATCTCATCCGGGGTCAGGATGTGGGGCAGGCCCTGACCATTGTCCGCTTTACCCCGAAGCGGGCGGCCCGAATCGTCGAGAAGCTGTTGAGGTCCGCCATGGCCAATGCGCAACATAACCATGGCGTGCGGGATGTGGAGCGCCTGTTTGTAAAGGCCGTCACGGTTGACGAGGGCCCTCGGTCGAAGCGGTGGGTACCCAGGGCCATGGGAAGGGCAACTCCGATACAAAAACGGACCAGTCATATTACCATTGTGCTAGAGGAACGTCCGGCTTCATAGATTGGGGGCGAGACATGGGACAAAAGGTCCATCCCGAGGGATTTCGATTGGGGTACATCAAGACCTGGAAATCGCGGTGGTTCGCGACCAGGTCGTATGCGGATCAGCTCCACGAAGACCTCAAGATCCGTCGGTACCTCAAGGAGAGACTGTACCACGCCGGCATCTCCCGCATCGAGTTTGAGCGCAAAGCAAATCAGCTCCGCATCATCGTTCGAGCCGCGCGCCCCGGCATCATCATCGGTAGAAAAGGCTCCGAGGTCGACAAGATTCGCCAAGAGCTTGCGGCCATGACCGATAAGGAGCTTCAACTCGACATCACCGAAGTCCGGAAGGCGGAGACCAACGCGCAGTTGGTAGCGGAGGCCACGGCGGCCCAGCTGGAGAGGCGGGTGGCCTTCCGGCGAGCCATGAAAAGGGCGGTCCAGTCCGCCGTCCGGTTGGGGGCGCAGGGGGTGAAGATCATGGTCTCGGGGCGGCTGGGGGGGGCGGAAATCGCCCGGACCGAATGGTACCGGGAGGGGCGGGTTCCCCTCCATACCCTTCGGGCCGACATCGATTACGGCTTTGCCGAGGCGAGGACGAGCTATGGAAGGATTGGAGTCAAGACATGGATCTTTCACGGGGAGGTCATACCCGAGGCCGTGGCGGAAGAGGATAGGCCCACGGTCCCAGACGTCCGTGAGGAGAGGCCGCGGCGCCGAAGATAAGGTTGTCGCTGAAAAGTAGGAGCCGGTGATGTTAATGCCCAAGCGGACCAAGTACCGGAAACAGCAGCGAGGTCGGATAAAGGGGATAGCGAAAGGGGGCACCGCGCTTGCCTTTGGTGAGTATGGCCTGAAGGCCCTGGAGCGAGCCTGGGTGACCAACCGCCAGATTGAGGCGGGCCGGCGGTCCATTACCCGGTATGTGAAAAGAGGCGGCAAGGTGTGGATTCGGATCTTCCCAGACAAACCGCTCACGGCCAAGCCGGCGGAGACCCGGATGGGAAAGGGCAAGGGTGCAGTGGAGGGCTGGGTTGCGGTGGTAAAGCCAGGTCGGATTCTTTATGAGATGAGGGGGGTCAGTGAGGCCGAGGCCCGGGAGGCGATGCGTCTGGCGGCTCACAAGTTACCTATTGCCACAAAGTTCGTCACGCGGTCCAAGGAGGCACTGGGCTGATGAAAATCAAGGATCTCCGGGAGCTGACCGCTGAGGAACTCCAGCAAAAGCGAGGTGATTTCAGAGAAGATCTCTTCCGTCTAAGGATGCGGAAAGCCGTGGCGCAGTTGGAGAATCCCATACGCCTTCGCCAGCTCCGACGAGATATTGCTCGGATCGAGACCATCCTGCGAGAGCGGGACCGGGACCAGGACCGGAGTCCCGAGGAGTCGGAATAGGATGGAACAACAGCGAAGCGGGCGAAAGGTCTTCACAGGGACCGTAGTCAGCGACCGGATGCAGAAGACGGTGGTGGTGTCCGTTGAGCGGATTTTCCGCCACCCCAATTATAGCAAGTTGCTGCGCCGTCGGACCAAGGTGAAGGCCCACGACGAAGAGCAGAAATGCCGGGTCGGGGACAAGGTCAAGATCATGGAAACCCGTCCCCTGAGCCGAGACAAACGGTGGCGCATTATCGAAGTTGTCCAAAAGGCCGTATGAAATATGTGCGGTGCGCATCGCGCACTGAGTGGCGCGACGGCAGGAATCGATCATGGTTGGGCTCAGGACAATTCTGGATGTGGCAGACAACTCGGGGGCCAAGCGGATCTCGGTCATCAAGGTTCTCGGAGGTTCCGCGAAACGGTATGGGCGAATCGGGGATGTCATCGTGGCGAACGTCAAGGAGGCCCTCCCTGCGGGATCGGTGAAGAAGGGAGATGTGGTCCGGGCGGTGGTGGTCCGGACGGCGAAGGAAGTCAGGCGTACCGACGGGTCTCACATTAAGTTCGACCGGAATGCGGCGGTCCTGATCAACGAGCAAAACAATCCCCTCGGGACCCGGATCTTCGGCCCCGTCGCTCGCGAGCTTCGAGAGAAGCAGTTTATGAAAATCATCTCGTTGGCCCCAGAGGTGGTCTGAGGGGGCTCAGATGTAACGGCTGGGAACAGGAAAAGGTCAGGGGACAACATGGCGGTGCGGACGGTGCTTCCGATTCGAAAGAATGATCTGATCATGGTGATGGCTGGAAAGGATAGGGGAAAGCGGGGGAAAGTTTTGAGAGTCAATCCGAAAGCGGGGACGGTGGTGGTCGAACGGATCAATGTCGTGAAGCGACACACCCGTCCCGGAGGGGTGAGCCAGCAGGGAGGGATTATCGAGAAGGAGTCTCCCCTCCACGTCTCCAACGTCATGGTCATCTGTTCCCGTTGTGACCGACCAGTTCGAACCGGGCACAGCTTCCTCGCCGATGGGAAAAAGGTTCGGGTCTGTAAACAGTGTGGCGAGACCGTGGATTAGGGAGAAGGCGATGGCGGAAACGGCAAAAAAGAAGGGCGAAAAGGCGCCGAAACCTGAGGCAAAGTCTCCGGCTGCCCCCAAGTCCCCGTCCCGGCTTCGAGAGCGGTATCATCGAGAGATGGTTCCCGCCCTCATGAAGCGGTTCGAATTCAAGAACCTCTTTCAAGTTCCCCGCCCTGTGAAGGTGATCATCAACATGGGGCTGGGCGAAGCGGTGGAGAATGTCAAGGTCATTGATAGTGCCGTCGGGGAGCTGGCGACCATCACCGGGCAGCGGCCCGTGGTGACCCGGGCCAAGAAATCAGAGGCGGGCTTCAAGCTCCGGACCGGGATGCCCATCGGGTGCAAGGTGACTCTCCGGGGGGATCGGATGTACGAGTTCTTGAACCGGTTTCTGAATATTGCTCTGCCGAGGATCCGGGACTTTAGGGGCGTCTCTCCTCATTCCTTTGACGGACGCGGCAATTATGCGTTGGGAGTCAAAGAGCAGCTCATCTTCCCCGAGATTAAGTACGACAAGGTCGATATGGTCCGGGGGATGGATGTCTGCATCCACACCACTGCCCAAAACGATGAGGAGGCCCGCGCCCTGCTGGAGCAACTTGGATTTCCTTTTCGATCCTGAGGGAGGGGGAGTGTGGCAAAAAAGTCCCTCGTGGTGAAGGCGCAGCGGGCGCCAAAGTTTCGGGTGCGGCAGTATCACCGGTGTCGGATCTGTGGCCGCCCCCGGGGCTATCTCAGACGGTTCGCCATGTGCCGGCTCTGCTTCCGGCACTTGGCCCTCCGGGGAGAGGTTCCCGGTGTTGTCAAGGCCAGTTGGTAACTTGCCAGTTCAGAGTTCATGGTTCACAGTTCAGGGTCGGGTGAGCACGATGACCTTGTACAAGTCCCTGAATCCTGCACCCTGAACCCTGAACGGAGTAGCTCAATGTTGACCGATCCGATTGCCGATATGCTTACTCGCCTGCGGAACGCAAACACGGCAGGGCACGAGAAAGTGGATATCCCGTCGTCGCGGCTCAAGGTGGAGATTGCGCGGATCCTGAAGAAAGAGGGTTTCGTCACGGGCTATAAGGTCATCGATCAAGACATACAAGATATTCTTCGGGTCTATCTGAAGTACGGTTCCGGCAACGAGCGGGTCCTCCGCGGGATTACCCGGACCAGTAAGCCGGGGCTCCGGATCTACGCCCGGTCCCGCAAGATTCCCCGAGTCCTGAGCGGCATGGGGATTGCGATCATCTCTACCTCCAAGGGGATCATGACCGATCGGGAGGCGCGGAACCAAGGAGTAGGAGGCGAGGTTCTCTGCCACGTCTGGTAAACCAGTTCAGAGTTGAGGGTTCATAGTTCAGGGATGGAGGAGTTTGGAGATCTCCTGAACCCTGAACGCTGAACCATGAACGCTTTGCAGGAGTAAGTGATGTCGCGGGTTGGCCGGCTGCCCATTTCCATCCCGAGTGATGTTCAGGTCTCCGTGGTCAACGGTTCCGTTGAAGTGCAGGGGCCAAAGGGGCAGCTCGTGCTAGACGTGCACCCGGTCATCCGTGTCCGCGTAGAAGATGGAAAAGTTCTTTGCGCCCGTCCGACCGATCAAAAACCCCACCGGGCCCTCCACGGGCTTACGCGGGCGTTGATCGCGAATATGATCCGAGGGGTGACCCAAGGATTTGAGAAGAAGCTGGAGCTGGCCGGCGTCGGTTATCGCGCTCAAGTTCAGGGTCAGACGCTTACGTTGAGCCTCGGGTATACGAACCCCGTGGTATACATGGTGCCTCCCGATATCAAGGCAACCGTGGAGGGCACGACGCTGATCACGGTCTTCGGGATTGACAAGCAACGTGTGGGGGAAGTCGCCGCCAAGATCCGGGGCTTGCGGCCCCCGGAACCGTATAAGGGGAAGGGGGTCAAGTATGTGGGTGAGCGGATCCGTCGGAAAGCCGGAAAGGCCGGGGCGAAGTAGAGGGGGTTGTGAGCACGATTGATTGGGCCAAGAAGCGGCTTGCCCGGCAGAGACGGCATCGGCGAGTGCGGAAAAAGGTCCTTGGCGTGCCTGATCAGCCTCGCCTGTCGATTTTCAAGTCTCGCCGCCATATCTACGCACAGATCATCAACGATTTGGAGGGGCGGACGCTGGCGGCCGCTTCCACCCTCTCACCGGAATTCAAGGGCAAGGGGGGAAATCGGACAAAGGCCGATGCTGCCAAGGTCGTAGGGGAGATCCTAGCGGACAAGGCCCTCAAGCACGAGATCCGGCGAGTGGTCTTCGACCGGGGCGGGTACAAATTCCATGGACGGGTCAAGGCCTTGGCGATCGGGGCCCGGGAAAAGGGGTTGACATTCTGATGGAGGAGATTTGTGGCGACCGAACAAATCAATAGCCAAGCCTTGAACCTGGTCGAACGCGTCATCCACATTAACCGCGTGGGAAAGGTGGTCAAGGGTGGCCGCCGCTTCAGCTTCAGCGCCTTGGTCACGGTAGGGGACCAGGCGGGGCACGTGGGGCTGGGACTGGGAAAGGCCCACGAAGTTCCGGAAGCGATTCGGAAGGGGATCGAGGCAGCCAAGAAACGCCTGATCAAGGTTCCACTCAGCGGGCGGACAATTCCTCACAGGATCCTCGGGAAGTTCGGGGCAGGGCTCGTCCTGATGAAGCCGGCCTCGGAGGGGACCGGGATCGTGGCGGGTGGTGCCGCGCGAGCGGTCTTCGAGGCGGCTGGTGTTCAGAACATTTTGGCGAAGTCTTTAGGCAGCGCCAATCCCCACAATGTGGCCAAGGCGACCATGGCCGGTCTCCAGGCTCTTCGTTCTCCCGATGAGGTCGGCTTGCTCCGGGGAAAGAAAGGGGAAGAGGCTGGGGAGAGACTGGGAGTGTCCGATGAGACTTCACGAGCTTAGCCCGGCTCCTGGCTCGCGAAAGAAGCGAAAGCGGGTGGGGCGGGGCCCGGGATCAGGACACGGGCAGACTTCCGGCCGGGGGGACAAGGGGCAGAAAGCCCGGTCGGGGGTGAGTATCCCACCCTGGTTTGAAGGAGGCCAGATGCCGCTCACCCGGCGCCTTCCAAAGCGGGGCTTTCGGAATCGCTTTCGAAAGGAGTTTGCCATCGTCAATCTCCGGGATCTGGATCGGATCGAAGCCGGGACGACGGTCACTCCTCTTCTCCTCCTGGAACGAGGTCTCATCAAGGGGGTAAAGGCCGGGGTCAAGGTTCTGGGAGATGGAAATCTTTCGCATCCCGTCACGGTGGAGGCGCACCGCTTTTCTGAGGCTGCCCTCCGCAAGATTGACGCCGCAGGAGGGGCGGCCAAGGTGATCGAGGAGCCATGAGCGACTTCGTCAACATCTTCAAAGTCCCCGAACTCAGGAAGCGCCTCCTCTTCACCGGCCTGATCCTTATCGTCTACCGCATCGGGGCGCACATCCCTACCCCTGGTATCGATGCGGCGGCATTGGGTGATATCTTCGCCAAGGCTGGCGGCACGCTTTTTGGCTTCTTCGATCTCTTCTCCGGTGGGGCACTACGGCGCGCCAGTATCTTCGCCCTCGGGATCATGCCCTATATCGATGCCTCGATCATTCTTCAGCTCTTGGCGGTGGTCGTTCCGTATATCGAGCGGCTCCAAAAAGAGGGGGCCGAGGGACGGAAAAAGATTACCATGTATACCCGGTACGGGACGGTCCTCATCGCCGTGATCCAGGGGATGGGCATTGCCATCGGGCTGGAGGGGATCACCGCGGAATCGGGGGCGCTGGTCGTGCCCAATCCCGGCTGGGGCTTTCGCATCATGACTACCCTGACCCTAACCGCCGGCAGTGTCCTTCTCATGTGGCTGGGAGAGCAGATTTCAGAGCGGGGGATCGGCAATGGGATCTCACTTCTCATCTTTGCCGGGATCATCGTCAACCTTCCCGAGGCAATTTACCTTTCCTTCCAACTCCTCCGGACCGGTGAGATGAAGGCCTACGTTTTTCTCTTTATCATAGTCGTTATGGTCGTAGTGGTGGCCGGGGTGGTCATTATGACGTTAGGCCAGCGGCCCATTCCAGTCCAGTATGCCAAACGGGTCGTTGGCAGGAGGGTATACGGAGGACAGGCAACACATATCCCCTTACGGGTGAACACGGCCGGCGTGATCCCTGTCATTTTCGCCGCCTCAATCATCGTGTTGCCGGCGACGGCGGCCCAGTTTATCGCGCATCCCTGGATGCAGTCGGTGGCGCAGGTGCTCTCGCCGGGGTCGATCAGTTACTTTGCGCTCTACGGCGGGAGTATCATTTTCTTCACCTACTTCTATACCGCTATCATCTTTAACCCCGCCGATGTCGCGGAAAACTTGAAAAAGTACGGGGGCTTCGTTCCAGGTATCCGCCCGGGCGCGAAGACGGCGGAGTATGTCGAAAAGGTGCTCGACCGGGTCACCTTCGTCGGGGCCATCTACCTGGCGCTGATCTCCATTTTTCCGGAAGTCCTGATCATGTGGGCGAATGTCCCCTTCTTCTTCGGCGGGACCTCCCTGCTCATCGTGGTCGGTGTCGCCTTGGATACCGCGCAGCAGATCGAGGCTCATCTCGTGATGCGCCACTATGAAGGGTTCCTCAAGAAGGGAAAGATGAAGGGGCGAACCTTCTGAAACTTGAAGGCGGTGGTTTTTTTCGATATGCTAAGAGTTTAGGCATGCAAGTCATCCTCCTCGGCCCTCCCGGGGCGGGCAAGGGGACCCAAGCCAAGATGCTGACCGAGCAATATGGGGTTCCCCAGATCTCTACCGGGGATATCCTGCGGGCCGCTGTGGCTGCGGGGACTCCTCTCGGGAAAGAGGCCAAGACGTACATGGACCGGGGGGCGTTGGTCCCGGACGAGGCCGTGACCGGTATCGTCCGCGACCGCCTGACCGAGCCTGACTGTCAGGCAGGGTATCTTCTCGATGGTTTTCCCCGGACCGTGGCGCAAGCGGAGGCGCTGACGCGCATGCTGAAAGAATTGGGGACGTCACTCCCCACCGGAGTGAGCCTCGACGTAACAGAGGAGGAATTGATCCGCCGCCTCGCCGGACGGCGAACGTGCCAGGCCTGTGGAGAACCCTTTCATGTGGAGTTTCATCCCCCCCGGGTTGGCGGCATCTGTGACAAGTGCAGCGGGAATCTCATCCAACGGGACGATGATCAGGAGGAGACGATCCGTCGGCGCCTCCAGGTCTATCGCGAGCAGACCGAGCCGCTGATCGGGTATTATCAGAGGCAGGGACTGTTGAAGACGGTCAAGGGGCTGGGAGACACGGGAGATATCGTTTGCACGGATATCGAGGGTCCTCGAAGGGTGAGACGGTCAAACTGCCGCTCCGCAGTCCCATAGAGTACAAAGCACTGTGGGAGGTGGATCGTATAGGTCAGGCCAGCCGGCTCGTCGCCGAGGCGTTGTTGGCCCTCCGGGAGGAGAGCCAACCCGGGGTGAAGACGGCAGAACTCGATCGTTTTGCCGAGGCCTTTCTCCTCGAACGGGGAGCGCAACCTGCCTTCAAGGGATACCGGGGTTATCCGTGTACCGTGTGCACCTCGGTAAACGAAGAGGTAGTGCACGGTCTTCCCTCCGAGCGCCGGCTTCAGGAAGGAGAGATCCTGAGTTTAGACCTTGGGGCGATTGTGGAAGGGTATTATGGAGATGCGGCGCTGACCGTTCCTATCGGGGAAATTTCTCCAGAAGCGAGGCGGCTCCTCCAGGTCACCCGCGAGGCACTGCACCGCGGGGTCGCGGCAGCGGTGCCGGGTCAGCACCTGACAGATATCTCCCATGCGATTCAGACTTACGTGGAGGCTGATGGCTTCTCGGTGGTTCGGATCTTCGTTGGGCATGGAATTGGGCGGGCCCTACACGAAGAGCCTCAAATCCCCAACTTTGGCCCCCCGGGTCGTGGGCCACTCCTGAAGCCTGGAATGGTTCTGGCCATTGAACCCATGGTGAATGCCGGGACCCACGAGGTGACCATCCTCGAGGATCGATGGACCGCGGTGACCCAGGATGGTTCGCTGTCTGCCCACTTTGAGCACACGATTGTCATCACTGAAAAGGGCCCCGAGATTCTCACCCGTTCCGAAACGGGAGAAACTTGGTAGGAGGTCGATGCGTAAGAGGTCCGCTGGACAGCGCAGAAGGAGGTCCGCTGGACAGCCCAAAAAGAAGCCTGCTGAACAAGCCCTAAAGAAGGAAGAGGCGATCGAGGTCGAAGGGACCGTGGTCGAGCCCTTGCCGAACGCCATGTTTCGTGTGGAGTTCGAGACGGGCCACAAAGTGCTAGCCCACATATCGGGGAAGATGCGGATGCATTTTATCCGGATCCTCCCGGGGGATAAAGTTATTGTGGAGCTCAGTCCCTACGATCTGAACCGAGGTCGCATCATTTATCGCCACAAGTAGTCCAAAGTCCGATGGTCCAAGGCCTGAAGTCACGGAAGAGGACTTTGGACGTAGGACGAAGGACGCAGGACGAACAATGAAAGTGCGGGCGTCGGTAAAACCAATCTGTGAGAAGTGCAAGGTAATCAAGCGTAAAGGGGTTGTTCGGATCGTCTGCGAAAATCCTCGACACAAACAGCGACAGGGCTAGCGCAGACAGATGACCGATGACCGTCGTAACCGGGTCGTCGGTGAACGGATAACAAGGAGGACAAATGGCGCGAATCGCAGGCGTGGATCTTCCGCGCGAGAAACGGGTGGAGGTGGCTCTCACTTACATCTTTGGGATCGGTCGCTCGTCTTCTCGCAGGATCCTGAGTGAGGCCAATGTCAGCACTGATGTGCGCGTGAAGAACTTGACCGAAGATGAGGTGAATCGCATTCGGCGGGCGATCGAGGGCCAGTTTAAGGTCGAGGGAGACCTCCGTCGAGATGTGGGCATGAACATCAAGCGACTTATGGACATCGGCAGCTACCGGGGTCTCAGACATAGACGGGGGCTTCCGGTCCGGGGCCAGCGGACTCATACGAATGCCCGGACCCGGAAAGGCCCTCGCCGCACGGTAGGTGCCCGGCGGAAGAGGTAGGAGGGAAACCATGGCGGCAACGCGACGACGGGGAGGGGCCCGGGCCGTTCCCAAGAGGGAGGCCAAGAACATCACACAAGGAGTCGCCCATGTCCAGGCCACCTTCAATAATACCATCGTGACCATTACCGACCTGCAGGGGAATGTGGTGACCTGGGCCAGTGCCGGCAGTGTGGGCTTCAAGGGGTCACGAAAGAGTACCCCCTTTGCTGCTCAGACTGCCGCGGAGAATGCGGCGCAGAAAGCTATGTCGCATGGGATGAGAGAGGTGAGGGTCTATGTGAAGGGCCCGGGGGCTGGCCGGGAGGCGGCGATCCGATCACTGCAGGCAGCGGGACTCGAGATCACGGCGATCAAAGACGCGACGCCCATTCCGCACAATGGCTGCCGCCCGCCGAAGCGTCGGCGGGTATGACGGGAAGGAGTCTCAACGGTGGCACGATATACCGGTTCTGTTTGTAAACTGTGTCGACGGGAAGGATTGAAACTGTTCCTGAAAGGGGACCGGTGCTTCAGTCCCAAGTGTGCCATTGAGAAGCGCAACTACCCCCCGGGCGAGCACGGACAACGGCGGCGTGTGAAGGTAACTGACTATGGGCTTCAGCTGCGCGAAAAGCAAAAGATGAAACGAGTTTACAGCATCTTGGAGCGGCAATTCCGCAACTATTTCCATATGGCCGAGCGACAGAAAGGAATCACCGGAGAGAATCTTCTCCGCTTGTTGGAGCGGCGGCTTGATAATGTGGTCTACCGTGTAGGCTTTGCCTCGTCTCGGATTGAAGCTCGCCAGATCGTCAGACATGGTCACCTCTTGGTGAATGGCCGGAGGGTAGACATTCCTTCCTATCTGGTCCGGCCTGGAGACCACGTGCAGGTCTCGGACAAAAGTCGTGAAATGCTGGCGATCAAGGCGGCCTTGGAGGGGGTCAAGAAGCGGGAAATTCCCTCCTGGCTTGAGTTGGATCCCCAAGCCATGCGGGGTGTGGTCCGGGTCCTCCCTGCTCGGGAAGATATCGTCATTCCGGTCCAAGAGCAGTTGGTGGTGGCCCTGTATTCTAAATAGCGCCGCGTAGCGCACAAGTCTCCCTTGGGGCGGGGACACGGAGGTTGTCGTTGATGCTGCAAAAAGTAAAAGGTTTTCACAAGCCGAAGGGGCTAGAGTGTGAGCTCGAGACCTTGACGAGTACTTATGGGAAGTTCATTGCCGAGCCATTGGAACGGGGATTCGGCCAGACCTTGGGGAACTCCCTGCGCCGGATCCTCCTCTCCTCCGTCGAGGGGGCGGCGGTCACCACGGTCCGGATCGCGAGCGTCCACCATGAGTTTTCCACCATCCCTGGTGTGAAGGAAGACGTGACCGATCTTGTCCTGAATATCAAAGGCCTCCGCGTCAAGATGGCAGTGGAGGGACCGAGGACCCTACACCTGAAGGCCACCGGCCCGGGAGAGGTCCGGGCTTCCCAGATTGTGTCCGATGCTGAGGTGGAGATTGTGGATCCCAATTTTTATATTGCAACTCTCGACAAAGATGGGAAGTTGCAGATGGAGATTGAGGTGGGCAGGGGGCGGGGTTACGCGTCTGCAGAGCGGAACAAGCGGGAGAATCAACCTGTGGATGTTATCGCCGTCGATTCAGTCTTCTCTCCCATCGTTCGGGTCAACTACCAGGTGGAAGATACGCGGGTGGGTCACGCCACCGATTATAACAAGCTGACCCTCGAGGTCTGGACCGATGGAAGTATACTGCCGAAAGAGGCGGTGGTCTCTGCGGCCCGGATCCTCAAAGATCATCTCAACATCTTCAGCACCTTTGATGAGAGAGATGAGGAGCCGGAGGGGGGGGCGGATGAGGAGAAAGAGCGCCTCGTTGAATATCTGGCCCGAAGCGTAGATGAGTTGGAACTCTCTGTCCGCTCGGCCAACTGTCTCAAGAATTCCGATATTCAATATATCTGGCAGCTGGTTCAAAAGAGCGAGGCCGAGATGCTCAAGACCAAGAACTTCGGGCGGAAATCCTTGAACGAGATCAAAGAGATCTTATCCGGAATGGACCTCCATTTCGGGGTGAAACTAGACGACATCCCCGGCGGTCCCTGGTCAGCCTAAGAGGAGGACCGACGAAGGGTGGGGGGATAACGGATGCGGCATCGGAAACTTCGAAGGAAGCTCGGAAGGACTTCGGCTCATCGAGAGGCCTTGCTGCGCAACCTGACGACTTCTCTCCTTCTCTACGAGAAGATCATCACGACTGTCGCTAAGGCCAAGGAGCTTCGCAAGATCGCGGAGCGGATGATCACGCTGGCCAAACGAAATGATCTGCACGCCCGCCGACAAGCGGCAGACGTAATCCAGAATGAGCGGGTGTTGAAGAAGCTCTTTGAGACCATCGGCGAGCGGTACCGGGGGCGCAACGGGGGTTACACCCGAATTACCAAGCTCGAGTATCGGGTGGGGGATGGGGCCCCCCTGGCTGCGGTCGAACTGGTGGGCGCTGAGGTGAGCCCTGCGGTGGCGGCCAAGCGCGGGAAGAAGGAGAAAAAGAAAGAGAAACAAGCCGCTTCCCCCTAACCCCTTTCGCCACGAGTAGCCCTGGAACAACTACGGTTTCAGGGCTTTTCTTTTGTCCGACCTGTGCTACTCCTCCTCTATTGTGCCAGTGTACTCGATGGCGATCCCCCGCCGTACGCTCTGCGAGGCAGGACACCCCTTCTCATGGATTTCGATCGCCCGCTCAGCGTCCGAACGTTTTCCCTGAGGAACCTTCACGTGATAACGCACACTGATCTTGGTGATCAGCGGGTGCCCATCGACGTTTTCAATAGAGCCCTCGACCTCTGACCAGAGTTTATCCGGTTGAGTCGGAATTTTCCGCGCCGCTAGCGCCACGGCTAGCGTGCCCGTCATTCAGCCCGCCACAGCGGCGATCACGTGATCGAGCGTGGTCGGCAAATCCTCTTCCGGCTCCACCCCGTAGAATTTCTTGATCCCGCCGTGGATCCCGTAGCGCACCGGCTCCGTGAATGACTCGATGTAGGCTCGCCGAACCGGCCCTTTGTCTTTGAAGATCTTGGTCTTCGAGGTGTGGATCAGTTCTCCCATGCTCTCCTCCTGTCTTCAGCGGGGGTCAACAGATCTGTGGGGTCCTTTGCTGGTGAATTTCTACCACCGTGTTGGGCGTGGACAAGGTAGCAGGCAGGAGTCACCCGCGTCAAGTCAAACATGGTTTTAATTTTTCCCTTTACACCACAACAGGCTGTGTGCTACCTACAAGCCCGGGGATTTCTTGCCTGCATCAGTCGATGCTGATCAGGGGGGGGGATTCCATGAAAGCCTACGAAATCACGCAGATCCGGAATGTGGGGATCGTTGCCCATGGACAGGAGGGAAAGACCTCCTTGACGGAGGCGATCCTCTTTGACACCGGGGCGCTGCCCCGCCTTGGACGAGTAGAAGAGGGGAATACCGCGACCGACTTTGACGAGGGTGAGATCAAGCGGGGGATCAGTATCAGCTCGGCCGTCGCCTTCTGTGAGTGGAAGGGGGTCAAGGTGAATCTCATCGATACCCCCGGCTTCTCCAACTTTCTTCCCGACACCCGGATGTGCCTGCGCGTGGCGGATATCGCCCTCATCCTGGTCAGTGCGGTGGACGGGATCAAGGTCCAGACAGAAAAGGTCTGGGGATATGCGGAGGAGTATGGCATGCCGGTTGTCTTCTTTGCGAACAAAATGGATCGGGAACGGGCGGAACTTTTTCGTACGGTCGAGGATATTCGAAAAGGCTTGCATCCCGCAGCCATCCCCTTGCAAATCCCCATAGGGGCCGAGGCTGGCTTCCGCGGGGTGGTAGATCTGTTGGCGATGAAGGCGTACACCTTCCAGACCGACGGATCGGGAAAGGTCAAGGAGGAGGAGATACCGGCCGAGCTCAAGGACCGGGCGGGAGAGCTCCAGCATGCGCTCGTTGAGGCGGTGGCGGAGTCGGAAGATAGCTTGCTCGAGCGCTATCTCGAGAGTGGCACGCTGAGCCCCGAAGACCTGCAGACCGGCCTCCGACGGGCTATCGTCGCCAGGAAACTTTTCCCCGTCCTTTGCGGGTCGGCGTTGAAGAACATCGGCATCCAGCCTCTCCTCGATGTCTTAATCGATATCTGTCCCTCTCCCTTGGATCGGCCGCTGGTGGAGGGAAAAGACACGAAATCAAAGGAACGGGTTTCACGGGAGGCGCGGCCAGATGCACCGCTCACTGCGTTGATCTTCAAGACCATTGGGGATCCTTACGCCGGTAAGATCAGCGTTTTCCGGGTGTATGCCGGCCGACTGAGTGCCGATAGTAGTGTGTATAACACCGTCAAAGAGACGAGAGAGCGGATCGGACAGCTATCGCTCCTTCGGGGAAAGCACCAGGTCCCCGTCGACGAAGTGGGCCCGGGAGACATCGGAGCTGTGGTAAAGCTGAAGGAGACTGGTACAGGGGATACGCTTGCCGAGGAAAAATCTTCTATCCTGCTCGACCCCCTCCCTTCGCCCACACCCCTGATTTCTTACGCCATCGCTCCCAAGTCCAAAGGAGATGAGGAAAAAATGTCTGGGGCCTTAAGCCGCCTCCTGGAAGAGGACCCTAGCCTTAAGGTGAGCCGGGACCAGCAGACCAAGGAGACCATTATCTCCGGAATGGGGAAAGTCCACTTAGAGGTGGCGGTGGAACGACTCAAGCGGAGGTTCGGCGTAGACGTCGTCATGAAGACCCCTCGTGTGCCCTACAAGGAGACGATCCGGGGGAGCGCCTCCGTGCAGGGGAAATACAAAAAACAAACGGGGGGCCGTGGACAATACGGCGACTGCTGGATCAAGCTCGAGCCCATGCCGCGGGGTGAGAAATACGAATTTGCCAATCAGATCGTCGGCGGGGTGATCCCCAGACAATACATCCCGGCCGTGGAGAAGGGGGTCGTGGAGGCGATGGAACGAGGGGTCTTGGCAGGCTATCCCGTGACCAACGTCAAGGTGAGCCTCTATGATGGATCGTACCATTCAGTGGACTCTTCGGAGATGGCCTTTAAGATCGCCGGCTCCATGGCCTTGAAGAAGGGGGTTCAACAGGCCACCCCCATCCTTCTCGAGCCGATTATGGCGGTCGAGGTGAGCGCTCCCGACGATGCGATCGGGGATGTGATCGGCGATCTCAATTCTCGGCGGGGGCGGGTCATGGGGGTAGAGGGCAGGAGTAAGGGCCAGGGCATCAAGACGCTCGTCCCTCTCGCGGAAATGCTGGAGTATGCCCCCCAGCTGCGTTCCCTGACCGCAGATCGGGGAGACTACACCATGGAGTTTTCGCATTACGAGGAAGTTCCGGCCCACATCCAGGAAAAGCTGGTGGCCGAGGCCAAGCAGGAAGAAAAAGGGGACTAACGAAATTCCCCTTGCCTCTTGTCGGATGCTGTACTATATTCAGGGGGAGAAAAGTGGGCAATAGCCCACTTTCTTATTTTCTGGGGACGGGAAAGATGTCTACGGTCGATCTGGTTGTGGAGCGAGTCCGAACCGTGGCCCTTCCCCTGATAGAAAGCCAGGGGATGACGCTGGTGGACGTGGAATTTCGTCGGGAGGCGCGGGGCTGGGTGCTTCGGCTGTACCTGGACCGGCCGGAGGGGATCAGGCTGGAGGACTGCCGAGAGGTCAGTGAGCAGCTCTCTGACCTCTTGGACGTGGAAGGGTTCATCGAGCATCCTTATAGCTTGGAAGTTTCCTCACCCGGACTGAACCGCGTTCTCAAGACGCCGCAGGATTTCATGCAATTTACTGGCCGGTTGGCCCGGCTCGAGACCGCCGCTCCTATCGGCGGGCAGCGACGGTTCCGTGGCCGATTAGAAGGATACCGGGAGGGCATGGTGATCTTGCGACAGGCGGAGGGGCCGACGCTTCTCTTACCCCTGGAGGCGATCGTGAAGGCCCGGCTTGAGGCCGAATTGTAGTTCCAAGTCCAATGTCCAAAGTCCAACGTCCGGGAGTCATGTTCTTAGACATTGGACCTTGGACGTTGGACCTTTCGTGAAGGGAGACGGATACCAGTGGATCTAATCCAAGTTATCGAGCAGATCGGACGAGAGAAAGGGATCGAACGAGAGGTGCTCATCGATGCCGTTGGGGCGGCGATCTTGTCCGCGTCTCGGAAAACCTTGGGGACTTTGTCGGAGTACCGGGTTGACTTTGATCAGGCCTCCGGGCGGTTTATTCTGTACAAGGTAAAGAAGATCGTGGAAGAGGTGACGAATCCACGGACCGAGATGACGCTTGAAGAGGCCCGTCGGCATCAGCCAGATCTTGAACTCGGGGGTGAGTTCCGGACTGAGGTCGAACCTCCAGGCTTTGGCCGGATTGCCGCCCAGACCGCAAAGCAGGTGATCATTCAGCGGGTCCGGGAGGCGGAACGAGACAGCATCTACCAGAGCTTCAAGAACCGCGAAGGAGAAATGATTACCGGAATCGTCCAGCGGGTGGTAAAGAGTAATGTGATCGTCAATGTGGGTAAGGCGGAAGCAATTCTTCCTCCTCGGGAGCAGCTTCCACGAGAGGATTATCGCCCTGGTGACCGGTTCCGAGCCTACATCGTAGAGGTCAAGAAGGGAACACGGGGGGCTACCGTGCTCCTGTCGCGCAGCCATCCGGGGATGTTGTTGAGGCTCTTCGAGCTCGAGGTTCCGGAGGTCGAGGAAGGGATTGTAGAGATCAAGGGGATAGCTCGGGAACCGGGGGAGCGGGCTAAGGTCGCCGTCATCTCCCGTGACAGCAACGTCGACCCGGTGGGGGCTTGCGTAGGCTACCGGGGTTCCCGAGTCCAGGTGATCGTCCGGGAGTTGGGGGGCGAGAAGATCGATATCATCCCCTGGCAAGAAAATCCGGCGAATTTCGTGCGGAATGCACTGGCCCCCGCTCAGGTGGAGTCCGTCACGGCGGATGAGTCAAGCCGCGCGCTGCATGTGATGGTGGCGGACGAGCAGCTGTCCCTAGCCATTGGAAGACGCGGGCAGAATGCTCGCCTGGCGGCCAAGCTGGTGGGGTGGAGGGTGGACATCAAGAGTCGGGCCGAGCTTGCTCGAGAGACAGAGCAAAAAGCGATTCAAGCTCGGGCCACCCTTGATGAGCTGGCAGGAGTCCCCGGGATTGGCCCCAGCATCGCGGGGCGACTGGTTGAGGCCGGCTTTAAGACGCTCGATCGACTGGTGCAGGCGTCCGCGGAGGACCTGATGGCCGTCAAAGGCATCGGGTCTCGGACGGCCGACAAGATCGTCATGGCCGTTCAAGAAGTCTTGTCCCGTCCCGCGTCGGCGAAGGAGCCAGCCGCGATCACCGAGGGAGTCCTCCCTGAGGAGGAGGCCGTCGGGGAAGGGGAAGCCACCGAGGAGGAGAAGGTCGCCGTGGAGGAGGAAATCCTCCAGCAGCAGCAGGCCGTTGAGCCGGAGATCGCGTAAATGACTGTGGTCTTACGAGCGACTATAGAGCGAACCTGCGTGGGTTGTGGGCGGAGACGAGAACAGGAGGAACTCGTTCGGTTCAGTGGCGGTCCGGCTGGGCTGCGCGCGTATCTGGAGAGAGGGGAAGGACGGGGAGCGTATCTCTGTCCCGACGCTGGATGCCTGGAACGGACGGTGAGGCGGAAGGCATTACAGCGAGCCCTTGGAGCGGAACTCGGCCCGTTGAGTGTTCAGCAGCTTCGGGAGTCGATCCAACAGGCAGTTCTTCAGAAGGTTCAAAGGCTCCTGGGCCTGGCTCGAAGAGCCAAAAGAGTCGTAGCGGGCTCCAGGGCGGTTTCGCGAGCGCTGCAGGCGGATAGAATTCGACTTCTCCTATTAAGTCGGGATATCGTGCCGCAAGGGGAAAAACAATTTCGGGTTGAGGCAAAGAGGCGTGGGGTCGCTATAGTGACTTTGTTCTCCCGGGATGAGCTGGGAGCACCACTCGGCGGTCCACGAGAAGTGGTCGGGCTTTTAGATGGGAGCTTTGCCCATGGCATCCTCCAGGCCGTGCGGTACTGGATCCCGTGAGCGACGGGGAGTAGCGGCCGGACGAGGAGCAGGAAGGGGAGGTGGTAGGCGTGAGTAAGATCCGGGTATTCGAGCTGGCCAAGGAGCTTGGCCTCTCCAACACAGAGGTCATCGAGCGCTTGGCAAAGGCGGGAGTCTCTGTCAAGAGCCACAGTAGCTCGGTGGACGAGGCGGCAGCTCGGGTAGCCTTATCGAAGCCAGGGGTCCGCGTAGAAAAGGTGGCAAAGAAGATAGCGAAGGAGAAACCTGCCCGAAAGCCGCCCGCGAAAGCTGAGGTAGCCAAGCGGAAAAAGGTGTCTGTTGCGGCAAAGCCTACCCCTGAGCCAAAAGTGGCAGCGAGACCGATCCCTGCGCCGCCCAAGTCGGCCCCAGAGGTGGAGACCAAGCCGAAGTCTCCGCCGACAGCGGTGGAGCGTCCCAGGGAGAAGGTCTCTCCCCGGCCCCCGGCCCGAGAGAAAGAGACGGTGGCTGTGAAGCCCAGACCTGCCACGGCACCGCCCAAGCCCGCGGCGCCACCGCCCAAGCCGGCCGCACCACCGCCCAAGCCGGCCGCACCACCCACACCTCCTTCGGAGGTAAAGCGTCCCCGGGTTGGGGTTCGTCCTCCGGGGGCTCCTGTAGTAGAAAAGAAGGCTCCGGTGGCGGAACCGCCGTCCCGAGTGACGGCAGAACCCGCAGCGCCGACCGTCCCGGCCCCGCCGAAGGCGCCCGAGGTCACGGAACCGGTGAGCCCCCCGCTTGCCAAGGTAATCAAGATTCCTGAAATGATCACCGTGAAGGAGTTCAGCGAGAAACTCGGCACTAGCCCCAGTGAGATCATTAAGAAGTTGATGAAGATGGGGATCATGGCCACCGTCAACCAGAACCTGAATCCCGAACTAGTGAAGCAGGTTGCGGCCAAGATGGGTTTTGATGTGGAGATGGCCCCGGTTGAAGAGGTCGTCGCCGAAGTCGAGGACCCAACCCAACTCCGCTCCAGGCCACCCGTGGTGACGGTCATGGGGCATGTCGATCACGGGAAAACCTCTCTACTGGACGCCATCCGGCATACCGACGTCATTGCTGAGGAGTTGGGAGGAATCACTCAGCATATCGGTGCATATGAGGTGGAGCTCCCCCCGGGCGCTTCGGAAAAGTTTCCCGGTGGTCGCGTGGTCTTTCTAGATACCCCTGGGCATGAAGCCTTCACCTCGATGCGGGCGCGGGGGGCACGTGTGACCGATGTGGTGGTGCTAGTCGTGGCCGCCGATGACGGGGTGATGCCCCAGACCGTTGAGGCCATAAATCATGCCAAGGATGCGAATGTTCCGATTCTGGTCGCCATTAACAAGATCGACAAGCTGGACGCGGACCCCAACCGGGTGAAGCAGCAGCTGTCCGAATATGGGCTCATCCCGGAGGAGTGGGGGGGACAAACCATCTTTGTTGAAGTCTCTGCCAAAAATCGACTCGGTATCGAGGATCTCTTGGAAATGCTCCTCCTGCAGGCAGAGATCATGGAGCTGAAGGCGAATCCTTTCAAGCCGGCGAGAGGAGTGGTGGTCGAGGCGAAAATCGACCGGGGCCGGGGTCCGGTGGCCACCGTGCTCGTTCAACAGGGGACGCTCAGGATCGGGGATGTGTTCGTGGTCGGCAGTCGGTATGGGCGTGTCCGAGCCTTGATCAGCGACAAAGGGCAAAAAGTTCAAGAGGTCGGCCCCGCGACCCCGGTGGAGATCTTGGGTCTCTCCGGTGTTCCGGGCCCCGGGGATGCCTTCGGCGCGGTCGCTGACGAGCGGAAGGCCCGGCAGGTAGCCTTGATCCGCCAGCAGCAGCAGCGGGACGATGTATTTGCCGCCCAACGCCGCCCAACGCTCGAGGACCTGCATGATCGGATCAGGGCCGGGGAGGTGAAGGAGCTCCGGCTGGTCCTCAAAGGGGACGTCCAGGGCTCCATCGAGCCGCTTAGGGAGTCACTGGAGCGGTTGAGCTCCCCGGAAATCAAGTTGAGGGTGATCCACTCAGGCGTGGGAGGGGTGAGTGAGTCAGATGTCATGCTTGCCTCCGCCTCGAATGCGATCATTCTCGGTTTCAATGTACGCCCTGATCCGAAGGCCCAAAGGCTGGCGGAACAGGCGGCGGTGGAGATGCGGCTGTACACGGTCATCTACGATGCGGTCGCCGAGATCAGGAAGGCGATGGAAGGGATGCTGGAGCCCCACTATGTCGAGCGGGGCATGGGTCGGGCCGAAGTCCGGGCTACTTTCAGCGTCCCTAAGCTCGGGACGGTTGCCGGCTGCTACGTCAACGATGGGAAGATCCTTCGGGATAGCGCCATGCGGCTTATCCGCGATAGCCGGGTCATCCATGAAGGGAAGACTGCCTCGCTCCGCCGCTTCAAAGAAGATGTCCGTGAAGTCCAGAGCGGCTATGAGTGTGGCATCGGTTTGCTGAACTTCAGCGATATCAAGGTGGGAGACATCATCGAGGTGTTCGAGCTGGTCCCCGTAGCCCCCAAGCTGCAACCGACGCATAATTGAGGACGACCCGTTCACTGAGATTGGTGAACGGGCCATGCTGAACCGGGGGCAATGATGGTTGTGGGAACCTGTCGGCTAGAGCTCAGGATCCCTCACACCTCTTCGCTGAAGGGGAAGAGGCAGGTCCTGCGCAGCATTAAGGATCGGGTGCGGAGTCGGTTCAACGTTTCCATCGCCGAAGTGGGCTATCTCGAGGAATGGCAGCGGGCGACGTTAGCGGTGGCCACCGTGAGTAACGAGGCCAAGAGGGTAGATGAGGTGCTGAGCAAGGTGGTCGATTTCATTGAAGGACACGGGCTAGCCCTGCTCGTGGATTACGACATTGATGTCGTCGTCCACGGTGACGGGTTTGCCTGAAGTCGAGGGGGGGACTTTCCGGAAGGGTCTGTGGCGATGTCGCGGGCAGCACGAGTAGGGGATCTGGTGAAAGAGGAGCTCAGTGGGCTCCTGCTGCGCAACATCAGGGATCCTCGGATCGGGTTCGTGACCATCACCGAGGTGCAGGTGAGTGCCGATCTCCGGCATGCCCGAGTCTATTTCGTGACTCACGGGGGCGGTGAGGAGCAACAGCGTACCCTGGAAGGGCTGGAAAGTGCTCGCGGCTACCTCCGGGGTGAACTCGGACGACGCCTCCACCTCCGGTACGTTCCGGATCTGAGTTTCACCGTGGACGAGACCTTGGATCACAGCTTCAAGATCCGGGAGATCCTCAAGTCCTTGGAGACAGAGGTCAAGCTGGATGAGGAGTGATCTTCAAAAGATCGTGACAGCCCTGCAGAGTACTGCCTCAGTGGCCATCCTCTCGCACATCCATCCGGAAGGAGATACTATCGGCTCCGCGTTAGGATGCCATCTCACGTTGAAGGCTTTGGGAAAGGAGGTGGCCACCTTTAACCCAGATCCGGTTCCGAAGAACCTGCGCGGCTTGCCGGGGGCAGGTGAGGTGATCCAGACAGACCGGCTGCTCCGTTCCTTTGACTGTTATCTTGCCGTGGATGCCACGGATCCCGGGCGCCTGGGCGGGTTGCTCAGCGGTGTGGCAACCGGAAGTCTGGTGATCAATATCGACCACCACATCACCAATACCCGCTTTGGGACGTATAACTGGGTGGATCCGGAAGCTGCAGCCACTGGCGAGATGATCTATCACCTGATCGAGGAGATGGGGACTCCTCTTTCCCGCGAGATTGCCACCAACCTCTATGTCGCAATCCTGACCGATACCGGCTCCTTTCACTATGCCAATACCACCCCACGGGCCCTTCGCGTGGCGGCAGCGCTGATTGAAGCCGGGGTCGTTCCCCAAAAGGTGGCGGACCTGCTTTTTGATCAGCGCGAGGTTGAGGAGCTCCTTCTCCTGGGAACTCTCCTCACGAAAATGCAGCTCTCGTCCGATGGGGTAGTGGCGTGGATGGAGGTGACTCAGCAAATGCTGGAGCAGGAGGGGCTTGCGAAGGATGCCCTGGAAGGTCTGATCAACTACCCCCGTTCGATCAAGGGAGTGGCAGTCGCCTTGCTCTTCAAGGAGGAGGCCCAGGAGACGGTGCGGATCAGTCTCCGGTCGAAAGGGGACGTGGACGTGGCGGCCGTGGCCAAAGCCTTCCAGGGAGGCGGGCATAAGAATGCTGCCGGCTGTACCCTGATCGGCTCGCTGCCGGAGGTTCGGGAGCGTGTCTTCGGGGAGATCCGTCGGGTTTTTACAGTGACGGGAGACGAATCTGCTTATGGCAAGGGCTGAAGGCCGAGAGATCTACGGGGTTCTCAATATCAATAAATCGGCAGGGATGACCTCCCATGACGTGGTAGATGCCGTGCGACGGCTGTACCACGTCCGAAAGGTCGGACATACGGGGACATTGGATCCTCGGGGGACCGGCGTCCTCCCCCTGTGTCTGGGCCGGGCCACAAAAATTGCTCAATTCCTCACCACCGCCGACAAGGAGTACGAGATGGTGGTCCATCTCGGGGTGGCCACCGATACGCAGGATGCCGATGGCAAGGTCATTAGCGAGGCGGAGGTCCGAGTGACGCGGGAGGAGGTGGAACGGGCCCTGACGGGTTTTGAGGGGGAAATTCAGCAAATCCCCCCCCTCTTCTCAGCGAAACGGGTACGGGGAGAGCGCCTGTACAAGGTGGCCCGCCGCGGAGAGGACGTTCCCCGGCAACCCGTGACGATTCAGATCTATGGCATACGTCTCATCTCCTTCAATCCCCCTTTTGTGGGGCTCTGGGTTCACTGCAGCAAGGGGACCTACGCACGAACACTCTCTGATGATCTGGGAAAGGGGCTGGGCTGTGGCGCCCACCTGTACAGCCTGGTCCGGATTCGGGCGGGGCGCTTCGAGCTGAAGGATGCCCTGAGTCTGAGCGACCTCACGGTCTTGGTGGCGGCTGGCCGGGGGGAAGAACCGCTCATCACCGTCGAGGAGGCTCTCGGCCACCTCCCGGCAGTGCGGATCTTACCTGAAGCTTCCCACCTTATTCTCCATGGCTCGCCGGTCACCGCTGCGCAAGTGGTCAGTGTTCCCTCGGAGATAAAAAGGGGGGTGCTGGTCCGGGTTTTGGGGTTCCGGCGGCAACTCTTGTCGCTGGCCACAGCCACGGTAGACGCGGCGGACTTTACCCGGGTGGATCCACGCCGGGCAGTCCTGACACCGGTTCGGGTTTTCAGTTCTCCTCAAAGCCATTAAGACCATGGAGATCATTCGCGACATCGCAAACGTGGGGAAGAGATCCTTCCCGCACGTAGCGGCCGCCATTGGCACCTTTGACGGGGTCCACGCCGGTCACCAGCGGATCATTCGCCGAGTGGTTGAACGATCCCGGGAGGGGGGGGGGACGGGGGCCGCCTTTACCTTCATCAACCACCCGCTGGAGATCCTTGACCCGGGACGGGCTCCAAAGCTTATTACCCCCTCCCCGATCAAGGAACGCGTCCTCAGGGCCCTCGGGGTGGACTTGGTGGTCGCCATCCCCTTTACGGAAGCCTTGGCAGACATGGAGGCAGAAGCCTTCGTCGTGGACATCCTCCGGAAGAGACTGCAGGTGGAGTTTCTCTGCATGGGATTTGATTTCGGCTTCGGCAGGGGTCGTCAGGGGACGCCGGAATTTCTCAACACACTGGCAAAGGACCTCGGGTTTCAGGTCGACGTGGTCCCGCCGATTACAGTCGATGGAACGGTCGTGAAATCGGCCGTCATCCGGGATCTGTTGCAGCGAGGGAAGGTGGGTGAGGCAGCCCAGTATCTCACCCGACCTTACGCCGTATTTGGCGAAATCGTCCCCGGCGTAGGCAGAGGGAAAGACCTGGGATTTCCGACGGCCAATTTGGCCCCATCTCAGCACTTTCTCATCCCTGATGGGGTCTACGCGGGTCGGGCCTACATCGGAGGACGGGGGTGCGATACGGCAATCAACGTCGGCATGGCCCCCACATTTGGGGACCGAGAGCGCCGCGTGGAAGCCCATCTCCTGGACATTCAAGAAGATCGGGCGCCCGCGTATGGACAAGCCGTGGTTGTCAGTTTCTGGGAGCGGATCCGAGATGAGGTCCGATTCGCCTCTCCTGAGGAGTTAAAAGCCCAGGTGGCGCGGGACATTGGGCGGGCCAGAGAGATCCTCAGCCAGCCTGCTATCGAGGATCCGGCAGATTGGGCTTTACAGGAATAGGGTCCTGTGTTACCATCCGTCCCGGTTGGGAGAGAGGTTAAGGTCGTGGCAAAGGATCTGGCCAGAAAACAGGAGGTGGTGAAAGACTATCACCTTCATGACAGTGATACCGGCTCGCCAGAAGTCCAGGTTGCCCTTCTTACCACGCGGATCGAATCTTTAAGCCAGCACCTGACCCTCCACAAGAAGGACCACCATTCCCGTCGGGGTCTGCTCAGAATGGTGGGCCGTCGACGGAAGCTCCTCGACTATCTGAAAACTAAGGATGTGGAGCGATATCGGAAGCTCATCCAACGACTGGGGATTCGTCGCTAGCGAACCCGTATTCTCTCGTGGGCGTTTTCCCACGGCGTGGTGCCCGCGACAGATGGCAGCGTTGAGGTCATCTTTCGCGGGCTTTTTCACATAAACTCGGAAGGAGATACTCAAAACGATGGCCGAATGCGTACAGATAGAGATCGATGGACGACAGTTCTCTCTCGAGGCAGGCCGGGTGGCCCGTCAGTCGAACGGGGCGGTCTGGGTTCGCTATGGGGATACGGTGGTCTTGGTCACGGCAGTGGCCGCGAAGCAGCCCCGGGAGGGGATCGACTTTTTCCCTCTGACTGTGGATTACCAGGAGCGGGCCTACGCTGCCGGGATGATCCCCGGGGGATTTTTCAAGCGGGAAGGTCGACCCCGGGATCAGGAGACCATCACCTCTCGACTGATTGATCGGCCCATCCGTCCGCTCTTCCCCAAGGGCTTCCGCCGCGATGTTCAGATCATCGCGACGGTCCTCTCTGCTGACCAGGAAAACGACCCTGATGTGCTCGCCATGGTGGGGGCCTCGGCGGCCCTGACCATCTCGCCCATTCCCTTCTTGGGTCCGATCGGTACCGTTCGGATCGCGCGCGCGCGCGGCCGGCTCATTCCGAATCCTACTTACAAACAGGTGGAGGAGTCGGACTTGGACATGGTGATCGCCGGGACGAAGGAGACGGTGGTCATGGTCGAGGTCGGGGCCAAGGAGGTACCGGAGAGCGTCGTCCTCGAAGCGATTGCCTTTGGCCAAGAGACGATTGTCGAGATCGTCCGGATGCAAGAAGCCTTGGCCGCAGTGGTGGGGCAGCCCAAAATCCCTTTCACTCCACCCACGGTCGATCCCGCCTTACTGGAGCGGGTGTCGGGGCTTTTTCGGGAACACATTCGGGGGCTGGCGATCCTCCATGATAAGGAGGCCCAGCAGGCCCGGCGGGAGCAGATCGCTGAGGAAACTCTGCAGACTTTCTCCGGTGAACCACCGGAGGTCCAGCTTCAGGTAAAACAGATCTTGGAGAAAATCGAGCGGGAGGAGATGCGGCGGCTGATCCTAGAAGAGGGACACCGGGCCGACGGTCGGCGCTCCGAGGAGGTCCGGCCGATCACCTGTGAGGTCGGGCTCCTGCCCCGGACGCACGGCTCCGCCCTCTTTACCCGGGGTCAGACCCAAGCGCTGGTCACCACGACGTTAGGGACATCCGAGGACGTCCAACGTCTGGACAGCATCGAAGGGGAGGGATTCAAACGTTTCATGCTCCACTACAACTTCCCCCCGTTTAGCGTCGGGGAGGTCCGGTTTCTCCGGGGCCCCGGCCGTCGGGAGATCGGTCACGGGGCCCTGGCCGAAAAGGCCCTGCTTGCCGTCCTCCCCAGTCCTGAAGAGTTCCCGTACACCATCCGGATCGTCTCTGACATCCTGGAGAGTAATGGCTCCTCCTCCATGGCCTCGGTGTGTGGAGCGACGTTAGCGCTTATGGACGCCGGGGTTCCCATTAGGTCGGCCATGGGGGGGGTGGCCATGGGATTGGTGATGGAAGGGGGAAAATCTGCGATCCTCACCGACATCCTGGGGCTGGAAGACCATCTCGGGGATATGGACTTCAAGGTGGCCGGAACACGGAAAGGGGTGACGGCACTGCAGATGGATATGAAAGTCCAGGGAGTCACGGCGGCCTTGATGGGTGAGGCCTTAGAACGCGCCCGAGAGGCGCGGATGCAGGTCCTGGATGAGATGGAGAAAACGTTGGCCCAACCCCGCCCCAGCCTCTCCATCTATGCTCCGCGCCTGATCACCGTGAAGATCCCGGTGGACAAAATCCGCGAGGTGATAGGCCCAGGGGGCAAGGTCATCCGGGGCATCATCGAGGAGACCGGGTGCAAGATCAACGTCTCGGACGATGGCACGGTGGAAATCGCGTCCACGGACGAAGCGGCAGCGGAGAAGGCCCTGGCCATTGTAAACCAGATTATCGAGGTGCCGGAGGTTGGAAAGATTTACACGGGGAAGGTGAAGCGGATCATGGACTTTGGCGCCTTCGTGGAGATCCTTCCAGGGACCGATGGCCTCCTCCACATCTCCCAGATCGCTGAGCATCGGATCAATAAGGTTCAGGATGTCCTCTCCGAGGGAGATGAGTTGAGCGTCAAGGTAATCGAGATCGACCCATCGGGGAAGATCCGTCTCAGTCGGAAGGAGGTCCTGCAGGCGCAGGGGGAACCGTCGGCGGTGGATCAGAAAGAGGAAAGGCCGTCTCCGCCCATGGAATGGGGGTCCAGCGGCCAGCGGGAAATGCCGCCCGGGAGCGAGGGGAGACGGTAGCCATGACTCCCCATGGTGTCTATCGGAAGGAGGTCCTCGATAACGGCCTCGTCATCCTGACCGAAAGGATGCCGGAGGTGCAGTCCATCTCCATCGGGGTCTGGATCCCGGTGGGCTCTCGGAAGGAGGAGGAGAGGCAGGCGGGGATCTCCCATTTTATCGAGCACATGCTCTTCAAGGGAACAGAGAGGCGGAGCGCCGAAGAGATTGCGGCCGCCATTGATTCCGTCGGGGGGATCCTGGACGCCTTCACTAGCCGGGAGTACACCTGCTACTATGCCAAGGTTCTAGGTGAGCACCTCCCCCTGGCCGTGGACATCCTCGCAGATCTCGTCCTCCACTCCCGCTTCGACCCAGCAGACGTTGAGAAGGAGCGGGCGGTGATCCTCCAAGAGATCAAGATGGTGGAGGACAATCCCGACGATCAGATCCACGATCTCTTCACTCAGACCATTTGGGCGGACCATCCGTTGGGTCGCCCCATCCTTGGCCCACGTGAAACTCTCAGCCAGATCGGGCGGGACGAGATGGCAAAGTTTATGGACGACTCCTACCGACCCGACCAGGCGATCATCTCTGCGGCCGGCGGTTTGGACCATCAGAGCTTGGTGGATCTCGTAGTGGCCGCCTTTGGGGACTGGGAAGGCCGCTCGCAGCCGGGTCCCAGTTCACCCCCCATCTCGCGTGTGACCACGGTCAATGAGGATCGGGATCTCAGCCAGGTCCACCTCTGCCTGGGCGTGAAAGGACTCGCCTATGCGCATCGGGACCGGTATACCCTCTCGATCCTTAATACGATACTGGGGGGTGGGATGAGCTCCCGTCTTTTCCAGGAGATCCGGGAGAAACGAGGACTCGTGTATTCTATCTACTCCTATACCGCCTCGTATCGTGATGGAGGCCTGCTGGTGGTCTATGCGGGAACGAGCAATGACCACTATCAGGAGGTGGTTGATCTCGTCCAAGATAAGTTTCGGCAGATCCGGGATGAGCTGGTGGATCCCAAGGAGTTTAGGCGCGCCAAGGAACAGATCAAGGGCAATCTCCTGCTCGGCCTCGAGAGCACGAGTAGCCGCATGACCAGGCTCGGAAAGATGTACATGTATTACAACCGCTGCTTCGGGTTGGAAGAGATCATCCAGGGGATCGAGGAAGTGACTCCGGAGCGGCTGCAGCAGCTTACCCACTCCCTCCTTGATGGGGGGGCGTGCACGTTGGCTTCCATCGGCCGCATTCTTCAGCCCTCTCATCAATCCTGACGCCCTGAGGGGTCCTCGTTCCTGCGGGTGGCCCCCACATTCCGTTCTATCACGGGTGGAAAGGACTCACAGCGATGATTCGCCGCTACAGCCTTCCCCGAATGGCCGCAATCTGGGAGCCAGATTACCGGTTTCAGGTATGGCTACGGATCGAGGTCCTTGCCTGTGAGGCGTGGGCGCGACTTGGAAAGATCCCTAGCCAGGCTCTTGAGGAGATCAAGGCCCGGGCTGCCTTTGATATCAGGCGGATCGAAGAAGTCGAACAGACCGTTCGCCATGAGGTCGTGGCGTTTCTTACTGCCGTGGGCGAGCGGGTCGGTCAGCCGAGCCGCTACATCCATCTTGGCCTGACCTCTTCCGACATCATGGATACTGCCTTGGCCTTCCAGCTCCAAGAGGCAGCGGAGATCCTTTTGGAGGACCTGGACGCCCTGCTTGGGACCCTCAGGACCGTGGCGAGGACCCACAAGCAGACGGTCATGATCGGCCGGACCCATGGGGTGCATGCCGAGCCGATCACCTTCGGTCTCAAGGTGGCGCGGTGGTACAGCGAGATGCTCCGAAACCGGGAGCGGCTTGAGCAAGCCAAGGAAGCCGTTGGCTACGGCAAAGTCTCGGGGGCGGTAGGGACCTACGCCCATCTCCCCCCCTCCATCGAGGCATACGTCTGTGAGAAGTTGGGGCTGAAACCGGAGCCGATTTCGAGCCAGATCGTCCCCCGGGACCGGCATGCCCAGTTCCTTGGAGCGCTGGCGATCGTCGGAGCTACGTTGGATAACATCGCCACCGAGATCCGCCACTTACAGCGAACAGAGGTGTCAGAGGCCGCAGAGCCCTTCGCGGAAGGCCAGAAGGGATCCTCGGCCATGCCGCACAAGAAGAACCCTGTGACGTGTGAGCAGATCTCGGGGTTGAACCGGGTCCTTCGGGCGAATGCCATCGCGGCCCTGGAGAATATCCCTCTGTGGCACGAACGGGACATCAGCCATTCCTCGGTGGAGCGGGTCATCCTGCCCGACTCCACCATCCTGCTCGATTACCTGCTCACGAAGATGCGGGAGGTGTTGGAGGGGCTGCAGGTGTATCCTCAACAGATGGAACGGAACCTCCAGAGAACACATGGACTCCTCTTCTCCCAGCGAGTCCTCTTGGCGCTGACCGAGAAAGGGGTCTCTCGAGAGGTTGCCCACCACCTCGTGGAGCGGAATGCCATGAAAGCCTGGGAGGGGGAAGTGGATTTTCAGGCCCTCTTGTCGAAGGATGCAGAGGTCACCCAGTACCTTTCGGCGGACGAGATCGCGAGCTGTTTCGATCTCAAACCGTACCTGGAGCATGTGGACACCATCTTTTCCCGATTGGCCCTATAGGGGGGGATCATGGAGCGGCGGGGGAAGATCTATGAGGGTAAGGCCAAGATTCTCTACGAGACCGACAACCCGGATCTGGTGATCCAGTACTTCAAGGATGAGGCGACGGCATTTGACGCCCAGAAGCGGGGGATTATTGAACAGAAGGGGATCTACAACAACCGGATCTCGTCGGTCCTCTTCGAGTATTTGGGGAAACAGCGGATCCGGACCCACTTCGTGCAGCAGCTATCCGACCGGGAGATGTTGGTCAAGCGACTCGAGATCATCAAGATCGAAGTCGTGGTAAGGAATATGAGTGCCGGGAGTCTGTCCAAGCGCCTGGGCCTCGAGGAGGGTATGCCTCTCGCGGAGCCGGTCCTTGAGTTCTTTTACAAGAATGACGCTCTCAACGACCCCCTGATCAACGACGATCACGTTCGGCTTCTGAACCTTGCTACCCCGCAAGAGGTAACAGCCCTCCGAAAACGGGCCGTCCTGGTCAACCACCACCTCCGGGAGTTCCTTGATAAGCGTGATTTGATCCTGGTGGACTTCAAGCTCGAGTTTGGGCGCCATCACGGGCAGATCTTGCTCGGCGATGAGATTACACCTGATGGGTGCCGCCTCTGGGATAAGCAGACCCTCGAGAAGATGGACAAGGATCGATTCCGCAGAGATCTCGGCAAGGTGGAAGAGGCGTACCAGGAAGTGTGCCATCGTATCTGCGGCGACGGGGCGTAGGGGGCGGTTCGGGAAAGGCCTCCTCATCGTCCTCTCCTCCCTCCAAGGTCGGCTTTCCCCTCACCGCGCGGGTGGAAGGCAAAGGAAGGGTAACGACGCGTAACTGTCCGCTGTCAGCATAAGCTCCTAAAATGTTTGCTGACAGCTGACAGCTCGGGAGACTGAATGATTCGGGCAAAGGTATACGTGACACTCAAGAGGGGCGTGCTTGATCCACAGGGCGAGACGGTCAGGGGGGCGCTCGAGACGCTGGGGTTTGCGGGGGTGCAGGATGTTCGGATTGGCAAGTTTATGGTGATCACCTTCAATGCGGTGAGTCGGGAAGACGCCGCGAAAAGGGTAGAGGAAATGTGCAAGAAGCTCCTGGCCAACCCGGTCATCGAAGACTACCGCTTCGAGTTGGAGGAAGGGTAGGTGCGATTCGCGATCATCGTCTTTCCCGGATCCAACTGCGAGCTGGATTGCCAGTGGGTGCTCCACAAGGTCCTGGGGCAAGAGGCAGAGCTCGTCTGGCATAAGGAAAAGGACCTGAAGGGTTACGATTGCCTGGTCTTGCCGGGGGGGTTCGCCCATGGGGATTATCTCAGAACGGGGGCCGTCGCGCGTTTCTCTCCGGTCATGCAAGCGGTAAAGCAGCACGCTCGGGGGGGCGGATTGGTGCTCGGGATTTGCAACGGATTTCAAATTCTCTGCGAGGCCGGACTCCTCTCCGGCGTCCTGCTCAGAAACACGAGCCTGAACTTTATCTGTCGGGATGTGTACATGCGCGTGGAGACCCCGGAGACACCCTTCACGGCTACCTGCACCGCACGGCAGGTTCTGCGCGTCCCCATCAACCACAATGAGGGACGGTATTATGCGGATGCCGAGACCCTGGCACGCCTGAAAGACAACAGCCAGGTGGTGTTCCGGTATGTGAATTCGGCAGGCGAAATTTCGGATGAGGCGAACCTGAATGGGTCGCTGGACCATATCGCCGGTGTCTGTAACGAACAGAGAAACGTCCTTGGGCTGATGCCGCACCCTGAGCGGGCGGCGGAAACAGTACTTGGATCCGCGAGCGGCCGGATCCTTTTTGAGTCGATCATCAGCTCCGGTCAAGCCCTCTCTTCCACCAGTCGGTGACGCATGAAAGAACCCGCGATTACCCAAGAAATCATCGCCGCGCACAGTTTGACGCACGAGGAGTACCAGCGTATCCTCGAAATTCTGGGGCGCGAACCCACCTTTACGGAGTTAGGGATCTTCTCGGTCATGTGGTCCGAGCACTGTAGCTACAAGAGCTCCAAGGTCCATCTTCAGCACTTTCCTACCTCCGGGCCCAGGGTCTTGCAAGGGCCGGGGGAAAATGCCGGGGTGGTCGACCTGGGGGAGGGGCTCACAGCCGTCTTTAAGATGGAAAGCCATAATCATCCTTCGTACATCGAGCCCTACCAAGGAGCGGCGACAGGGGTGGGTGGAATCATCCGGGACATCTTCACCATGGGAGCGCGTCCGATCATGCTATTAGACTCCCTTCGTTTCGGCCCCCTGACCGAGGCCAAGAACCGGTATCTCATGGGTGGGGTGGTGGCAGGGATCTCCGGATACGGGAATGCGGTGGGAGTTCCCACCGTGGGAGGTGAAGTGGTCTTTGACGACTGCTACAGCCATAACCCGCTCGTGAACGTGCTCTGTTTAGGGATCGCTCCCATCGATAAGCTCTTCTTTGCGCACGCCGGGGGGATCGGGAATCCAGTGATCTATGCAGGGGCAAAGACGGGTCGGGACGGGATCCACGGCGCGACGATGGCCTCGGAGACCTTTGACGAGAAGAGTGAGGAGCGCCGCCCCACCGTGCAGGTTGGCGATCCGTTCCGCGAGAAGCTCTTGATCGAGGCCTGCCTGGAACTCATGCAGACTGATACGCTGGTTGGTGTGCAGGACATGGGAGCGGCCGGCCTCACCTGCTCGAGTTGCGAGATGGCCAGCCGGGGTGGGACCGGCGTCGAGATCGATATCCAGCTCGTTCCGCGCCGGGAAGAGGGGATGAGCCCTTACGAGGTGATGCTCTCTGAATCGCAGGAACGGATGCTGCTGGTGGTACGCCAGGGGGCCGAGGCGACCGTTCGCGAGATCTTTGCCAAGTACGATCTCGACGCAGTGGTCGTGGGCCGGGTGACGGGCGATGGAGTAATGCGGGTGCGGGAGGGAAAACGCACCGTGGCCTCGATCCCGGCGAAGGCACTCGTGGACGATGCCCCTGTGTACCACCGACCACTGACCCGGCCCGCCTGGCAGGATGACATTCAGCGCCTGAACGTCGACGATATCCCCCTGCCTCGCGACTATGGAGACGTGCTCTTGCAACTGTTGGCCTCCCCGACCATCGCGTCGAAGGCCATGGTGTGGGAGCAGTATGATCACATGCTCTTTTTGAACACGGTGGTTGGACCAGGCTCTGATGCGGTCGTGCTCCGACTCAAAGGGACAGAGAAAGGCATCGCGGTATCCACCGATGGGAACGGGCGATACACCTTCTTGGATCCCTTCACGGGGGGGATGATCGCTGTGGCCGAAGCGGCCCGGAACGTGGTGGCAAGCGGCGGCGAGCCCGTCGCCATCACTAACTGTCTCAACTTCGGTGACCCGACGCGTCCCGAGATCTCCTGGCAGTTCGCCGAGGCGGTTCGCGGGGTGGCGGCTGCCTGCCGCATCTTGCAGACACCGGTCACAGGAGGGAATGTGAGCTTTTACAATGAGACCATGGGAAAGGCCGTCTTCCCTACACCGATCGTGGGGATGCTGGGCATCTTGGCCCACATCTCGCACGCCACTACCCAGACCTGGAAGGAGACCGGGGACGTAGTGGTCCTCTTGGGCGAGACGCGCGAGGAGTTGGGGGGAAGTGAATATCTGAAGGTCTGCCATGGGATGGTGCAGGGCCGACCACCGACCGTGGACCTGGAGTTAGAGCGCCGGGTCCAGGGATGCTGTTTGGAAGCGATCCGGGCCGGACTGGTTCGCTCTGCCCATGACTGCTCAGACGGGGGGCTCGCGGTGACTTTAGCCGAAGGGTGCGTCAGCAATCCCGATAAGCCGATCGGCGTCGACGTAAACCTGGCGGATTCCCTCCGTCCGGATGCGCTCCTTTTTGGCGAGAGCCAGTCCCGGATAGTTCTCTCCCTCCGGGAGGCGGACTTGAATAGGGTCCAGGCGATCGCCGACCACTATGGGGTGGCGGTCACTCTGATAGGGCGGACGGGCGGCTCCCGATTCATCTGCAAGGGGCAAACGTTTCACCTGGACCTGCCGCTCTCCCTTCTCGATCAGGCCTGGCGCGGAGCCGTTCCCACCTACTTCGGACAGCGTTGAGGGAGGAGGCATGAAGACCATCAATATCGGCCTCGTGGGTTTCGGGACGGTCGGAGTCGGGGTAGTGAGGCTGTTCCAGGAGCAGGCCGTGCTGCTCGAGCGACGTGTGGGGGCGCAGCTCCGGGTCAAGCGGATCGCCGATATCGACCTCACGAGGGTGCGGGACGTGGAGGTGGATCCCAGTATCCTTACTTCGGATGCGCGAGAGGTCACCGAGGATAAGACGATTGACATCGTGATCGAGCTCATCGGGGGTACCACAGTGGCTCGCGACGTGGGGCTTGCGGCGCTGAGGAATGGAAAGCACTTGGTCACGGCCAACAAAGCCCTCCTCGCCACCCACGGCCTCGAGCTGTTTAGGGCAGCGGCCGAACGCCGAGTCGATTTAGGATTCGAGGCCAGCGTCTGCGGCGGGATCCCGATCATCCGGGCGGTCCGAGAGGGTCTCGTTGCCAACCGAATCCACTCCATTACCGGAATTGTGAACGGTACCTGCAACTATATCCTCACGAAAATGACGGAACGTGGAGCTTCGTTTGCGGAGGTCCTCAAAGAGGCCCAGGTCAAGGGATACGCTGAGGCAGATCCGTCGCTTGACATCGACGGCATTGATGCTGCCCACAAGCTCCAGATCCTCGCCTCGATCGCCTATGGGGGTACCGTGGATTTTGATGCCATCCATATCGAGGGGATCCGAGAGGTCGACCCTGCGGATATCCAGTATGCAAAGGAGCTGGGGTACCGGATCAAGCTGTTAGCCATCGCCAAAGAGGCCGATGGCAAGGTCGAGGTACGGGTTCACCCCACCCTGGTCCCCGAAGACCACCTGCTTGCCCCAGTCGGAGGAGTCTATAACGCCATCTATATCGTGGGTGATGCCACCGGATCGTTGATGTTTTCCGGAAGGGGAGCCGGGCAGATGCCGACGGCCAGCGCCGTCGTGAGCGACGTTGTCGAGATCGCCCAGAACATCCTCCATGGGCGCCCGTCGAGACCGTCGCATGTTCGTGAGATCGCCGGTGAGGGCTTGAGGATTCGACCCATGGAGCAGGTCCGGACCCGGTACTACCTGCGGGTGATGGCTGTGGACAAACCGGGAGTTCTCTCAAAGGTCTCGGGGATCCTTGGAGAGCACGACATCTCTATCGCTTCAGTGATCCAGAAGGGGCATGCCCAAGCAAGTGTCCCAGTTGTCATGATGACCCACGAGGCGGTGGAGGGAGCGATGCAAAAAGCGCTTGGAGGGATCAAGGCCCTCGATGCGGTGACGGGAAAGACGATCTGCCTCCGTGTCGAAGAAGCCTAATGATGTCCAAAGTCCAACGTCCAAGGTCAGAAAGCTCATCGCAGTTTTGACTTTGGACTTTGGACCTTGAACACTGGACGGATAGTGATGAGGTGGCACGGCGTTATACATCGGTATCGGGATTATTTACCGGTGACGGAAAAAACCCCGGTAATCACCCTCCAGGAGGGAAACACCCCCCTGATTCGGGCGGACCGCCTCGGGGAAGCCCTGGATTCCCGGGTTGAGCTCTTTCTGAAGTTCGAAGGGGCGAATCCCACGGGTTCCTTCAAAGACCGCGGGATGACCGTTGCCATCAGCAAGGCAGTCGAAGAGAAGATGACCGCGGTCGTCTGTGCCTCTACGGGGAACACCTCCGCTTCGGCTTCCGCGTACGCCGCCCGGGCCGGGTGCCGTGCGTATGTCGTGGTTCCTAAGGGCAACGTCGCCATGGGGAAGCTTTCGCAGGCCCTGATGCACGGGGCGAGGCTGATTCAGCTTCAGGGCAACTTTGACGAGGCCTTCGAGATCGTCAAGAGTGTTGCGGAGAAGTTTCCGATTGCCTTAGTCAATTCCATTAATCCCTTCCGCATCGAAGGACAGAAAACTGCTGCTTTCGAGGTCTGTGAGCAACTCGAGAGGAGCCCGGACCGTGTGTTCATCCCGGTCGGAAATGCCGGGAATATCAGCGCGTACTGGAAAGGCTTTCGGGAGTACCGAGAGGCGGGACGGATTCAGAACCTTCCTCGAATGATTGGCTGGCAGGCCGAGGGGGCCGCGCCTCTTGTGCGAGGAGAGGTGGTGAAGCATCCCGAGACGGTCGCGTCAGCCATTCGGATCGGCAACCCGGCTAACTGGTCTATGGCGCGGGCAGCCATCGAAGAGTCCCACGGAGAGATCGGGCTCGTGTCGGATGCCGAGATCCTCGACGCCTACCGACAGGTGGCCCAACTCGAGGGGGTCTTTTGTGAGCCAGCCTCGGCAGCCGCGGTGGCAGGCCTCGTGAAGCAGTGTCGCGAGGGGAAGATCCCCCGTGGAGCCCAGGTTGTCTGTATCCTCACGGGACATGGTCTGAAGGATTCAGAGGTAGCGCTCACCCTTGCACCACCGTTGCAACCAGTGGAGGCGAATATTGAGGCGGTGGTCGAGGCGATGGGTCTCAATTGAAGGATGGCCCACTTGCGGTGGGTGAGATCTCCCTCGTTTTCGAGGATTATGAAGGCGAGAGCACGCGTGGAAGCAGAGAAAGGGCTTGACTCTCATGGGGGGGGAACGATATTTTGAATTATGCCTGGTTTCCAGGCCGTTTTCATCTTTTGAGCGCATGTTGCGGGCGGGAATAGCTCAGGGGTAGAGCATCGCCTTGCCAAGGCGAGGGTCGGGGGTTCAAATCCCCTTTCCCGCTCCAAAATATATCGTGGCGGCGTAGCCAAGTGGCTAAGGCAGAGGTCTGCAAAACCTTTATTCCCGGGTTCGAGTCCCGGCGCCGCCTCCAGCATTTTCCCTTGCAGTTCCAAAGAATTATCAACCCTCAGCTTCTCGCTTCCAAAGCGTTAGTAGGCCCGTAGACCGCCGTCCGGCCTTGAGCCACTATCCGCGGATGCTTTGGCTGGGTTCGTCGTCCGCATCAGCGCAGTCCCCTGGAGTCACTACGGTTTCACTCTATGCAAGAATTTCATACGAGGGATTGAGAGAGATAAATCTTTAGTTCTGCTACACCTGCCCGGATCAAATGCAAAAGACCCTGATGCATAAGATTCATATTTCTTCAGACCGATTCTCGCAGTGGCCGCGTCACTCGACGTCGGAAAAATCATCGCAGTCCTTTTCAAACCAGAGGCTTAGCCCATCACCCGTGGCGTCCTGCCCCGCATTGGCACGCCCCCTGCTTTTGGACTGTCACTCCGGGCAGAGGTTGACGCGAAGCGCGACCCTGCGGGTGTTTTCATGATGAGTCGACCGTGTCCCGGACCCCTGAAGAATTCATTGACGCTGAAGGGTCACCCTTGTTATGAAACTCCGGTGGTCTCATCCTCCCTGCTCCTCCGCCGCTGGGAAACGTTCAGATCGTGACTAAGGGAAGGAAGGTCTGAAGAGAATGAAGGAGTTGAAAAAAGAAGAGGGAATCGCGCTCGTCATCACCCTGCTGATCATGACCCTCCTTTTAGTGATGGGGACTGCCTTTTTAAGTATCTCTTCTACGGAAACCCTCATCTCCATTAACGAACGGAACCGGTTCCAGGCCTTCCACGTGGCCGAGGGTGGGTCTGAAAGGGCGATCGCAGAGTTGAACATCAATGAAACATATACAGGGACTGGAGGGGAGCAGTCTCTCGGTTTCGGGACCTACGAGGCGACGGTGACTCCCCTTTCCACTCCCCTTTCCGGAGTAGTGGATCCAGTGGATCCGATGCAGATTACTTCCACCGGTTATGTCCCGAATAAAACCGTGCCCAACAAGGCGATGACCCAAGTCGAGGTCGCCGTGTACCGCGGCTCACCATTCCAAATCGGCCTGCTCGGGCTCAGTCTCGTCGAGTTGGAGGATCGCGTCGTGGTGGACAGTTACGATTCGGCCCTGGGGGAGTATGATCCCATGGCTGCCGGATCAGAGGGGCATATCCAGAGTAACGGTGACATCACCCTCTTGACGAACAACACCGTGAACGGAAATGCCCTGGCTGGAGGCACTGTCACCCTCGGTTTTGGTTCGACCATAACGGGCACGGCCACGGAGGGGGTCCCGAGTGCCACCATCGTCACGGACATCAGTTATCCAGCTTACAATAGTGATACTGCCGGCATTTCTCCACCAGGGGCGTATGATACGAGTACGTACGATCTTACGGTGAACCCGGGTCAGACCGTGACGCTCGATCCAGGGACCTATTCCTTCAATAGGATCACTCTGAAGACGGGGGCGAAGCTCGCCATCACTGGTCCGGTAGTTATCCACATGACAGGCAGGTTCTATGCCAAGAACGGAGTGGTGGTCAATACCAGCAAGATCCCCGCAAATTTGATGATCATCTCCTCCATGTCTGGGTCGGATGCCATTACCACGGAGGAGCCTGGATCGGGGGAGTTTTACGGGGGTATTTATGCCCTGAATGGCGAGGTGGAATTCAATGACGGCGGATGGAAAATCTACGGGGCGATCGTCGCTGATGAGATAGATATCGAAGACGATGCCCGGTTCCACTACGATGTGGCGCTTACAAAACCTTCTCTCCCTGCCGGCAAGTTCCGGCCGGCGGCCGGCACCTGGAGGGAACTGTTTCCGTAAGAAATAATCCCGCGATCTCCCATCATCGACATATCCTTTCCTCGCAAGAAACACGGTCCGTATCGAAGCTAGTCCACTATTAGCAAATATCGCAGTGCCCTCCTCGAACTGCCACGTGCTGCTCTTTCCGAGTAGGCAAGTTTCCTGGAAGTTGCCTCCGTGCTGATTCTCGTACCCTCATGGACATCGGAGGAACACCCTACCGCTTGACATCCCGAGGCCGGTCGGACATACTTATGCCCCCCAGGAGACGCATTGATGGAACCGGGGTGTAGGGACAGCCACGGCCCACATCCGGGCACAGCAGATGGCGTAGCAAGCGTTCAGACGCCTTCTCGGGCGAAGCACGGCCCGCGAGGGCGTTTTTGGCTATTTGCGAGAGACCTCCAAGACCACACGTAGTATGTGAGGACCGGAAGGGCACGGTCATCTGCGAGTCGGAAACCACGACATGGTAGGGAGAAGGACAACTTGATAAAAGGACGCGGGGATCTGCCAAACCGCACGGAGGGGACTCATGGATTATCTTGAGCAGGGCATGTCGGGCCTGACGGACCTGA
>Ga0255058_10000085_pt1 | contig 53032 bp, 83 predicted proteins | sample Cases_109_9_MG_FD_188637 | JGI IMG/M metagenome (GOLD analysis project Ga0255058, IMG submission 188637) | Seawater microbial communities from Amundsen Gulf, Northwest Territories, Canada - Cases_109_9 | ecosystem: Environmental > Aquatic > Marine > Gulf | place: Canada: Northwest Territories...
CCGTGAATTTGGCAAGGCTTTCGGCACCGACGCCACCCTTCAGGTCAAGGCGTTTTACCAGACGTTTTCGGCTGGTGCTTCCACACTGGCGGAAGCCACCCGGACCCTTGACGTGGCGAACAAGCTGGCAATCGGCGGCGCGACCGATGTTGAGACTGCCGTGGATGGTTTGACTTCGGTCCTCAACGCCTATGGTGACGCGGTCCGCGATGCAACCGACGTATCCGACAGCATGTTCGTTGCCATGAAGGCCGGCAAGACGACCATCGGGGAACTGGCGAGCGCCCTTGGCCGGGTCACGCCGTTGGCCGCTGCCTTGGGAGTATCATTCGACGAAGTGACGGCGGCCGTCGCGGCTCTGACCAAGGGCGGCGTCACAACCAAGATGGCGGTCACGCAATTGCAGGCCATCTTGACCAATATCGTCAAGCCGACATCGGAGGCGGCGAAACAGTCGAAGGTCCTTGGCATCGAGTTCAGCGCTGCCGCTCTACAGGCGCAGGGCTTGCAGGGTTTTCTCGAAGGCGTGATCGAGGCGACCGGTGGAAGCACCGCCGTACTGGCGCAAATGTTCGGGTCGGTCGAGGCTCTTGGTGCGGTGCTGGCGTTTGCTGGCCAAGCCGGTGAGGATTTCAATGCTATTCTTAAAGAAATGGAAAACAAGGCCGGCGCGACCTCAAAAGCCTACCTAACCATGGCGGAAAGATTCGATAATCGATGGAACGTCGCCGTTGCCAAGGCGACCGATCTTGGCCTGACTCTGGGTAATGCTCTTCTGACCGTTTTGGTTCCGGCCCTTACGGCGCTTGCCGCCAATGCTGACGTTGCCGCTGCCGCGATGGCCGGGCTGGCTGTATTTTGGGCGGCTTCCAAGATTGCCGGGATGGCCGCATTCTCCACGTCAGCAACGGCCATTGCCACGGCCTTCCGAATTGTCGGGCCGGCTGCGGTGGCTGCCGCCGCAGGCATGTCTCTTTTGAGCGCAGCCATGGCAGCAATAAGCTGGCCATTGGTTGCTGCAGTTGCCGTTACTACGGCCATCGTTGTACTTGGCCGGTCCTTTGATGCATCGGCTAAAGCTGCCGATGCCTACAAGGATGCACAGGAACGGGTTAATTCCGCATTGGACGGAACGGCGAATAAGGCCGACACGGCGGCAGCGGCTATTCGAAGTAAGGCTGCGGCTGACGTTGATGCCGCCCGCACGGTTTTACGACTAGACGAGGCCGATCTTGCCCGGCGGCGTATTCAAGGAGCCATCCAAAGAAAGGTTGTTCCTGATTTTTCCGATGCCGAGGCTCAAATAGCAGTGGCACATGAAAATCTTGATTCATTGAATCGCACTTTACAGGGTGCCGCCATATCTGCTGCAAATGCAGCCGGCAACATAGGGGAAGCATTTGCGCTTGCTACCGATGCGGGCGCGACAACGGCGGAAGGTCTCACAAAATTAGCGAATATCGATCTTGGCGGCGTTGTCGCCAATACCAAGTCCGTATCGAGCGCATTAAACGATGTTGGTCCGGCGGCAAAATCTACCATGGCCGGCATTCAGGACGTTGGAAAAGTGACGGCGGAAGTGCTGATCAATACCGTTCGTGAACTGACTGCTTTAAGCGGGGAACTTCGTTCTCTGGAAACTCAATTGTCATCCATGAAGAGCCAGCTTGCCAGTCTTGCCAATGTTCCATTGAAGGAAATTTTCGGGCCGGTTGCAAAGGCAGAAATGACGACATTCCAGAGTGCGGCAGATAATTTCAGGAAGTCGGTCGCTGGTATTTTCGAGGAAATGAGAGCCGGCAAAGGTACGCCTGAAAAGATGGCGGCTTCCTTGGAATCAGCGCGCGAGGCTTTGATAGCGTTTGGCGGCGATTCTAACTTGATAAATCGCTTCGCCGATGCGGTCATTAAGTCGCAATTTGAGGTGCAAAGGCTTACGGGAGACGTTACCGCGTTAAGCGCAGCCATTAACAATATTCAGGATAAAACGGTTCATATCAATATCGAAACGCGGCGCTATGACGTGCCGGGTGGTCCGGTCACTGTCTCAAGTGCTTCCACGACCACATCGGTTCCGTTTGCCGATCAGCCGGCCACGCCATTTGGCGAAACTCCCGTAGCGGCAACCGCCGGTCTGATTTCCGCGCCTGTCGATACAACCTTTGACGATCTTCCCGATACATTTGCCCACGGTGGCATATCTCATGGACCGGCTATTTTTGGCGAGGCCGGCCCGGAGGCCGCCGTTCCATTACCGGATGGCCGGTCGATCCCGGTAACATTGACGGGGCCTGTCGCGTCTCCCGCTGGTGAACAGCAACCAATCTCGACGGAAACCGCGGCCCCGGCTTCGACCATTCAAAGCACGGTATCGGAATCGGCGACGCTCAAGGAGATTGAAATTAACACGGCGCAAACGGCTGCGTTCACGGAAAGGGCGCTTGGTTTTCTGGACACGATTGATGCCGATATTGTCGCGGCAATTAGCGAAATGCAGCGCACACGAATCGCATCAACGGTGAGTCCGGAGAGAAGTGAAGGCGATGCCTTCCTGATCAGATCACAAGCACTTCTCAATTTGGCAACCGCCTCGAAACTCGCTGTTGATGCAAATGTCTTTGCTAATCTGAATGAAATCAATTCCCGGTTCCGAGGATTTCACGAGGGCGGCGTTATCCCGGCCAGCGGCAGCGGCAATGTTGACACCCGCGTGGTCGAAATACTCACCCGCCCGGACGAAACCATTGCGATCCAGACGCCGAAACAACGCAAGGACATGGTCAATAAGTTTGACGCGGAATTTGAGCGCGGCAGAAGTTCCGGGCGCGGCATCAATTTCAACGGCCCTATCAACATTCACATACCGTCCAATTCGCGCGATGACCGGCGCTCGGCTCGCGCGCTGGCAGATGAGTTTACCCGGCAGGTGCAATCCAACCTGTCGCCACTCTATAAGGATTGATCATGGTCGATTTTCCGACGATCATCATCGAAGATTATCTCGCGGTAGGCTTTACGGCCGGATCGGTGTGGGAGACGTCGGACGTGCGGGCGATAAGCGGTTTTTCGCAACGCAATCAACAGCGGGTCCGCGCCGTCCATGAGTACCAGTACGGCGGGGCGGAAACGGCCATCGCCAACCTTATTGCGATCAAGGCTTTCCATTTCGAGGTTCGCGGAAAATTGTTTACGTGGTTGCTCAAGGACTGGACGGATTATATCTATGCCGGGGAACTGCTTGGCATCGGCGACGGGGCCGATACGACCTACCAAGTGATCCGCACCTATGGAACGGTCAATCCCTATGTCCGCGACATCACGGCTATCAAGACCGGTACGCTGGCGGTTTATGTCAACGGCGTTGAGAAGTTCGACCCCGGCGACTACACCATCAGCGCGACCGGGTTGATCACTTTTGGCGTCGCGCCACCGTCCAGCCAATCGGTCACGGCGGACTATGAATTTTATGTGCCGGTTCGGTTTCAGCAGGACGATTGTTTCATTGAAATTACCGGCCGCGACGCATCGTTCGGCAATATCTCGACGCTTGACGCCATTGAAGAATTGCCAAGCGTATGACCGTTAGAGCATTAAGCGGAGGCTTTGCAACTTCGGTTGGGGCGAGCGCATTGACGGTCGGCGTATTGCTGTCGATCACGATGCCGGACGCTACCGTCAAGCGTTTCAATTCGTTTGGCAGCTTGGCCTTTTCGTTTTCCGGTCAAACATGGTTCGGCTATCCCGGCTTCACGATATCCAACATGGCCTTGACCGACGGCAATGCTGCGCCGACGATCGAGATTGAGCGCGGAGTCGGGCTGGACACTTTGCTGACATTCATCGAGGCCGCGAGCGGTATTGCCAGCGGCGCAAAGGTCGTCATTTACCTAGTCGATTTTGTCAGTGGAGCGAGCCACAATCTCGGGTCGAAGTGGCGCATAGGAAAGACCGATACTGAGCGAACCGGCTTTGTCGTATTTGACATCGTTTCGCTTACCCGCCGCAACAAGCAGCTATTTTTGAAGCGTTACGTTCCACCGTGCCAGTGGCACCTTGGCGACGCGGGTTGCGGCATTGATCTGGACGGTTCGCCGTCCTTCGTCGATACGGTGACGGTCGTCACCAATGCTGACGCCTATAATCTGACCGTAAGCGGATCGTCGCGGGCCGACGACGAGTTCAATCTTGGGGCCATGAAATTTTTGACCGGGAACCTAACCGGGCAATCTTTCGACGTTCGCGACTGGACCTTGTCGGGCGGTGTGCTTGTTCTCGCCAAGCCGTTGACTGGGACGGCTGGAGTCGGCGACACGGCGACCATCCATACCGGTTGCGACAAGTCCAACGGTGCGGCAGGATGCGCCTTCTATAGCAATCAGGCGCGGTATTTCGGTTTCCGGCATCTGCAGGAAGATAATGCGGAAGCGGCCGCTGATCCGCCGCCGACATTGGAGCCGGAAAACGATCTAGGCTGGTGGTGGCAACCACGGGATTATGGATGGTGATCCATGGGGAATTGGGACAATTTCACCTACAACAACTGGGGCAACAACCCGGAGCCGACCGATACCGCTTCGGTTGTGGCGGCCGGCGGCGGCGGCAATTCGTCACCGCTTGATCGCGGTATCCCGAAGGGCGTGGGGCTTGTCGGTCGCAAGGGTGAAATCATCGTCGGTATCGATCATTTTGGTGGCATAAAAACTACTGATGGCCGAAGTTCCGTCACTCTGGTTCTCGGCTTTCAGGATACTGATCTTGGCGGCGCTGCCGAACTGGTTTGGCTCAAGGCCGATGATCAATTCATCTTTCGCGCACAAGCGCCAACGCGAGCGCCTACAGGTCCCTTTGTCGTCTATGATGGAACACAGACGGAAGTCGATCCGACAATCCTAGATGCCTTGGGAGCGCTTGAAACAACCATGTGGCCGGGCTTGGCCTACATCGTTATGAAAGATTTTGACCTGTCGCCATTTTCAGAGACGGGCGATGTTATTCCCAACTTCTTTGCAGCATGGACAACCGATGCGACGGTAGCCGGCGGCGGCACCACGACGACGGCGGTCACGGGCGGCGCATGGTCCGGGGTTTTCGATGCGTCGATGGCGATCGATTACACCACAAACCGGGGATATCTTTGGGTCTATGCCAATCCGTCTGAAGCCTACGTTGTGACCGTTGACCTGACCACGGAAGCGGAAATCAGCCGCGTTCAATTAGACCCCGCACTGGGGCCTTACGGCTATTCCTTTGGGATGGTGTCGCTCCAAGGGACGGACTTCGTTGTCGTCGAATGTTTTACTCAAATTGTCCAGCCGGGCGATTCAGACATTGGGGGATTGCGGCTGATCAACGCCCGGACCGGAGAGGTGCTTGCCGATCTTGATGCGGTTCATCGGCTTTCCGGCGCAAGCGATGGATACTGGGAACCGGGCGTGATCGGCAGCGTTCTTTTGGAGTCGGGCGCGGCGACCAAGTACCTTGTCTTTTGTTTCGACTTTGCATCGTTGGGCATCTTTCCCAGTGAGGTCAATGCGACGGACGGTATGATTGCACTCGCCGACATTACCAACGGCACATTGGAATGGATCGTCCACCCTGATTTTGCGCCACTGAAAACAGCCAGCGGTCAGGAAACCGTCGATCACATGGTCGTGTCGGAAGTTTTCAACGGGCGGGCCACGGTATTCTTTTACTCGCAAAACGACCGTACCGTTTACCGGGTCTTTGTGACCGCTTCCGGGGTGAGTGGCCTGACTGCAATTTACACGGATGGCACATCGGACATTGCCGGAATTGCCTATGATCAAATCGACAATGCGATAATAGTTTCGACCATCGACGTTCGCATTATCAAATACGATCTGGACACGTCGATGGTCGTCTATGACGTGTCTAGATCGTCCGACACTGGCGGCCCCACCCTGTGGATGAACCCGTACAATTCAGACTCCTCTGCAACCGGCGATGCGTCAAAGCCCGGTTTCGGCGTGGGATATTCCGCCGGCGCAAACAAGTTGTGGCTTGTCGATTTTTCAGATGGTTCAATAACGGCTCTCAATAGCAGCTTTATAGATTTCATGTATTTCGATCAGTACCGGGGCAAGGTTTACGATCCGGCGGCTGTGGGTACGATCAGAATCCTTGCGCTTGGCGATCTAAATCCGAACAGCATCGACTTGCAGGATATCATTACAAGCCTGATGATCTACAATGGCGACTACATTGCCGGGGATCTGAGTTTCACCAATTTTACCGGCGGCGAGGTCGAAGGGCTGGACGTTTCGTCGGACACGACGATTGACGCGCTCTTGCGCGACGTAACCAGTCTCAACAGCGTCCGCGAAGTTCACGACGCCGGCAAGGTCAAATTCTCGATACCGACGCGCGACGGTGCGTTCGCGGTCGATGTGACGCTGGACAATAACCACATCGTTGATAGCGGCATCAGGCAGGAGATCGACGATCTCGACGTCGCCTATGAGCGGACCATTGTCAGCTTCGGAAATGTCGATGCGGACTTTGCCAAGACGCCACAGGAATTTGCCCGGCCCAACGGCGAATATGAAGTGCTTAAATCAAACAAGCGCCGGAACGTATCAACGTCTTTGACCATGACCGCACCGCAGGCGGCCAAGCTGGCAAACCGGATCACCTATGAGTCCGATCTTGACCACAAAACTTACCGGCTGGCGATTATGCCTTCGCAGTTCAAAATTGAGCCATCGACGGTGATCCAGTTCCCATATGGCCCGAACGACGAGTTCACAATTGTCGCCGAAGTACGCCGCGCGACGCTTAACAATGATCTATCGCAGGAAATTGAGGCGTCAGAGGCCCTACAAGACGTCCTGACGACGTTTTCGGGGTCGCCGCTTGTGGTTGTACCAGTCGCGCCGGAAATTGCACCAGCGGCGCTTACAATACTCGACACGGCATTATTGACATGGGGTGACGATCTTGGGCAAAGCGGATTAAGGGGATATGCGATTTTGCATGGAACCGGCACGGACAATATCAGCAACTCGCGGCTGTTCCTGTCTGAAAACGGGATCGACTATGCCGCGTCCGGTTCCCGCTCCGGCATCTCGCCAATCGGCGGGTACATCACGACGCTTGGCAGCACGCTACCCGACGATTTTCAAACCGACTTTCTCAATACCTTGACGGTTCGGATTACGGGCGGCGACGTGTCGCTTATGGCCAGCACAGATGAGCCGGGCCGGTACAGCCTCGTCAACTATGCGGTGATCGGCCAGCGCGGAAGATGGGTGCTGATTTCATACGAGGACATTTCCGTAAGCGGGCAAAGCGTTGTCCTGTCAAATATCATTTGGGGCATGAAGGGAACGGAAGTTTATTTGGATCAACTCAAGGTCAACGATCAATTTCACAACCTTGAGCCGAACGAAGTCCTTAAATTCAGTTCATCGACGGCTATCCTGAATGCCGATCTTTATTACAAGGGCGGCTACAGTGGTTGGTCGCTTCTGTCGTTGCCGACGGTAAAAAACCTTGCGGACGGCGAGGCGGAAAAGCCATACGCACCGGTCGATCTGGCCGGCGTCGATAATGCCGGCGATGTCGATATGTCCTGCGGCTATCGGGAACGGCTAGACCCGTTGCCGGTATTGACCGGCTTCAAGTCTGCCGGGTATTCCGACGGCACAGATTTCGAGTGGGATATCATGGACGGGTCGACGGTCAAGCGGACCCTGACATCGGCGACAAATTCGGTTACATATTCGTCGGCCAACTTCATTGCGGATTTTGGCAGTCCGGTTCCGGCGACGTTGACGTACCGGGCCTATCACATGAGCGGATTAGGCTTTAGAGGACATCGAGCGGAGGCAACGGTTACGCCATGACGATCGAAAAGAAAAACCCGAATGCCACCACCATTGCCGCGACGCCGTTGGTCCTCACCGCTATCAATGATCGGATCAACCGCGAGGAAAGCGCCAACCACGGCATTTTCGACTTTGCCGTTGATGCCACTTCGGAGACGTTTACCAGCGCGCAATTTTGGGATGGCCATACGATACGCCTGACCGAAGGTTCGCCGGCTCCTGGCGGTGCCGTGACGATCACCGTACCGGGCGGCAGTCCGCCGGAACAGCGCGGCAATTTTCTTGTCGATAATCAGATGACGGAAGATTGTGGCTTTACGGTTTCAGGACAATCGGGAGCGGTGCCGGTTGTGCCGGCTGGCGAAACCGCGTTGCTCACATGCGACGGCGACGACGTTTCGTTCGCCGACACCTACAATATCAATTCGGAGGACGTCGACCTTGTCACCAAACTGACGCAGGCGGCTTACGACGCGCTGAGTCCGCCGGAGGCCAGAACACTTTATTACATCGTTGGGTAAGCGATGGCGGATCACAAGTTCGGCGCATCAACTGTCGATGCCATTTATATCGGCGTCGACCTAGTCGACAAGGTCTACATTGGAGCGGACGAGGTATGGTCGACATCAGGTGCTTTTACCTTGGTGATGGGATCGGGATCGTACCCGTATGTCGGGGCCGCCTTGGGCCTACCCTTCGGCCGTCAATTGCCCATGGGCGCGGGTGCTTATCCGTATGTCGGGGCCGACCTGACATTGACGGCGGACCAAGGCGATTTCACGCTAACCATGGAAGCAGGCGCTTACCCGTATGTCGGGGCCGCCTTGGGCTTACCCGTTGGCCGCCAACTGGTGATGGGAGCCGGCGCGTATCCTTACGTCGGCGCGGATTTGGGATTGCCGACAGGCGTCTCCTTGACAATGGAAGCGGGGTCGTATGCTTACGTCGGGTCGGACTTGGGACTGGTATCCGACCGGCAGTTACCGATGGGGTCCGGGTCTTATGCCTACGTCGGGGCCGACCTGACGTTGACATTTGCCGCAGGTGGCGGTGGTGATCCTATCGGGCTTTTACTCTCACTCACAAAGGCAAGCTAATGGCTGACAATGTAAGCATCACTGAAGGCTCCGGCACTGAGATTGCGGCCGACGAAATTGGTTCGCCGCCGGTCAAGTTTCAGAAAGTCAAAATCACGCACGGGGTCGACGACACCGCCGACAATGCTGTTTTCGGTGCCGGCCTACCGGTCGATGCCGGCGACAATTTCCTTGTGCAAGTTGCACCGACCGTGACGGCGGGAGCCTATACCGCCGATGATTGTATCGGTGGCGAAATGACCATTTCAGCGGCGGCCCGCGCTTCGGGCAAGGGCGGTACGCTTGTCGGTATAACGATGGCAAGCAAGGCGACGGTCGCGGCCTTTGATGTCGAAGTTCTGATTTTCGACGCCAACCCCGCCGGAACATATACGGACAACACCGCACTCGCCGTCACCGCTGCTGATGCGTTTCTGTTGCTTGAAGCCGTCCTTTTGGACAAACTTTCGGACCTTGGAACGCCGACCATGTTGACGGCGCGTAATCTCAATATTCCCTATGTGTGCGACGGATCGGCGGACCTTTTCGCCGTGGCGGTTAATCGATCTGCATTCACACCAGCGTCAACATCTGATCTGCAATTCACATTTCATCTGATCAGAGATTGACATGCTCGCTCGCAATCAAATCAGGCGCGATTCCGGTCGAATACGAACGCCGCAACCGCGATGGGAGAACGTCGTATTTTTGTGTTCATGGGATGGTACGGACGCAGCAACGACAGCGACGGATGATAGTTCTCTGGGTTTAACGATTAGTTTCCAGAGTGATGCACAACTGGATACGGCACAGAAACGAATTGGCCCGTCGTCATTGCTCTTGGATGGAACCGGCGATGCCTGCGATGTTCCTAATAATTCGGCCTACCACTTAGGAGCGGGTGATTTTACATTAGAAACGTATGTTAGGTTTAACAATGCTTCAACCGAAGCAGCATTGATGTTTATTTACACATCAGCAAGCAATCAAAGGGCATACGGAATAGAACACTATCCCGCTGGCGGCAATACATTGTTTTTTTATTGGTCAACAACTGGAGCAAATAGTTTCAACGTACAAAGACCTTGGAATCCGGTGGCTAACCGATGGTATCATGTGGCGATCTGCCGTCGCGGAAATTTATTATATATGTTTTTAGGCGGAAAATTAATTGAAAAAGCGGAGCCGTTTACCTCTACAATTTTCAATTCTGGGCTTCGCGGAATGCATTTTGGTGAAATTCAGTCGAATATAATTAATCTGAACGGCTGGCTGGACGAAACTCGCGTGACCGTTGGCGAAGGAATTTATGTAAAGGATTTTGTTCCGCCGCAATCAGCATTTCCGAGGCAGTGATGACATTAATTCATAATTGGAAAAAGATCGCCCGGTACGCATGGTCGTTCCGGTTGATGGGGATAGCGGCGGTTTTGACCGGGCTTGAAGTTGCGCTGCCGCTCTTCCAGCATCGGATACCGATCCCGAACGGATACCTTGCGCTCGGCTCTGGTATCTTGACGGCGGTGGCCATGACGATGCGGGTAATTTCGCAGAAAAAATTTCAGGAGGATTAAATGTCTGTCATACCCCTCAAGACGTTCAAGTCGGAATGCGCGGAGGATCTGATTGAAATTCTGGAGGACAAACTTGCGCGCGCCAAGGAAGGAGAATTTTCCACCGGTGCGGTTGTCCTAGTCAGGCCCGACGGTTCGATTATGTGCCATTTTTCAAAATCTGAAAACACTCATGCGTTAGTCGCCGGCTGCTCATATCTGGCGCACGATATAATGGAAGGAAATTATTGATGGCTTGCATAGGATTTAGCCTTGGTCGCTGGTGCGGCTCGCATGGGCGTTGGCTTTCTCGGCAACGAATGTATTTTCGCGGATACCGATGGACGCCGTTTGTCTGGATCAAGTTTCGTTATTGAGGAGGATTAAGCCATGGCCATGCCAAGGATGCCACGGAAGCTGGTTCCAAAGAGCCGGCTTGGAAAGGGCGGTGCCATCTTGGCCCTTGCCGTTGTCACCGTCGGAGCCTTCGAGGGCGTTCGAACTGCCGCCTACAAAGATGTTGTCGGGGTGCCGACGGTCTGCTTCGGCGAAACGCGCGGCGTCCAGATGGGTGACAAGCACACCATGGCTGAATGCAAGGAAATGCTCGGCGGTGCGCTGGCCGAATTTTCTGCCGGCTTGGACAAATGCCTGAAGGTCGAGACGCCGGACAAGACCTATGTCGCCTTCGTTTCATGGGCCTACAACGTCGGCCTCGGCGCAGCCTGCCGCTCAACGCTTGTCCGTAAAGCCAACGCTGGCGATCTGGTGGGAGCCTGCAATCAGCTTCCAAGATGGAACCGGGCCGGGGGCCGGGTATGGCGCGGCTTGACCCGTCGGCGCACGGACGAGCGCGCAATGTGCCTAGAGGGCCTTCGATGATTGGGCTTATGAACCCGTTACCGATGGCCATTGCGGGCCTTGTGGCCCTGTCTGTGGTCGCTGGTGCCTATGTCAAGGGCCGGGTCGACGGTCGGGAACTGGCAAGCGCGGATCATTTGCGCGCAATTGCCTCCCTGAATGGCCAGATCAAGGAAGCCAACGACCGGAACCGTGCGACCGAACAGCGCAGGCGGCAGGCCTTCACCGATGTTGTCGAGGCGAGAAACAAGAATATGGCGATGGTTGCCAAGGTCAAGGCGGCAGCGGCAGCGGACTATCAGGAAAGGCTTGGAAAATATGAAGCGGAACTCGATGCGGAGCGAATTTCCAACGCCGCTCGACTCGTGGAATACGAGAAAGAAATTTCGGATATTACCTGTGGTTGTTTGCTTAATGAGCGCGACCTTGACAGGATGCGGCGCGGCGAGGCCGCTGTTGATTGAACAGCCATTGCCTGAAATGGCAATAATTCCGCCGCTCCCCGACAGTTTGGCGAAACCATGCGAGCGCGTTATCCCAAGATTGGGAAAGGACGCCCGCATCGAACTTTACCGGACCTTAGTGGTTCTTGAGCATTGCGCGGCCGACAAAGATGATGGGGCAGATTTTTATCTCGATATCCGGCAGGCGCAGATCGAGGCGGCGATAACTGTGAAAAGGGAAACCCCGTGATCCTGACGACGTCGGCGAAAAGGGCATGGACAATCGGCGCTACCATTGCTGCCGGTATTATCCTGATCGGCGGAGCCGTCACCGCGATGTTTGCAATGTCGAAATTGATCAATGCGTCGGCGACCGATAGTGAAGTCCTGACCGCTTTCAATACCGTCAACGGCCGAGTCGAGAGTCATGAGCAACACGTCGACCCTAAACTGATTCAGCTTGCCGGGGGCCTGACCGCGATCGAAAAGGCAACGGCATATAACGCTTGGCAAAACTCACGCGACGGCCTCGCCCGCGATAAGGCTTTTTTGTACGACGTTCAAAAGGAAATGAAGATTGCGCCAAGCGATGCGGCGGCGGCGCGGGTGCGGTCGCTTACAACATCAATTGAGGAAGGCATAAACGAAACGCGACGGAACCATTGCGCGTTCCTGAAACTCGAGGGCAAGCCCTGTTTTTGACGGGCGGCGGTGGTGACAATCAATGATTAATTATCTTTTTGCCGGGGTGACGCTTGTTCTGATTTGCTGGACGGCCCCGGCGCTGGCGAGCCATCCACATGCTTGCTCAAATACCGTGCGGATCGAATCCGACCTTGCCATGAAATACAATGAAGCCGTGACGGCGACTGGTACGGCAAATCAATACGCAATGAAGGTGTTTCTTTCGGAAACCGGGTCGTGGACAATCATTTACACCAGCCCGGCAGGATTTAGTTGCGTTATGCTGGCCGGTGAGGATTGGGAGGCCGTGCCATGGGAAGCACCGGGGCGGAAAAGTTAGCCGGCGTTGCGCTTGCTGCCCTTATCCGCCTTCAACCAGAGATAAAAGATCAGGGCCGCTTGCCCAACGGCCATTCCGGCGTAAAATATCAGAAATTCATACATCATTTTTCTCCGGTTCGGCCAGTCCAACAGTGCCTAAAACGACAGCCGAGGCATCAGGAAGGACAACAGGCCCCGCGCCGGTCAGATGGTCGTGCATATTCATTATTGGATTTGCGAACCATCCAACCATCAGGCCCTGATCGATTTCAAGACCCTTATCCACGACAATTTGCTGGAACGCTTCGGCCCATTTCATCGCATCATGGCCGCAGGCTGATAGCAATTCTGGGCCATTCATTACTGTATAATCAGGCTGGTCAACCATCATTCTTCTCCGGTTCGGTTAGCGGGTCAGGGCTGAAGGCGAGCATGTCGCGGTAGATTTCAATCCCACCTTTTTTATCCATATATGGCCGGCACCCTGCCGTGAGCATTTCTTCAGTCGGCTCCACCGGAACCAGCTTCCAGCCGTGGCTACCGTCGAGTGCAGCAATGATGGCTTTGGCGGCTGCAACATTTTCCTCGTCGAAAGAGGGAAAACTATAATTCAGAGCATACATATCCTCGCGTAATTCTAGGACCGCTGCCCATTCTATCAGTGCCACTTTCTCTATAAGGTCGTTAGTCATACAGGTGTCCTCTCACTATCTGTTCGCCCCGATAATCGTTGCCTGTTCCCGCCCATAGGCAGGCTGCCCAGCAAACGGCTTTGTAAATTCCTCCATAACGGCTCCAATATTTTACTTCGTTTCCGTCTCGGTGGAGTTGGTCATGGCATGGCCGGCACAATGGAACGGTCCAGCAATCGTCCGGCTTCTGCGTTCCTGACTCCCGTTTCCCGGCCCGCTCGCAAGCCGGCTTGATATGATGGGGATCTGAGTGGTCAGGGAGGCCACAGGCGACACAGGGGAGCGTTCTGATCCAAACTAGGTGATCTGGCACCGTGGGACGCTTGTCGCGCTGTGGCGGGCCTGAAAAAGCCGTGCCGGGCGGTTGCACCTTACTCGTCATTGTTAAGCCCCTCACATGCTCTGCCTGTCGTTTGATTTTCTCCATTTCAGGATCAACACCGTTTTCCTTTAGTATTCTGGCATCCCTTTTTCGCTCCCAATCCTGCACCTTACTCATTGCACAGCGCCCAAAGTGTCGACTCACACCCGGACGCGGTATCCTTGCCGCCTATGGTTGGCTCCACCCATCCACCCCGCACCAAATCAGACATGCGCTTCCAGACTTGCCGTTCACGCAAGTTCGCCCGGACGGCGATATCCTCGTAGTTCATGGGGTGGGGGTGGGCCTTCATGGCTTCCACGATTTTGTCCATGTGCGTTCCGGCGCGGTAACTCGCCCGCTTGGCTGCTCTGTGGCTTGTGGCCTTGTCGGTCCGCCGCGCGTGTTTTTTGGCAAAGTCGAATGGGACGTCACCCGGTTTTGAGAACATATCCGATTGACGTTTATCGTTTTTCATTTCTTCTCTCCTTGTGCAAATGCCGTTCGGATTTCCCCTTGCCTTTTGTCAACGGCATGTTCTTGCCGGAGGACAGTTCGAGGACCCGCTTTTCATGCTTTAGAAAATCGCTTTTCCGTTTCACGTCTTTGGCTTTGTGCCGCCGGATGCCGCTCAACTTGGCGTGCCTTTGCATCAGCCTATCCTTTCCCGCCCTCTGTAATTCGCGCTTTCGGTACGCCATGCGTCAATGACCGCGATTGCGTGTTTTTCTTTTTTGACGTGCCAGATCACTTGCTCGCCGGCGACCGCCTCGCGTTCGGTAGCCGCCAGAAGATCAGGGTGGCACTCTGCTTTCGCGTTGCGCTCCGCGACGGTCCCAACATACCCTAAAAACAAACGGCCTCTGGTGGCCTTTACATTGGCCTCGGCGCGGGTCTTTTCGGCGGCGGCGGCGGCGGCCGGCTTGGCATAATGTACCATCCAGTCAAACGCCGTTTGAACCATGTCGTCGGTGATCAGCATCAGCCCGCCTCCTTGGCCGGCAATGTCGGCAAGGGCATCCACCATTTGGGATGCCATTCTACGCCTCCCCGCTGGCTGTAAACCAACCTTCCTCCGCCGCTTCGATAGCGAACAACTGCAACCTTGAAGAATGTTGCGTTCGGCTTTGCTATCAAAAACGCCGTGCCGTCCTTCGGCGCTGTTTCAATGGGTTGCCAGTCCATCAGCCCGCCTCAACGGTTTCAATCATCCCCGGCAACAGCCGCTTTTCCAGCGCGCAGGCATCGCCCGGATGCGCTACCCAAAACTGACGCAATGGCTGCTTGTTAATCTCAAAAAACTGGGCGACCATTTCCGGGGTATGCTGTGGATCGTCGGCCCATTCCATGACCCGGTCGTAAAGCTGGCCGACCGGTACAAAATCGATCGGCATTCCCGGTTGCCATGAAATTGCGATGGTGTTGTCGGCTGCCAATAATTTTTGCCGGTTCTCTTCCTTGTGCGCTTCGATCCGTTCGGCCGCGCTCATATCAGACGCAACGGCCTGATCCATTTCTGCCTCGGCATAGACCCCGGAAAACACGTCGGGCCAGCCGGCGCGCAGGGCTTGCTGCGTGGCACATTTGGTTGTCATCACGCGCGGCATCTTTGGCCATTGCGTTTTGTAGTCGAGGACATATTCGTCGGTCGGTTTGTTGTCTTTCCAAGCGGGCTTGAGCGGAGCAAATTCGGTCCACCGTGCCTCGCCGACAACCTTGTGCCACTCGCCACGGTTGTCCTGCTTGAACAGATAGACGGTACAAGAGACGATGCCGGCCGGGTTGGTCGGGCCGATCAGGGTTTCGTCAATCTCAAATGTGGCCTGTTCACTGGCCGGGCGGTAGTCGCCGCATCGTTGTGCAAGAATGCGTTGCCCGTCGATACCGACGACGATCGACATCTTGCGCTTGGCCGGGTCGTGCTTGGAAAACACAAGCGGCATGACCTGCTTCCTAAACGGGTCGAGGCCAAGCCGCGAAACCACCTCCATGAAAAGTTCAAATTCTTGCTTGTCGCAATCGCTGGCGATGGTCCGGCGGATCAAATCCAACTGTTTTCCATTGAGCGTATAGTCCATTATTTCCTCCTTACGGTGAGAGATATGGAACCGTTGTCGAGTTCGGCTCCGGCAACTTCCATGCCCGGATGTAGTTCGTCACCCTTGAGCGTAACAAGCACGGCCTTCTTGTCCAGCTTGGGAGCCGGGCGCTCTTGTTCGATCCAGTATTTGAGCGGGATTTCTGACTCGTCCAAGATGACAAGGCCCGGTGCGATTTTACGCAAACTGAGCGTAGCGGTCGGCAGGGTGATCTTCTGTTGTTCACAGATCACCATGGCCTGTTCGACCAAGGCGCGAATACGGTTGACGCGATTTTTCAGGATGGTTTTCCGCTCGCCAAATTCCGCGATCTTTTTGGCAAGGCCCATGACCATGATTTCGGTTTCGTCGATCGCGTCAACCGCTTTGGCGATGATTTCGATCAGGCCGGTTTGGCCTTCTACGGCATTCAAAATGTCGTCCGGGTTGGTGCCTATTTCGTCGGCAAATTCGGCCAAGAGTTGGCGGCTGGCTTCCATTTCCATGCGGAGTTTGTATTCGTCCATTACGCTGCCTCCACCTGTTCCGCCTGCCGCAATGCTTGGATCGCGGCGAAAGCATCACGCAGGATATCCGCTTCGCCCTTGTCACAAAGAAAGAAGGTGATGTCGCCACCGGGCTGTGTCAGTTCAACAGAGCCGAAGGGCTCGACGCGCTTGTCCGTGGGCGGGAAGTTGGTTGACTTGACAGAAAAATCGCCCTTGATGTGGGCCGAAATATAAATTTTGTTGGCCATCGGGTTTCTCTTTTTCACGGTTTCAAATTAGACGGTAATTGCCAGCGTGGCAAGGTTTAGTTATTCGGTTTCAGCGCGTCGTTTTTGCCCGCGCCGGCCTGCTTTCATCGCCATCATAAAACTTTTGGAATAGCCTTTAAGGTATTTTTCGGCGGCAACTTCCGCAGCCTCATCGGACAGCCCATCTTTCAAAAAGTTATTGAAAAAGAAGCTATGTTCGGAGGACAATCCGATCGTCATTCCCATTAGCAAGGTGGACGGTTTGGAATTAGGGCGTTCCATTTCGGCATTGTAAAAATCCTTGAGAACATCGCCAAGCGGCGTCATTGTCATTCGATCAAAAACGGCGAGAGTCGGTTCTCGGCCCTTTCCCATCCTGTCGATAATTGAGTCCAAAAGTTTGTCGGTCATGTGCCGAACCTCCTGTCATATCGCCGCGCCAGAAGATGGCCGCGCAAGGCGATCAGGCGATTACCGTCGGCGCACCAATAATTGGCAGCGGCCATTCGCATTTCGTTCGCCACCTGTTTGCTGATTTCGTCATCTGCCGGAAGGTGGTTTTCGGCTTTCCACGCAAACGGCCCGTACAGGGCGTCGAGTAGCTTCGACTGGCGGTAGCATGGGCCGCATTCGATCAGAAAGGTGGCCTCACGCTTGACGGATCGGATTATGGCACGACGCCCCAAGGCAAAAAACAAGGCGGCCTGTGGCGCTTCGCTACCTGGAGGGGCCGGGCGCGTCTGAGGCGGGTTATATGGAATATTGGTCATGGCTTATTCCTTTCGGAGTTGAAACGGGAAAACCCGCCGGCGGATACCGGCGGGCATGTTCTGCAATGTGGGGCGCTTAGGCAATTGCGCCGGCGCTTTTCTTGGAGCCAACACCGGCGTTGATTGAGACCCGGTTGCCGGCCGCCTTGCCGGCGGAATATGCGCCGTGTTCAGTACCATTTGAACGCCGTGCGGAGTTCCGGAGGTTCAGGTTCAACGCGGCAAAGGCTTCGGTGACGACGGCCATTTTGACCACTACCAGTTCCTTGCCGGTCGTCTTGTGGCCAGCGTCGCGGGCCTTTTTCATGTCGCGCAGCCGGGCCGAAACGCGGCGCGTGTATCCGGCCATGAAGGAAGTCCGCAGGCGCTTGCCATGAACTTCGGAATCGCGATCAGGAGACTTTTTGTATGCCTTGAAATCGCTTTCCATGGCGGTCTTGATCAGCGCGGAAAGATACTCCGCAATTTCGCGATCCTTGGGCATACCGAAGAAAACGATATCGGCCCCGCTCTGCCAAACCTCGCAGTCGCAATATGCGGCCACGGCCCCGACGGCATAGGAAACCTCATGCGCCCGGCTGGCGTTCTTGTCGGGCGTTCCGTCTTTCCGGGTGTGCGTGTAATAGGTGGTCCGGCCTATCTTCTGCTTTTTCATCTGGACCTGAGAAAACGATAAATCGTATTTGTCCATGAGTTCGCCGGCCTTGTCGGCAGCCAGCATGGCTTCCTCTTCGGTACAGCCATTTTCTATCGTCTTGTTCAAAAGGCTGCGGATACGCTTGGCAATGGCGTCCTGTTTGATATTGGCCATGGTCTTTTTCTCCTGTTTCGACGAGTCATTTCGCCTGTCCCTAATATATCCACTCCGGCAAGTTTTGCAAGGGAAGAAATGGGGTTGTCTTTTGCCGCGCTGGCAATTACCGTTGGCACATGACACTCAAAGAATGGAAAGACGAAAAAGGCAAGAGCGGCAGCGAAATCGCCGCCGCGCTGGGCGTGCATCAAAGCACGGTCCACAAGTACCTTCACCAGAAGCGTATCCCCGAACCGTATATGATCTATAATATCCAAAGGCTCACGGGAAATCGCGTGATGTTGGAGGACTGGATTATCTAGAAGGAGCAAAATATGTCTACACAACATTCAAGCCGCCCCGATCAACCGACGGCGATGTTTCCTAATACGGGGCATTTGATCAAAGGCGCAAATCGCACGCCTCCCGAAATCACGGCTAGACCTGCTTTGCTGGACGTGGCCATGGCCACAGATTTCATGTCTCGCAATACCGAACCCCGCGAAATCAACAAGCGGAATTTGGCCGGCATGGAGTCGGACATACGAAACGACCGATGGGATGAAAACGGGGCATCCGTTGTTATCTCCGACACCGGGGAGTTGAACGACGGTCAGCACAGATGCCAAGCCGTGATCAATACCGGTATTCCGATCATGGTCATTTTGGTGGAAGGCCCAAAACGGCAGACGCGCTTTTCGACCGACACGGGCGACACAAAAAAACTTCAACACTTGCTGGCCATGAACAGCGTTCCGCATCCAAAATGCGTCGCGCGGGTTTCCAAGCTGATATTTCAGATCGAGAAAAGAGGCGTCCTTACCAGTACGCGGTCGGGTGGTGTTTCGTCGGGAGAATCCATGCCGGAATTGCTGGAATATGCCCATTTCCGCATGACCCAAATCCAGAGGTCGATCGTGGCCGTTAGTGAAAAGTCGGCGCGGTCCATTTCATCCTTCCCGAACGTCGTGGCGGCCCATCTTTTTCTGACCGAAATGGTCGGCGACAGGGCGGAGGTCAACGAGTTTTTCCATGGCCTTTGTACCGGTGCGAACTTGGACCTTGGCGGCCCTATCATGCGGACGCGCGACCGGCTACAGAATGAACGACTCGGCGTTCATGGCTGTGGTGTCCACCGGGTTTTCGAAATCATAATCCGGGGATGGAACAAGCACAGGCGCGGGCGTTCGGGGAAGTTGCTGATAATGGGCTTCTGGCCAGAGATTGAACGCTAGGAAATTCGTCGGGTTTCACTCCTGTTTCCCGACGAAGAAACCCCGGCCGTGGCGCGTCGCGGCCGGGGTCGACTTTTCACATGAAGCCCGATCGCCCCGGCATCATTAAAATGTTTCCGACCGAACCGGAAAAGCCCCGGCCAATCATGGCCGAGGGGGTGGCGTTCTTGGAGTGCGGCCATGGGCGCTGCCGGTGGCCATTATGGGCAGTCTATACAGAAGCGGATATGAGGGCTGTGTGCGGCGATCCGTGTTCCGGGTCATATTGCCAGCGCCACTATGCCGTCGCTTACCAGTGACGCTCTGAGGCGCTTGTCGGTAGGTAAAAAATGTGTTCAAAAGAAAACCCGCCCCGTGATCCGTCGGGGCGGGTTAAATTGCCGGCAAAGGAGACAAAACCGGACATGACACTCATAAACAAGCTGCCCACATTGTTCAAGGGCCTCTGATATGCCTTCCGGTGGATATTTCATCATATACCGGGAAATTTTCAGCCACCCGATTTTTGCACCCGAACCATTCACCGAACGGGAAGCATGGGTATGGATGATTTGCACCGCCGCATGGCAACCGTGCGCGATCCGCGTTGGGTCTTCCGTGGTGAATATAAAGCGCGGCGAACTGGTACATTCAACCCGATTTTTGGCGCGCAAATGGCGGTGGTCCGAAAGCCGTGTCAGGCGGTTTCTGAAGCGGTTGCAGGGTGACGCAATGATCGACGCAATTTTGACGCGGCAAACGACGCACTTAACCATCTGTAATTACGACAAATACCAGAACATGCGACGCAGCGATCGACGCAATTTTGACGCAGCAAGCGACGCAAATAAGAAAGAAACTAAAGAACCTAACAAGAAAGGGACTACGTCCCCAAAGAAAGCACCGGCACTCGCAAAGCGATTGCCCGACGATTGGTGTCCGTCTCCTGAAACTGTCGAGTGGGCTTACAGCGAATTTGGTTTCACCCGCGATGCGCTTTACCAACTCCTGCTACAGTTTCGAGACTATTGGATCGGCGAAGGTGGCCAGAAGTCCCGAAAGATAGATTGGAACCGAACTTTCAAAAACAGATGCCGCGACGTTGGGGCGCAAGGCCGCCGGCCGAACGGATCACAAAAGCCCGGATGGGGAGAAGCTGCAAAGGATATGATGAAAAATGAAAGAGCAAATATTGATGCGAGTGAGTTACCTCTTGGCCGGGTGCGTTTGCCGACTGCCAAGCGGCCTTGATATTCAACTGACGCTGCAAGGTTATTGTGACGCCCTCGCTGATTGCGATATGTACGACCTTGGCGACGTGGTCAAGGAATGCGTCGCTGGCGATCCGGTCAAATACGAATGGGCACCAGACGCGGCGACCGTCCGGAAGTTGTGCGCCGACAAGGCGGCAGCGAGGAAAGCAGGGACGGAAAAGCAATTGCTGCCGCCAGCCAAAGACGAAACCATGCCGACGGACAAAGAATACAGAAGGATGGCGGCCAAGGCGGCGCGGGTGAGTAAGAAAATCGGCGGCCGTGTCCCATTCGATAAATGGAAAAGCGACCGCATCGCGGACGGGTCGATCAAGGAGGCGGACGATGCCGTGGGCAATTAAGCACGTCACCGACTCCCGGCTCGACGGCCATAGGGAATGGCTGGAAGGAAACGCCAGATTTTCCGTGCCGGCATGTGTCGCCGGGTGCCACAAGGTAGTTTACAAAACCAGAGCCGAAGCCAGAAGGCATATCAGGCTGCATCACGGTTACATGAAAAAAGGGTCTTATTTACGAACCAACCCGCATGGCTGGAAGATGCCTGTCGCCGTAAGGTGCCGGATCACGGTGGAGGAAATATGATGGCAAAGGGCGTAAAGTTTGAAGGTTCGAATGTCGAACTCAAGCCGCCGATCGGACTGGTGGCAAACCGGATGGGGCATGTCGAAAATATCCCGGCCCATAACGACGGTACGCAGATCATCACATGCTGGCGATTATCCGATGAAGAAATGCAGGAAGTTATGCGGACGGGCGTTGTGTGGTTGTCCGTTGCCGGCCAGTCGATGAACACGCTCAGGATCAGCGGCGAGGCACTGGTACGGGTAGCCGGCCGCCCGTCGGTTGCCGAGCCATACGTTCACCCGCTCCTGAAAAAGATGGACAGTTAACGACGAAGCACAGAACGCGACAGGGGCGCTTGGTGCGCCCCCGTGTGTGGTTGGACCTAAAATTTACTGGCGGTCGCTGGCGGTGGTTTATAACGCCATAATAACCGGGTTATTACTCCTTGAACCATGGCGACGCTTGGCGCTGCCGTTCGATCTTGGCGGCCTGCTTTTCGGCTTCCTGCAATTTGGTCGCCAGTAGATGCAGTTCATCGGCGATCAGGTAGCACGGCAGATTGCCTTCGTTGCGGTAAAGTTCGGCGGCGGCTAGGAGCATTGCGCGCCAGTCGTTGCCGTCGAAGAGGGGCTGAAGTTCGCGCTTGAGTTCGGCGTATTTCATGTCGTCACCCTGAAAACGCCCGCGAGACGCTTTTCCGCTTGTGCTTCCCACAGCTTTGCGTCCGGGTCGCGGGGATCGACTTTGGTGTACTCGCGATGCGCCGCAAGCGCCGTGTCGAGGTCGAGCGCGGGCAGGCCAGCGTCAAAGCGGGCGAGGTTGGTGGCTTTCCAGAACTGGCGAAAGAGCATTGGTTCCTCCTGTTTGGGTTTCGATCAGCCGGCCAAGACAATGACGAAAGCGGCCAGCGCGAGAAAGGCGAAGATGATCGTTAGGGCGCTAGGCATTTGCGCCATCCTTGACGTGGGCAACGGTTACGAGACCTTTGTACCAAGTGCTTATGTACCAAGTGCTTATTTCCCGCGTGGATTTGGTGCGTATCTCGAACACGTCATGGGGCGCATGGTCTCCGCCGAGATATATTGCCGCCTGTAACAAGCTGGCTTTTTGCGTGGCTATTCCGGTAGACAGATCAGTATATATTGCCATTTGATTCATCCTCCGATTACGATTGCAATTGCGAAAACCCAAACGGTGATCAGGTTGATCGCGATGATTTTTTTGTTGAACTGGATGGTCGTGGTCATGGTCGTTTTCCCGTTTCGGTAACTTACATATAATGCCAGCCCGGCAAGTCTGCAAGGGAATAAGCGACATCGTTGCACACGATTATTTCTGTGCAACAAGAGCCAGCCCGGCCATTGACAGGCGAACCGTTGCGTCGGTATGAAAAGCCGGCGGAAACCGGCGAGGCCCTATCCCCATGCCAGCAAAAAAGAAGGCGGCTAAATGGCCCGCCGATGCAGTTGCAAGATGGAACATCGACAAGCTGTTCCCACAGGCGAACAACGCCCGGATGCACTCCCCTCTGCAAATTGATCAGATCGTCGCGAGCATTCAGGAATGGGGCTGGACCGTACCGGTCCTAGTCGACACCAAGGGCCATATCATTTCCGGCCACGGGCGCATCCTTGCAGCGAAAAAACTCGGTATCAATGAAGTGCCGGTAATGGTGGCGCGCGGGTGGAGCAACACGAAGAAGCGGGCCTATGCAATCGCCGACAATAAGCTGTCCGACAACAGCGATTGGGACCGTGGGATGTTGGCGATCGAACTTGGCACCATGGCCGACGAATTTGATCTTTCGCTTACCGGGTTTTCTTCCGAGGACCTGAAAAGCCTGTCGCTCGACTTCAAGCCGGAAGAGCAACCGGAAACCGGCGGCGGCGGCCCAGTGACAGGCGACGACATCACCAATGCAAAGGGCAAACTGGGCGGCAAGTTTGGAAAGTCGGGCCAAACTATCATCGACGTGATGTGTCCCAACTGCGGGCAGACTTTCGGGGTCAACAAGAATGACCTCTAAAATAAACCATGCGGCGTATGACACCATTGCCGACATATACGACGGGATGCACCAATCGGATGACGAACTGGACGAAAACGATCAGATCACGGGATTGGCAGGATACGAAAAGGGGCGTGTTCTGGACATCGGTTGCGGCACCGGACTGTTTCTCGAATATGTGACACCCGACGATTATGTCGGGATCGACCCATCTCCAAAGATGCTCATAAAGCATCAACGCAAGTTTCCGGTGGGGCCGGGAGCCTTGACCATTTGCACGACGTTCGAGGACCTTCTACCGCTGCCGGAAAAGTTCGACGTGATAATCGCGCTGTTCGGAGCGGCAAGCTATGTGGAGCCGCGTGGATGGTCGCGCCTGCCGATGTTTCTGAGGCCGGCCGGGCATTTCTTCCTGATGTTTTACGCGCCCGACTACGTTCCAAAGACGCATGAGGCCGGGGTTGTTCTTCCCTTCCATCTTTATACTGGACAGCCCGAAGGTGTGCATTTGAGGATGGGCAATTATGATCTGGTATATGGCCGGGCCGCGCCGCCGTCGCAGCTTGTCGAAAAGGAAACCGCATGAAGGGCAAAATCAAATTTGTCGTCTCCGATATCATGGACCTTCCGGCGGACTACGCTGTCGATTGCGACATGACTTACACCGATCCGCCGTGGGGGCAGGGGCTTGTCAAGATGTTCGAAACTCTGGCCTTCAAGGATGCCGGGGTGGAGCGGCCGGGCAACCTGATTGTAAACATACTGGCGAGACTGTTTTCGCTGTCTCCGATTGGCAAGCCAATTTTCGTCGAATGGAGCGTCAAGGACGCAATGATGGTGCGCGGTATCGGACAGGATCACGGCCACGTATGCAAGCACATGGATGTCGTGACACAGACGAATGGCAAGCTGGCCACTGTCGTTTCGTTCAATACCGAAATGACAATAGACTATCCGAAAAGGGGATACGAGTTCATGTTCGCGGCGCTGGACTATCACAAGCCGAAGTGCGTGTTCGATCCGTTCGCCGGCCACGGCCAGCACGCCCGGCGGATTATCAATCGCGGGATCGACGTTGTCGCCGCCGAGTTCAACCCGGCCCGCGCCCGCAAGCTACAGGACCACTTCGGCCTATGAGACAGATCAGCGCCGTCATCATTATGACGCACGAAAGCCGCGCCGCCGAGGCCGACGTTGTCCGCAAGCTGGTGAAACTGCAATGCGAGCCGCTTGGCATACCGGTCTTGATGTCACTGGACCAAGGATGGAACAACCCGCGAAAAAACCTGATGCAATGCCTAACCCTGCCGGCGTCCGGCGGATTGAAAAGGGTGGTGATCCATGACGACCTGATTATGCCGAAGGACGTTTTCAGGAAGCTGGATCATATCTTGGCGCAGCTTCCCAAGGCGGTGTTTGTGTCGGCGTACTGCCCGGCAAATGCCGGCTACGATGAGGCGTTCGAAAAAGGCCATCACGTTCTATTGACGGCGACGAATATATGGTCGCAAGCCTTTTGCTTTCCGGAGTCTGTTATCCCGACCTTGGTGAAATTCAATGAGGATGAAATTGCCGACGACTTCAGGTATGCCGACCGGCCCATAACCATTTTCCAGAAGTGGCACCGCATGAAAACACATTGCATCGTGCCGTCGCTGTTTCAGCATATTGGCGCGTACCGGTCGACCTTGGGATTTGCCGGCAAGGTGTTCAAGCGTTACCGGTATTCGGATCACTTCGATCCTGACTTCGATCCGTATGCCGTCGACTGGAAACATGAACTTGAAAACGCGGCAACGTCGGAAGTGCCGATCGATATGAAAAGGATGATGGCAGATGAAACTGCTTGAGGGGAAATACAAGGATCGGCGGCTGTCGATCGAGTACGTTCCGACAGCGTCGCTCAAGCCGAACGAATATAATCCAAATGTCCATAGCGCCGATTCGTTCGATCTGTTGACCCGGTCCATTGCCTACTTCGGCTTCACACAGCCGATCGTTGTTGACAGCAGGACGGGCGAGATTGTCGACGGCGAAAACCGCTGGCGCGTCGCGGCCGTGCTTTCCATGCCGGAAGTGCCGGTATGTTTCATCGACCTGTCCGACGGTGAGCGGCAGGCGGCATCGATCATGCACAACCGGGCGCGGGGCCGCGAACTGGGAGCGCAGATCGCAAAGATCGAAAAGTCCGTCGACGATCTGGACCCGGCGCTTCTGGATGATGTTCTGTTGAAGAGCCGGTTCGATGCGCCTGTATCTTGATCAGGATGTCTTTCAGGCGGCCGAGGCACGGCTCAACTGGATTTTCGACGAGTTCGAAAACGTCATGGTTTGCGTGTCCGGTGGCAAGGACAGCACCGTTTGCCTCAATATGGCCCTTCAGATCGCCACAGAGCGCGACAGGCTACCGTTAACGGTCCAGTTCACCGATCAGGAAGCAGAGTGGCAAACGGTCATTGACCATGTCCGTGAGGTCATGTCCGACGACCGGGTCGATGCACATTGGCTGCAAGTTCCGATCAAATTATTCAACGCTTCGTCGCAAATGACGCCATGGTTGCAATGTTGGGAGCCGGGCAAGGAATGGATACGGCACAAGGAACTCGACAGCATCCACGAAAACAAGTTTGGGACCGACAGATTTACCGATCTTTTCCGGGCCTATGCCGAATACGTTTACGGCAAGGACAAGTGCGCGCTGATAGGCGGGGTCCGTTGCGAGGAAAGCCCGGCCCGGACACGGGGCCTGACCGAATCGGAAGTCTACAAGGGCGAGACGTGGGGCAAGGTCATAAGTCCGAAATTGCCGCACCACACTTTTTATCCGATTTACGATTGGTCATATACCGACGTCTGGAAGTCGATCCATGACAACGGCTGGCCGTATTGTCCGATTTACGATTATCAGTACCAGTACGGCTTGCCGGTCATGTCCATGCGGGTGTCAAACGTCCACCACGAGGGCGCGATGCCGAACCTTTATTATCTTCAAGAGATCGAGGCCGACACATGGGATAGGATCACCGCCCGGCTGGACGGCATCAGCACGATCGGCCACATGAAGAAAGACGTGTTCTGCCCCAAGGTGCTGCCGCCCATGTTTCGCGACTGGTTCGATTACCGCGACCACTTGATCAAGTACCTAGTCGCCGATCCGAAAATCCAGAAATATTACCGGACGACGTTTGCCCGGTACGACGACCGCTACCCGGTCACGTTGCACGAAAAATTGGTCAAGGTGCAAATCGCCTGCGTCCTGTCCAACGATTACCACGGCCAGCGGCTAGGCTCTTTCCGGGCCTGCTATTTCGGCCAGAGCAAAAACGTCGGCAAGGTGAATAAGATCCTCGTACCTATGGACGAATACAAGGCAAAACGGGCATGAAGAAACCGCGAAAGACATCGTTTCCAGATCAACCGGTAAACACGGTTCGATGGGTGCCACTCGAAAAGGTCAGGCCGAACGACTACAATCCGAACGCCGTCGCCAAAACGGAAATGCGATTGCTGTACCAGTCGATCTTGCACGACGGTTTCACACAGCCGATCGTCACGGTTTACGACAAGGCCGCCGACGAGTATGTGATCGTCGACGGTTTCCATCGGTACTTCGTCGCCAAAAACAACGCGGTCATATCGGAGCGAACCGACGGGATGGTGCCGGTCGTGGTTATCGACAAGGGCGTCAATGACCGGATGGCGTCGACGATCCGCCACAACCGGGCAAGGGGCAAGCATTCGGTCGCCGGCATGTCGAGCATGGTTTTCAAGATGCTGGACAATGGCTGGAAAGATGAGGCAATTTGCAACGAACTTGGTATGGAGGCCGAGGAACTTCTACGGCTCAAGCACATTACCGGGTTTTCCCGGCTGTTTGAAAACATGGAATACAAACGGGCCTGGAAGCGGCGCAGCCAAGTGCGGATCAAGAACGAGTACCGGGAGAAGGCAGATGAGCAAGGCAGTTGATATATTTCGTGGCTTGAAGAATGAATTTGTTGAGGTTCAGATCACGACTGGCGTCCCACCGGCACATCCTAATTGCCGATCTGCCATCTACGTCTATTTCGAGGACCCCGCGATTTTTAATTTCCTCACTGAAAATGCGTTGCCAAAGCCGGATGAACCGAAGCATACGCTTGAACTGAAGGCGGAGAAACCGGATGCCCAAGGCTAAAAAGCCCAAGGGCGGCAGGCCACGGAAGGAAATCGATCCGGCCGATCTGCAAAGCCTTGTGCGTATGCAATGCACCGCCGCTGAGTGCGCGGCGTTCTTCGAAATATCGATCGACACGCTTGATCGGCGCATAAAGGAAATGAAAGACGAGGACGACGTCGCGATCGAAGGTTTTGCGGACTACTATAAAAGGCAAGCCCCGCACGGCAAAGCGTCATTGCGTCGTTTGCAGTGGGCATCGGCGCACCGTGGCAGCGTCACGATGCAAATATGGCTCGGCAAACAAATGCTGGATCAGCGCGACAAGCAGGACCACGAATTTAGCGGCCCGGAAAAGGGTCCTATCGAAACGATCAACTGGGATGAGATATCGGCCGAGGCCAAGCGCGAACTTTTGAAAGCGTCGAGGATGCTTACGAATGCAGACCCTAACGGGAAATGAGCGAATCGTTGTCGAACAATCGCTGGGCAAAAGCCTGCCCGATTTCGTCCAGATGGCATGGCAAGTTCTTGAGCCGGCCACGGATCTGAAATGGGGATGGGCGCTCGACGCTATTTGTGAGCATCTTGAAGCGGTCACAAACGGCGATATCCTCAACCTTCTGATCAACGTACCGCCCGGCATGATGAAGTCGCTAATGGTCGGCGTGTTCTGGCCGGCGTGGGAATGGGGTCCGCTCGACCGGTCCGACCTCCGGTATCTCGGCACTTCATACCGCTATGATCTGGCGCTTCGTGACAACCTGAAATGCAAACGGTTGATCGAGTCGCAATGGTATCAGGACCGTTGGCCGATCAAAATCCGCATGGATCAAAATTCCAAGACGAAGTTTGAAACCCCGCGCTTGGGATTTCGCGAGGCAATGGCCTTCCAGTCCATGACCGGTTCGCGCGGCGATCGGATATTGCTGGACGATCCACTAAGCGTGAAGGGCGCGCGATCCGACGCCGACCTGACGACTGCGGAGATTACATTCACCGAAGCACTGCCAACCCGGATCAACAATGAAGAATCATCGCAGATCATAATCATGCAGCGGTTGCACGAACGCGACACCAGCGGATTGATCATTTCGAAAGAACTGAATTACGAACGCCTGATCCTGCCAATGGAGTTTGAACCGGACCGGCGGTGTGAAACGTCCATCGGGTTTTCCGATCCTCGGACCGTGGATGGCGAACTGATTTTTCCAGAGCGGTTCCCTGCATCACAGGTGGAAACCCTCAAGGCGACGATGGGGTCGTATGCCATAGCCGGCCAGTTTCAGCAGCGGCCCGCGCCAAGGGAGGGCGGCCTTTTTAAGCGTCACTGGTTCGATCTTGTCGGGGCCGTGCCGGACGGCACCACCTTTGTCCGGGGATGGGACCTAGCGGCTTCCACAGGGCAGGAGGCGTCCTTTACCGCCGGGGTCAAGATCGGCAAGCGGCTGGATGGTGGTTTTATCATCGCGGACAGCCGGCGCGGCCAACTGTCGCCCGGCATGGTTGAACGGATGCTGGTCAACACGGCCGCCGAGGACGGAAAGGCCATCAGCATTTCAATTCCGCAAGACCCCGGACAGGCCGGCAAGGCGCAGGCGCAATACCTGATTGGCAGGCTGGCGGGATTTACAGCGAGGGCAACCCCGGAAAGCGGCGACAAGATAACGCGCGCCGAACCGCTGGCGGCACAGGCCGAAGCCGGCAACGTCTCAATTCTAAAGGGGGCATGGGTTGAGAAGTACCTTGATGAACTGTGCACATTCCCGTATGGGGTGAATGCAGATCAGGTGGATGCGTCGAGCCGCGCATTCAACGTGCTTATAGAAGCGCGAGCCGGATACCAGCAGGAAATCACCGGACTGTATTAATGGCTGACGAAAAAGACATTACCTCCAAACACCCTGATTATGTGATGCGCATCGACGCTTGGCATACCATGCGCGACACGATCTTGGGCGAGGATGCCGTCAAGCTGGCCGGCGAAAAATATCTGCCGATGAAAAGCGGCATCAAGGCTATCACGGACAAAGACAAGCAGGACCACGCCCAAGCCGCCTATGTGATGCGCGCGGAGTTTCCTGAAATTGTAGCGCCGACCATCCGGGGATCGATGGGCCTTGTCCATGCCAAGGACAGCGTGATCGAACTTCCGACGGCCTTGGAGCCGCTACGCGAGCGGGCAACAAAAGATGGCCTGACCCTTGGCCAACTCCACAGGAAGATCACCGTTGAGCTTTTCCGTACCGGTCGATTTGCGCTAATGCCGGGCCTGATTGACGGGGCGTTCCATCTGGCGGGATATACCGCCGAGGCGTTTATCAACTGGGACAGCGTCGAAGGTATCCTGTCCTATAGCGTTCTCGATGAATCGGCATTTGTCCGCGACGTTGAAACGAACGAATGGGCATCGCTGGAAAAATACCGGGAACTCTATTTGAACGAAGAAAACCAGTTCACGTCGCGCATGTGGATCGAAGTTACAGGCAAGTCCGACGGCGGCAAAAAAACCTTTGCGCCACAGGATGAAGAAACGTCGACCATCCAAGGCCGGGAGGGGCTGGACTTCATACCCTTGGTCGCGGTCGGTACGCACGACCTGACAGTCCACCCCGATGAAATGCCCCTTTATGGGCTGGCCAAGCTGGCGCTTCGGTCCTATCGGCTCGACGCCGATTATGTGACCGCCCTTCACATGACTTCCGAACCGCAGCCTTATGTGACGGGCGTTTCAAAGTCCCAAGCGCCAACCACGATCGGCGCGGCCAATCTATGGGTACTTGAGGACGCAGCTTCCAAGGCCGCATTTCTCGAATTTAGCGGGCCGGGCGTCTCGGCACAGCAGAAAGCAATTCAGGACACGCAAGAACGCGCCATCATGTTCGGCGCTCAACTGTTCTCCGAAAGCAAGCGCACGGCAGAAAGCGGCGAGGCCATACGGCTTCGACTGGGGAACCAGACGTCGGCCTTGAAGATGATTTCGGTATCGTCCGCCGACGGCTTGGAACAGGCCCTTAAATTCACGGCAATATGGGCCGGGGTTGACCCCGACCAAGTGAGCGTTGAGCCAAATCTGGAGTTCATTGACCAAGAACTGTCGCCGCAAGAGATTACCGCACTGGTTCAAGCGTGGCAGGCGCAGGCGTACAGCAAGGAAACGCTATTCGATAACCTACAGCGCGGCGGCGTTGTCGACCCCGAAAAGACTTTCGAGGAAGAGGAAGAAGAGATCGAGGCCGACGAGCAAATGCCCGACCACGACCCCGACGGCATCGAAGATGAGCCGGGCGGCCTGCAAGCCTTGATAGGTGGACTGACAAAGGGATTCCGTTCCAATGAGACATGATGAAGCAGAGGATTTCGGCTTCACGCTTGGGCAGGAAATTGCCAAGCTACAGAAGCAGACATCGACGGGTGACGGCCCGCCCGTGGTGGTCGATACGCCTGCCGTCAATGTCCAGCCGGCGGCCGTTACAGTCGAAGCCCCGACCGTCAATATACCGGTCGAAATGGTTGCCAAGGCGATCGAAGAATCCAAGTTTGACGCCGGCGAACTGGTGACGGTTATCACCAAGGCGGCCGAGGTCATTGCCAACATCGATCTGAGCAATTTGCAAGTGTCGATCGAGGGCATCGATAATCGGCGCGAGTTTGTCCAATTGACGGCAACCGTTGACAAGGCCCTGAAGGCGATGTCTGAGTCTCAAGCGAACAACACAGCAAGGCTGGCCGATGCGATACTGAGCCTCGGCCTGTCCCAAGCCGCCCACACCAAGGCGCTTGTGGCGGAGGGTATGAAACAGCGCGAGACAGTAGGCAATCTTCGCGCTGCAATGGTCAGGATCGAAACCGTACAGACCGAATTGATCGCTGTTGCGTATGCAAGACGCGACCTGATTTTTGACACCGACGGCAACCCGGTTGGATTGCAGATCGAAAGGCGAATCAACTGATGGCGACCTTCAACAAATTTTTCGATTTTACCGATGCGATCCACGAGGCCGCCCACAAGCTGGCAACCGACCAACTTGAGACGGCGCTATGCACTCAAGCCAATATCCCGGTGAATACCAATCGTGTTCTCGCCGACCTGACGCAGATTGCCTATACCAATTTGACGCCGGCCCCGCCGAACATCACTACCACGAGTTCGACGCAAACCGCCGGGCAGTATTCCATGGTCAACGCCGACCTTGTCTTGACGGCGTCCGGCGGGCCGGTGGCGACCTTCCGACACGTCATCATGTTCAACGAGACAGGAGCCGTGACCGGTTTTGTCGACCCGTTGTGCGCCCATTGGGATTTTGGTTCGGACCTGACACTGGCCGACACCGAAACCCTGACTCTCGACTTCACAACCAATACTTGGACGGTGGGAGCCTGATTATGGCAAAAGTGATCAAGGACGTTTTCACAAGTCGCGGCATCCTCATTTCGCCGACGGTGCGGGGCCTGCAATTGGAGTTCCATGCTCTGGCCAAGAAAAAGGCCATCGTTGAAAAGGCGCTTGCGCCGGCACGGGCGGAATACAAGAAGCTGCGTCGAAAGGGCTTTGCATATTGCCCTGAAATGGTCCCTCTCATGGACAAGATACTGGCGGCTAACGAAGTACTGTCCGATCTTTGTAATGGCATGGGCGGGCTGGCGCGGGCGATCGAATTTATCCACGCAAAGGCCGCCGGCAGCAACGCCCGGCCGATGGTGGCAACAACCGGCAAACCCGAATAACCCGGCTATCTTGAGCCTTGAAACTCTGAGGACCTAACATGGCCGCAATAGCTGATGCCGATATCTCCATTGACAACAGTGGCGCTATCAGATGGACCGGGGCCGCGACGACGCCACGGCATTCCGTGCTGGAATTTATCCAGTTAATGCAGGACAAGCAGGACGATGAGCAGGCGGCCGGCGACATCCTTTTGGATATCACCGTCGATACACCGTTTGATCGGTCGACCGATCAGATTGTGGCGCTCAACTCGCCGTTCAATATCGACGCCACGTTCGCATCGCATTTGTATGACGGGTCGGTTTCGCAGACCAACCCGACGTTCGGCGGCGAGGACCTGTTTTCGGGGCTGGAACTTATTGGTCCTGTCGTGGCCGGCACCGAATATATGGTCCTGCAAAACGGCAAGGTGATTGCGGCGTTTTGGGGAACCGGCATCAACGCGCCGCCTGCCCCGACGCTGGTGTTCTCCCGGCATCTGGTACAGTCGAAGCTTGCCGGGGCGCAGATTGACGGACGGCGGATCACCGTTCTGGCTCGCGAACTTGGCGATCAGTTCCGGCGCTTCCCGGTCACACTTGGCACGGGTAACAGCGTGGCGGCTATCGGTAACGGCGCGGACATTTTCAACACGACGCCCGACGCGACCATCGCCGGCTGGACTACCATTACCAATGTCGAGGGTTTTCAGGAACTCGATATCGACAAGACCGGCGCTGCCGGACAGGAATACTATTCCCAGTGGGCCAAGGCCGCGCAGTCCATCAATGACACCTATGAGCGTACCAAGTGGATTTCGCAGCGGTCGCATATCGCTGATTCAAATGCCGAGGGCGCTGAAGATTTCATCATCGACGATAACAACACAACGAGCGTTGGCGTTGGTTCGGAGTGGTCCGCAACGGCTGCGGGAGAAGTCCTGACCGAACTGGTCGCCAGCATCAAGATTGGCGCTGGCACGGCTCACACAGGGACGCTTTACGCCTTGCTCTACGATTCCGACGATGTCGCCACGGCAGCACCGACGGGGGCCATTCTGGCGCGTTCGGAACCGATCTTGGCCAGCGCCATTACATCGTCTTATGAGGACATTATTTTCCGCTTCAACCTGAAAGACCCAAGCGACGGGTCGGATCAGGCCGCCGGGCTGGTATTGGTTGCAGATCAGGAATATTTCTTTGTCCTGAAACACGACGAAGGAAGCGCCACCGATTATTTCCATGCCGAGGGCGATACGACGACAGCCGACGACGGCAACTTCGCTCGCGAGACGCCGCCAGCGACGTTTACTGGTGTTGGAACGAGTGCTTTGCAATTCACCGTCAAGACGTCGCCGGCGATCCATGGCGTACCGGGCGAACTTATGCAGGGCATCAGCGTCGAGGTAGGTTACGACGGCGAAATAGGCACGGGTGTCGCCGAAGACAACATCGTCATGTGGGGAACCAAGGTTAATTATGACGGGCTTACGGGCGGGCCGTTCTTTGCCGGTGAGCCGGTGACGTTCCGGGCCGAGGGCGACAGTTCGCTCAAGACTGGCGGCATCGTGCTTTATGATGATTTGACTGATGAACTCATTGTCGCGCTGGACACGCCGGGCGCGGCCGTGATCGACGATAACGACCTGATCGAAGGACTGGTGTCCGCTGCCACGGCGGCGATCAATGTTGCCGGTGGTGCCATTCTGGATGAGGACAAGGGCGGCGGTACGGGCATTTTGCTGGCAAAGGACGATAACGGCGCGGCTGGCGAATTGTATTTGCAAGTCTTGACCGGCATCGACCCGGTCGACGACAACACGATCAGGCGCGACGATGCGAGCGGCGATCCGTTGCTTGATTTGTGCCTTGCAACGGCTGTCATCAACCCCAAAACGATCAACCCCGAATTTCTTGGGACGTCGACGGGGTCCAATATTATTGGCGCTTACGGGATCGGCTTCGACCCGGACGACGTCGGGGCGTCCGATCGTTTCATATCCTTGGATGACGCCCCGCGTACTCCGCCGAACAATGTCGCGTTCACCATTTCGGCTCTGGTATCCGGCGAGGACCGGGTATTGGTCGCGCCGCGTTCGGGATCTGTCATCGACGAGGGTCAATGGTTGCTGGCGACGGCGCTTACGACTGGCACGGAAGTCGCCGTTGTGGTGAAAACCGGGACGGAAACGGTCCCATTCGTCACGGCCGATATCAATTGGCCAACAACCGGGAAGGTGGCCGAACCGGCGAAGCTGCGTATCCAACTGGACAGTAATATCCGCCGCCATATCGATTATGAATCGCACGACGCCGTTGATACGTTCACTATCCTTTCCACCAGCTTTACCGGAGCAAATTCGGCGGCGGTCAACCGGCAAGTCTATCTCGCCTTCATTGACGTACTGGCGGACGCCACCACGGAAAGTTTCACGGGAGTCCATGACGCCCAAGACCGCGACCTGTTTGTCCGGGTGCGCGATGGAGGCGGAACGCCGATCAAGACATTTGAGTCAGTGACGGCGCAATTTCTTGCCACGCCTGTAACGGTCGCGGCGGTCAGAACAAGCGACGCCTAGATGCGCCATGAGGTCATGTCGTGACAATTCTGGATCAACGCGATCTGATCGGAGACGCTTCCTCTGACTCTGCCGCATGGGTGGACGAAGGCGGCGGCACCGCGCCGACGACCTACACCCTGTCGGCCCCGCCCGGCGTGACAACCGTCATATCGGACAAGGTTTCGAACCAGCTTGACGGGATGCTCTACAATGACGCCACGCCAGCCGGCGGGGCCTATGCTGATGGCGACACCATCTTTATCTGGTGGAATGCCATTTTTGGTTCGTTCAACACGGTAGCAAACGGCGGCGTCAGGATGAAGTTTGCCGGGGCAACCCGGACGGACTTTTTCGCGGTCACTATCGGCGGGTCGGACAGCGGCAAATCCGGCTGGCAATTAACCGCGGTGAATATCGGCAAGGCGCGGGCCAACCCCGATTTTGTTGGTGGCACGCCACCGGCCGCCGCCAGTATCGAACACGTCGGCATCCTGTGGGATGTCACGGCGAACGTCGGCGGCAACAATGACAATTGCGCCATCGGCAATATCTACAGGCAGACCGCCGATCAGCGCACCTATCGTATCGATGCCGGCACGGATGGAACGCCGATCACATGGCAAGACGTTGCCGATCAAGTTTTGACCGACGGAACCGGTATCGTACAGGTGGACAGTAACGGCGTGTTCCGGCTTGCCGGGTCGTTCGCGTGGGGAACGTCGACACCTTCCAGTGCGGTCGACATGACATTTGTCGATGCTGGCGTTGTTCTGGCTTTCGAGGATTTCCCGTTCATCGAAGACAGTTTCTACCAGTTCGAAATGGACCTCGCCGCATCCTATACCGGCGATGCCCGGATCACGGCAGGAGCCAAGAGCGGGGCCGGTGCGGCGGCCGTCGGCGTCAACGGCTGGACGATCCTTACCGGCGGGCCGAAATGGCGATGGATCATGGAGGATGCCGACCAAACCGACGTGCAACTCTATGGTTGTGCGTTCTCCGGTGCGGGCGATTGTCTCCTTGACGACCCGGCCGTCGAGTGTGTCTCAAATACGTGGATCGGCTGCGGCACTGTCGAAGTGACAGGCAACAGCGTCGCCGCGTCGATGCCGCGATGGGTGAGGAATTTCTTTTCCGCCTGTCCGGGTCCAAGGGCGCAGATCGTATGGACAAACGCCGTTTCGCCAAATGCCGACGGCTTCCAGTTCAACACGTTCGCGAACATGCTCTGGTTCGGCATGGAAATCGGTTCGGCGATGACCGGGTCGCTGACGTTCGAACTTCGAGACAATGCCTTCACGAACAACGGCACAAACAGGGACATACTCGCGAGTAATGACGTTGGCGACCTGACCATAAATTCCGACGCATCGCCGACGCCACAGGGAACAAACGGAACGACGATCAACATCGCCATGGTCGGAACGGTCGACCGGTTCATCTACACGGTCGTTACCTATGAGGACGTGAGCAACACAGACGGGGCCGACCAGAGCGCGTTCGGCAATCCGCTTGTGACGCAGTTAACGGCAAGCCTGTCGGCCGATGACGATACCTTTGCGGTCGCTGCGGCCGTACCCTTCGGGGCGTTGACCTATACCGGCGCAAGCGACCAATACACGGACGACCTTTTGTTCGAAAATATCGTCGGCGGGCTGGTGGCAAGGCTTGGCCTTGACGAAGTGACGCCCGGCGCGGCGACCCGTACCGGCTTCCCGGTCCACGATGGAACGGAAACCGAAGGCGTACAGGCGATTGTCAACGTCAACGAGTTCGCTACCAGTACGCCGGTCGGCAAGATCGACCCGGCGTTCCGTCCATGGGCCGAGGTCGTGGCCGGGATTTCCGCCACCTTCGGTTATGGCGCGGCACTGGCCGCCGTTCACGCGAATACCAAATGTTTTGTCATCGTGATTGCCCTCGACGCGGCGACGGCGGCCGATACGGCTATCAGCGCGATCGACATCGACACGGGCGCGAGCGTGCAAGCGCTCACTTCGCGGATCGTTGAGCAAGACGACAACATCGGCGGGGCGGGGAACAGTCTTGAACTGTCGATCTTCGATCTGCACGAAGCGGTCGACACGACCGAACAGGGTGGGACGCTGTTGATCCAAGCCGGCAGCGTTGCAACGCTAATCCATGTTGCCGACGATCTTGGGGTCGATCTGGAAAATGCGATTGTTTTGCTTGAAGCCGCCGACGCTGCCGGCGATCTGCCATTCGACGATACCGTGACCATCACGCACGTAACGACGCTGGCGACCGTCGCACATACCGGACACGACATGATTGCCGGCGACAAGGTGGTGATCCGAAAGGCGGATCAAAATCCTTACAATGGCACGTTCGCGATTTCCAACATTTCGGCAAACGCTTACGACTACACCATGAACAGCGACCCCGGTGAAAATGCTACCGGTACGATCAAGGCGACCGGGGCAGTCTTGCAAGGCCTCACGGACGCGAACGGGGATATCACCACGTCGCGTTCTTGGGGCAGCAATCAGAACGTGCGAGGATATGTCCGCAAGTCGACCACGTCGCCGCGCTTCAAGACCTTTGATCTGTCGGGCAACACAATTTCATCGGCCGACGGGTTGCCAATTAATGTGAGGATGCAATTGAATGAATAAAATTCAAGCCATCAACGGGCAGGACAATTACGTCGGGGCCGGCTTCCACCGGTTGGGCAAGGGGCTGGTTCACAAGAAAGCGCCGAAAATCAAATGGGGCATTGAATACGTTGCATGGCCGCCGGAGCGAAAAATATCGTACCTTGAGAAGCTGGCCGCGTCCATGAACCATGCGGCATTTCTGATCCAGAACGAACGCAATGATATTATGGAATTGTTGATCAAAAAAGAACAGCAGATCGTCTCGATGAAAAAGGCGCTTGGCCAAAACAATACGATGATCCAAGAGCAAATTACGGCCATGAATGCCGAACGGCAGAAATACAATGCGGCGATAGTGGCGCTCAAGGCGGAACTTCGAGAGGCCGGGAATGGCGATCACGGTTGAATGGGGAACGAAGGTCATATCGATACCGCAAGCCGACCTGACGCTTGTTTCGGGATCGTTGTATGAACTGGACACACAGACGCAATTCCGAGTTCCGCTCAACGCGCTTATGGCGAGCGAAGAGGGCATCCCTTTCGACACGCCGCTGGATCACAACAGCGAATACACCGTCGCCGGCGTCACCTATGCCCGCAAGATCGAGGTTATCAACGGGTACTCCGTGACGTTCACGCCCGACGCTCAATATTCCGTTCGGCTGGCCGGTTCGAACAACAACCTGTTTGACGTTGAAAACGGCATCCTTAACCAAAACCAAGTTTCTGTGATTGGCAATAATTCGGCCGGTTTGATTGTCGTCACGTCCGGGTCGGGGTTGTCGGTTGCACAGGCGGCGCAGTTGAAGGAACTCTGGCAGCTACAGGGCCTTGAACTTGGAAACGCGATGACGGTCACGCCGACACAGCGCAAGGTGGCCGACGACGCAATCGATCAGGCCATATCGGGAGACGGCGACACGACGACGACCGTCACGCGGCAATGATCAATCCGCTCACCGTTGCATCGGACGGATATCTGTCGCCGAACGGTCTGGTTTCATTGACCATCGCGAGTCGCGGCTACCTGTCGGCCGTCGCCGCCCCGATACCTCCGGGCCCCTCCGGCGGCGGTGGTGCTGGTGGCGTTACTCGCCGGCGCAAAGGACAGGCCCCGGTCACGGTTGCCAAGCGGATCACGCGCGAGGAACTTCAGGCCAAGGCAATCGAACTTGCGGACCTTGAAAAACAGATCAGCGCGAAAACCATCAAAACCGTGATTCGCAAGGTGGAACTGGGCAGACTGGACCTTTTAGCGCTGAAACAGGCAATTGCGAGGGCCAGAGACATAGCACCAGCGACCGTTCGCAAACTCCCGCTTGTCATTGTGCCGGCAGATATTACGTTGCCCCTCGCGGCTCCTGTGAGCGACCTGAATTTGCGTTTGCTCTTGCTGGCGGGATACTGATGGCGCTCAACGACGATATTCTTGAACGGGCGATCGGCCATGAAATCGGCTTGCGCCGGCATTCGAGCAAGCTGCTAAACAACTACACGAAGATCCTCCAACAATCCGAAACGCGGCTCATAAACGAGATAGCGCGGCGCGGCATAGGCGATGTCAGTTTCACAAGCCGCCGTCTGGACCTTATGTTGAAGTCCGTACAGACCCTGATGCACGACACCTATCTGGCGGCGAACGGCCAACTAAATTCCAGCCTGCGGGATATGGCCGGCAACGAGGTCAATTTCCAAACTGAAATGCTCAAGCGGTTCCCGCCGGTGAGTCTGGATATCGTGTCACCTACCAGCCAGCAAGTTCATGCGGCGGCTCGAGGCCGGCCGTTTTCAGGCCGCGTCCTCAAGGACTGGTACAAGGATATCGACACCAGCGCCTTCAAGCGCGTCAAGGAAGAACTGAAACAGAGCTTCGTGGAAGGGCGAACCACGGATCAAATCGTCCGGTCGATCCGGGGAACGGCGGCGCAGAATTTCAAGAACGGCATCCTTGAAATCAACCGGCGCGGCGCGCGGACGATGGTCAGGACGGTGACAAATTTCTACGCCACCGTAGCAAGGGAAGAGACGTTTCGCGCTAACAGGAAGGTCCTCAAGGGCGTCCAGTGGCACGCTACCTTGGACAACCGGACATCGGCGATCTGCCGGGGCCGTGACGGCATCATGTACCCGGTCGACAGCGGCCCTCGCCCGCCGGCGCATCCCAATTGCCGATCGACCATGATACCGATCACAAAATCGTGGAAAGAACTAGGTATCAATCTCAAGGAAGCGCCGCGCGGTACGCGGTCGTCGATGAATGGCGCTGTACCGGGCAAGCTGAATTACAACGATTGGCTCAAGCAACAGTCGGTCGCATTTCAGGACGACGTACTCGGCAAAACCAAGGCACAGCTATGGCGCAAGGGCGGCGTGCCGTTGAAGCGGTTTGTCGATCTGAAAACCGGGCGGGAATATTCGCTGTCGGAACTGCGGGCCAACGATGCGGCGTCATGGCAAAAAGCGTTCGGCGGCGGTACGGCCACACCGGGTCCGAAACCCAAGCCGAAGCCCAAGCCCAAGCCGGTCGAATATGAGCGTCTGGACGTCGATCCGAAGGGCGACCTTCCGACACCCTTGGAGGGGCACGAAGTCGTAAAGAAAATGGAAACGCTTATGAAGGAGTCGATCGTTGACCGGGGCGAACTTGCCCGGCGTTTGACCTTCGAGGAAGCACAGGCATTAAGTCGCTATACGGGGTCAGGTTACAGGGAAATAAATGGATATCTTAGAAAGGCAACGAAGCGTACCGGGGCCGAAATCACGGAAATTCAACCCGTTGTTGATCTGCTCGACGACATTTTTGAAGCAACGTCGCTTTCGAAAAATGTTAAAGCGTTTCGAGGCATTTCTACAAACGGCTGGAAAAGGTTTAACGATGGGTATAAGGTGGGGGATACTTGGATCGACAAAGGATTTACAAGTGCATCCGTGCGAGAACAAGTTGGCAAGAACTTTGGACAAGGCCCCATGCTCGAATTTCTTGTCCCAAAGGGGGCAAAAGCATTTCCGACCAACGGCCTGTCCAGCCATGTTAGTGAAACGGAGTTACTTTTTCACCGGGGCCTCGAATGGGTTGTCAAGAGCATTGACCCGACCGGAGTCGGCGGGTTGTATCCCCGCGTGGTTTTGGAGTTGAGATAATGGCCAAGAAACCCAAATTCGACCGAAGCGACAAGTTCGTTTACAGCGAAGCGGATATCGATGCGTTGATCAAAAACCCGACCGACGCCGAACGGAAGGCCGCACAGCCGGTTCCCAAGAAACCCGCCTGACTTGCCAAGCCGGCCAGTTTTCCTATATAACGCCCATTAGACGGTAAGAGAAACTCGCCCCGTCCGGTAGTACGGAATTTAGGCTTGGTGTTTTTCTTGGCAACTTCGACCGGGGAGCCGTTTGACGGTAAGAGGGTGGGGCCGCGCCGGTCTAGCGGCTTGGCTGCGGTCTGCCTTCTTGGTAATTCCGACCGGGGAGCCGTCCTGTCATAAGGAGTAAACGGCATGGACATCTTGATCCAAGCCTTTGTCTTTTTCACGGTACTTGCCCTTGCCAACGGCGCTTTCGAATATGGCTTCCAGAGTTGGTTGATCCGGCGCGAGATTGCCGAGCGGCTGGAGGCTATGCCATGCACCCGCTAGAGCAAAAGGCCCTTGATGCCCTTTGTCCGCGAGACAGGCGCATTCGCGATGCAATTGTTACAGAACTTGATCGCCAATATCAGGAAGTGAAAATGGGGGCTTGGGTTGGTGACGACCTTGGGACGGCCATAAGCGTTGACGGTGAAATTGATTTGATGGAATTAGTCGCTGCGATTGTTAAAGGCATTAACGCAGCATGAAACCCTTTGAACAACGCGCCGAGGCCATCCTCCGGCGGGTCAGGCCGAAAATGATCGTTGCCGAAGTCGGCGTTTTCCATGGCCAGCTATCGCGAATATTGCTCAACGGCGGCCTCTATGTTTTTATGATCGACAATTGGCTTTCCGGTGAAGCACAAAGCGACCGCTACAGGGCGACGGGTGACTTCCATGGAACGCTGTCAGTCGAGGCCGTCGAGGCTGCCGAAAAGTCTGCCAAGGCGGTTGCGAGGCCATACGGTTCTTTTGCACAAATTTACAAGGGAAATTCCAATACGATTGCTCGCAGTTTCCCCGATAAAATGTTCGACATGGTATTTCTCGATGCCGACCACAGCTACGATGGCGTCAAGGAGGATATCCACGAATGGATGCCCAAGGTGAAGCCGGGCGGGTGGCTCGGCGGACACGATTATGGCGAGCCGCCGCCGGGCTTTAACGTCGGCATGAACTTCGGCGTCACGGCGGCGGTCGAAGAAATGATTGCGTCTTGGTACGTGATCGAAACTGATCTGAATATGACATGGTTCGCGCGGCTCTAAAATTACCGACCTACAAGCAGATCACGCTTGAACAGCAGCACGGATTTCTGTTGCGAGAAATCGCGATTATGTGGGGTATCGACTTCAACACCATCTGCTACATTGTCCTGAAAGCGATAAGGAAAAAGCCCGATGAGACACCCGACGGCATACATACACCCGATGGCCTGCGTCGATGATTCCATAAAGGACATCGGACCCGGTACGAAGATATGGCAATTTGCCTCGGTAATCCGAGGTTCGATAATTGGCGAACGTAGCGTCATTGGAAATTGCGCTATCGTGGACGCTTCCAGAATTGCCGATAACGTCCGTATCCAGCCGGGGGCGGTTATCTTTCCCGGCGCGATGATATGGCAGGACGTGTTTGTCGGGCCGAACGTGGTCCTCTGCAATGACTTCTGGCCAAGCGTCGACAAGGATGGCTGGAACTACGAAGCATTGCTCAACGGCGACCTGACATCGATCCGGATTTATCCGGGTGCCAGCATCTTTGCCGGTGCAAAAATAATGCCGGGGATCACGATCGGCGAGGGGGCGCGCGTAGCGGCCAATGCGATTGTCAAGCAGGACGTACCGGACAATTGCCTCTATGGCCGTGACGGGTCCATTGAGGCCATCAGAGGCCAGCCCCGACGGCAGCGGACGTGCTGACATGACCGACACCGCCCGTTGCACCAGTATAGGCCGCTGCCAAAACGAAATCGTCCGGCTGCGATGGTTCCTGAATCGGATAGCAAAGCTGCCGCCCGGCTCGCGTGGTAACAAATCGAGGAAGTTGGCAAACGCGGCCCTGTCTGGAAAATCAACCGACTTCAAGCCGTGACCGGCTTCCGTGGCATGTTGACCGTAGCGTGCTGCCTGTGGACCGCTAACAGGCACTCACGGCCGTTCTCGCAAATGTATAACGAGTCATGGGTCGAGAAGCTTTATCGCGGCTACGCGCGCAACCTGACGCTCCCGTTCAAGTTCATCTGTTTTACCGATCACGTCCGGCAATTCAACGAACCGATCGAACAGGTCGGTTTCAAGAGGCTGGATGGCGAGCCGCCGGATTACGGGCAGTTGATTGAGCCGTTCCGGCTGAATGAGCCGATGATCCTTACCGGGTTGGACACGATCATTACCGGCAACATCGACCACCTGATGTCCTATTGCTTCCTGTCTGAAAAACTCGCCCTGCCGCGTGACCCAAATCACCTTGAAACGATCTGCAACGGCGTCGCTCTGGTGCCGCGAGGCCACAGCCATATTTATCATAAATGGGATGGCAACAACCAATACCTGTCCGACATGGATTGGCTTCGCCGGCAGGACTATGCCGTGCTGGATGATCTGTTCCCCGGCCATGTCGTAAGCTACAAAAGCCACGTCAAAAAACAGGGTCTTGGCGATGCCCGGATCGTCTACTTCCACGGCAAGGAAAAGGCGCACGAGATTGACGAGCCGTGGATCAAGGACCATTGGAATTGAGAGGATCAGATTATGATGGACAAGATTTGCATGTGGATCGCATGGCGGCTTCCAAAGAAGCTGGTTTATTGGGCGCAAATCCGAGTCACCTGTTATGCCACGCAAGGGAAATACTCGTCGCAGGTGGTTCCTGATTTGACGGTGGTCGATGCATTGGAGCGTTGGGAAGGCCGATGAATTATCGCGGATTAATTATCGCTGCCGGCTGGCTCTGCATGATGTATCTAATCATCCTGTGGGCAGGCGCATAGGAAAGCCGTCCGAGATTGACGGGCTGTGGACTAACGAGTATTGGATTTGATACCGGTCCTGCATGGGCCGGGTTTTGTCATCTTGCATTGACGGAAAGCCGCCTCGGCCTTGAAAACCGGGGCGGCTTTTTTTGAGCGGTGCTGGAAATGATCAGGCGGGCGTCTTGCCAACGGTCGGATCGGACAGGTCGATTTCCTCTTCGCGAGGTTTAGGCGGATCGACAAACATTGAAGCGCCATGTCCTATGACCTTCCGGCTTAAAACATCGTTGACGTGCCACTCCGGTTCGGCTTGGGCAAAGGCAAAAGAAACTTGCGACAGGGCGGCGCTTTCATCGCGGCCGGTATGCTCTTGCCGGGCCTGTTCGTCCAGAGTATCTGCGATGCCCTTGAAAATGTCCTTCAGGATTTCGCTGAGTTCGGTCTTGGTGATCAGTTCGGTTTTCATCTGCTTTCTCCGGTCGGGTTGGAGTTCATCGGGGTATTGCTAGATTTTACGTCCGTGTTCGTCTCTGAAATAAAGTCCGGGGCGAAGGCCTAGTGCGCGCAAGAGCGCGCGAGCGCCGATATGCGTTGTGTCGCCGTCCATGTTGCGAATGACATGGATGTTATCGTAAAATTCGGCATCGCTAATTAACTCGGCACAATCTGGATGGTCGCGGTCGATCCAATAATGGCGACTATTTTCTTTTAGAATCGTCGGAGCGGGTAAATCACGGCAACCAACGTGGTCGTCATAAAATGCTTTGGGGATTCTGGTCAGGGCCATTGGCTTTCCTCCTTACAGGCTGCGGTTGATAACGGAATAGGGGTGGCCGTCCTCGAAAGCCTCGAGGGCAAGGTCGGCGCTCGCGTAGCCCTCCGGCTCGGCGGACGGCTTTGCGAAATAGGCGCTTGTGGGACCCTCCGCGCCCTCGTAGGCGCGTTCGATCATTTGCCATGCGGCAACCACCGTCGGAGTCGGAACGTGGCTCACGGTGCGGCTCTTGAAACAGTCGCAATCCATGCTCTCATGGACAAATGCGATCCGGCCGGCTTCACCGGCCTTGGCCAGCAAGGGAACGTACCGGGCGCGGCCGTTGATGGTGGAATGGATCGGCGCGGCGTTGCGGCTGGCCATATTGCGGAACACCCGCCGCACCTTGCGCTTCCATTGCTTGGTGACTTTGAAAGTGGTCATTGGCTTTCCTCCTTGATGCGCTGCTCTGCGGCTTCGCGCGGGTTGATCTGCCCGGACCACTCCGCGAAAGTCGGAAAGTCCAGATTGCCGCAAGCCCGTGCCTCGGCTTTTTCCTCCTGATAATTGTCGTATTGAACATTGAGGACCGCCTTGCTTTTTTCCATTGCGCGAGCATTGCGGCACCGTCTTTTCACGTCATTGACCGCTTCGCCGATGGTCCAGAAATTTTCGCGGTCCCTATGGCCCGGAAACTGTGCGCCGACGGTGACGACGGCGAACTTGAAATTCCAGTCGGGCGAAAAGAGAATGTGAAAACTTCGCTTGCCAATGATCCGGCCTTCGCTATTGGTCGGCGACGTTTGTTCCAGCGTGTAGATTTTGGACATTGGTCGTTTCCCTGTTTGGTTGAGGTTAAATGTGCAGGCGGTAAACGATACCGTCGGCATGGCAGACGGCGATATGTTTGCGGACCCGGTAATTGCTGATGCGGCAAATGATCGTGTATTGCTGACCCCGGATCGTCGAAACTTTCGCGGCCGGCAATGGAACGGCAAAGCGTTCGCACATTTCGGCGACCTTGCGATCGACGGCAAGCGCAATGGAGTCGTCCATGGTCGGAAATTTGCCGACGCCGTTCGGGTATGACTCCTTGAATTTCCGGGCGAGCAACTTGTCGTTAAGGCCGTAGTCGTCGGCAATCTCGACAACGTCGGCGTGATCGATATCGTTCTTTTTCAGGTACAGCGCCTTGAGTTCCGCGAGCGCGTCTTTTAAGTCGGCCATATTGACCATTGAGTTTCTCCCGTTTGTTCCTGTCCCCAATATAGCCGTTCCGGCAAGTTTTACAAGGGAATATCGGACATGCTAATCAACCGGCTTCTCGCCATTGCCCCGCCCGGCCCAAGGATCGAAATGGGTGTTTTCAGGGGTGCTACCTTGGAGGTCATCGCGCGGCATCCGGGCGAGACGATCGGCGTGGATAGTTTCGCCGGCATGGCGGAGCCTACCGCCCGCGATAAGCCGGGCGGCGAAAATCCATACCCGAAGGGCCGGTTGGCTTACGCGATGGCCGACGTGAGGCGGGTCGTTCCGGGCGCTCGGCTCATTTGTGGATACGTGCCGGCGGTACTGGCCGACGTGCCGGACCAACTCTACGCCTTCGCCCGGCTCGACATGGACCATTACGAGCCGACGGCGGCGGCCTTGGATTGGCTGTGGCCCCGGATGATGGCCGGCGGCGTTCTGTCCTGCGATGATTATTTTCCAGACAATCATTTTCTCGCGTCCGGTGCTATCAACGAGTTTAGTGGCAACCACCCGATAGTCGGGCATGAAGGACGCGAGGCTTGGTTCATCAAATGAAAACGGCAATTATTCTCGGCGGTGCGGCCTGCGTATGGGAGGACATGGAGGCGGCACTTGCGCTCGGCACTTATGATGCGACCATCGCCACGAACGACACTCTCGCCTATCATTCCGGGGAGGTTGACTATGCCGTTTCCTTGCACCCGCAAAAGTATGCCGGGTGGCTTGACGAGCGCCAAAGGAAGGATTTTCCCCGGCCGAAATGTGTCGTCACCTTTCCTGAATACAGCAAGGGCGGCTGTGTCAAGATTGACCTGTTTGTCAATTACAAATGGCCGGGAATGGCCAAGAGCGGATCAAGCGGTTTGTTCGCGGTCAAGGTTGCACTCGATCAGGGCTTCAAAAAAATAGTGCTATGTGGTATCCCGATGACCTTGCAACCGCACTTCTTTGGTGCGAAGGACTGGAAAGATTCGGATAAGTTTTGGCCGGCATGGGAAACGATGCAGGACAAGTTCAAAACTGAAACCCGCTCGATGAGCGGTCGGACCATGGAACTGCTTGGTTGTCCGACCAAGGAATGGCTCGCTGAAACACAGGCCGGCGAGGCCGGCAAAGGAAAAGCCTGATGGGCATCAAAGCTGTTATCGATGCGGACGAATTTGGCGAACTGCCTGAAACCGTCCAAGCGTTTTATTCGGCCGCCGGCGACAAGCACGTTCTGAGCGTCGACGGCATCAATCTTCACCCCGAAGTAGTGAACCTGAAAACGGCGCACGAAAAGGTCAAGGCCGTTGTCAAGGTATTCAAGGACTACGCCAACGGCCGGGATGTCGACGACGATCAAATTACCGACGACCAAGCCAAAAACGCTCTGAGCCGACTGCGGGCGCGGCTGGATGGCCTTCCGGAAGATTTTTCGGTTGCCATGCTCGCGGAACTGAAAAAGACGGCCGAAGGAGCAGGCGCTCCGGCGGACGAACAGATCGCCAAGATTCGAGACAAGTACCGGGACGAAAACAAGGCGGTGGTCACTGGGCTGGAAACCAAAGTCTCGGATTTACAGAGTTCCATCGAACGCATGACGATCGACGGCGGGCTGTCGCGGGCAATGGACAACGCCCGGATCGATCCGTTGCACAAGCCGAAGCTGCTTCCGTTCCTCAAGGCGAAAATGGATATTGAGGTTGAACAGGTCGACGGGGTCCACAAGGCCGTTGTCAATTCCGACATGGGGCATCAGACCTTGGACGAGAGCGTCCTTGACTGGGCTTCATCCGATGACGGCAAATTGTACGTCGCAAAATCAGGCGGACCAAATCCTAACGGCGGATCGGGCGGCAGGGGTGGCAAGACCATCACCCGCGCCGACTATGAGAAACTTCCGCACGGGGAGCGCCCGGCGGCTGCAAAGGAAATGCAGATCGTCGATTAATATTGAGTTTTCTGACTGCCCGACGGGTAGTATTTCAGGCCGAGGGCCTTTTCCATTCACACCAGATGAAGGGGCCTTCACATGGCTAACACCCTTACGAATCTGATTCCTGATCTTTATGAGGCATTGGACGTAATCTCGCGGGAATTGACCGGGTTTATCCCGTCGGTGACACGCGATTCAAGCATCGAACGCGCTGCCATTAACGAGAGTGTTCTCATTCCCGTGACGCAGTCTTTCGGCGCATCACTGGCCAATACGCCGGGCGTAACCGCGCCGGATAATGGCGATGCAACTGTCGACACCTTACCGGTCACAATCTCCAAATCACAGTACCAGCCGGTTCGCTGGAATGGTGAAGAGACCAAGGGCGTCAAAAACAGCGGCACGTTTTCAACGATTCAAGCCGATCGCTTTTTCCAAGCGATGCGGTCGTTGGTCAATGAGATCGAAACCGATCTGTGGACAGAGGCTTACCAGAGCGCATCGCGCGGTTTTGGTACTGCCGGAACAACGCCGTTCGGCACCGCTGCCGATCTTTCCGACTTTGCCGGGGTGCTTCGTATCCTTGAGGAAAACGGTGCGCCGACAAACGACCTTCAGCTTGTCTTGGGCCACGACGCAGTTGCCAATCTGCGGGGCTTGCAGACGACCTTGTTCAAGGTGAATGAAGCCGGGTCAAGCGACATGCTGCGGAACGGCATGACCGACCGCGTCCAGAAAATGGCCTTGCGCCATTCCGACGCAATCGGAGTTCACACAGCAGGCACGGCTAACGGTGAATCGCCTGCCAACCTGATTGATCAGGTGTCGCCGGGAGAACTCGTCGGTCAGACGACAATCACGATCGATACCGGTTCCGGCTCGATGATCCCCGGCGACGTTTTTACGGTGTCCGGTGATCTCAACAAATACATCGTCAACGTCGCTCGCGCGGCCGGCGACGTTGTGATTGGCGCACCGGGCCTTCGTGAAATTGCGGTGGACGATGCTGTCGTCGATATAGGCAATGCCTACACGCCGAACGTAGCCTTTGCCCGTCACGCGATCCTTCTCGCAACCCGCGCACCGGCGATGCCGGAGGGTGGCGACATGGCAACGGACGCGACAACCATTGTCGATCCGCGCACCGGCCTTGCGTTCGAAATTGCGGAGTACAAACAGTACCTCCAGACGGTCTACCACGTCCGGCTGGCATGGGGCTTCAAGGTCATCAAGGAAGCGCACGTCGCGGTCCTTCTCGGCTAAGTTTCCTCCCAAAACTTGCCGGCGGCGTTCGCGCCGCCGGTCTTTCCCCGACAAAAGGACGAAGCCATGAATATGAAATGCGAAACCGTTAAGATCAGGGCCGGCGACGGCTACATGATTATCAACGAGTCCGACTACGATCCGAAAAAGCATACCCTGTTTGACAAGCCGGCGACCAAGACGGCGACGAAAAAGAGCCGCAAGAAAAAGGGTGATTAATGGCGATTGACACCACGCCGAAATCGCCGACCGCCGTTGCCTATGGCCCGGTGGTGGATGCGGACGCCTATTTTCTGGCGCGCGGCATAGCGGCATGGACCGGCACGGACCCCGCCAAGGAGGAAAGCCTGATCAGCGGTCAGGACTACCTTCACGGGCTTTACGCTGCCGGCTGGTTCGGCATCCGAACGACGCAGGACCAAGCGCTGGATTGGCCGCGCGCATGGCTGGTGGATTTGGACGGCTATCCGATCGACGCCGACCTGTACCCGTTGGGGCTGGTTCATGCCAATTTCGAAGCCGCTCTATTGATCCTCACCGGAACTGACTTGGAGCCGGTGTTGGTCCGTGGAGGATCGATCACGAAGAAGAGCGTCAAGGCGGCAGTCGTGGCCACTACCACGGAATATGTGAGCGGTGCGCCGGCGCGGTCGGTGATTACCAAGATCGAAGGACTATTGGCGGGCCTTGTTTCCTTGGGAACGTCACAACCTCTATTGAGGGTCTGACATGACGACCGTCGCGGAAATAGCGGCAGAGGCGTTCACTGACGTTGACCTCGAGTTGACGGACGTGATCAAGGCTTGCACGGTCGAAACGATCGTCCAAGGCGCTTACAACCCGGCTACGGGCCTATATGCGGAAACCCCGACAAGTTTTACCGGCCGTTCGATCATGGATCAGGCATCCCCGATCAAGGATGTATTTCCCGAATATGTAGCCGGCCCCGGCGATACGCTGTTTTGGCTTGAGGGGCTGTCGCAATCACCAAAGGAACTCGACAAGCTGACGATTGGCGGGCTTGACCGGGAGATAAAACAGGTCGGCGACGTTGCCGGGGCCGGCACGTTCTTTTCCGTGGTGGCGCGATGAGCCTTACACCCGAACAATTTATTCTGGATATCAGTTCGGCCGTCAAAAACCTTGTCGAAGATGAGGTTGTCTTGGTCGTCCAAAAATTGAGCCTCGATGCGCTTCGGGGCGTCATTGAAAAAAGCCCGGTTGATACCGGTCGATTTCGGGGCAATTGGAACGTCGGCATCGGCGCACAGGACTTGAGCACGTCGGAGAATACCGACAAGGACGGCGGCCCAACCGAATCAAAAGGTGGAGGCCTTATCGACGCGGTGGGGCCGTATGTCGCGATTTGGGTCACGAACAATCTGCCTTATGCGACGGCGCTTGAATTTGGCCATTCCACAAAAGGCTCGCACATGGTTTCGCGGACCTTTGCGGAATTGGAGGCCACGAAACTATGACGCTTGAGACGGAGCGGATCGCCATCGAGACTCGGTTCAACGATCTGTGGCTGAATGAGGACAGCCCGCCGACGGCGTTGACGCGGGTCGGTTTCAGTTCGCATGGATTCAAGCCGACGGAGGACGGCGATTCGGTTCGGCTGACAATTATGAACGGCAGGGCGGAAACAGTATCGGCCGGGTCGCCGGGGGCGAACCTTGTCCGCAACTCCGGTATCATCGTGATCGAAATTTTTTCGCCGGGCGGCAAGGGCGAAGAAACTATCAGGCCGCTTGCTGAAACGGTTATCGGCATCTTCCGCAATGTGGATTTTGGTGGTATCCGATGTCGAGCGCCATATCTGGTGGCGCAGCTTGAAGAGCCGCCTTTTTTGATCTGGAAGATTGTCGCGCCGTATGAGCGTGACGAGTTTAACGGATGACCCGACGGGTCTGACCATCTGGCCGAGGGCCTTCAACCTAATATTTTCGAAAGGATGGAATTATGGCCTTTGCCGATGGATCAGGCACACGCCTTGCACATATCACGGAAGTGACAGAGGGCACCACGCCCAGCACTCCCGCATTCAATGAACTGCGGTTCACTGGCGAGACACTCGTCGGTGAAAAGCAAACTGTCGTATCGGAGGAAATTCGACCCGACGGCAACGTCGCTGATGTTACCAAGGTAGGGTTTCAGGCTGCCGGCGGCATCTCATTTGAGATGTCCTACAGCACTTTCGACGATCTGCTGGAATCCGTGCTTACCGGAACATGGGCAACCGATACCTTGGTCAATGCCCGCGATCGAAAGTCCTTCACCCTTGAAAAAACTTTCGAGACAGGCGGCACCGATGTTTTCCGGCGCTATCTGGGCTGCATCATCGGTTCGCTGTCGCTGGACATTACGGCCAAGCAGATCATCAAGGGACAGATGTCCGTCCTTGGCCGGTCCTATGACGCGGCGAATGCGATCATCGCCGGTGCAACCTACGTGCCGGCGAACACCCTGTCGGTTATGAACGCGGCGGCCGATTTTGCTTCTCTGGACATCGGCGGAACTTCACCGGAAATCACGATCAAGCGTTTGCAATTGGATATCACCAACAACCTTCGGGCGCAGGACAAGGTCGGCACCGATGCGCTGGCCGGTATCGGACTGGGGCAGGTGGTCGTGACCGGTGTCATCGACGCTTATGTCGAGGATATTCAGATCCTTGATCTGATCGATGATCACACCGCCAGTTCGCTGATCTTCACGATCGGTTCCGTGACAAACGAAAAATACACCTTCGATATCCCGAAGTTGTATCTGATTGCCGGCGATGCGCTCACACCGGGCAACAACCAAGACGTGATGATCAGCATGAACTTCCAAGGCGTCTATTCCAATTTGGGACCGTCGCCGCTCGATGATCACACAATCGACATCACAAGGAACGTAGCGTGATGGGCAGAGTCATTATCGACAAGAATTTTACCGGCTACCCGGACGGCGTGAAAACCAAGTTCCGGGCAGGGGCGGAAGCCGAAGTTCCGCTCAACTTCGAGAAAATGGTTGTCGACAAAGGGTATGCCCATCGGCCCGCCCGCAAATCGACAGCTATGCCCGACGATGAATGATCAGCGCTGATCAGGCGGGCCGGGGTCGGGCCGGCCCGCCACCTTACCCGACGAGGAAAAGACTATGACAGACGACATGCAATTCGACGGCTTCGATGGTTGGTCTACCGACCCCGAACTGGAAATCGGCAAGGGCGTTGATATCGGCTATGGCGAAGGTCGGTTTATCACTATCCGACGTGCCGGCGGCCGCAACGTCGCATTCAATCAAATGGTTGCGCGCACGCTGCCCAAAAAGGGACGCAAACTTTCCCCGGAAGCCGACCGGGCCACGCTGCACAAAATCTATGCCGACACGATTGTTGTCGGCTGGCGCGGCATGAAATCCGGCGGCAAGACCATCCCGTTCAACAAGGAAAACCTGATTAAGTTTTTCAATACCTATCCTGACGTGTTCGAAGAAATTTGCGTCCGGGCCACGGCCCTCGATGACTTTCTTGTCGACCAGTCGAAAGGCACGTCAAAAAACTGAAACGCGCCCTTCGCTGGGCCATTGAATGGGGCGAACAATATGAATGGCTGGCGGAAATATATGAGGGGCGCGAACATAAATCGCCGGCATTGCGTAACCGGGTCGTGCCTGAAGCTGATGAGATAATTTACTGGGAGGCGTTTTCCTTTCTGAGCATGTACCGGCGATATAAGGAGGGGCCGGAAGGTCAAAGCCTGCCCCTTCCGTTTACCTTGGACGACGTGAAAACCTATTGTGAGTTTGTCGAGATAACCGACGTTTCGATGAAACTGGATTTTGCCGAAATGATCATGGCGCTGGACATGGAATGGTTCGCGCTGCGGCGCGAAAGACCGAAGGTTAATAATGGCTGACGTGACAAAGGTCATTGGAGTTGGTGTCGATCCTTCGGGGGCGCAGAAAGGCGCTCGCGTCGTCAAGTCCGAACTGCAAGGCATCGGTCGATCAGCCGACAAGGCCGAAAAGGAAATGAAGCAGATGGGGCGCGGTGGTGCCGCCTCATTGAAGCAAGTAGGGGCCAGCGCAAAGGCAACTCAAGCGAGCGTGACGGGCCTCACAACCTCTGTAAAGACCCTTGCAGTCACGTTTATATCTGTTGCAGCGGCGGCTCGCATCGTTAGCAGTTCGATCAATCAATCTTTGGATTTCTCGCGGGCAATCGGCGAGGTCGGTACGCTTGGTGCCGACATGGAAGGCACTGCTGCCAAGGCCCGCGAATTTGCACAGGCGTTCGGCACCGACGCCACCCTTCAGGTCAAGGCGTTTTACCAGACGTTTTCGGCTGGTGCTTCCACACTGGCGGAAGCCACCCGGACCCTTGACGTGGCGAACAAGCTGGCAATCGGCGGCGCGACC
>Ga0255058_10000086_pt1 | contig 52996 bp, 54 predicted proteins | sample Cases_109_9_MG_FD_188637 | JGI IMG/M metagenome (GOLD analysis project Ga0255058, IMG submission 188637) | Seawater microbial communities from Amundsen Gulf, Northwest Territories, Canada - Cases_109_9 | ecosystem: Environmental > Aquatic > Marine > Gulf | place: Canada: Northwest Territories...
CAGCAAGTGAAAGGAGTTCCTCCTCTTTCGAGGGACGCGTTTCACTTTTTGTGTTTGAGTCAGGATGAGAAGTTTATCCCCGAAGGGGGAATCCTGGCGCCCCAGCAAGTGAAAGGAGTTCCTCCTCTTTCGAGGGACGCGTTTCACTTTTTGTGTTTGAGTCAGGATGAGAAGTTTATCCCCGAAGGGGGAATCCTGGCGCCCCAGCAAGTGAAAGGAGTTCCTCCTCTTTTGAGGGACGCGTTTCACTTTTTGTGTTTGAGTCAGGATGAGAAGTTTATCCCCGAAGGGGGAATCCTGGCGCCCCAGCCAGAGAGATTTTCGCAGGCATCTACTTCGTCAGGCTACGATAATTTTTCGGCTCGAGTACCTACATGTACACTCGCCGAGAAAATTTCTTGCCTTCCTTGTATCTGCTCCGAGAAAATCACTCTGGAACCTTTTTGATTTTGGGCTTAAATTATCAAGGGCTCGAATGCTGGCACCCCAGAATGTAAAGGAAAAAGTAAAGGGGGCTGAAATTGATATCCACGAAGCCATTCAGTTTTTTTTGCACCGGTCAGTCTTTTAGTGGGCGTACGTTAAAAAGGAGAGTGTTAAGCAACTTTCCTATCTGCGTCTTTTCGTTTACTTATTTCTCGGGTCATACTATAAAAATATTTTTTATTTCGAATATTAATTATTGTAGATACTAATTCTATGGGGATTATCGAGCCATCGGGTTGTTGAAAGGAGCTTTCGACCGGGCCAATTTTCTCTTCACCTTTAAAACTGTAAAAAAGTTCTTTAGTTTTATCGATATCATCCGTAGGTCTTATTTCCCATATCTTTTTCTTCTTTAGCTCCTCTAATGAGAAACCACTTTCACTTTCAAACTCCAAATTGCAGTCGATAATGTTTCCAGTATCATAGTCAACTAATACTATTCCGTCTCTAGCCAAATTAAATAGTGTAGAATATTTATTTGCTACCTCTTCTAATTCAAGTCTATCTCTTTTTTGCTCACTAATATCTGTAGCCGTACCAAACAATGTTTTCGGTCTTCCAAAAGAGTCTTTAGTTAATTCTGCTTCATTGTGCATCCACATTGTTTTTCCGTCTGGATGAATCACTCGATGGTCAAGGTTATATTTTTTTTCACCTCGAACAGCCATCTCTAAATTTTTTTGAACCATTTCTAAGTCATCGGGATGGACAACGCTTGCAATTAATTCAGGGGTTGTAAATCTCTTCTTTTTATCGAGGCCATATAGATCCAACATTTCATTAGATAATTCAATTTCATTAGTCTTTAGGTCCCAATTTAGAAAACCTATTCTCCCTACACTCTGGGCCTTCGATGATAGCTTTGCAAACTTTTCAATTTGGCTCTGGGTCTTTTTACTCTCTGTCATATCTTCCCCAAGGGCAACAAGTGTTCGTTCGCCGTTGCCAAATGAGATATTGGTCCAGCGAACTAATTTTCTTTCCTGCGCTTTTGTCAAAATCTCATTCTCGTATTTACTAAACCATGCAGGTTCTTCGTGTTGGTTAATTACATCATTAAAAATACTTAACGCAGAATTAAGCTGTTTTTCAGGAATAAATTTAACAAACCAGTTTTGTCCGATTATCTCTTCTTGTTTCCAACCCGAAACTTCTGACAAATAGTTGTTAGCGTAAACTATGGTTCCCTCAGAGTCTAAGGCTAAGACTATAAGAGTTAGATTATCGAAAATATATTGAAAGTGTTGAGTAGTTATTTCTAGTTTTTTTTGCTCTTCCATTGTAAATGTTTCTTTCCCAAGTACCGCTTTAATATTCGCAGTAACGTGGTACTAAGTTTTGGCAGCAGACTTATTAAGAAATGAATCTACCTTCACTTAGGACAAGTTGACGGTCCGATATTAAATCAACATCTTCTCTGCTGTGGCTGACATAAATCGCTGAGCTGCCTTCTTTGGTTAAAACCTTTTTCAATTTTGAAAGTAGCCTGTCTTTGATCTCGTTATCAAGAGCGTTTAGCGGCTCGTCTAAAAGGAAGACATCAGATTTTAGAGCAAGCGCTCTGGCAAACGCTACTCTTTGCATTTGGCCTCGAGACAGGGTGGTGGCCGATTGCTCTAGGTAGTCAATTTCAAATAAATCAGCGGCTTCCAATACTCTTTTTTCTATTACTTTTCTATCTAGCTTTCGCCACTTCAGGCCTAACGCAATATTGCTAAAGACATCTGTTCGAAACATAAATGGTGTCTGAGAAACTACTACCAATTTTCGCCGTAAGTTTAAGCGATTTTTTAGCACTGGTCTTTGCCCAAAGATCTCCAGAAAACCGCTACCCTTGTCAGGTTTTTCTAGCAATCCGATTATCTTTAAAAGTGTGCTTTTTCCGGCACCGTTTAATCCTGATATTGTAACGATTTCACCACTTAAAAGATCGAATTCTTCTATGTCCAAAATCAATTTCCCGTTATATTTTTTTTGGATCGCTCGAACTCTTACCACTTCAGCCATTTTGTTGCCTTTGTTGAAGGTAAGTTAATATGAAGTTAGTGATGAAAATCAGTACAAGAAGTAAGATGCTTAAAGCAATAGCTGTATCAAAGTGACCCATTCGAGACTCCATAACTATTGCTGTCGTCATTACCCGTGTTTGACCAAAAATATTTCCGCCGACGATAAGCACGGCCCCGACCTCTGATATAACACCGCCAAAAGCTGCCATAGCTGCCGCCAGTAATCCAAGCCTGGCTTCTTTCCAAAGAGTTGCGATCATCTGCCAATTAGATGCTCCAAGGGTTCTGGTTTCGAGCTCGACCTGTTTATCAAGGGATTGAATGGCCGATGTAGTAAGCGCTATAAGAATAGGTAGAGCAATTATGGTCTGGGCAATTATCATTGCAAGCGGTGTATACATGAGTTGAAATTCGCCCATCGGCCCGGATCGCCAAAACATCAGGGCAACCGTTAGCCCGACAACAACCGGTGGAAGACCCATTCCGGCATTGGCAAGTGTTAGAAATATTTTTCTTCCTCTGAAATGTCCAATGGCAAGCCATGTTCCAAGCGGAACACCGATGATAGAAGAGATCAATACGGCAAATAAAGAAACCTTGATCGACAGCCAAGCGATAGTGAAAAGACCCCTGTCAATGCCGATTATCATGTCAAATGCTTTTGAAAAACCGTCAAATATCAAATCCATACTTCGATCACTCACCTATTGGGATAAATAAACGGCGACCATATTTTTTGTCACCGAATGTCTTGATCAATTTTTTTGTCTCTAAGCTTGTTATGAATCGGCTAAATTCCCAAGCGCCCTTTTTGCTTACATTACCTGACGATCTATCGTTGATCACGATTACGCTATATGGGTTTCGTAGTTCTTTATCATTAAATTCAAACGATCGAAGTGTTAAAGTGTCTTTTTGACTTAAAAATGTACCCTCATCGCAGAGTGTATAGGCATTTTTTTCGTCAGCAATCCTAAGGGTTGCTCCCATTCCCTGGCCGCTCTGAACATACCGACTACCCTTGATGGCAAGATCAGCCTTTTTCCAAAGAGAAAGCTCTTTCATATGGGTTCCCGACTCGTCACCTCTACTTACAAAAGAAGAGCCATTCTTTTTGATTGAATCTAAAGCACCAAAAATATTATCGGTTGCCTCAACATTTGCAGGGTCATCCGCAGGTCCGACCAAAATATAACGATTATACATCACGGGTCTGCGACTTTGGCCATACCCATCTTTCATAAAATCGAGTTCCGCACTCGGTGAGTGAACAAGAAGGACGTCGGCATCACCTCTTTTACCCATTTCCAAGGCCTCGCCTGAGCCAACGGCAATGGTCTTTACGCGGTAGGGATAAGCATCTTCGAACTCCGGTATTATCATATCAAGTAGGCCGGTATCATAAGTGCTTGTCGTAGTCGCCAAAATCAATTCTTTGGACTGACTGCTCTCAGAGTCAAAAGATACTGTACGAGTTGAGCAAGAGCTTAAAGAAATAACCAATATCAAAGATAATATCAAAATCTTTTTATTTTTCTTCATAAGAGATCACTGTGAGATTATAGACGGACAGTCATAAAACAATACAATAATTCTTTATCTTTGTCTTGCAACAATAATTATTCCTTTATCATGACCTTGATAAGCCACCGCGGAAATAGAGAAAATTCTTGGATTCCTAGTATGAAAGAATCTCGGGAATCTCTCTGGAAAATTTTTATAAGAGGGGTTTTGCACTAAAAAGGGAAAACTTTACGGAGCAATATTTCTAAACCTGCTGCTTAGATTCGTCTTTTAAGTAGACTGTCCTAATTGGAAATGGAATATCGATCCCTTCTTTTTCGAATCGTTCATGGAGCACTTTTACAAATTCATGCTTTATAAGATATTGACTGACAAACTCTTCCACTCTTAGGATCACGCTAAAATCTATACTGGAATCACCAAAATTTTTATAGCGGATGAATGGCTCGAAATCTTTCTTAGCTCCCTTTACCTTTTGAGTCACTTCTTTAGCCACTTCTAAAGTGACCCTTTCCACTTTTTCCAGATCGCTATCGTAACTCACACCAACAGTGACGATTACCGACATTTCTTTTTCCGGGTCATTAAAGTTAGTTATGATCGAAGAGGCTAGTTTTGCGTTTGGCACGACGATAAGATTATTCTGTAGTGCTCTTATTGTAGTATTGCGCCAATTTATATCCTCAACGTTCCCCTCTTCTCCAGAATCAATCCTTATATAATCGCCTGTTTTTAGCTGTTTAGCCGCAATGATCTGAAGGCCGGAAAACAAGTTGGAAAGGGTATCTTGCAGAGCAAGAGCGATTGCCAGTCCGCCCACTCCAAGAGTTGTAAGTAATGGTGTTATTGAGATACCTATGACCTGAAGGATTACTAGGCCGCCGATAGTATAGACAAGTATGACTGTCAATATATCTATAAGTGATGTTGAAGGCAGGATCTCTCGCATATAGAGATCGACAAATCCGGATGCGATTCGCGACACGATCATTATCCCTAAAAAGATTATAGCGACAGCAAAGACTTTTCGACTAAGGATAAGCAGGTCTCCTCGTAACGGCAGGGAATAAGTCGAAAAATATAAGCCGGCAAATATAGAGAGGTAGATGATTATTCCCCTAAAAGATCTGATCAGGACTTCATCACCTTCCCACTTTGATTTGTCGGCCACCCTCTTTAAATAGGACAATAAAATGACTTGAAAGATAATACCGGCAATAAGCGAAAAAAAAATGATGCTCGCAGCACTTAAAAATGGTGTGAGCGATGAAACATCCATTAAAGAGCTCCAATCAAATATAATAGTCTGAATTTAGATCAAGAGAAGTATAAGATAAATTGCTATCTAATAGCTAGGTTTCTTACATAGCGCTTGATAGTACTAATATTTAATTGGCCTCGAAATAACATTGAACTACCTCTTTGGGCGCTTTTTATTATATTTGAGATATTTACGATCACTATGAGGATCTTGGGATTATTCTTTAGCCATTTACTTTTAGAAAAAGTATGAACCAGCCTCTTTGAAATAAACGATTTTGAAAGAAGAGATATAAGCGCGCCGTAAAATCGGATACCGTCTTCTCTCTCATAGTCGAGAGAAACTCGCCATTGATCCCAGCTCTTCCTATTTCTACCTTCGATATCATCTTCCGTAATAGTCCCGTCATCTAGTAGGCGTTTTGTCAGTGCCGTCTTCGGAAAATGAACGAGTGAAAATAGATTTAGATCGTAAGGTTTAGGTAATTTAAGAAGAAGGTCTAGTGTGCTTTTAAGCTCACGCTCGTCGGCGAAGGGCATGTCCATAATTACGTCGTATGTCGGTCTTATTCCGGCTTTTTTTAAAAGAGCCCCGCTCTTTAAGAGCTGGTCGTCAGTTACCGGCCTTTGAAGATAGTCTGCTCTTATCGCTTGGTCACCTGATTGAATACCCACGCTTGCACTCTCCATTCCGGCATTGGAGAAAAGACTGACATTCTCGCTGTTTATGGTTGTTGGATAGAGTTCAGCCATAAAAGGAAGGCCGATCTGGCTTCGATATTTATTCGAAAATTCTCTTGCCCATTCTTTATCGATGCCGAAAATCTCATCAACAAAGAATACTCTTCTTACATGGGGCAACTCATTTTTTACTAGCGTCAGTTCTTCGATGACTTTATCTACCGAACGGACTCTAATCGATCTTCTTCCACTCCCGGTAATATCCATAATAGATGAACTGCAACAATAAGAGCATACGAAAGGACAGCCTCTAGATGCCATGATGTCGTATCGGGTATTAAAGCTCATCGGGTCTGATTTGAATTCATTATCATCGATAAAAAATTTCTTCTCATGTAATCGTACGGGAAAAGGTAGTTCATCAAGATCCATCTCAAGATCAATTTTCTCACCCTTTATTATTTTATCTTCATCTTTGATCCAACAACCGGCTAGGGGAGCTGTCGTCTTTGTAGACACTTCTTTTATTAAAGGCACCAGGGCTCTATCTCCCTCGCTTAAGCAGATAGCGTCGGCATACTTGATTCCGATTTCTGGACATAAGATGACATCGGTTCCACCCCAGATTATAGGGATTCCAAATTTAGATCTGATCATTTCCGTCAGTTCAATGGCGATCTGTCGATAGGGCGAGCGGACACTCATTGCCACGATGGTAGGTTTTTCTCTTTGAAGAAGTTCGATTAAGAGAGCTAACTCTTTGGCGGTCGGTTTTTTTATATCGTTTGTAATTAGATCTTTTAAAAAAATAGCGCTTGTATCGATACCTTCATTTTCGAGTATAGAAAAAAGTCCGCGAACGGCAAATGAGTCGAAACTATATAAAGATATCAAGGATACTTTGATATTTTCTGCCATAATAATTGTTTTTGTTTTAATAATTTTTGAGTACTCTGTGGTATTTACCCAAAAATGACTGAGGATTATTAGTCATCAGGAGTGATCTAATAAAAAGAATTGTAAGAACGTAGACTTAATTTACAAAGTATACTTCTACAGCGTCATGTAAATGGTTCGAGCTTACTTTTATGATTCCCGAAGCCGTCCCGTTTACAGTGATGAGTAGCTCCTCGGATGGCTTTAAGACTCCGGAATTTGGAGAGACCGAGATATTGGAATTGCTAGGGGCAAGTGTAAACTCAAGATCCATATTTCCGTCATTTCTTACTGAAAAAGACGATTGTTGTTTTAGCTGGCTTAAGAATACTTGATAAGGATCAGTTTTTAAGATGGGCCCAGCTGTTATTATAGCCTCTTTACTTATCGCCGGCGGCGGACCGGGAGCGGGAGGACGGTTAGGCCTTTCGCTAAGACTTTTGGGAAAAAGCAGCCTGTCGGCAGAGTATCCAGGAGATGGAACGTTTAAAGAAGGGTCTACGAGTTCGCCTCGGTCATCACCAGGTACCGGAAGGCCCTGTTCGGCCCTTAACTCGTCAAGTTTCTTTTCTACCTCGCTTCTTTGCTGAAGATTAAATATGGCCATGATTGCGATTGCTGCTAAGATGCCTGCAAAAGCTATTATGGTAATAAAGTTCAGGATAGGACCCTTATCTTCAGCCCCTTCTTTTGCGGCGGCTGGTCTACCGTCGCCAGCAGTCTCATCTTTTTTATAATAGAATCGGAAGATGGGTCCGGCTATCAAGACTAAGACAATGGTTATGATGGCGCCTATCATTATCGAATAAGCGATATCAGGATTTACATCAAAATTTATGCCTGCCGGTAGTTTTAAGGAGAAAACCATATAATTATTTTATCATAACATGGTGCCCCTTAGCAGCCATTTCTATTTGCTTTCTTAACAAAAAAATTATTCAAGCAGCTATCTCACTAATTAACTCGACGACAAGGCAAGTAAGAGTCTTTTCGACTCCATTTACTTTTTGAATACTGGAAACGACTAATTGTCCGAGCTCATCATTGCTATTTGCTTCCGCTTTTACAATCGCGTCATATGGACCGGTTATCGCTTCTACTGAATGAACTCCTTCCAACGAATATATCTGTTTGGCGGCATTATCTAATGTACCTGGCGATGTATTAATAAATATATAAGCTTCGACCATAGGAACCTCCTGTTTAGTTAAAGATTATTTACCCCATTTTGCTATATTTGGGCAAAAAAAGCCGGCGCGTTTATGGCATCGGCTGCGGGCCGGTTTTTTTATGAAAAAAATTAAAAAGGGTAGATATTGAATTATTAGGTCCTTAAAAAAAGATTTGAAAAGGAGAGATAGACATGAATGCTTTGGGAATTTTTATAGGATTTGTTTTTGCAGTTGGTTTAGGTGTTTTTTGGATATGGCTTATGGGCACGCTTATCAAAGCGGCAACGGGAAATTCAAAGTGGTTCGGAGTTCTTATGGTTATTCCGGTAGTTTCTTTCATAACTTTAATTGTTTTTGGCCTACAATCTCACAGCGACCTTCTAGAGGAAGAATCCGAACCGGCGGCCAAAAAAATGGCATCATGATCGGAGAAAGTTAATAAAACTAGTCAATAATGAAAATGGGCTATAAAAAACGTCGGCCAGGGGCCGGCTTTTTTTATGAAAAAAAAGATTAAATGGGTAAATAATAAATCGCCAGATACTTTTTAAGACTTTTAAAGGGAGAGGAGATATACAAATGGCTGCTTTTGCGGGATTCATAACGTTTATTATTGTTGTAGGTATTGCAGTTTTTTATTTATGGGCTTATGGAACTATTATTAAAGGCGCTACCGGACAGTCTAAAGCCATGGTACTTCTTATGTTGATACCAATCGTTAATATAATAATGCCCATCGTTTGGGGTTTTCAAGCTCATAGCCAGCTTCTTGATGAAGAATCTGAACCCACAGAGCGAAAGATGTCTGCTTAACCGCTAATAACTAGAAGAGCCAGCTGCAAGGCTGGTTCTTTGTTTTTAGAGAAACATAAATCCCTGATCAAAACAAGACGGTGGAGATGGTTAAGGGTCAAGATGCATCCGATGACATATCAGATTTGAAGAAAGGTAGACACAGGGCAAAGCCTACACCCAGGTCCGCCTTCAAAATGGGCGGAATAATCTTGTATCTATTTTCATCATTTATAATAGCCTCTGTCTTTCTATCTTTTTTTATTATCTACGATAGTTGGCTTTACCAAGGCAGCTATGAAAAATTAATGAATATCTGGATCCAGTCTGAAAGTAATCAAAAACGCTTGGATCAGCTTACTAAAGATATGACTAACCGGGAGATCACCGACAAAGATATGAGTAAAAAAATAGAGAACATGAAAAAGGATATCCAAAAGCAAGATGATAAGTTAGATGAGATCAAATTATCCAATCGTTACCTCGGACTTGTTACTTTAAAAAAAGAGCTTGCTTTATTGACAGGGGACTTATATAAAGTTTGTGAGTTAAAAGACGAGGTAGCCAGCGAGATGAATAATAACAACGGTAATAAAGCTCTCTTAGGTTTAAACGAGCAAAACCTTAAAACATTTAAAAGAGAGGAAAAAATAGTCAAGAATTTTCAAAATACACTTCCTTTTGAGAGAAAGATATATGAAGGTCTGAGCGCTAATAGCCTGCTGGCAGCTATCAAGGGCTCATAAGTTGCAGGACTCCTTCGAAGAGCCGTCTGATGAAAAGATCCATCTAGGCGGTAATCCCACCCTTGAAGCCACTCTGATCCCGGTCATCATATTATCTATTTGGTTTGCCATTAGCATTGTTTTAAATCCGCTTCTTCCTCCGATCATCGACTTCTATGTAGTATCCTTACTCCGCTTTGGTCTGCTTGTCTTATTTATGAGACAAGTGCACGGCAAAGACCTAAAATGGGCTTGGCGAAATCTTGGCTTCATTCGACCGGCTATAAAACCGGTCCTCTTTGGACTCCTGATATCTCTTCCTATGGTCCTTATCTACATCGGTATTCCTCTTATTACCGGTCGTTCACTATCATTATTGGCTGGTTGGCCATATCTGCTTCCGGTAATACTGGTGGGGCCGGGTTTGTTTGAGGAGGGTCTTTTTCGTGGATATGTCTTCAATCATTACGTTACGTTTTCGAAAATGAATTGGATGAAAGCCGCTTTTTTTAGTGGTATCCTTTTTTCTCTCTCACATCTTATTAACTTACTGGCGGGGGTAGCACTTTTTAGCATCTTTATTTCGATCACCTTTGCCTTTCCGATATCCTTTCTGTTCGGTTATATGTTTATAAAGATGTCTAAAAATATTTGGGGATGCGTCTCCGCTCATGTTGCAATCGACATGGTGGCGGGTACGGTCATCTTAAGTGATAATACGATCGGTCTGCAGATGGTATTGTTATTTCTTTCGATCATCGCAATTATGTTTATTGGCTTTATCTTGGTCAATCGATTTTACCCCAGTGAGCAGGTCGTCGAATCCTTATAAGAGATTTTGGGATGCACACTTTTAGTGCTAAAATCCTATAATCGGAGTTAGAAAGGACCCAAAAACTGCCACCAAGTAAAGACCAGATATCGAAGACATATGAACCACATGCTATCGAAACTAAGTGGTATGCATACTGGGAAGAGCTAGGTCTTTTTGTCGCACCTATAGACCGGGAAAAAGAACCATTTACGATCGTCATTCCTCCACCCAATGTGACCGGATCGCTTCACATGGGACATGCTCTAAATAATACTATTCAAGATGTATTGATCAGGCAGAAACGGATGGATGGTAGGCCGACGCTTTGGTTGCCGGGGACCGATCATGCCGGCATAGCTACTCAGAACAAAGTCGAACAGCAATTAGCCGATGAGGGCCTTACGAGACATGATCTGGGGCGAGAAAAATTCATTGAAAAAGTCTGGGAATGGAAAGAGGAACATGGAAGCACGATAATTAATCAACTTAAAAGGCTTGGATGTTCCTGTGATTGGAGCCGGGAGCGCTTCACCATGGATGAGGGTTATTCAAAAGCCGTAAAGGAAGTCTTTGTCCGTCTTTACCACGATGGCCTTATTTATCGAGGCAACCGGATCATCAACTGGTGTCCCAGATGTCATACCGCTCTCTCTGATATAGAGGTAGAGCATCAAGACATCGAGGGAAATCTTTGGCACATACGCTATCCGCTAGAAGATGATGACGGATATCTAATAATTGCGACAACTAGGCCGGAGACGATGCTTGGCGATACAGCAATAGCTGTAAATCCAGATGATGAGAGATATAAGAAGTTGATAGGGAAAAAAGCCATGCTGCCGCTGATAGAAAGGCCACTTCCGATCATCGCCGATGAACACGTTGACCCCTCTTTTGGAACCGGTGCTCTAAAAGTCACGCCGGCTCATGATCCAAACGACTTCGAGATAGGTAAGCGCCACGGACTTGAAGAAGTAAATATTTTTTCCGAGGATGGAACGATTAATGAGAACGGCGGAAAATATGTAGGAATGGATCGAAAAGAGGCAAGAAGAGAGATAGTGTCCCACCTTGAAGAGGAAGGTCTGCTCGAAAAAATCGAAGCGCACGAGCACGCGGTCGGTCACTGCTATAGATGCCAAACGGTAATCGAGCCTTACCTGTCTGATCAGTGGTTTGTCGATATGAAACCACTGGCAAAAGACGCTATTGATGTTGTGAAGGATAAAAAGGTCAGGTTTCATCCCCCAAAATGGGAGCGCCTTTATTACGAGTGGATGGAAAATATCAGAGACTGGTGTATATCAAGACAGATCTGGTGGGGACATCAGATACCGGCCTGGTACTGTGAAAAATGCGAAGAGATAATAGTAGAGTTCGACCCTCCTGCTAGCTGTCCTAAATGCGGCAGCGATGATCTTCGTCAAGAAAGCGATGTCTTAGATACCTGGTTTAGCTCGGCCCTTTGGCCGTTTGCAACGCTTGGTTGGCCTGATAAGACCGAAGAACTGGATTACTTTTATCCGACATCCGTTTTATCGACCGCCAGAGATATTCTCTATCTTTGGGTCGCCAGGATGATAATGAGCGGTCTAAAGTTTATGGATGATATCCCCTTTCATACGGTAGTAATCCATCCGACTGTGTTAAATCCGGAGGGTAAGCGGATGAGTAAGTCGCTTGGCACCGGGGTAGATCCGCTAGATCTGATAGAAGTATATGGAACTGATGCCACCCGCTTTGGACTGATGATACAAAATACTCCGATGCAAGATATGCGCTTTAGTGAAGACAAGCTGGCGATGAGCCGCAATTTCGCCAACAAGATCTGGAACGCTTCAAGATTTGTGTTGATGAATCTAGAAGATGATGATGAGTTCAATGGCTCATTTGAGTTAAATAAGCTGGAAGACAAGTGGATAATTTCGAGGCTTCAACACTTGATAGCCGATGTCGATCAAGCGCTGGAGGGCTATAACTTCAGCGATGCCAGTGAAGCTCTTTATGAATTCTTCTGGAGCGAGTTTTGCGATTGGTACTTAGAGTTATCCAAAGGAAGATTGTATGGAGACGATAAAGAGGAGGTCGAACGAGTAAAGCATATCTTGACTACCGTTTTGGATATGTCCCTTAGACTACTACACCCGTTCATGCCTTTCTTAACCGAAGAGATATGGCAGATGATACCGATTGAGAAGAAGACCAAAAGTATAATGGTCTCTTCTTGGCCAGAATTTAATCCTAAATTAATAGACGAATCAGCTGTGAAAGATATGAGAATTCTTCAAGCCATAATATCGTCGATAAGAACTATCCGCTCGGAGTTAAATATTCCGCCTTCAAAAGAGGTAGATGTGATGATGAAAGCCGAAGAAGACAACACAAGATTTATTAAAATTTATGAAAAAGAGATAATGGCGCAAGCCAAAGTAAAAATTGTTGAAGTAGCTCCAGACGTTGGCAAACCTCCTAATTCAGCTATGGCGCTTGCCGAGGGAATAGAAATATTTATGCCGCTTCAAGGGCTTATCGATAAGGATAAAGAGAAAGCCCGTCTAAAGAAAAAGTGGATCCCGAAAGAGAAAGAAATTGAGAAATTAAATGCAAAGAACAATAATCCTCAATTTAAAAATAATGCCCCTTCTAACATTGTTCAATCATCAACAGACAAACAGGTGGACCTTCAAAATGAAGTTGATAAACTAAAGCAACAGTTTGATCTTTTGACTGATGAATGATTTCGTAGAGTACTTAGATTCTCTCTCCAATCTTGGCATCTCCCCGTCTCTTAAAGGTATAGAGTGTCTTACGAAAATCATGGGCGATCCTCAAACTGACTATGACTCCATTCAAGTCACCGGCACAAATGGAAAGACTTCCGTCTCAAAGTTTCTTTCGGCGATTCTATCAAACCATAAAAAACAATGCGGTCTTTATCTCTCTCCGCACTTACAGCAATACAATGAGCGTTGGTCCGTAGATGGTTACGACATTTCGAACTCTCGCTTGGAAGAAGTAGGAAAAGACTTACGCAGTTCTGTTGATAAAGCCAACGAGTCCCTTGAACCGCGGCGTCTTACCCAATTCGAAGTGTTGACCGGTTTTGCTCTGTTATTTTTCAACTTAGAAAAAGTGGATGTCGCAGTCTTTGAAGTGGGCATGGGCGGAAAATGGGATGCTACCAGTGTGGTGAAGCCGTCAGTATCGGCGCTGACCACCATATCTATGGATCATTCTGATTATTTGGGGGATTCTATCGGGGAAATAGCCAAAGAAAAGAGCCATGTAATAAAAGAAAGGACTAAAGCAGTCGCCGGAAGCGTCGATGGCTTAGTCAAGAAAATATTGAGTGATCGATCTAAAGATCAAAATACAGAGATCTTTTTTTTGGGTGACGATTATCAAGTTATTATCGATGAACTATCTGGCGGTGTAAATGTTGAAGGATTATATGCGAAATATGATGGCCTGGATATTAGAGGGTTCAACAAATTCCAGAGTAATAATCTTGCTATCGCAGTCGTCGCAGCAGAACTCTATTTGGAAGAAGCGCTTTGTGTGGAGGGCATAAATAGAGCCTTGGAGGAAGTTGAAATAATCGGACGGGCGGAAATGATTTGTGATAGACCTAGAATACTATTGGACGGTGCCCATAATGAAGCAGGTTCAAAAGTCCTTGCCGAGGTCTTAAGAAATGAATTTAAATTCGAAAAATTAATACTGATTTTATCTATGCTAAAAGATAAAGAAGTACCCAAGGTTCTAAAAAATCTTCTACCGTTTGCTGGTACGATAATCGCTACCAGTAATCAAAATCCGCGTTCACTTACAAACGATGAACTGGGAAGTTTAATTATTAAATCGGGATATGAACCTTTACTGCGAAGTGATATGGATAGTTCGCTGTCAGTCGCAAAGGACCTTGCCGGTGATGGCGATCTAATCTGTGTAACAGGCTCGCTCTATGGAGTTGGGGAGGCAAGAGAGGTTCTCCAATAATGTCTTGGCTAAGGTGCAGCTCTTTGATATCATAATCTCTTAGGAACGAATAAATAGGGGTATTGATGGATGCATTTGACTCATTTTTTTCTTTTTTTACATCTCCAACTTTTAGATTTGTTATCTCCACCCTAAAGGTATTCTTAGTCATTTTCTGGCTCAGTCTTGCTTTTTGGACCTATCGCGACGCCAATAGGCGCGGCGGAATGTCCGGCTATTGGGGCATAGTTGTCCTACTCTTTTTTGTTTTTGGATTTTTCATCTATCTTATTGTCAGGCCGCCGGAATATTCAGATGATGCCCGGGAAAGGGAGTTAGAGATAAAAGCAAAAGAGGCAATGATCAGCCAGGCCGATCTCGTCTGTCCGGCTTGCATGAAGCAGATCGATAAAGAATTTATCGTCTGCCCGTATTGTCTTAAAAAACTCAAAAAATCGTGTCCATCTTGCGAACATGCACTCAAATTAAACTGGACAATATGCCCATATTGCCAGAGTAATACCTAACGACTATCAATCTGTGGAGGAAAATTGGAAAGTACATTTGCTATGATAAAACCCGATGGTGTGAGAAAGAATCTTACAGGTGAGATAATCTCCAGGTTTGAAAAGCGGGGACTCATGATTGATGGCATGCGGCTTGAGCGACTTTCAAAAGAAACGGCAAACGTCCACTATGGCGAGCATAAGGGAAAAGCTTTCTTTCAGGAGCTCGTGGATTTTGTGACTTCGGGACCGGTAGTACTTCTAAAGATCTCAGGTATAGAGGGAACAGTGGATATTGTGAGATCGATGATCGGGGCTACTGATCCGGCCGAATCGTCATCCGGTACTATCAGAGGGGACTTTGCCACCGAGATATCAGAAAACATAATACATGGTTCTGACTCGCTTGATAGCGCGGCAAGGGAACTGGGTCTCTTTTTTCCGTAAAATATAAAGAAAGGAAAAGTTTTGGATTTAGACGCTAAGACGATAGGCGCAATCGCATTTGTGATAGGGCTTGCTCTTTATATCTACATAATCTTGGTAGCAAAAGCCTACGCCTCGAAATAGGTGTAGATACAGTTTGATTTAACCCGCTATTTTTCTAACAAAGACATGAAGGTCTCTTCCTTCGCCCTCGATACCTAGAAATTCGTTTCCGGTAGCATCACACCAAGCCGGCATATCTGCCTTAATGCCCTCATCGGTTGAAAGGACCTCAAGTACCTCGTCAATCTTCATCTCGTTTATTTTTTTAGCGGTCTCCACAATTGGCATCGGACATAGTAAACCGTAACAATCGAGAGTTTCATCAGCAGTCATATTTTTCCTCTTCTCTAAAAAATGCGTTTATATGAATAGATTTACGTTACCGTCTTTAGCTTCCGAAAGATAACTTACAGCACCGACGTATCCGTCTATGACGTCTTCTCTTAACTGGTCCTTAGAGATTCCAAGAATATCCAAGGTGATAGTGCATGCAAGTAGTTTGACGTTCAATTGCTTGGCCAGGTCTATCATCTCATCGATATTTGGCATCTTATGTTGTTTCATAAGTTTTTTCATCATCGATGTTCCCATGCCGCCCATATGGAATTTAGAGAGGGGCAGTCGTTTGCTGCCACCTTTGTTTAGGACACCAAGCATCTTTTTCATGACTCCCGGTGCCGTATTTTTCGCCTCGTTTTTCTTGATGGCGTTAAGCCCCCAAAAAGTAAAGAACATAGTGACGTCCATCCCCATGGAGGCGGCGCCGGTTGCGATGATGAAACTCGCTAGCACTTTATCGAGATCGCCGCTAAAGACGACCATCGTAACTTTCTCTTTCGTCTTTTTCTCTTCTTTACTCTCTGGAATTACCTTTTCCTCTGTTGTAGTCGAACTCATTTTCTTACCTCCCCAATAATTTCATCGTTTGCCGGTGTCATCGGTGACATCTCACGCAGTCTAGCGACGATCGGCGGAAGTACTTCTATTACATAGTCAACATCATCTCTTGTGGTCTCTTTACTGAGACTGAAGAGTAGTGATCCGTGGACTTTTTCGCGCGGGATTCCAAGCGCAGTCATTACATGAGAAGCTTTTAGCGCCCGGGAAGTGCAGGCCGAACCTGAGGCCGCAGCTATCCCCCTCATGTTTAAAAAAATTAGCATCGATTCGCCTTCGATATACTCGATCCTAACATGGACATTACCGGGAAGCCGTATGGTTGGGTGCCCGTTAAGCGTTAGATCGTCGATACTGCTTCTAAGCCCTGTTATAAGGCGGTCTCTTAAGCTTTCCATACGATAATTTCTATCGTCCATCTCTTCAACCGCTAGAGAGGCCGCTTTTCCCAAGCCGACGATGGCCGGTACATTTTCGGTTCCACCGCGTTTTCCACTCTCTTGAATACCCCCTTCTATTTGAGGTTGTATTCTAACCCCGCTTCGAACATAAAGGGCTCCGGCTCCCTTTGGGCCGTAAAATTGGCTTGCCGAAAGGCTTAATAGATCGATGCCGCTATCAACATTTACGGGTATAATCCCGGCGGCGGCGACGGCATCAGTGTGGAATAAGATTTTATTTTCATTTGCGATCTTAGCTATTTCATCAACGGATTGAATAGTGCCGACTTCTGAATTAGCGCTCATAACGGAGATCAGTATCGTCTCACTGCGAATTGCTTTGATCAGATCTTCGACGTTTATCATTCCAAAACTATCTACGGGCAGATACGTCACTTCAATAGTGCCCTCTTTTTCAAGGGCCTTAATTGCATGGAGGACAGAGAAGTGCTCGATAGTAGAAGTGATCACATGGTTACCAATTCTTAGAAGCGGTTTGATCGAGCCTTTTATCGCCAGACTATTTGCTTCACTTCCAGATGATGTAAAGATGATCTCTCTTGGCTCTGCTCCGATCAAGGCGGCTACGCTTACTCGGGCTTCTTCAATGGCGGTCTTAGCTTTCTCGCCCCAGCCGTGAAGACTTGTAGGATTTCCGAAGTCTTCTTTTAAAAAGGGAAGCATCGCCTCTAATACGCGGTCGTCGATCTTTGTGGTAGCGGCGTTGTCCAGATACACTTCTCTCATCTTAAGACCCCATCTCTACAAGCGGACTTTTGCCACTGACATCTTCAAGACTGACATTTTTCAGTACATCTTCGCCGGCGTCCCGAAGTCGCTCCCAGACGTTCATCAACGTACAGCTCTCGGCCAGGTCGCAACTTTTTCCAAGACCGGCATCAATACAATAGCGTGGCATGACCGGTCCTTGAAGCAGGTTTATTACATCGAGAAGGGTAGTCTTGTCAGCTGGTTTTGCCAGTATATATCCGCCATTTGGACCTCTGGTGCTTAAAATGATTTTTCCGGTTACCAGAGTCTGCAGTATCTGGGTTAAGAAAGGTAGCGGTATTTTTTGCTTGTCAGCGATAATAGAGCGCTTGACAGGCTTTCCCTTAGCGGCTTTGGCGATTTCAATCAGTGCCCTTATACCGCACTCTGTTCTCGCGGAAATATTCATACCATAATATTTAACATTGTTTATCAATAAAGTCAACAATAGGTAGACGGCTAGATATCGGTGATTAGGTGAAATTGGGGACTACTAAGGCTTAATACTATTATATCGGCAGATATGGAATAAAACTTTAGTACTTTTTTAATTTTTTTTATTATTAATTACTGCTGGTAAGTAAGTATATTTTATTAAATAATAATAATGTTTTGTCTTTTTTTCCAAATAATAGAGCATAGATTAGACTAAACTTGTAAAGTCAGGCGTCCTTTTCTATAATTCTTTAGTCTCGACTTTTTGCCCCCGTAGCTCAGGGGATAGAGCACCGGTTTCCTAAACCGGGTGCCGCATGTTCGATTCATGCCGGGGGCACACGGATCTACCTCTAAGAATGCCGATCTGCACTTTAACAATTTGTCATAAATTAGCTTACAGCTAACGGATAGCTAACGGAATTACAAAGTATTGAAGTTGGTGGGGTTAGTGTACGAAGTTCGAACTTTTAAAGTTGGGATAATTTATTGCCTGCCACCGTTGTGGACCTGAGGGGTCGATCATAAAAAAGTACATGCAGGTCCGTATATTATGTTAACTTAAAAAATAAAGCAGCAGATAGGAAAGCTGCGTAGCACTCTCTTTTTTTGACCTACATACTCTAAAATGTTTCACAACATTAGATTCTGTATTTTCTCTTGGCTTCAGTATTTATTATTCCCGCTATCTGCTGAACTGCATTAAAATAACGCATAAAATCAACTTCCGTTAAATTAATTTTCGTTCCAATTATTATGAAACGAGTTCCTATCTTTGATAACTCTTTATTAACTAACTTATTGTTATGAATTAAACAATTCCTTACATAATGTAATTCAGACAGGTCGTCAGATTTTTTACATTGAATATCAAGCTCTGTTTTTAGATTTTTTATTATTTCGTTGAATGAACCTCTTACAACACTGTTTGTTAATCTTTTAACAATGTTATCTACATTCATACCTATATTTTTTCTCAAATACTTTAATTTCTTTTCATAAATCGTCATTACAATATCCTTTAAAAAGCCTTTAAAAAGTGTATCAATAGATATTATTTGTTGCTCCCTAGCCAAAATAATACTTTCTTGAGTGTTCCTAATTGATGTTTTATAAGCTTTTTTTAAAATTGGTAAAGATTTCTTTGGTAATTCTACGTCACCTACTTCTATTTTGTCTGCCTTTGTTTTCCTTATTCTTCTTTGCGCAATATTTACATTTGCTATGTTCTTATTAGTCATCATTATGTCAGTTTCAGAAGCGTGTCGAAATATTGTATGAACCTTTAGTACATCTGCAAGATTATTTAAAAATGTAGAAAGCAATCCAGTTTTACTCATACTTAACACATTAAGCCATATAACTATTATTTCAACCTTTATGCTTTGTTGCTTTCTTCCTAAAGATTCTAGCGAGCACAGGGAAAAGTAAGAAGAAAAAGAAATAAGTTATAAATTTCTGTTGGCCCCCATAGGACTATGAGGGCCAATAATATTTTATAATAATCAAGCATATTTTGGAATAAAAAACCCCTTAAGATTTGCGGCGGTGGTATTTATCCAAGGGGCAATTCCAAATTATCAATCACTATTAAAGTAGTCAAGCATTAATAGACTTTTGAGCTTTTATCAAGTGACAATATTAAAGGTATTAAAACTTCAATATCTTATTAGTGTCTCTGATGGACTTATTGAGGGCATCGACAGCATCATAAAGCGATTTATTGAGTTTCTTAATCAAACCTTTAGATCTGAACATGAGACCACAACCAGCAGGACAGGAGAACTCGTTAGTCATCTCCAACCATTCAAAAGTTTTCTTGAACTCATGGCTACACTTGGGGCAGCTAAAAAATACTTCAGTGTTCCAATCTGCTTGTTCTTTCATAATGCGTAAGTATAATGCAGATTGATTGTTGAGTATATAAAAGTGTATTACATTGCTTAAAAATCGCTACATAAGTTAGTATCAATAACCTTTTAATAAATATTCGAACAATGTCACGCCGGGGGCACAGTTTTTTTACCTGCCTATACAAAATTTATGGAGTTTAAAAGTTATAAGAAGTAGACGCAATCAAGACCAATACAGAGATAGTAGAAACCACAGATAGGGCAGAAACATAAGAAATGATTCTTTCAATATATATATGCTAACAAAATCAGCAAGCACAAAAGAAAGTAATATAACTATGAGAATAATAGTAGCTATTGACGATGAAGAGGGAATTACAAAAGTTATTGATAGATCATCTTCAGTAAAGTAAGCTTTCTCATTATTTTTGAATCGTACTAAGACAAGCCCTTGAATATTATTAATATGGACAACTTCGCCCGATTGAGACAATAATCTAAAATTATTAGCTTTTTCCTTTACATATACCTTTTGACCTACCGAGAAGTCCATAATATATATATCGGCAATCAAACATTATTACATAAAAAAAGCCCCTTAAGATTTGCGGCGTTGTATTTTTCCAAGGGGCAATACCAAATCATAAATAACTATTAAAGTAGTCAAGCATTAATAAGCTCTTGAGCTTTTATCAAGTGATAATATTACAGATTTCAGAACTTCAGTTTCTTATCGTTGGCCTTGATGGACTTACTGAGGTAATTGGCGGCCTCATCAAGCGACATATCGAGCTTACCAACGAACTCATCAGATTTAAACAAGAAACCACAACCATTGGGACAGGAGAACTCATAATACTTCTCCAACCATTCGCGAGTTTTCTTGAACTCATGACCACAATTAGAGCAGCTAATGTCAAATTCAGTGTTTCGATCTGCTTTTTCTATCATAATGACTAATTATAATGCACATTGATTGCTGAGTATATAAAAGGTGTATTACATTACTTAAAAATCGCTACCTAAGTTAGTATCAATGACTTTTTAATAAATATTCGAACAAATATCACGCCGGGGGCACCAGAGACCAATATTCGGGCGTCTACATCGTCAGCCAGCGTTTATTTTTCGAGTCACGTACCTACTTGTACGTTCCTCTCAAAAAAACTTGGCTTCCTTGTATATGCTCTGTAAAAAAAACTTATGGCTATTTTTAATGAATGAATTTGGTGATTAAACATGGACAAATATGGAATAAATGCAAAAGACGCTTTTAAAGGATGGCAAAATTAACAGCAGATGAGGGAGGAACAGAAGATGGCAGAAAAAATTTATCTAGATGGAGAGAAGGCCACTGACATTGATCTTGAAGAACTTCCTGACTCAAATATTTTTTTTGACGAAAAAGATACGACACTTATTTTTACCAAAGAGTTACCCATGTCTAAATGGCTCAATTCGAGTGGTTATTCGATTTACTACAAACAAGGCTTAAACGCTTTAGCTGCAGCCAAATCGAAAGCGAAAGCATTTAAGAATGAGAAACAGGCAGAAAAACATTTCAAAGCTGAAGAACTACGAGGTAGGCAAAAAATTATGAGGATAATGAGAAAAAATAACGTAGATATTTCTGACGGAGAAGAAGTTCGGGATTTTTTGCAGACATACAATCCGGATATTCAAATGCATCCTTTAGGCACTTTTGTATACGATGGCAGAAGATATTCTGACCGGTGGCGCTATATTCATCAAGGTTGGGATATACCCGATTATAGTTGGATAGGATTTGAAGATAAGATTAAATCAGTTAGAGTCTTTGGTGAACAGGCCATTCTCTTCCAGCATCCTTGGTATAGAGGACATTCAACTTGGCTTTTTGGAAATCCCTATACGCAAAGAGATTTTAATCAAACATGGTTCGATAATAGAACATCTTCTTCAATTAATTTTTAATAAAATTATTCGAACAACTCCCCTACTCGCACTTTTTCGTGCTGGAAACGTGCTTTTTTTAAACTTGTCATAATCACAATGTAAATTTTTTACAATATCATTAGCGTCAGAACGCGTTTATTCTTCGACTCACTTACCTACCTGTACGCTCACTTCAATTGCTCAAAGGAGTTACCGGATAATTTTTGAATACGGTAGGGTATATTTCTTCTACTGACTTTCAGAAGGGCAGCATGGAACCGTTAAGAGCATATAATAAAGAAGAACCCTGGTCCGACCACAAACCTCTGTCTAAGGTCAACTGTGTCAGTGAAGATGGTGAATTAAAGGAAGTTATCTTCGGTCGATTCGAGGATTTTCGCCTGCCAAATTACGATCCAATTTTTGACTTTGCGGGTCCACAACTTGTTGGCCTGATAAAAAAGGCCCCTGAAGCTCTTTTTAGTGATGCAGATCCTGAATGGTTTAAGAAGACACATGAATCCGTAGAAAGTGTTGTCGATTTCCTTAAACAGCGCGGTATTGTTGTTCATCGGCCGCGCGAGAATACTGACGTAGAGATAGCTAACTTTGCTCTAAACAGTGAGTTGAATATAAACGGATATAGCCGCGATAGCCTGGTTGCGATTGGCAACACGCTTGTTGAGGCGTCATTTTTGATTCGCGAGCGACTTAGGAATAAGTATGCTGTTCGTTACGTATCTATGGGACTTATGAAAGCGGGCAATTTTGTCATATCCGCACCTCAACCATGCGACACTTCTGGAGACAGCAATAAGGAATCTCCTTTAGTCGAAGGAGGCGACATTGAAATAAGCGATGGCAATATCTATGTTGGTAATTCGGGAAAAGCATCGAACCATTTGGGCTACTTATGGCTTAAAAATACCTTTCCTGATTGGAATGTACATGAAATCAAGATCAGCACTACACGATATTCGCACCAACACCTCGACTGTGTAATGGTCATGTTCAGCGAATGGGGGATGGTCTTGAGCGATGCCATTGTGGGTGGATATAGTGGGCTGCCCGAACCATTACGAAAGAAAAAATGGATTGAGATTACCTTTGAAGAAGCGACTGACAAGCTTGCGAATATCATTGCCATTAACCCCGAAGAAGTCATCATGGCTAGTGAAGCGGAGCGTTTGAAAAGAGAAGTCGAAGCTCTTCGCCCACGTATCAAAGTGCATACATTTCCCTATTATGAAGTTGGTAAGATCGGCGGTTCGCTTCGCTGCAATACATGTCCGATTTATCGGGAAAACTAAATGTAATTTTGAAGTTGTGGGGATCAGTTGTCTTTGCTTAATAGCGAAAAGCTTCGAACGACTATGGGCAATAAATTTCAGGTAACTCGTTCTCAAATGACCAGCTTGAAGTTCATATTTATTATTTTTTAAGAGAAAAATATTCGAACAATTTACTGCCCGGTCATCATAAGCTTTTTCAATGAGTCGAACATGTCAAAGGGAACTATTTAGGATGAAAAAAGTTTTCTTTAGACTAAGATGCTGATTGTCTCTCTATTTTTTCTTTCCCTTTTCAGCTGGAGCTGCCGGGGTTGCTGGAGCTGGAGGACTGCTAGGCGCCGGTTTGCTTATCGCTTGAGGCGCTTTTTCGGTTCCGGTTGCTGACTTATCTATTGCGTTTTCGATTGCCGGTTTAGCTTGTTCTGGTGCGGTGCCGGCGTTATTTTCAAGCACTTCCGTATGTTTGGAAGTAGCCGCTTTAACATTATCGGCTTTCTCGTCAGCGCCTTTTGCAGGAATGGCAGTAGGATCAGCTAATTTATTAGCTATTTTATCGAGGATGACGATCGCTTTACTTGTCGCCTGCGGGTTACCGTTAATATCCAATTGTGAGATCATAATTCTGTGTTCTTTTAATTTTTCAATTACGTAGGAGATAGCGATCGACGCTTTATTTTTGACTTCGCCGTCATTATTTGCAGCGATAATGCTTAGAAGAGTTAAAGCCCCCATGCGGTCTTCGCTAATAGTTACTAGCGAGTCCAGGTCTTTTCTCCCTTTCAGCTCTATCTCGTTTTGATCGGTCAAATACTCGGAAATCAAAGTCCCGACAATAACTTTATCATCCGTCTCATTGGCTTCCGCCAGTCTTTCCAGACCGAACTTTGATAAGGCGTTTACTTTTTCTTGAGAATCAAAGGTGAAGACTAATATAATTCGTTCCGCTAGTCTATCGAACCAGTAAAATAAGCTATCTGGAGTAAGCCCGGCTTTGGCCTCGTTTGTTTGCGCTAACGCGGTTGACGGAAGTATAAGCATATAGACTAAAATGAAGATAATTATTACTTTTTTCATCACTCTTCTCCACTTTTATACTAATTATATCGGCGATAGGGGGCCATTTCTGTATAATACTTTAGTGCTGATAAGGGGTAACAATGCTACCCTTAGTAAGCGCCTATTACTGCTGATTGACCAGGCTACTAATCACTATTAGACATCAATAAATAATTATTTAGATAAGCGAATATTATTTATATTTACTAAAGACAGGCATTACTGAAGACCCTTTAACTTTACTAAAGAGCCTTCAATAATGATTAAAATTATTGCGGTGTTGCAAACCCTGATCTATTGGTCGGAGCCGCCCATCATAGATTCAAAAACGCTACCCATCCGGCGTCCGAAGTCAGCTTTCATCTTCATCTTGTCTTCAGCAATGTCAACGAGTTCTTTTGCCGCTTCATCCAATTTTTCGCCGTGACGCGTAGCGATCTCCTCTTCGATCCTTGCCATCAGAGCTTTTTTATATGCCCAAAAGACCATGTGTTTCATGTGTTTGCCTTTTCTCCCATGATCTCCAAAACTTTCATGTCTTGGACGACCACATGCAGGACAGACCTGACTGTGGCTACCACATCCACATTTTTCTTCTGACATTCCATATTGCCAATTATGACCATGCGTCATAAAATCACCTCCAGATTCCATCTTTACCCTGAAGGCTCGTATTTAAAAGAAGGGAAGACTGTTTTTTTACTTAGAAAATTATTAAAGGTCTAATGGGATCTTTCCGATAGATAGATTACGACACTTCTATACCAAGTCAGTACTAAAGTACTATTTAGCCTTTTCTTCAAACTACCGATTACTTCTTCAAAGCGAATAAAAGGATTTATTTGATGAAAAAAGTAGTGATACTTTTTATATTGCTGTATATGGTGGTATTTCCCGCCATGGCACTAGCAGACACCGGCGATGTAGAAGCGGGCCTTACACCTGATAGTCGGTTCTATTGGTTTGATCGTATGGCGGAAAGAATAATAGCCCTCTTTCTTCTTCATCCCCAAGACAAAGCAAATGCTCTTTCAAAGACCGGTCTAGAGAGACTCGCCGAAGCGCAAGAGGTCGACGATGAAGCCACCGTGGGTGAATTGATATCTGAGTTTTTAACGACTCAAAAGGATATCCAACTAATTGCCGGCCAAGATATCGATTCATTAGTCGGTTTAAGCGAGGATCAGTTGGAAGCGTTAGATTATTTGGATGAATTATTGGAATATGGTGAAGGGGAGATAGAATATCGCGCCGGAGATGCTCTCTCACTATTAAATAAGATATTAGACAGACAAATTGTAAGGCTTTCAAAGATAGATCTGGATAAGCATCCTCACAAAGCAAAAAAAATCACAACAATTATTAGCCAAACTACCGATAGATTGAATAAGTTGATCGACAAACTGGCAAAGAGCAGTGATGAAGATCAAGAGGAATCAAATGAGGTTGCTGAAGAAGGCAGTAAAAAGACGTTAGAGGAAAAGGTTGAACATGTAACAGCTTCTACCTCTAAACACATAGAAGTCTTAGAGAACAATTATATAAACGCACCACTGAAGGCGAAAGATTCTTTAGAGAAAGCGATAGATAAGTCTTCAAATGGAATAGATTCTGCTAGTGGTGCTGTCGGTCGGCAAAGGCCTGTTGTCACAACAAATAATGAGTCTGATCCAAGCAATTCTATTGATGGATCATCAACATCATCCGGGGCAAAAAAGGCAAAGTGAGAACCAAGGTTATCGTCACCCCCTGCAGTTTTTGATTTACGAACTTTTATTTTCTAAAAATATCTTCCGCAATTGTTTTATTTCTGTTTAGCTTGCTAGATTTCTTTTAAAATAATATTGCAATACTTTATTCCTGAATGTACGCTTACCTACAGATAGTAAGCAAGGGAAAGGATGACGTATGTTAGATGCGGGTATCATCACTATCAGTTGGTTCCATGTTATGGCGGTTATCGCCGTTTTGGGGGGGAGTTTTTTTATCAATACGGTACTCGGAACTGCATCAAAAGATCTTGCTCCATCTGAGGCTGGAAAATTAAATCAAGGAATCGGCGAGTCATTTGGTAAAGTTGCTTGGGCAAGTACGGTAATCATCATTATAACTGGAGTAATGAAAGCGAGCGGCCTCGGTCTTTTTAAACGCTCTGTCTTACTAGAGACAACCTACGGAAATCTTCTGCTTGTAAAAATCGTTTTTTTAGCAATCATCATGGTCAATATGGTAGGAATCGCTCGTACGGGGCTTAACATGGCAAAAATGTCAAAAGAGATGGCGACTGCGACCGATGGTGGCCAACAGGATACTGAATCGATGGCTGCGGGACAAAAGCGAATTAAAATGCTTGGAACCACTAACTTAATTCTGGGTATGATAGCAGTCGGATGCGCGGTTTCGATGCGTGTTATCGGAGCTCCATAAGAAAGTTTTTATCAAGACACTCTTAAAACAAAGGACCTAAATTAAAAACTTTTGAATAATAGTTAAGCAGACAAGCGAATTCCTAGATACATTTTTGAGAAATAGTCATTCTGCTGATAATGTAATAAAGGTATGAGTTCATGGTTAATTGTTTATTTTTTTCGAAAGACCTCGCAGCGGATAGAAGACAAAACCTTAGTGAGAGAAACCTCTTAAAAATAGTAAAAAATGGCGAAAAAGTTGTAAGATATTAAGATGAAGGTTATCAACGGTCTAATAAAAAACAATTCAAAACTTTTTTTTGCAGCTATCGTTCTAGTCGTAGCTTCTGTTGCAATATTATTTTTTACTTCGATGAGTAGGCAAGATGAGAAGCCGATGGAGAACTTACTGCCTGTTGTAGATAATACCTATAATAGAGATCATGTTGTCGAATGGTTAGAAGAAAACTATATGGTAGATAGCGAGGAAATCGACCTGATCGCTAAAGAACGGTATCTGGTCTGTGATCGAAAGAAGACTAAGATGTTAAAAGAAACATCACTTTGGAGCATGCCCGGTCAATACGGTTTTAAAATAAGTTCTGTAAAGAAAGGCGAGGAAGTCTTTTTACTTTTAAAAGATTCACGTTTTGATCTGTTTAAAATCCAAGCCGAGGATGTTAGCGGTTGGGTAGCTTCGAAGGATATCGAGGATCCTTACTGTTTTTCATTTAACGAGATATTGAGCGAAGATTAATAAGGATTTTGGGTCCCGTTTTCTCTGGATCAAGCCTTCAGCTTATCGATAAAATTTTTTCTTAAATTTACAAGTTTTGGCTCTATTATGGATTGGCAATAAGGCTGAGATTCATGGTTTTCGTAGTAGTGTTGGTGATAATCTTCTGCCTGAAAGAACTCATTAAAACTTGTTATTTCAGTTATGATTGGAGAGCCCCAAATATTTTCTTTTTCAAATCTGCCTCTAGTTTTTTCCGCTTCCTCTTTTTGGTCCTCGCTATGATAGAATATCGCCGATCGATATTGTGAGCCGATATCGCTACCTTGTCTGTCTATAGTTGTTGGATCATGCATTGTAAAGAAGACATTTAGGATATCTCCGTAGCTGATCTCACTGGGATCAAATGTAACTTGGACGACTTCGGCATGGCCGGTTTTTCCGTTTGAGACCTCTTTGTACGACGGGTCGATGCTTCTGCCACCGGAATATCCAGAAACGACTTTTTGTACACCTCGAAACTCATTAAATATAGCTTCCAAACACCAGAAACAGCCACCGGCCAGAGTGGCTATCTCTCTTTTTGAATTTTTTTCATCCACGACTATATATCTCCTCCTTCGATAACTTACCCGGCTTTGATAATTTCAAGCCAGTAACTGTTGCACTTGTCGATGAGGATGAGAGCGGGAGGTAGGATCAATATTTATAACTGATACCTAGCCTCTTTTTCGAGTATTCACCATTGATTTCAAGATTGCTCATAATAAAATAAGCGACATCTTCGAATGAGACTACGAGTTCCTTGAGGCGTGATCTCATGATGAATGGATAAGTTAGCTTTGGAAGCCATTTTGTCCATGATCCGATCTTGTATGGCATTTTATCCATAGTAATCTCCAGGCCATCTGTTCGGCCTTGAACATTTGAGAAGAACATCGGTCCAGGACAGATAAAAGACCAATCAAGCGATGAATCCTTCAATTTTAGGTAATTTACTTTGTGGCTTCGAAATATCGCTGGCATGCCGGGAAGGTCTGTTCCCATCGTATCAGTATGGGGAATATCAAGCCCCGGTAGGCCTCCGAATTGCCATAATCGAATATTTTTATCGGATATTTTATCAACTTCTTCTGCCACCGTTGCGCATAGCTTTTCAAATAGATCGGTACTGCGGTGATCACCGGTGGCGTTGATTACCGCTTCGTGGTCAAGTACGGCTTTTGCTACTGCACTTCTGTCGAGCGCATTACCGTGGTATATCCGGACCTTATCTAGCAAGGACCGGTCGAAGATTTTTTCTAATTTAGAGGCGTCTTTTACAAAGGCACTTACTTGGTGGCCTAACTCCAGCCCCGCTGGGACAAGGCATCTACCGGCATTCCCGGTTGCTCCAAAGATGATTACCTTCTTGGGGGTATTATTCTTCTCCATAATACGATTTTACCAGATGTTTATTGACTTAATCTTGATTATTTACGAGATAATTCCAAGGGCCACTTTTCTAGGTTCTGGAAAAGTTTTCCCGGCGCAGCCTAGTTTTTGTCGCTTCAGGGTTTAAGAAGATAGAAGAATAGTGGAACCGGCTACCGGGTCTTGCAAAGCCGCAGATATGTGGATAAACATGACTCCACCCAGCATTAACGTTATGGCTGATATGGTTACAAATTTCTTTTTTCCGGGCGACATATTACTTGCGTAGACAAAGATAAAAAGGAACAAACTGACTAGAAGATAGGTGGTGACGATGAGCCTATCAATTATCGGAAGGGAATAGAACCAGGCATACGACAGCGGGTTTGAAAAGGTACTTATTATGTAGACTATTGATATTAAAAGAGTGAGAAATAAGGCAATATACTCAGCAATTGTTTTTTCCGATCCCGGATATTTCATCTTTATCAAACGTTTAGAGGCCGATACTATCAATAGGCCGGAGCCGTAGGATATTAGAAGTATTCCGGTACTTATTCCAAGATCCGGAAGGCCAGAGACGATCAGCAAAGCACCGCTAAATAAGACGGCCAATGTATAGATGTCTAACCATGTTAGTTTAATCATTTACTAAAGATCACTTCTATAGGGTCGTCGATTTCCGGTCTTACGGATCGTTTGAGCCTATACTAATAAAATCGGTAAAAGTTACAATATTTATTAGCCTTCTTTACCACCTGTCATATTTGACTATCTCATTTAAAGGAAGACGGTCTTTAGGTTTTATCTGATCTGATGGGTATCCAAGTGTAAGTATTTCAACAACTTCTATTTTTTTGGGAATGCCCAATATATAACGGACTTTATCGGGATCGAACTTTCCAATCCAGCAAGTACCAAGCCCTAAAGCGGTAGCCGCAAGTGTCATATGATCGATAGCGATCGCCACATCTATCGGGTACGATGGAAGGCCGCACCTCATGATATATTCTTCATTCACGGCGCAGCAGGCAATTACACATGGGGCTTTGGCTACAAACATCTGATTATAAGCCGCTTCCGCTAATTGCTCTCTTGCTTTTTTTTCCCGGGCTATAACGAACCTCCACTCTTGAAGGTTCTTAGCTGACGGTGCTAGCCTTGCGGCCTCAAATATTTTATCTAGAATTTCCCTTTCCACAATACGGTCTTCGTAATGACGTACGCTATAACGATTTTCGATTGCTTTAAAAACGTCCAATTATTTCCTCTCCTTTGACAAATCAGGTCCCTTGTCCAAATATTATATGTAAGTAGATAATCTGTGCCAAGTGATTACTGTAAATATGATCTGAGTACTTTCTAGTAACTGCCGTAAACACCCTCTTTTCTTCTTTTATCTGCAAGCTTGCTGAATTTTGTGCCGTCTTGGAAATCGATCTTTAATCGGCCATTGATCAATTTTCTAATATATTCAAGATGAGGACAGGGTGGGCCGTGATGGTTATTGTTTGTTATGCATGATGCTAGATGGACGGTGATCTCGTCTATCTCAATCGATTCTTTGATTTTGATCTTTTTTATTAAGTGTTCCAGTTTTCTTTAAATAGCTCTTCCACAGCAGCCGCCACACGTCATCGTTATGAATCTTAATTCATTATCTTTTTAGTAGATTTTAAAGCCGTCTATCCGCTTGGCGAAAGAATACTCACAGAAATATCCGGAGCATCTCTCCATAACGATATCGCATTGAACGATAACCAGGTATTTTTTATCCATATTAAGTAAATGTCATTTCTGGTTTTTTATTACCCAAGAAGGCAACTTAAAAACAGATTAAAAAAATGCTTTTAAATCTCCTTTGATTTATTAAAAAACTAACCATTGAAATGCAGTTCCTTACTAAAGCAGGAACATGTGTTGCCGATATATTAGATAAAAGTTAACTTAGAAAAATATGGTTCATCTAAAAAATAAAACTATATGTAGTGCCTGCTGGGCAACTATCGATATCAAGGATAGTGTGTGCCCGGTATGTAAGAGTGCTGTGAATAAAGACTCGAGGTCCGATGATGATCTAAGAGAAGAGATCGTCAATCTTAACCTGCCTTCCGATGATGCACCAAAAGAACAAGGCAGCAAGCTCTCACTGGTAACGATAGCCTTTGTCCTTGTTGTTTTGCTGATAGTTATGGCTGTTGGAATAACCTACGGAAGAGGCGTAGTAATCGTTCAGCCCGTAATAGTCGAAGATTATGTCGGTCAATGGGAAGTAACCGATGTAGTCGGTATGGAAGACCTGATAAACAGACCTGATAATGGAATAGGGATGAAATTCAGTCTTTGGAAGAAAGGTGGCCTGATCGAGAGCAGTTCTTCTCTTCCGGGAAGGTTGGATTTTAAGGCCCAATTAGAAGAAGGTCTTTTAAGGGGCGACTATACAATGGTATATTCAGACAGCATCGCTAATCCGATCGTTGCTGAGCTTACCAGAGATAAAAAAAGGATGGCGATCTATTTTAAGATCGATGATATGGGAACTAGGATCGACACGATAATCAGGCTAAAAAAGAGCGATTCAGGCGGCAGTTGATAGAATTATATTAGTCATCAATGAGCTATGATATGTAAGTTCATACCTTTCTTCCTCCGAAGATGGCGAAATTAAGACATCTCCAGTGGCTCTTGTTATCCAATTAGACTTCTTTCTAAAAATTATTCTGCGGAGACAAGCTCGATCTCGAAGGTTAAGTCTTTGCCGGCAAGCGGGTGGTTTGCGTCAACGGTGATGTCGTTATCGGAAACTTCTGTAACCTTAGCTTTCGTGACCTGGCCATCGGGTGCTTGACCGGTGAGGGTGTCGCCAACTTTAGGCTTATCACCTTGAGGCAGATCTTTTCGATCGATTTTTACCACCAGGTCGTCCAGGCGAGGCCCGTAAGCTTCGGTAAAGGGGATCTTAGTCGTTGTCGATTCTCCGGGCGCTAGACCATCTACGGCTTTTTCAAAACCGGGGATTACTTGTTCCTCCCCTAAAACAAATTCAAGGGGCTCTCTACCAGTGGAAGAATCGAAGACCGATCCGTCATCTAATTTTCCTGTGTAGTGCACTTTAGCTTTTGAACCCTTACCAGCATTCATAATTATCCTTTCGATCAGAGTTAGCTGAAAATAACATATATATCTTTTTTTGCCAATTATTGAATCTATAATTCATTTATGAGTTATTTTGGCTAAATCGATTTACTTGAAGTGATCAAATATAAACTTGACGAGTTTAAACTTCAAGAATATTCTAAATTAAATCAAGCGGGTTTAAATATATGGACGATAATTCGAAGGATGTCAAAATAGTAGCTCTTGCGGGAAGCCTGAGGAAGGCTTCCTATAACAAAAGGCTTGTTAAAATTGCAGTGGAGGGTGCCAGAAGAGCCGGGGCAAAAGTCACTTTAATAGATCTTAAGGATTTCCCCTTAACCATTTTTGATCAGGATATCGAAGATGAAAGTGGTATTCCCGAAAACGGGGTAAAGCTAAAAGAGTTATTCAAAGCAAGTGATGGTTTTATTATCTCCTCGCCGGAGTATAATAGCGCTTTATCCGGAGCGTTAAAAAACGTTATCGACTGGACCTCACGACCTTACGCGGATGAAAAAGTACTTGAGTGTTTTAGGGGTAAAACGGCTGTACTTATGAGCGCGTCCCCCGGGGCGCTTGGAGGTTTGAGAGGGCTCTTCGTGCTCCGATCGATTCTCCAAAATATCGGGACAATGGTTGTCCCCGAGCAAATGGCGATATCAAAAGCGGATACGGCCTTTAAGGACGATGGTTCTCTCGTAGACGATCGCCATCAGAAAAAAGTCGAAAATCTGGGCATTAAGTTGACCGAAACTATTTCTAAACTAAAGGGGTCATCTTAAAAATTGGAGGTCTGATGAAGAGCGCTACTGAGTATTTATGGTTTGAAACAAGGACAAGAAGATCGTTTATCAATATCACCCATGAGGTAGAGACTGTTTTAAAAAAGAGTGAAGTATCTGAAGGTCTTTGCCTTGTAAATGCGATGCATATTACTGCGAGTGTCTTTATTAATGATAATGAATCAGGACTTCATGATGATTTCGAAAAATGGCTTGAAGAGCTGGCTCCCCACGAGCCTATCGCAAACTATCGTCACAACATGACGGGGGAAGATAACGCCGATGGACACTTAAAGCGGACGATCATGGGAAGGGAAGTCGTTGTTTCTATTACCGAAGGGCGACTGGATCTTGGCCCTTGGGAGCAGATCTTTTATGGAGAGTTCGACGGAAGAAGAAGAAAAAGAGTGTTAGTCAAGATGATCGGCGAATAATCACTTGATTATCTCCTTTATTTCCCAATCCAAAGTAGTCGTATTTTCTGCGAGAAAATTTCCATAACCAGTAGACGGATCAAGGATAGTTCCTCTAAAGCTGTCTTTATTACTAAATTTTTCTTCATCGACAAGCAGGTCACCTTCGAATGTCTGCCTATCCACTTTGACGCTAAGGTCGAAGGAGTAGGGATAAAAAGCCTCGCTTAATTCGTCTGATGAAAACCGGCCTTCTTCTACGATAACCGTATTTGACGAATCGACAAGCATATATCTTATTTTATAATCGCCGGTTATCTTTTTGTCTTCCACTTTAAGGGTCGCCGAACCCTTTATTAGATCAGGAGTGAGTCTATCGTCAGATTCACTGATTTCTAAAACATATTTTCCAGGTTCAACCGCTTTTTGCTGTCTTACAAACTCATCAACTCGACCGCATGACATAAGTGATAGAGTCATTGCCGTGATAAGAACAAGCAGGATAAAGGGTCTTCTGATCGACTTAGCCGTTTTAAAACCATGATATTTTTTAATTATCATTAATAGATTCGGCAATTGCAAATGCTTGGTTAGCTTCATTTAGCCTTCCCATTTTCTCAAGGATGGTTCCCTTCGTTTTTTGAGCTGTTGACCATAGTTCGCTTTCTTTGTCACTGACTTTATCAAAAGCATCAAGTGCTTCTTGGTCTTTATTTATCTTTTTTAAGACTATACCTTTACCTAGCCATCCAAGGGAATAAGCGGGGTCTAAAGACAAAGCTTCATCAAAGGCTTCAAGTGCCTCATTGGAGCGGCCAAGATTACTTAGAGCCGCAGCTTTGCTGGTAAAAGCATAAGGGTCTTTGGGATCGTTTTTTAATGCTTCATCAAAAGAGATAAGTGCTTCATCATCTCTATCCAGTCCTATTAATGCGCCGCCTTTGGTAAGCCAAGCAAAAGCATAACCAGGTTCTACCTTCAGCGAAGCCTCACTCGATACTAATGCTTTATCAAAATCTTCGACCCATAGGTGGATGGCAGCAATACCTGCATAGGCAATTGCATTTTTCGGATCGATATCTATAAGATCATTAAAGACTTTAGTAGCTTCCTCGTTATCACCTGATTCATAGAGAACCCAGCCTTTTTCGGATAGCGCATAGGTATTGTCGGGATCAAGCTTTAAAACTTTATCGAAAGACTTTTTTGCCTCTTCGTAGTCACCTGTATTTGACTCGGAATAACCCTTGCTTAGCCAAATATCTTCATTCTCAGGTTCCAGTTTTACCGCTTTGCTAAGAGATTTGAGGCTCTCATCAAATCTACCTAGCCAATTAAGAGAAATGCCGTGGCCGCTTAAAGCGGTAGCATTATTTGGACTTCTCTTTATGGCCTTACTAAAAGAGATTGCAGCTTCTTCATAGTCTCCAGTGGTAAGGCTATTTTTACCATCCCTTATATAAGTTGCAGTATTTTCAAAGAAAAAAAGGAAGTATGTACTGATTGATATGGTTAAAAATGTAAACGCAAAAGCAATGATAATGATGATTTTCTTATTCATTAATTAATGGCCCGTCCCTAAGGTCTAAAGATATTTTATCGACTTATTATTTATATCATAGAATACGAAAGCAATTTAGATTCTTGGTCGAAAAAAAGATATCAAGGGCGCCTTGAACTTGTGAAAAAATTGAATTAATCTGAAAACGATTAGTTAAAATTAGTAGCTAAACTGAGCAATTCACCTCGAGATATTGTCCAATTATGTCGATAAAAATAAAAGCTGTCTAATTGTTTGAGGATGGGATGTTTTTAATAAAATTATCGATAGCATTTATCATATTTGGAGATATTTTGCTTATTCTAGGGATAGTCGTCAAAAGGATGCGCCGTGAGTATTCTTATCGCCAATACCTAAATAAGGTCGCTAAATATAAGAAGATGTTAAAGGATACCTTGAATTCTAAAGGCAAGGGGATCCTTTTGCTCGACAAAACAGAAGTCATTGCTGATAGAGGACCGATAAAGAAGGCGCTTTTAGAATGTATCGAGGAGACATCGAGTGAAAGAAGAGAAAAGAGGATATTGCGGCTATTTAGAGAGATCGGCCTTGCTGAGTTTTATTTTGCCGGAGCCTTGAGTTCAAATCATATTACTCGAGCCAGAGCTATTGATACACTAGGGGATTTTAAAATCGAGGAAACAGTGGATGTTATAGTAAAAGCGCTTCGCGAACGCTCGGATATCGTGGCAGCCTCTTCTGCTAGAGCTTTAGGAAACATCGGAGGCGATGTAGCGATAAAAGTGCTTGTTGGATTATTGAACGATCCGCATCTGGCAAAACAATCGATGATAATCTCGTTAATAGAGAATGTCGGTAATGATGCCGTCCCATATCTTAATAAGATATTGATTAATGGCAGTAACTCTATAAAAATCCAAGTTGTTAAGCTATTAGGCGATATTGGCGATGAGCGAGCGATTCCCCTTCTTCTCTACTTGCTTGATTCGGACAATATAGATTTAAGATCAAAAGCGACCGAGTCGCTGGGTAAACTTAAAGCCATGTCCTGTCTTGCCCATATCCAAAATCTAGCGAGTGACGATGCTTGGCCGGTAAGAGCGATGGCTGCCAAGGCGCTCGGATATTTCGGGCATCCTAGCTCAATAAAATTTCTTAAAGAACTTATTAGGGACGAAGAGTGGGGGGTTAGGAAAAATTCAGGGCGCTCTTTATCCGAACTAGGCATTGAAGGCGAATATGCGTTGATCGAGATGCTAAAGTCGGTTGATAAGTTTGCCAGAGAAATGTCGGCGGCGGAGCTGGAATCCAATGGCGCTATTACAAAATTTTCACTACTTGCATTCTCAGACGATAGAAAAGAAGCAGAAAATGCCCAGACTATATTATTCGATTTTGATAACGTGATTTCAAAGACTTCAATGGCTACTCGATTTGATTCAATAGGTCAAAAAGATCGAAATAAAGAAAAAGAGACGACTGGGCCCTTATTCCAAAAGGTGGGATAGAGTGAATTTTGAGTCATATTTCAAAATGGTCGAAATCGTAATCATTGCCTATTTCTTCTTAGTCAATCTATCTTACGTAATCCTTTTTATAATAGGCTTAAATTCTATAATTAAATATTTTAGAAGAAAACCATTTTCCGGAGCTGAGATAATTTCAAGATCTAAAAGTACACTTCCTATTTCGATCTTAGTTCCAGCATGCAATGAAGAACAGACAATAATAGATAATGTGAAGGCGCTTTTAAAATTAAATTATCCGAAGTTTGAGATCATCGTAATAAATGATGGCTCTACGGATGGAACCTTTAATCTCTTAAGAGACGAATTTAATCTGATCAGATCGAACGCAGTCTTTCAGCAAACGCTTAAGACGGAGCCAGTACACAGTACCTATTCATCAATGGATGTTTCAAATCTCTTTGTGATCAACAAGAAGAGCTGTGGTAATAAAGCAGATGCCTTGAATGCCGGTCTCAATTTCTCTAAGTTTCAATTGTACTGCGCTATCGATGCAGATACGATTATTGAAAATAATGCGTTAGTTAGAATGGTAAAGCCGCTCTTAGACTCCACCGAGGTGGTCGCTGTTGGCGGCATTGTAAGAGTAGCTAATGGAAGCGAGATCACTGAGGGAGAGATAAAAAAGGTGAGAACACCTCGAAGTTTGATTGCTAATTTTCAGATTATCGAGTATTTGAGAGCTTTTTTAACGGGTCGCAGCGGTTGGTCTGCCATGAACTCCCTTCTTATTATCTCTGGTGCATTTGGCCTTTTTAGAAAAGCAGCTGTCATGGAAGTCGGTGGTTATAGGGTAGATACGATAGGCGAGGACGCCGAACTTGTAGTAAGGATGCACCGAATATTTAGAGAGAAAAAGAGGAAATATCAAATAAAATTTGTCGCCGATCCCATATGTTGGACGGAGGCACCGGAGAATCTTAAGATGCTTTTTCGTCAGAGAGAGAGATGGCATAAGGGTCTGTTTGAAACAATTCGAATGAATAGGAAAATGATATTTAATCCTAAATATGGACGAATAGGGATGCTTGCTCTTCCCTATTTTCTAATTTTTGAGCTTCTTGGACCGATCTTTGAAATCGGAGGGTTCCTTCTTTTTCTCGTCGCCTTTCTTACCGGCTTCTATACGGCACCCCTACTACTCTTGTTTATTGTAGCTTCCATTTTGTTTGGCACTCTGCTTTCGATTGGAGCGCTTTTTATAGAAGAATATGATTTTAATCGTTATGAGAAATGGACAGATGTCGGAAAACTCATTTTTTTTGCATTTGTTGAGAATTTTGGCTTTAGGCAACTTCTGGCATTTATAAGATTGAGGGCGCTATTATTTATAAAAATTAGTTCATGGGAGCTAATACCGAGAAAAGGTTTTGCTAAGCAAAAAATAGTACCTGATGCGAAATAAAATTACTTCTAAAAAGTTTCTGTATTCTGGCTGTCTAAAAAAGGCATATTAGTAAATTGATATTGAAAGTAGATTCGATATTTAAAAGCTCTTTTCTACTTTCTAGAAATGGAAAAATGGATCTTCCCTTTGGAAAAAGTGACTTCGCTTGGTCGAATATCACCGTTGCTACTTAGCTGTTCATTAATGGAAGAGTTTATTAAATCAACTCCGCGGTTTCGAATAAAGGCCGGTACGGGAAGGCTGCCGACCCTAAAATCTTCAATTGAAAAATTAGCGTTATTTGAGACTATCTCTCCGCCACCCTTTAAATAAACTGGAAGTGAGATGTTGCCGATATCCATCATCCCTGAAGCCTCTAAAGAGCCATCTTCGTTAATTCTTACTTGAATATCATTTACGGGCATGGAAGAATCCGCCTCATTGATAAGGGCGCTTACTTCTGCCTCGCTAAACGTTACATTGTAATTTAGATTTCCCAGATCATCTATTCCGATGTTAGGTATAATACTGCCAAGATTATCAAGTGATGGCTCTATCTTCGACTGTGCATCTACGTAATCGTCATTTGAATATTTGACATCAAGATCTCTAGGTCTGTTTGTACCAGGGAGAATACCGATAAGCCCCAAGAAAAGTATTATGACGCCAGCTACTCCCAGAAGTATGTATGGCCATTTTTTTCGTTTTCCTTTTGATTTCTCATGAGGAACCAAGTCTATTTGCGCTCCTTTATTTTTTTGAGGTTTTTTTTGCTACTTCTATTGATTTCTTAGCCCAAACAGATAATTTATCAGAATCTTCTAATATATCGGCAGGTACCTCGTAATAGGGCATCGGTTTATAACGTTTGCTTTTTGCCTCTTCAAAAAAACTGACATTTGTTTCGTCTGCCTTGAAATAGAGACTTGGTTCTTTGGAGACAAGAGCAAACATTAATCCGCCCTCAAAGACACCATACCCCCCGAACATAGCGCGCGAAGATATATCACCTGCGGGACTTAGAAGCTCCATAACCCAGTCGATATATTCTTTATCTACAGCCACATTATTCCTTAAACAATTTGTCAGCGTCTGTCGCTATAGTAGGCTTGCGCCTTATCTTCTTGGCCGCGTTTCTTTTTCGACGCCTTATTTACGCCTACAATAACGAGCGAGATGATCAAACCGATGGCAATACCAGTCACGATTTCCATAAAAATGCACTTCCGTTCAATCAATTAATCACGAAACAATGATCACCTGTGATTATACTCTTGGAAAGTTTTTGTGTCACATGAAGTCAAATTTTTATTAAAAGTGAGAAAAAAGCCAGCTAGCATGCTAGCTCATTTACAAAAATTTTATTTTATACTTTTATGATCGGTGACGCATGCTCATTGAAGGGATTTGTCCTGATGTAGAGAGAGAAGAGGTAAGGATGGTTACTTTTCACATGTTTCATATAATCCAACCAACGATGGACGAGAAGGCCGTAGACTCTATTTATATCACCCTCAAGATGGATTAGATCAGTCTCGGGAAGATCGCTAAATTCAGCTCTTGCCTTAAATTCTTCCGTCATATGAAAAGTGGCAAAGAGGAGCTCTGTAAAGTTTTCATGTTCAAAAATATTGGGGTTTTCTAGCAAACGCAGCATAAAATCCTTATTTTCCAAAAGGAGGCCTCTTAGATAATCCAGATCTATCATGTCTATATTTATCTTGTACTCCAATTCTTTTAAAGTCTTAGTAAAAGAGTTAAATTCTTTGTCAGTGCAATTTCCACCGACACAAAGTTGCTCTTGGACTCTATCCAGATTTGGATCGTGATCGGAAAGATATGTAAGGAGTGTTTTTCCCACTTCGCTATAGAAGGAGCCGATAACCATATTCATTTTACTTAGCCGGGATTTTTTCTCTCTACTTTCTAACAATTGATGAATTACCAGGGTAACCAGTAGTACTTCAAGAGGCAAGAAGGCGATATCGTGGGCTCCAAAGACAAGAATATGATGAAGATCGTCAAAAATAAGAAAATGAATGTAAAAGAGTACAAGTGAGATAATAAGTAAGATAAGTCCGAAGTTAATTAACCATCTGTTTTCTTTCATCTTTTAGCCATCACCATTTAAATTAGAAACCTATCTTACATTTGATCAATATTGCTTTCAAGTGATCGTTAGTAGGGATAGCAAGCGTTTGTTTTTTATAGGTTTAATTGAATTTTAATCTTATTTATACAAGCTATGGAAATAGTCCATTTTTTTTTGGATGGTACTGTTTCGTCGCTTTCCACATCCAGTAGATAACTTCCTTTGGGATTTGCTTTAATACGGAAATAAAAAAAACGGCCCGCAAACGCGGGCCGTTTTAAGTTCAGATTATTTTAGGCCGTATCTGAATGGATCTTATCGGCGCTATCAATCGGAACAGGCGCTTCGATCTTTAATCCCTCTATTATCTTTTCAACTAGTTTTGTATCAAACTGGGTACCGGAATTCTTTCTAAGCTCGAGAGCTGCTTCTTCCGGCGATAAAGCTTCTCTATAAGGCCTATCCATCGTCATCGCGTTATAGGCATCTATTATGTGTAAAGCTCTTGCGAGATAAGGTATCTGGTTTCCTTTTAATCCCAATGGATAGCCTGAACCATCGAATCTCTCGTGATGGTGTTTAACGACGTTCAAGATAAGTTCCAGACCATCGATAGCTTGAAGGATACGCTCTCCCGCTTCTGGATGTTCCTGAATAACGGCTAGCTCTTTTTCTGTAAGTGGTTGAGTCTTATTGAGCACTTCATCCGGAACGGTGATCTTACCGATATCATAGACGCTGGCGGCTATGGTCAGAGTCTCCATCTCGCTATCTTTTAGATTCAATACACTAGCGATCTTTTTTACCGTCTCTGGTGGGCTCTTGTGAAAGTCGTGATCGTTATTGACCATATCCTTGCCTTTTACAGCTGCCGCCAAAGCTTGGACAGTTATTAGATTGGCGTGGCGAAGCCTGTTAAATAGTTTTTCGACGTCGTCAGTGGACACAACGGTTTCTGATAAGTTTCCAAAATAACATACTTTATTTCTACCCTTACTTTTTGCCATGAGTAATGCGCTATCGGCCGCGGCCACTAGACTTGCCTCGTCGTCGGCGCATGTCGGAAAGTCGGCCACGCCGAAGCTTGCGGTAACAGATACAGCTTCATCGCCGGCTTTTATTCTTAGCTCGCCGACGGTTTTCCTGAGTCTTTCTGCAACATCGATGGCATCTTTGGCACTGCTTTCCGGTAGGATGATAACAAACTCTTCTCCGCCATAGCGTGCCGGGATATCAATAGTCCTGAGCGATTCAGCCAGGGTCGCAGATATCCGCTTTAGGACGATGTCACCGGTCTGGTGGCCGAAATGGTCATTAACGGTCTTGAAATAATCCAGATCTATCATTATCAAGCTTAATTGTTTTTTATACCTTGCGCTTCGGGAGACCTCTTTTGTTAGATTCTCCTGAAAATAACGATGATTGTATATCTCTGTCAGGCCATCGGTATCCGCTAAGTGCTCAAGTTCTTTTGTAAGTGCGTGCAGACGCTCATTTCGTTTTATAAGCATACGGGCACCGATCTGTCCAACTATGACGATGCCAACAAAGATCACTACTAGAAATCCGGCCAGGGCTGTTTGTGCCTGCCTTACGCTTGCCATGATCGGAGTCGTAGTAGCATAGATCTCAAACACGTTTCCTACGCTTCCATCGGCTGCATGGATCGGATAATAGATCTCAAGGACCTCTCCGCCTACTTGATCGCCTTCGACCTCAACATCCTCACCTTCAACTTCTTTGATTATCTGGCCATCAACGGCTTCTTTAAAGTGGCCTTTGACGTCACGGGCATTTCCTATACCCTTTTTACCGGCGGAGGCGTAAAGAAGAGTTCCGTCTATGCCCCATACTTTTACTTTACTGACGCTTTCGCCTTCGATATATTTACCGACGACGAATTCGAAACTTTCAAGCTCTTCACCTTCTAGAACTTCGTCGTAGGCACGTCCTTGCAGCTGGCCTTCAAAAACTGTTTCTACATTGGTCAGCATCGAATCAGTGTAGGATTCCACAAATTGTTTTTCAACGATATTTGATAGATAGTAACCCGATGGAACGCCGACGAACAGAAAAATCCCAAGAGTAATTAAGAAGTAACGGTTGAGGAAAGAACCAAAGATCTTACTTATCGTCCCTCTCTCCTTTTTTTTATCCTGAGATCTCATATTATTTCTCCTTTAATATAATTGGATGACAATATTTGTAATATCGTCATCCAAGGAGGAAACTTTAATAGAAAAATCCATCTTCTTATCAGCAGAAACTTCTATAATCGACAAGTTAGCGGTTTCAATGCGAAATGGAAGTCAAAATGGACGTTTTTATCTGATGACCATCTAAAAAAAATCAGAATTTCGCAAGCGTCCGTATATTAGATGAAAATAACCAGATCTTGTACACGGCAATTAAATATACGAGTTTTTTATATATATTTTTAGTATTATTAATAAGCTATATGCTTTTACCTAGAAGTCACTCATGAATATTGAAACGAAACGAGAGAATAATTATGAGATCTTTTCCGAGGATTTTTATGGAAGGGATACTGCTACCGTGGCAAATGAATTATTGGGCAGTCGCCTGGTAAGGACTATAGATGGCAATGAGATAGTTTGCAAGATAGTAGAGTGTGAGGCATACTACGGAAAAGGCGACAGCGCTAGTCACGCGGCAAAAGGAGTCACGCCGAGAAGCAAAATAATGTTTGGACCGCCGGGCAGGGCGTATGTTTATTTTAATTATGGAGTACACCATCTGTTAAACGTCGTCACAGAAAAAGAGGGAACAGCTGGAGCCGTGCTTATCCGTGCTCTTCAGCCAATGAATGGTGAAGAGATTCTAAAGAGGAATCGACGCGTAGCTAAATCAGTCGATTTAACAAATGGCCCGGGAAAGTTAACTCAAGCCCTGGGAATAGATCTGAGCTACAACGGGGTAGAATTATATGGTGGCGATCTATATATATGTAAAGGCGATGCTTCGTCAATTAATATAGTTGCTACCAAGAGGATAGGTATCTCCCTAGGAAGGGAACTGCTATATCGGTTTTATATCTATAATAATCCTTTTATAAGTCGTAAATAATTAGATATCGGGAGGCGAAGTTGAAGATACAAGAGATATATGATCTGGCTATTGAAGTAGGAAGTGCAGCTGATCCAAGGGGTAAAGCAGGAATTGAGAGGATCCTAAGCGATGCGAAAAAGGGATATGAGAGCCTTTCAGATGATGATAAGAAATTTTTTGATGAGGAGAAACTAGTCAATCCCTATGCTGATACGAGGATACTTTACGGTGATCCCGAAGCCGAAATAAGCAACATATTTGCCGGGATAGATATGGAGGTCCAGGAGTTGCTATTAGCTGATAGGTTAAAAGAGAAGGGGATAGAGATCGATCTGGTTGTCTCGCATCACCCTGAAGGAAGAGCGTTAGCTGCTCTGGATCAAGTGATGAAAATGCAGGCCGATATCTGGCACGAATTCGGAGTTCCCATAAATATAGGGGATGTTTTGATGGATAAACGTGCTAAAGAGGTAAAAAGAGCAGTCAGTCCAATCAACCATGACCGCCCGGTGGACTGCGCTAGGCTTCTAGGTATCCCTCTAATGTGCGTTCATACACCCGCAGATAACTTGGTGTCGAGTTATCTTCAAAAATACTTAGAGGATAGCGAGCCGTATCTAGTCGAAGACGTTGTAAAGGGGCTGCGTGATATTCCTGAGTATGAAGAGGCGACAAAAATGAACGCGGGCCCGACAATAGTATCTGGAAATGGAAAACGGAGAGCCGGAAAAGTGCTAGTGATGATGACTGGTGGCACTGGCGGACCTGAAGGGTCGGTGGAGAAACTAGCGGCTGCCGGAGTAGGAACGATGGTAGAGATGCACATAGATGAGAAACTTAAAAAAAAGGCCGATGAATTCGGATTGAATGTCGTCATAGCCGGCCATATTGCCAGCGATAATATCGGTGTAAATCTCTTTTTGGATCAATTAGAAGAGAGAGGAATCGAGGTTATAACCGGTAGTGGTCTTAAGAGATTTAAAAGATAAAAAGGATTAAAGACCAGACTTACAATTTTCCGACTGTAATCGTTACCTCTGAGCCTGATTCCGCTTGGCTATCACCGACCGGAGATTGTGAAATGACCTTTCCATCCATATCTGGGTCTGCCGGTGTAACATAGATTACCTCCACGATAAAAGTCGGATTCAACATTTCCTTTGCTTTTTCTTCCGTCTTTCCAACGACATCGGGGATCTCTTCCAAAACGATTTTAGCGGGACCGGAGCTGACCGCGATCTCCACCCCTGAGCCTTGAGCGATCTCAGAGCCTTCGCTTGGACTTTGAGCGACGACTTGGCCTTTTGGTACAAAGCTACTCGGCGAATAATTGATTGAAACATCAAAGCCGAGATCGGTTAGGGTTTGCTTAGCTACGTCAAGTGACTTTCCGACCACATTTGGCACCTTAACGCTAGGAGGAGCATTGTGTCTGTCGCATTCAGGCAGATTCGGAGAAGTTCCTTTGGCTATCATCATGTATTTAACGGCCTCTTCGGGACAAAACTCGTTTGCTAACATATCTATCCCATCTGTTGTATCCACTTTAATATAAGAAAGACCTCCCTTTGGCTTTTTAAAACTGGATGCTTTTACATCCTTTAAAGCTTTTGACATGAATTTTCGCCAGATCTCGGCAGGAAAAGTTCCACCGTAGACCACTCTTCCATGGACGTTTGTCATAGATTTTCTGCTATCTGGATGACCTACCCAAACTGCTGATGAAAGATCCGGTGTATAACCGACAAACCAAGCATCGCCATTATTTTCCGTTGTCCCTGTTTTACCGGCGGCCGGTCGTCCGATGTTTGCTCTGGTCCCCGTCCCTCCCCTGATCACTCCCTGGAGAACGTCCGTTACCAGAAACGCGGTTACAGGATTTATCGCCGGATCTGCCTTAGGAGCATTTTCAACTAAAACGTTACCCTTGGCATCGGTTACCTTCATTATGGCAATAGGTCTGGCATGTGATCCGTTATTAGCAAAAGTGCTATAGGCGGTCGCCATATCAAGAACGGTAACTTCTTCTGCTCCAAGAGCGATAGCCGGAAAGGCGTTGATCTCAGTCTTTATCCCCATTTTTTTTACCAGTTCTACGACTTTATCCGGGCCAATATCTAAGATAAGCCTGGCGAAGACTGCATTAACGGAGAAGGTGGTAGCGTGCCTAAGAGTCATAGTTCCCGCTCCTTTTCCGGAGGAGTTCTTTACTTTCCACGGGGTGCTGCCCGGAACTTTAAAGGTACCGGGCGATGAATTATATGACTGATTTACTGAAACGCCATCTTCTATAGCTGATGCCAGGACAAAGGGTTTAAATGACGAGCCGGGTTGCCTTTTGCCTTGGGTGGCTAGATTAAGTTTGCTTGTCTTGTAATCCTTTCCGCCTACCATTGCTTTTATATATCCGGTCTCAGGCTCGATAGAGACAAGGGAGCCCGATGGGTCGCCTGGTCTGTCAAGCGTTCCCCAGACAGCCTCTTCGGCGTATTGTTGAAGCTTGGGATCTATTGTCGTGTAGATCCTAAGACCTCCTTTATATAGAGCGTTAGCCCTGTCAGCCTCGGTTTCGCCGTATCTACTATCGGTAAGGATCTTCTGTTTAACAAAATCGACAAAATAGGGATGTCTGCTTGAGCCTACAAGATCTATCGGTTTTATTTCTATCGGTGTTTTGGTTGCCGCCTTAGCTTCAGCAGAGTTGATCTTTCCCTGCTCTAGCATATTACTTATTACTTTATTTCGTCTGGCCAAAGCTCTATTGGGATCAACATATGGATTGTTGGCGTTGGGAGTCTGTATTACGCCCGCTAGAAGAGCGGATTCTGCTAAGGTGACGTCTTTGGCATTCTTTCCAAAATAGGTCTGGGAGGCTGTCTCCACCCCATAAGCCGACTGTCCGAAATATACGGTATTTAGGTAACCCTCCAGAATCTCTTTCTTAGAATATTTTTTTTCAAGCTCGTATGCTAGCGCTGCTTCTTTGGTCTTACGGGTAAGCATTTTTTCAGGAGAAAGAAAGGTGTTTTTTACATACTGCTGGGTTATTGTGCTACCACCCTCGGCGATTCGGCCCTGCTGGACATCTTTATAGAAAGCTCTGGCGATAGCTTTTAGGTCCACACCCTCGTGTTCATAAAACCGCTCATCTTCGATGGCGACGACGGCATCCTGCAAATAAGTGGATATTCCGCTTATGGGGACATTTACCCGGTTTTGCTCGAAATACATGTTGGTTATTAAATCGCCGTTGACGTCGAAGATTTTTGACGTTTCGGCGTGCTTGAATTTAGCTTCTGCTTTGTTAAGATCGGGAACATCGCGTAGAGCCAAAGCCGAGAATACAAAAATGGAAAATACAAGAGCTAGAATGAGGGTCGTTAATCCACCAACGACAAAAACCGCGATTTTTACCCGGCGGCGACTTTTTTTTGTTCTAGCCTTTCTTCTTTTCTGTAATGACAATAATATCTAACTACTTAATGTTATTTTGGCTATGCCAATTGTAATGATTTTAACAGTATTCCGCTGTCATCAGCAAGAAATTATAACATAGATGACGTCCGGTTTTATTGTAAAAGGTAATATGCTACTATTTTTTCGTCCCGACTATTTTAAGAACAGGTATATTTAATGGAAAAGATCAAGCCCCAGCTAGATATGATAAAGAGCGGAACGCTAGAGATCCTACCTGTTGCCGATTTGGAGAAAAAATTAAAGAGTGGGCGCCCGCTGGTAGTGAAATTAGGAGTCGACCCCACTGCCCCGGATCTTCATCTTGGCCATGCCGTTCCTCTTAGAAAATTAAGAGTTTTTCAGGACTTGGGACATCAGGTTGTATTAATAATCGGTGATTTTACAGCGAAGATCGGTGATCCCTCGGGCCGATCTAAGACAAGACCAAAGCTTAGCGATGAAGAGATAAAAGAGAATGCCGCTACCTATATGGACCAGGCATTCAAGGTCCTTGATAAAGATAAGACAAGACTTGTCTTTAACAGCGAGTGGTTAAGCCAGATCGATATGAAAAATATTCTCGAACTTTTAGGACGGTTCACAGTAACAGCGCTTCTTCAAAGAGATGACTTTGAAAAAAGGTATAAAAATAATGAGATGATCGGTCTGCATGAATTTCTCTATCCCGTAATGCAAGCTTACGATTCCTTGGAGTTAGATGCGGATATAGAGATTGGTGGTTCCGATCAAAAATTTAATCTCTTAGCCGGAAGAGAACTGCAACAGAAGATGGGAAAAGAACCCCAAGTCTGTATAACCATGCCTCTTTTAGAAGGGATCGATGGAATCCAGAAGATGAGCAAATCTTATGGAAATCATATTGGTCTTACATTTCCTCCTGTTAGTATGTTCTATGCAATCATGAAAATCCCTGATGCGCTGCTCATAAAATATTTTCAATTGGCAACGATGGTCGATAGTGATGAAATTCTTAGGATCGAGAAAGGTCTAAGTGACGAGACGATTCATCCCCGGGATGCACATCTAAGACTTGGAAGGGAGATTGTTACTATATATCATGATGCCGAAAAAGCTAAGGAAGCTGAGGAATATTACATCGAGGGCGCAAAGTCAGGTTATTCGGATGAAGCCCTTAGAACAACGGTTGAAGATGCTATCATTGATATAAATGATGATGATTTAAGAGATGGAAAAATGTATCTTCCGAAGCTGGTTATAAAAGAGGGAGCAGCTTCCTCAACCAGCGAAGCTAAACGACTAATATCTCAGGGTGGCGTTCGGTTGGATGGTGTAAAGGTGACGGAGCCAAACACTGATCTTGAGCCTGATGGGCAAGAGTATATTGAAGTTGGTAAGAGGCCCAGAAAAAAGATTAACAATAACACTATCTCCCCATCCGAGTGATTTGAGAATAAGATTTACTCTAAATTATTGTCAAAAAAGTCATCCAATAGCGCGTAGTTGCAAAGCTTGCTTTCCGTTAACCCATGTCGAGCACGCGACTGTTACGGATAAAGGTCATGAACTTAATGTAGTTGCAAAGCTTGCTTTGCTTATATATTATGTCGAGCAAGCTCGACTGCTACATATAAGAAATATATCATCTGACGTAGTTGCAAAGCTTGCTTTGCTTATATATTATGTCGAGCAAGCTCGACTGCTATACATAAAAAACAGATCACTTGATGTAGTTGCAAAGCTTGCTTTGCTTATACATTATGTCGAGCAAGCTCGACTGCTACATTTTTCAAAAGCCTGATATTGGATTAGTATAAATATATGTTTATTGTTAGCACCGCCACAAAGCGAAAAAGACGTTCAGGACTTTTCCTGATCCTTTCCATTATCGTTATTTTGATGATCACCGCTATATCCGTCTTGTACTATCTTGGCACCTTATCTCAACGCGTCGATAGGGAGTTGACTAAAGGCCTGGACCATCATCAAGAGGGGAGTAGGTTGATATCTCAGTCTTTAGCCACGGTAGGAAGTTTAGGAAAAGAGAGCGACACCGCCAAGCGAAATAATATAAAGGAAGATCTAAAGGGAGACCTGCAGATCGCTGAAAAAGAACTCGCAAAAGCACTTAGTAATTTTAAGAAGATGGAAAAGCTCTCTTACTTTAATTGGGAGAAAGATACATCTGAGCTAATGAAAAAGAGTACAAAAGAGACGGTCAAATTGGCCAAGGAGATGTATGTGTTAATCGATAGGACAGATGACATCTCGGCACTGCTAGTACTTGTTAGTGAGGGTGCTTTGAAATTTCAACAGGCGACAAATGCGAGTAATAAGTTGGTGCTCATGAGTAACGCCGGAAGGCATGAAGAAGTCAAAAAAGAATCAAAGGCGGTTGCCGCCCTATATAAAGAGTCAAAAGATAAGATCAGCCAAGCCAGTCTAATCGATGAAAAAGCTGAGTTGACTGAATTCTTGGAACAGGTAAAAGCGGGCGAAAAACTAGCTTCTAATCTAAATATGATGGCTGATGATGTGGCTGAGGAGAGATTTGAGGATTACCAGAAGAGAAGAAAGGAAAGCAACGTCCTTATTGACCAGCTAACAAAGACGGCAAAATCAGCGATGGTTTCAAATCCCGTGAGTTGGATAGATTCACAGTTAGAAGAGACGATCAAGGGTCTTAGCGGCTTTGCAAAAGGTGCAGAAGAATTACATAAAAAAGCTCTTGACTTATGGTCTAATAAGACATAATCTATTCCGTGCTGCCAAATTCGAACAGTTAGGCAAGTATTTTGTTTGACACCGCTATTATAGTGGAATAATATAATATGGAGATGTGTCCAGAAACAGTGGAGTGTCAAAGTTTGAAAATTTTAAGCACAGGGGGGCGACAGGCGGATTAGCTAGATACCTGATAAGATAACCGTTGCTTGTCGTTGTAGGTGCATATTTGCAGCGATTTTTTTGTGTTTTGGATTTGTGAATCCATAGCATGGTCCTTGAAAACTAAACAGTGCAAAAAGCCAGTAAGGCTTTAGTCAAGATGACTAAAAAATAAGCCAAAACCGTCGATCTAAGTCCGGTTACCACCGGATACTGGAGAGACAAATAATTACTTGAGCGAGTATGGCTCAAACTTATTGAAACCAACTTATGGTAAGGCATGTCCATATCATAAGTTTATATTTCAACGGAGAGTTTGATCCTGGCTCAGGACGAACGCTGGCGGCGTGCTTAACACATGCAAGTCGAACGAGGTCCGGGAAAGCTTGCTTTCCCACATGATCGAGTGGCGAACGGGTGAGTAACACGTGGACAATCTACCCTAAAGATCGGGATAACTAGTGGAAACATTAGCTAATACCGAATACCGTTATTTTATCGCATGATAATTTAACGAAAGCTCCGGCGCTTTAGGATGGGTCCGCGCCCCATTAGCTTGTTGGTGAGGTAACGGCTCACCAAGGCAACGATGGGTAGCCGGCCTGAGAGGGCGATCGGCCACATTGGGACTGAGACACGGCCCAGACTCCTACGGGAGGCAGCAGTGGGGAATATTGCGCAATGGGCGAAAGCCTGACGCAGCAACGCCGCGTGGAGGATGAAGGTTTTCGGATTGTAAACTCCTTTCAGCAGGGAAGAAGGCGCCTAGCGTTGACGGTACCTGCAGAAGAAGCCCCGGCTAACTACGTGCCAGCAGCCGCGGTAATACGTAGGGGGCAAGCGTTGTCCGGAATTATTGGGCGTAAAGAGCACGTAGGCGGTTTGCCAAGTCAGATGTGAAATCCCGCAGCTTAACTGCGGAACTGCATTTGATACTGGCAGGCTAGAGTACAGGAGAGGGAAGCGGAATTCCTAGTGTAGCGGTGAAATGCGCAGATATTAGGAAGAACACCGGTGGCGAAGGCGGCTTCCTGGACTGTTACTGACGCTGAGGTGCGAAAGCTAGGGGAGCAAACAGGATTAGATACCCTGGTAGTCCTAGCCGTAAACGATGGGCACTAGGTGTAGGGGGTATCAACTCCCCCTGTGCCGCAGCTAACGCATTAAGTGCCCCGCCTGGGGAGTACGGTCGCAAGACTAAAACTCAAAGGAATTGACGGGGGCCCGCACAAGCGGTGGAGCATGTGGCTTAATTCGATGCAACGCGAAGAACCTTACCCAGTCTTGACATACTCTTGAAAGCTATGGAAACATAGCCCTCCTTCGGGACAGGAGTACAGGTGGTGCATGGTTGTCGTCAGCTCGTGTCGTGAGATGTTGGGTTAAGTCCCGCAACGAGCGCAACCCCTATTCTATGTTGCCAGCGATTCGGTCGGGGACTCATAGGAGACTGCCGGTGTCAAACCGGAGGAAGGTGGGGATGACGTCAAATCATCATGCCCCTTATGACTGGGGCTGCACACGTGCTACAATGGCCGGTACAATGGGCTGCGATGGGGCGACCCTCAGCGAATCCCTTAAAACCGGTCTCAGTTCGGATTGGAGGCTGCAACTCGCCTCCATGAAGTCGGAATCGCTAGTAATCGCGGATCAGCATGCCGCGGTGAATACGTTCCCGGGCCTTGTACACACCGCCCGTCACACCACCCGAGTTGTTTGCACCCGAAGTCGTTGGCCTAACCCGCAAGGGAGGGAGGCGCCGAAGGTGTGAAGAGTAAGGGGGGTGAAGTCGTAACAAGGTAGCCGTACCGGAAGGTGCGGCTGGATCACCTCCTTTCTAGGGAGTTTAAATGAGACAGTTGGATGTGAAACTAGACCAGCACATCCACCCTAGAGTCTCAAATGTTGATCTGGCTTTTTGTCAGAAACTCGCAGTTAGAAAGCCTTTGTCTAGTTTTTTGTTTCTAATTTCGAGTTTCACTGCACTGTTTAGTTTTGAAGGACCTGTGCAATCAGGGCTTGCAGATTAAGCTCTGATTTTGTGTGTCTTTGGCGTCATCTGTACGATGCGCCCCAGATAGAGTTTATCGATCTGGCAATGCACCTTGACAACTACACAGCAAAACTTGAGTATCTACTGTTCAAGCTAGTAAGAGCATATGGTGGATGCCTTGGCGCTAGGAGCCGAAGAAGGACGTGGTAAGCTGCGATAAGCCTCGGGTAGGTGCAAACAACCTTAGATCCGAGGATTTCCGAATGAGGGAACTCAACTGGGGTCATGCCCAGTTATCCATAACTGAATACATAGGTTATGAGAAGACAACCGGGGGAACTGAAACATCTAAGTACCCCGAGGAAAAGAAATCAACCGAGATTCCCCTAGTAGCGGCGAGCGAAAGGGGAATAGCCCAAACCCATGCAATGTCAAGCTCACAGGCGTTGTTGTATGGGTGTTGTAGGAGTTACCAGGCGTGACTGTGAACACGCCAGAGAGTTACAAAATCAAGAGATAGCCGAATGACTTGGAACAGTCAGCCATAGGAGGCAAACGCCCTGTAGGCAAAATCTTTTGATCTCTCGGTAACCACCTGAGTACTGCCGGACACGTGAAATCCGGTAGGAATCTGGGGAGACCACTCTCCAAGGCTAAATACTACCTAGCGACCGATAGTGAACTAGTACCGTGAGGGAAAGGTGAAAAGTACCCCGGGAGGGGAGTGAAATAGTACCTGAAACCATATGCTTACAAGCAGTTGGAGGGCGGAAGCTTTGGAATACGTTCCTTAGCAGCCTGACAGCGTGCCTTTTGTAAAATGAACCGGCGAGTTACGGTTTGCAGCGAGGTTAAGCGAAAGCGAGCCGAAGCGAAAGCGAGTCTGAATAGGGCGAATTAGTTGCAAGTCGTAGACCCGAATCTGAGTGAGCTACCCATGGCCAGGGTGAAGCGAGGGTAAGACCTCGTGGAGGCCCGAACCCACTTCGGTTGAAAACGGAGGGGATGAGCTGTGGGTCGGAGTGAAAGGCTAATCAAACTCAGGGATATCTGGTTCTCCCCGAAATAGCTTTAGGGCTAGCCTCAAGTGTTTAGTTATGGAGGTAGAGCACTGAATGGACTAGGGGCCCTACAAGGTTACCAAACCCAATCAAACTCCGAATTCCATAACTTTAGAACTTGGGAGTCAGACTATGGGGGATAAGCTTCATAGTCGAGAGGGAAACAGCCCAGACCGTCAGCTAAGGTCCCAAAATATAGATTAAGTGGCAAAGGATGTGAAATTGCACAGACAGCCAGGAGGTTGGCTTAGAAGCAGCCACCCTTTAAAGAGTGCGTAACAGCTCACTGGTCAAGTGATCTTGCGCCGATAATTACCGGGGCTAAAATCTATTACCGAAGCTACGGCATCTAGGGACTGGAGACTAGAAACTAGTTTTTTTAAACTAGTTTCTAGCTTCTGGTTTCTAGATGGGTAGGGGAGCATTCCCAGTTGGTTGAAGCTGGCGCGTGAGCGTCGGTGGACGGCTGGGAAGAGAGAATGCCGGTATGAGTAGCGAATGACAGGCGAGAAACCTGTCCACCGTATATCTAAGGTTTCCTGGGTAAAGCTAATCTGCCCAGGGTTAGTCGGGACCTAAGGCGAGGCCGAGAGGCGTAGTCGATGGACAACGGGTAGACATTCCCGTACCACTAATTTGTGTTTGAGCGATGGAGTGACGCAGTAGGGTAGATCTACGCGGCGATGGTTGTCCGCGGTTAAGCCCGTAGGGGGCTTTGGTAGGTAAATCCGCCGAAGCATCTAAACCCTGAGAGGTGAATACGAGTCGAATGCGACGAAGTGATTGATCCCACACTGCCAAGAAAACCTTCTAGTTAGCAAATTGGTGCCCGTACCCCAAACCAACACAGGTAGATGAGTAGAGGATACTTAGGTGATCGAGAAAACCCTCGTTAAGGAACTCGGCATAATGACCCCGTAACTTCGGGAGAAGGGGTGCATCATTAACGTGATCGGCTTGCGCCGTAAGCGTGAAGATGTCGCAGTGAAATGGCCCAAGCGACTGTTTACTAAAAACACAGGTCTCTGCTAAGTCGAAAGACGATGTATAGGGGCTGACGCCTGCCCGGTGCTGGAAGGTTACGAGGAGGGGTTAGCGTGCTTGC
>Ga0255058_10000087_pt1 | contig 52671 bp, 46 predicted proteins | sample Cases_109_9_MG_FD_188637 | JGI IMG/M metagenome (GOLD analysis project Ga0255058, IMG submission 188637) | Seawater microbial communities from Amundsen Gulf, Northwest Territories, Canada - Cases_109_9 | ecosystem: Environmental > Aquatic > Marine > Gulf | place: Canada: Northwest Territories...
GCTCGTCTCCCTGGAGAGACTCCATCCAGACCCGGGACCGATCTCGCTCGAGGAGCCCGGGCTCCCGGAAGCCGGGGCGCCCGCCCGCGATCCGTTCCCCGCGTTCAACGCCCATACCGGTTCAGGGCGGGCGGAGGGGGACGTGGTGTTCGCCAACTTCGGGCTTCCGAGTGACTACGCGGTTCTGGACTCCCTCGGGGTCGACGTCGCCGGCAGGATCGTCGTCGCCCGGTACGGGCGCTCCTTCCGAGGAATCAAGGTCCGCGAAGCGGAGCGACGGGGGGCTGCCGGGCTCATCCTCTACTCGGATCCGGCCGATGACGGCTATCGGGTGGGCGACGTATATCCGGGCGGCCCGATGCGGCCCGGATTCGGCGTGCAGCGTGGCAGCGTTCTGAACTCGTCCGGCGATCCCTCGACGCCGGGATGGCCGTCTCTTCCGGGAGCGAGGCGTCTCCCGGAGGAGGAGATGAGCGGCATCGCGCGCATCCCCGTGTTGCCCGTCTCCTACGAGGCAGTGACCGAGTTGCTCTCTGGCCTCGACGGTCCCTCCGCACCTCGGGGGTGGCAGGGCGCGTTACCGTTTCACTATCGGACCGGCCCGGGTCCCGTGCGGGCCGGCCTCACGACGGAAACCGAGCGGGGAAGGGATGCCTTGCACCCGATCCATAACACCATCGGCGTGTTGCCCGGCTCGGAGCTGCCCGATGAGTGGGTCGTTCTCGGCGCCCATCGAGACGCGTGGGGGCCCGGAGCACTGGACAACGTGAGCGGTACCGCCACCGTCATCGCGGCGGCCCATGCCTTTGCCGCGGCCGCCCGCGAGGGGTGGCGGCCCCGCCGCACGATCATCTTTGCCACCTGGGACGCCGAGGAGTGGGGCCTCGTGGGGTCGACGGAGTGGGTCGAAGCACATGCGGATCAGGTCGGCGCGTCGGCTGTGGCGTACATCAACCAGGACTCTCCCGTCAGCGGTCCGAACTTCTACGCCTCCGCGACGCCGGAGCTCAAGCTCCTCATCCAGAGCGCCGCGGCCGCGGTCGAGAGCCCGGATGGCGGAGGTTCGGTCCTGGAGAAGTGGGCCGCCCGCGTCGCCGGCGACGCGCAGAGCGGCCGGCCGCGAGTGGGCGACCTGGGCGGTGGGTCCGACCACGTGCCCTTCGTGCAGACGCTCGGGATCCCCGGAGCCGGCTTCGGCTTTGGCGGGCGCGGCGGTGTGTACCACTCGGCGTACGATGCGGCCGATTGGATGGAGCGTTTCGGGGATCCGGGATACCGTCGTCACGCTGCAGCGGCGTCCATGCTGGCGATCTTGGCCGCGCGCCTGGCGAACGCGGAGCTACTGCCCTACGACTTCCCGGGATTGGCCGCCGATCTGGAAAAGCGGGTCGGAGAGGTGATAGGGGAGATGCGGCGCTCCGTGGAGGAGGAGGAGATTCCCGCGCTGGAAAGGGCGCTGGAGGCCGTGCGTGCGAAGGTCTTCCGTCTCGGTGAGGCGGCGGGCCGCTTCGATTCAGCCGTGGTGGCGGCCCTCGATAAGGGCGTCGACGGCGGCGCCCTGAAGGAGGCGAACCAATACATCCGGAGCGCCGCGCGGGCCTTCATGGCGGAGCGAGATCTCCCGGAGCGGCCCGGGCTTCGCCAGATCCTCTACGCGACCGACCCGGATAACGGATACGCAACGCTCGCCCTTCCGGGCATTCGGCTCGCGCTACGACAGGAGGATGCGACCGAAGCCGGCTGGCGGATCGAGGAGCTCGGGGAGCGCGTTGCCGCCGCGACGGACTTCATCGCGGCCGCACGCCGGGCGCTGCGGAGCCGCTCCGCCGCGGATCGCTAGCCGCCCGCGTCAGCTGCTCTTGAAGCGGTTCCTCATCTCCTCGGCCTTATCGGGTTTGATCAAGCGCAGGACCAGGTATCCGATGAGGACGAAGAACGCGATCTTGAAGGCCAGGGCCAGCAGCGGCACCACGAGCGTGGTCACTAGCCCGAGTGCGACCACTCCGCCCACGCCGACCGCCAACAACAAAAGAATCGAACGAAACATCGAATCCTCCGTCGGACTTATGTCATCTCCGCTCGCCACCGTGTCGTGACGGCCGCTCGGATGACTCCGTTTACGGTGTCGTCAACCTTTACGAGCTGGAAGCTGCCCAGGTTTCAACCCGCGCTTCGGTTTGCCAGCCTGGCAGGAGGCCTGCAACGCTGGCATTCATCGCCCGGCCACCTCCCTTCGGAGGTGGCTCGCGAGGGCGTTTAAGGGTCAAAACGGCGGATCGGTTTCGGCACGAGGTGTGCAATTGCCAAAGACGCTGGCACTCGCCACATTGGAGTGCTAACAACGCTAGAGACTCCGCAGCTTCTTGGCGCTCGAGTGCGTCGGAACTCGGATTAGCGGGGCTTCAACAAATCGTTTCGAACACTCACATCAGCATGTAGGAGGTCAAATGGCGACAGCGTCCAAGGTGAAGGTGCAGCCGCTTGCCGATCGCGTCGTGGTCGAGCCGCTCGAGGAGACCGAGGAGATGCGTGGCGGGCTGTACATCCCTGACACGGCGAAGGAAAAGCCTCAGCAGGGAACGGTGATCGCCGTCGGTCCGGGCAGGGTCTCGGACGAAGGCGAGCGGCTCCCGGTGGAGCTCGAGGAAGGACAGAGGATCCTGTACGGAAAGTACTCGGGCACCGAGGTGAACATCGATGGGCACGACCTGCTCATCATCAAGGAGAGCGACGTCCTGGCGATCATCGACTGACGGTCGCCCACCGATCGCCGACGATAGTCCGAGACGTTCAAGAACGAATAGCTGAAGGGAGCATATAGCGATGGCGAAGGATCTGGAATTCGATACCGCCGCACGCCAGGGGCTGAAGGCCGGCATCGACAAACTATCGAGGGCCGTCAGGGTGACGCTGGGCCCGAAGGGCCGGAACGTGGTTCTCGAGAAGAAATTCGGGAGCCCGACGATCACCAAGGACGGCGTGACGGTGGCCAAGGAAGTGGAGCTCGACGATCCGGTCGAGGATCTCGGCGCGAAGATGGTGAAGGAGGTCGCGACGAAGACGTCCGATGCGGCCGGTGACGGCACGACGACCGCCACCGTGCTCGCGCAGTCGATCTTCACGGAAGGCCTGAAGAGCGTGACGGCCGGCGTGAACCCGATGGCTCTCAAGCGGGGCATCGACGCCGCGGTCGAGAAGATCGTCGACACGCTCAAGGAAATCTCCACAGAGACCACCGGCAAGAAGGAGATCGCTCAGGTGGCCACGATCTCGGCCAACGCCGATCATGTGATCGGCGACCTCATTTCTGACGCGATGGAGAAGGTCGGCAAGGACGGCGTCATCACGGTCGAGGAGGCGAAGGGCCTCGAGACGACCCTGGAGACCGTCGATGGCATGCAGTTCGACCGCGGCTACCTGTCGCCGTACTTCGTGACGGATCCGGAGAAGATGGAGGTCATCCTCGACGACCCGGTCATCCTGATCCACGACAAGAAGATCTCCTCGATGAAGGACCTCCTGCCGGTCCTTGAGAAGGTCGCTCAGCTGGGCAAGCCCATGCTGATCATCGCCGAGGATGTCGATGGCGAGGCGCTCGCCACGATCGTCGTGAACAAGCTGCGTGGCACGCTCAAGGTCGCGGCCGTCAAGGCTCCGGGCTTCGGCGACCGGCGCAAGATGATGCTCCAGGACGTTGCCATCCTGACCGGCGGTCAGGTGATCAGCGAGGAGCTCGGCTTCAAGTTGGAGAACGCCGTCGTCAGCGATCTCGGTGAGGCGAAGCGGATCGTGATCGACAAGGACGACACGACGATCGTCGACGGTGCCGGCGAGGCGGAGAAGATCCAGGGCCGGATCAGCGAGATCAAGGTCGCGATCGACAAGTCCACGTCCGACTATGACAGCGAGAAGCTGCAGGAGCGGCTCGCGAAGCTGGCCGGCGGCGTCGCGGTGATCAACGTGGGCGCGGCCACCGAGACCGAGATGAAGGAGAAGAAGGCGCGGGTGGAGGATGCGCTCCACGCGACACGTGCCGCGGTCGAGGAAGGGATCGTTCCCGGAGGCGGCGTGGCGCTTCTCTGGTGCCAGAAGGCCATCTCGGACCTCAAGACGGGTGAGCCGGACGAGGACATGGGAGTGGCCATCGTGCGCCGGGCCTTGGAAGAGCCGATCCGGCAGATCACGCAGAACGCGGGTGCCGAGGGCTCGATCGTGGTCGAGCGCGTGCGCGAGAAGAACGAGCTCAACTGGGGCTACAACGCGGCGACGGGCGAGTACGAGGACCTGGTGAAGGCCGGGGTCATCGACCCGACGAAGGTCACGCGCACGGCGCTGCAGAACGCGGCGTCGATCTCGGGGCTGCTGCTCACGACGGAAGCAGTGGTCGTGGAGAGGCCCGATGAGAACCAGGGCGGCATGGGCGGCGGTATGGGCGGAGGCATGGGCGGCGGCGACATGGGCGGCATGTACTAGCCCTAGCTGCAATGTTGTTCACACCGCTTCGTGCGGTGGGGAGAGCCCGGCCTGGTGGTCGGGCTCTTTCTTTTGTGGGCTCCGGCGGTTCCCTGTGACTCGCTACGCGCTTTGGGTGCGGAGCCTCCTCGGCTTCGCCTGCGGGGTCACCCCGCCGTTGCGCCAATGCTCGCTCCGGGAGTCCGCCGGAGCCTGTAGAAGGAGGCCCGGTGGAGGGCGTGCACTCAAGCGCTGACCGGTAGCCTGACCAGGGAGGGCTTGACGTTATGACTATGAGGATCGAGCTCGGTGGCACCGTTTTTATCAACGGTGAGCCGTACAGCCCCCAGGAGGGGGAGTAGTCGCCCCGAGGCCGGCGTGGCAACTATTCAAGGGATTCGTCTGATATGAACAGCAACGCTTGGGTACGCAGAACAGGCCAGGGCACGTTCGCGATCGCTCTGTTGAGCGCGTTTTGCGGATGCTCGGGGGGAGACGTGACGCGGATCGTGGCCTTCGGGGATGTGCACGGCGACCTCGAAGCGACCCGAAGCGCGCTCCGCCTGGCGGGCGCCATAGACGAGGAGGACCGCTGGATCGGCGGCGAACTGATCGTCGTGCAGACGGGCGATCAGCTCGACCGAGGCAGCGATGAGCAAGCGATCCTGGACCTCTTCGAGAGGCTACGTGTCGAGTCGACGGCTGCAGGCGGGGCTTTCCACGCCCTGCTCGGTAATCACGAGCTCATGAACGCCAGGGGCGACCTGCGTTATGTGACCGATGAAGGTTTTGCGGACTTTGCCGATGCCGTCGAATACGATCCGAATGATCCTCGGTTGGCTGAGTTCGAGTCGCACGAACGAGCTCGAATGGCAGCGCTGCTGCCCGGTGGGCCTTACGCCCATCTGCTGGCGCAACGACAGGTGATCCTCCGAGTAGGGGACGTCTTGTTTGTTCACGGCGGCGTGCTTCCCGACCACGTGACGTACGGAATCGATCTGATCAACCGCGAGGCGCAAGCGTGGCTTCGAGGAGAAGCGGATCGCCCGGGCGTCTTGCAGGGCTCGGACAGTCCACAATGGACACGACTGTACTCGGACGAGCCGGACTCGCAGGCGTGCGAAGTCCTCATGGAGGTGCTGAGCGGTTTGGAGGCGACGCGAATCGTCATGGGTCATACGATTCAGGACGACGGGATCTCCAGCGCCTGTGAGGGTCGCGCCTGGCGCATCGACGTGGGTATGGCGGCCCGCTATGGAGGGCCGGTCGAGGTGTTGGAGATTATCGGTGACTCGGTCCGGGTCCTGAGAGCAGACGGGTGATCGAGTATCGATGAGGAGCTGTCTCCAATGGACACGTACGTCGTAACTGGCGCTTTTGGATACTCGGGGAAGTACATCGCCATGCGCCTGCTCGAACAGGGGCACACCGTTCGCACTCTCACCAACTCAACGCGGCGCGCCAACCCGTTTGGCGGTCGCATCAAGGCACTACCCTTCCGTTTCGATGACCCGAGAGCTCTTGCTGCCGCCCTCGAGGGCGCCGGTGTCCTCATCAATACGTATTGGGTTCGTTTTGATCATCGGCACTTCACCCACTCCCTTGCCGTCGAGAACACCCTCAAGCTCTTCTCGGCCGCTCAGGAAGCTGGCGTCGGACGAGTCGTACATGTCAGCATCACCAACCCTTCCGAGGATTCCACCCTTCCGTACTTCAAGGGCAAGGCACGTCTCGAACGCGCGCTCCGGGAGTCGGGCCTACCCCATTCCATCCTCAGGCCTGCAGTGTTGTTCGGTCGCGAGGACATCCTGGTCAACAACATTGCCTGGGCACTCCGCCGGCTTCCCGTGTTCGGAGTGTTCGGCCGAGGGGACTACCGAATCCAACCGATCTACGTCGATGATTTCGCCGCCCTCGCTGTTTCCGAAAGCAGGCAAACCGGCAATCGGATCGTCGACGCCATAGGCCCGGAGACATTCACTTTCCGAGGCCTGGTCGAAGAGATCGGTCGCATCATCGGCAAAACCAGACCCATCGTGTCGGTCCATCCTGCCTTCGCTCACTTCGTTGCATCGGTCATCGGCCGGGTCGTCAATGATGTCCTCCTCACACGCGAGGAGATCGACGGCCTGATGGCCGACCTTCTTTGCACCTCTTCTCAGCCTGCAGGCGAAACGAGGCTCACCGACTGGGCGAGAGAGAATGCCCACTCCCTGGGAGCCCGCTACTCGAGCGAACTCGCTCGCCGCCGCAAACGGCTGAAGTCTTACGAGGAACTTTGAACGCGTTCAAGGACGACAAAGACGCTTCCCTTTCTGATCAATCCACAAGGAGGACGTCCTCGATGGCTGAACCCAGAGTGGTTCGAAGTGGTGACGAGAAGACGACGATCCTGGGGGCGGGCGATGAATACTCGTACCTCGCCACGGGTGCAGAGACGGATGGTGCCTACTTCATGATGCATGCGATCGTCCCTCCCGGAGGGGGACCTCCGCCACACATTCAGACCCGCGAAGAGGAAGGGTTCTACGTTCTCGAGGGCCAGGTCACGTTTTGGATCGATGGCAAGCGCGAGCAAGTCGACACGGGCACATTTCTGCACGTACCTCGCGGAGTAGCTCACCACTTCAAGAACGAGTCAGAACTCTCCGCGCGCATGCTCATTTGGTTCGTTCCTGCCGGGATCGAGGAGATGTTCAGCGAGATGGCTGCCGATCCCGATCGGTACAAGGAGATTGGCGCGACGTATGGTGTCGAGTTCATTGTCGAGGCGTAGCGATCCGATGCCTATCAGGCTAGGAGGTGCTCGCTTCCGTTTGCGCTGGCGGCCAGTTTTGGAGGATCCCGATGACGAAGGAGTTCCCGGTAGAGGGCGTGGAGCTCACGCAATTGCTGGTGGTGTCTGATGTTGAACGGGCGAGAGCGTTCTACGTCGACGTTTTGGGTGCGAAGCTGTTCCGGGAGTACGGCGGGAGTTCAGCGGTCCTGGAGTTCCAGGGCAACTGGCTTCTGCTCGTGACCGGAGGTGGCCCGACCGAGGACAAACCCGGCGTCGTGTTCGAGCCGCCCGACGACCCAAACCGCGTAAGCCACCAGCTCACCATGCGGGTGCCCGATTGCCAGGCCGCGTACGAAGTCCTGAGCTCTCGCGGTGCGAAGTTCCTCACGCCTCCCGTGGATCGAGGCGGTGAGATCCGTTGTTTTTTCCGGGACCCGGATGGACATCTCCTCGAGATAAGCGAGCTGACGGGCTCGTAACAGTCTCTTCGGCGGACTCGGAGTACCGACAGGAGTGCTGAGAAGTGATACGACATCCCAGATACGTAATCGCCGTCCAGGACCTCGAGAAGTCGGCGCGGTTCTACCGGGACGTCTTGGGTTTCGAGGTGAGGGAGATCGGCGATCCGGGCTGGCGCTTCTTCTTGAGGGACGAGTGCTTCATCATGGCCGGTGAGTGCCCCGATGCGCTGTCGCCCGAGGAGTTGGGCGATCACTCGTACTTCGCCTACCTGGAGACGGATGACATCGACGGTTTGTATGGCTCCCTGATCGTGAAGGACGTGACGGTGATCAAGGAGCTTCGGGACGAGCCTTGGGGCATGAGGGAGTTCGGGATTCGAACGGTGGACGGACACCGGATCATGTTCGGGTGTCTTGCCGATAGCGCCGTGTAGTAGGAGCCGAGCCCCTGAAAACAGGTTGTGTCGTCAAGAGGAGGCGGAATGGGTCTCGCCGAGAACAAGCAAGTAGTCCGAACCTTTTTTGATGCGGGCAACCGCGGAGACCTGGAGAGTTGCCTCCGCCTGATGGCCGATGACGTCACGTGGACCAACATCGGGTCCACGAAATACTCGGGCACGTTCGCGGGCAAGGAAGCTCTGGTGGCTGATCTCCTCGGGCCACTATTCGATCAGCTCGCAACAGGTATTGCGTCCACACTCGACGGCGTGATCGCTGAATCTGATCTCGTGGTGGTTCAATCACGCGGCCGGGCAGAGACGAAGGACGGGCGCCCGTACAACAACACCTACTGCCACGTGTTTCGGATCAACGACGGGAAGATCAGCGAGGTGACGGAGTACTTTGACACGGCACTCACGAGTTCCGTCTTTGGGCCGTAAGTCGCCTTCTGCGCCTCGTCTCAAGACCACAGCCCTCTCGTCCACCCGTCTGATGAATCCGTCCTTTGCCGTCCATGTAGGCGTCGCTGTCCCAGCCTTCCAGCGCGCGCACCGCGCCGCCACTGATCGCTGACGCTTCATTACACTTAGGACGTGTGTTCGGCACGTGGTAACCGTCGCCGGTAGCCGCTCGCTGTTCTCGCTGCGGGAGTCTGGACCAGCGAGTATGTTCGCGTCAGCCAACCCTCGTCCCGGATTCAGACTGTTCTCGACTAGGGAGGTAAGACACCATGGAGACGCCGAAGCCGACGAGCCATCATCAGAAGCTCGAGAGGCTAGTGGGTCGCTGGCGGGGATCGGAGACGATGCATCCGTCGCCGTGGGACCCACAGGGAGGTACCGCGACGGGGCGAAACGACATCCGGCTGGCGCTGAACGGATTCGCCCTGATTACCGAGTATGAACAGGAACGTGGTGGGGTGATCACGTTCGAGGGTCACGGGGTCATGACGTACGACTCGAACAAGTCGCGCTACGTGCTCCACTGGTTCGACAGCCTGGGATCGCCCCCGGAAGTCTTCACGGGCACCTTCGACGGGGATGTCCTGACGGTCGGGCATGGCGGCCCCGGAATGCATGCACGCCTGACGTACGATTTGACCCGGAAAGGGATCCTGCGCTCGCGGATGGACCTGTCTCAAGACGGCGCGGAATGGGCGGGGTTCTTCGAATGTGACTATGAGCGAGACTCGTAGCCCGGAGGCGCGCCTGGATTAGGGCGCAGCTTCCGCGCGAGGTGACCTACGTTGAGTCCTAGTTGATGATCGCGGCCCATTAGATAATGATCGCGGCCTACGTGTCATCCCAGCTGATCTTCGGCGCCGTTCGGGACGCCCGACTCCGAATGAGCCCTCGGCCCGGCTCTGCCGGATCGTGACCCGCACCGGCTCGTCGAGGGACGACCCGCTGGACGTGCTCCGCCAGGTGTTCGGCTACGAGGCGTTCCGGCCGGGCCAGCTCCACGTGATCGAAGCGGTGCTCGCAAGACACGACTGCATCGCGGTGATGCCAACCGGGGCGGGGAAGTCGCTCACCTTTCAGATCCCTGCCCGACTGCTGCCGGGGACGGTCCTCGTGCTGTCTCCGCTGATCAGCCTCATGAAGGACCAGGTGGACGCACTTCGTGAGCTCGGCTTTGCGGCGACCGCGATCAACTCATCGCTCGATCCGGACGAGCGTGGGGATCGGCTGCGCGGTCTGGAGCGAGGCGAGTACGAGCTCGTCTACCTGGCGCCCGAGGCGCTGGGCAGCCGGATGCGCGAGCGGCTGCGTGCCTGCCCGCTCTCTCTTCTCGTCGTGGACGAGGCGCACTGCATCTCGCATTGGGGACACGATTTTCGCCCGTCGTACCGCCGGCTTCAGAGTCTCAAGAACGAGCTGTCCGGCGTGCCGGTGCTCGCTCTCACCGCAACGGCGACTCGCCGGGTAGCGCTCGACATCGTCCGCCAGCTCGGCATGCAGAAACCGGCGGGCTACAAGGGATCCTTCTTTCGTCCCAACCTCCGTCTGCACTGCCGCAAGAAGGGCGAGGGAGACACGCGCAGTGAGATCCTGGCCTTGGTCCGCCGGCACGCGGGCGAGAGTGGTATCGTGTATTGCCTTTCGCGCCGCTCGGTCGAGGGGATGGCGGCGTTCCTCCGCCGCGAGGGGATTCGCGCGGTGCCGTACCACGCCGGCCTCGCTGATGATGAGCGGGCGGCCCACCAGGATGCGTTCGCTCGGGATTCGGCCGATGTGGTGGTCGCGACGATCGCGTTCGGCATGGGGATCGACAAATCGAACGTGCGGTTCGTGATCCACCGCGACATGCCGGCCGACATCGAGTCCTGGTATCAGGAGGTCGGACGTGCCGGCCGAGATGGGCTGCCGAGCGAATGCTTCCTCTTCTATTCCTGGGCCGATGTGAAGGTGCGGGAGCGTTTCCTGGACGAGATCGCGGAGCGGGATCTACGCCGAGCCAAGAGGCAGGCTGCAGTGGACCTGTTTCAGCTCGTCGAGCGCGACGTGTGCCGCCACCAGGCGCTCCTGGCGCACTTCGGTGAGGAGATCGATCCCTGCGGCGAATCGTGCGACATCTGCAACGGCGTGGGAGTAAAGGAGCTGGTTGTTCGCTCGCCGGCCGGGGCGGGGCGCGTGGACGCCCCGAGGCTAGGCGCAGCTGTCCGTGGCCGCTCGCGCGTATCCGACGCGGAGCGATCTCCCTCGGACCCTACGTTCCAGCGGCTGCGCACACTCCGGAAGCGGCTCGCCGACGAGCGCGGCGTTCCCGCGTATATCGTATTCAGCGACCAGGCGCTGTGGGACATGATCGACCGGCGGCCGGCCACCCGTTCCGAGATGCTGGACGTCGCCGGCGTCGGACCCGCGAAGCTGGACCAGTACGGGGACGCGTTCCTGGAGGCGCTTCAATGCGCGGAATGAGGCGATGCCTGATGACGCTGGCCCAGGTCTCGATGGTGGTTTCGGCAGGCTGCTCTCCGGCCCGGGCGCCGGGGGATTCCGATGAAGCCAGCCGCTACCTGTTCGTGTGGGCCGGGGACCCCGATCCCGGGGACAGCGACTTCCTCGCCGTGATCGATGTCGACTCCACCTCGGCCAGCTACAGACAGGTGTTGGCGACCGTGCCGGTCGGCTTCAGCAGCGGTGCTCACCACACGGAACACGTGATGCACGAGGGCGGCCGAATCTTCGTGAACGGCTTCCGCTCCGGCCGCTCGTGGGTGATCAACGTCAGCGACCCGCTGGCTCCGTTCGTGGAGGCGGCATTCGAGAGCCGCGGGCCCTACACATATCCTCACAGCTTCGAGAGGACGCCGAGCGGCACGGTCATCGCGACCTTCCAGAATCGCGGCGAGGGCAACCGGCAGCCCGGCGGCCTCGTCGAGCTGGATTCCCTCGGCGGACTCATCCGCGCCTCGGACGCGGCCGACCCGACTGACCCGGAGTTACGGCCCTACAGCCTGGCGATCTCTCCCGAACTGGACCGCGTCGCGAGCACCACGTCAGACATGCGACCGGAGCACGTGGGACGGTCCGTTCAGGTGTGGAGCCTCTCCGGTCTCGAGCTGCTTCACACCGTGCTTCTGCCTCTGGGCCCCCGAGGGGATGAGCATCTTCATCCGGCGGAGCCGCGCTTTCTCGCCGACGGCCGGACCCTGATCGTCAACACCTTCAACTGCGGCTTGTACCTCGTGCCGGAGGTCGCCTCCGACGATCCCCGGGCGGAGCACATCTACACGTTCCCCCGGGACGCCGCCTCCGACGAGGAGTGCAGCCTTCCCATCCAATTCGGACGGTTCTGGGTCCAGACGATCGACCACACCCGGTCCGTGGTCGTGCTCGACCTGTCCGATCCCGTCCATCCCGTGCAAGTTGACGAGCTCGAGTTCGGTGATCGGGCTGTGCCGCACTGGATCTCCCTGGAGCCTTCCGGGAACAGGATCGTCCTCACCGGAGGGGGCACGCTCTCGGGGCGGGTGGTGATGCTCCGGATCGACCCGGAATCGGGGAAGCTCTCCGTCATCGAGGAGTTCGGGGATGGGGAGGAGCTCCCGGGTGTCAGCATGAACGGGGATAGCTGGCCGCACGGCGCATCGGGACCCGTCCGGCCTCACGGCGCGGTTTTCTCTCGGTCATGAACGCTCCGAGTCCGCGGACAGCGGAGTCCGGTTCCTCGCCGCCGGCAGCCTCCGGAGGCTTTCGAAAGCACTGGCCGGTCGCCGCCTTCACGGTCGGATATCTGACGGTCGCCTTGATCGGCGCCATCGTGCGAGGCAACCAGGAGTTCCTGTTCTACATCGCCGTCATGCTGGTTCTGATCGGCGTCGTGTTGACCGTGCACCGCTCGGTGGGCCTCAGCTCGGGGGCGCTGTGGGGTCTGAGCATCTGGGGGATGCTGCACATGGCCGGCGGCCTGCTGGTGGTGCCCGAGGGGTGGCCGGTGAGCGCCGAGAGCCGGGTGCTCTATACCCTCTGGCTGATCCCCGGTCGGCTGAAATACGACCAGGTCGTGCACGCGTACGGGTTCGGGATGACGACATGGGTGTGCTGGCAGGCGCTGCGGTCGGCGATTCGGCGGCGCGGCGGAAAGGCGGAGTCAAGCGTCGGCCTCATGGTCCTGTGCGCCGCGGCGGGATTGGGCTTCGGGGCCGTCAACGAGGTCGTCGAGTTCGCGGCAACTCTCCTGATCCCGGAGACCAACGTCGGCGGCTACCGGAATACCGGCTGGGACCTTGTGTCGAATCTGATCGGTGCCACGACGGCGGCGACGTGGATCTGGCTCTCGGAGCGGAAACGGGCGCCCCCGAAGGACGGATAAGGTCCGGGAGACGCGCATGATGGAGGTGATCTACTACGCGGCGTGCAGCCTCGACGGCTATATCGCGACGGCGGACGGTGGCGTCGACTGGCTGGATCCCTATCAGGGAGGTGGTGAGGACTACGGATATGCGGAGTTCTACTCCTCCGTGGAGGCGCTCCTTCTCGGCAGCCGCACGTACGAGGTCTCGCTGCGGCTGGGGGAGTGGCAAGCTCCCGACAAGCCGAGCTGGGTCTTTACCCAGCGAGATCTTCCCATCGCGCACCCGTCCGTGACGCTGACGTCGGAGGCCCCGGCGGCGATCGTGGCGGCGTTGCGGGAACGTAGCCTGAAGTGCGCGTGGCTGATGGGGGGCGGCGAGCTCGCGGCGTCCTTCCGCACCGCCGGGCTCATCACACGCTATATGATCTTCGTCGTTCCAATCATCCTCGGCGGCGGCGTTCCGCTCTTCGCCGACGCCGGAGAGCGGAGTCCGCTGTCACTGCTCCACGCGAAGCCATACCCCAGTGGACTCGTTCAGCTCGACTACGGCGTCGGATAGGTCCGGATCGAGGTGGTGCCGGCAACGCGCCGATGCCAGCCTCGTCCCTTCACGAATAGGAGGGCTGTTGTGAACCGAATCGGCGTCGCGGGACTGGTGGGGTTGATCTCGATCGGGTGGCTCGGCGCCTGCCAGCCAACCGGCGATGATCCGAGTAAGACGAGCTCCCCCGAAGAGACCGCTCCGAGCGTTGGGCCACCGACGCTGGAAGAGCTCGAGAACGCCACCTACCACGGCTTCGAGGATCCTGCGTCGGTGACTCTGACGGACGGTATCTGGACCGGCGAGCCAGACACCGAGGGCAGCGCTTCGCGGCCGGAGATCTCGCTCTTACGGGGTTTCCGCATCACCGGAGATCTGGACGCGGACAACGAGGAGGAGGCGGTCACGCTCCTGAATCTGGCGTTGGGAGGCACCGGTCAGCTTCTCTACCTGGCCGTGGTCGATCGCCGCGATGGCCGACCGGTGAACGTCGCCACGGAGCTGGTCGGCGATCGCGTCCAGGTACGCGGAGTGAGGACCAGGGGGAGGCGTCTCTACCTCGACGTGGTGCAGGCTGGCCCGGAGGACGCAGCCTGCTGTCCGGGCGAGGTCGCGACGCTGGGCTGGGAGTTGCTGCCGGAGGGGAGGTTGAGCTCCATCGCCGTGACCGAGGAGGCTGGGAGGTTGTCGCTGGAGACGATCGGCGACACCAGGTGGGTGCTCCGGGAGTGGAGCTGGGGCGAAGCGGCTCCCGAGGAGCCGGAGGTCACGCTCAGGTACGACGATGGGCGTCTGACGGGCAGCAGCGGTTGCAACAACTACTTCGCGGCCGCGACACCGGGCGAGATGCCGGGCGACGTGTCCATGGGCCGGATCGGCCTGACGCGCATGGCCTGCCCCGAGCCCGAGATGGCCGTCGAGGCTCGCTTCCTCTCGCAGCTGGAGGGGGTGAGCAGATACGGCTTTATGGCCGGTGGGCTGATACTCGACTATGCGACGGACGACGGCTTGGAGGTGATGATCTTCAAGAGACGCGGCGAGTAGTGAACGACCGGGAGGTGAGTCGTGACCCCGGCTACGCGTACGTCTGGGAGTATCTCGTGCGTCCCGAGCACGTGACGGAGTTCGAGGCGGCGTACGGCCGGAGCGGCGATTGGGCGCGACTGTTCCGCCAGGCTGCGGGCTACCTGGGAACGGAGCTTCATCGAGATCGTGCCGATCCCTGTCGCTTCCTCACGATCGACTACTGGCAGACGTTTTCAGACTGGAAGCGCCTCCGGGCCGAGTTCGGCGATGAGTTCGAAGCGCTCGATAGGCGTTGCGAGAAGCTCACGGACCACGAGCTCGAGATCGGTCGGTTCGACCCTGTACTGTAACGAGCCAGAGCGAGCTCCCGCGGAGAGTTGATGAAGCAGACGGTGTCCACGCTCGGGCTCGTGCTGTCAGCGATCACGCTCGCCGGCTGCGGGGTTCCCGATGCGGGAACCGGTGACGGCGCCGGCGGTGCGCCGGATGAAGCGGCCACGGGGTCGGCCACCGATGCGCGGCAGATCCTGCAAGGTGCCGCGCGGGCGATGGGCGGCGAGGCGGTCGCGAACGTACGTACGGTCGCGACCCGGGCCGACGTGCAGAGTCCTGGAGGATCCTTCGAGACGGTGCTCTACTCGGCCCGCGACGGCCGAACGCGGATGCAACAGACGACGGGCTTCCACGCCGGTCTCAGTCCTTCCGGAGATTGGATCGTGCCGTCAGCCGAGGAGGGCCGCCGGCCTTTGCCGGCCGAGATCCGCGAGGTCGTCATCGGTCACGAGCTGCACATGATCTTCATCGATCCTGAGAGCCGCTACACGGATCCCGTGGCTTTGGAGCCGTCGACCTTCATGGACAGGCCGGCTCTGCCCGTCCGGGTGCGCGGCGAAGAGGGCCGAAACGTCCTCCTGTACTACGACGCGCGCGATACGCTGCCCGTCGGTATTCGCTTGGAGACCGCTGTCGGGGAGGTCGAGGTCGACGTCGCGGATTGGCGCACGCTCGACGGTCTCCGGCTCTTCTGGTCTGCCGAGTTCCGGGATCGATCCGGCAGCTTCGAGTACGCCTACCGGGACGTTCGTGTGAACGAGACGCCCGACGACGCGTTCTTTCCGGAAGGAGGGTCGACCCAGGAGCCATGATCGAGCAGAGTGTGGCTGTGTTAGGCGCCGCCGACCTCATGTCCCGGATCGATCATCTGATCGTTGCGGCGCCGGATCTCGATGAGGGCATGGCGCGAGCCGAGGAGCTTCTCGGTGTCGAAGCGGCGTTGGGGGGTCAGCATCCGGGCTTCGGCACGCGCAACGCGCTGATCTCGCTGGGGGAGGGAAGGTACCTCGAGATCGTCGGGCCGGATCCGGACCAGCCGGATCCGGAGGGCGTGCGCCTCTTCGGGGTCGACGACCTGGAGGCGCCGAGGCTCGTGACCTGGGTGGCGAAGGGAGCGGATCTGGAAAGCCTGGTAGGCCGCGCGGGCAGGTACGCATCCGGGCTGGGCTCCGTCCACTCGGGGGGCCGGAAGCAGACGGACGGGAAGGTTCTGGCCTGGAAGGTGACCGACCCGTTCATGCCCCGCGAAGGAGGAGTCGTGCCCTTCTTCATCGATTGGGGTGAGACGCCTCACCCATCCGAGACCGCGCCCGTGGGTTGCGAGCTGGTCGGTCTTCGCGCCGAGCATCCCGATGTCGGCCGCGTTCGGGACATCCTCAGCGGCCTGGGGCTGGGCCTTCAAGTGGAATCCGGGCCCACGCCGGCGCTCATCGCGACGATCCGCTCGCCGCGCGGTACGGTTGAGCTGTGCTGACGGAGCCTCGGCGTCAGTCGCCGCTGTCGGCCGGCAACTTATCTCGCAACGCGGGATAGAACTGGACGAAGACGTTGTCGAGCGCCGTCTCTTCGACATGGCACGAGTAGCAGTTCGCCTCGCCCGGGATCATGGACGCGCTTTCGGCGTCTCCACCGAAGCCGTAGAAGCCCCACCCGGTCTCGTGCAGGTCTTCCTGCTTCAGGTGTATCTCGGCCAGAAACCCCTCGTCTTCGTACCAACCTCCCCGAGCGGGGTCTGCGTTAACTGACGCCTCGTACATAGCGAGGATGAACATCGTCCCCTCGGGGAATTCTCCCGTCTCCCGGAAATGTCGGTAGCTCCACGGCTGCATGTACACGTTGTGGAACATCCCCGGTGCACTCCCCTCCATCACCGGTTCGAAGCCTCCGTCCTCTGCGTAGGAGAGGCCTATGGAGGCCCCGACCATCACCCAGGCCTGCCAGCCTTCGGGCCGAACCAGCTCCCCGGCATCGTTGAACCGCGGAATTTGATCGACCGGAGGAGCGTCCTGCGCCGACGCCTCGGCGAGACCTCCGCTCGCCGAGCCGGCCGGGCTGGCGGAGGGAGTGGCCTCGGATAGGCTTCCGCCGGCCGCGAACGCGGTTAGCGCGACGAGACCCAGGCTGCTGATCACGACGATGGTGCCCTTGCTGCTCATGCTTCTGCCTCCGACGTTCTCGTTCGTGTCTGTTTTACCAATGTACGACGGAGGAGCCCGAGCGAGCTTTGAACCTGGTTCTACGGAATAAGATGCTCGAGATGAAGGCGCTCGACGAGCGCACGCGCGCCCGACTGGCGGAGACCGGCGAGCTGTTCGCCGGGTACGCCCCGGCTATGGAGGATGTGCACTGTTGTAACGCCGATGCCCTGGTTGAGATCATCGCCGAGCACGGCTGGCCCGGGATGCGGCTGGTCGGAGAGGAGGGATGCGAGGCGGCCTGGCTCGTGGCGCAGCAGGCGATCAGCCGGCCGGCGCACCAGCGGGCCTTTCTGGCGGCGCTCGAGGACGCGGTTCGACGGGGCGACGCGCCGCCGCGTCAGCGCGCCTGCCTGGAGGATCGGATTCGGTTCCATGAACGGCGGCCGCAACGGTACGGCACGGTGCTGGACTGGGGTCCGGACGGCGAGTTGACCGTGGGGCCGGTCGAGGATCCCGCGGGCTTGGACGCCCGGCGAGCCGCCCTCGGCCTGCCGGTCTTGGCCGACGCCCTCGCGGCGGCGAAGGCGCGCGCGCGGCAGGCTGGGGAAGGTCCGCCGACCGATCTTGCGGACCGCGAGCGGGAGGCCGAGATCTGGGCGAAGAGGGTGGGGTGGCTGTGAGATCGGGAGCCCGCTCGTGCTGACGACGGCGCTTCTGATCTCCGGGCTCGGACTTCTCTTCCTCGGAGGAGAGGCGCTCGTGCGCGGCTCAGCCGCCCTGGCACTTCGCTTCGGATTGGCCCCCCTCTTCGTGGGGCTGACGATCGTTTCGTTCGGCACCAGCAGTCCCGAGCTCGCGGTGAGCATAAGCGCTTCGGTGGCGGGGCAGGTCGGAGTCGCCATCGGCAACGTGGTTGGATCGAACATCGCCAATATCGGTCTGATCCTGGGCGTCAGCGCTCTTCTGAAGCCGATCAAGGCGAAGTCCAAGCTCGTGCTGTGGGATGTGCCGATCCTGATCGCCGTCTCCTTCCTCGTCGCGGCGCTCCTGGACGACAGCTGGCTTGCCTGGCGCGAGGGCCTGCTGCTCCTCGGTGGTCTGGTCGCCTACACGGGCTTCGGCCTGCATCTGGCGAGACGAGAGAAGAAGGAGATCCAACGGGAGTTCGAGGGTGCGCTTCCGCCAAGCACGGCCACGCTCGCGAAACAGATCGTCCTGATCCTGATAGGCACGGGGGCGCTCGTCCTCGGAGGGCGCGCGTTCGTAGATGGAGGCGTGCGGCTGGCGCACGCCTTCGATGTGAGTCCCGCCGTGATCGGGCTCACGGTCGTCGCGCTCGGGACGAGCCTGCCGGAGCTGGTCACGTCGGTGGTCGCGGCCGTGAAGGGACACCCGGACATCGCCGTCGGGAACGCGATCGGGTCCAGCCTCTTCAACCTGCTCGGAATCCTCGGAATCGCGTCGATCGTCCATCCTCTTGGCTTGGGCGAAGTGCAGGGAGAGGATCTGGGAGCCATGATCGGGATCGCCGTCCTGCTTCTCGTCTTGATCCGCACGAAGTTCGATCTCAATCGATGGGAAGGCGGTCTCCTGGTGGCTTCCTATATCGGCTATCTCGTCTGGCTTTTCTCCCGAGCCACGGGTGCCTGACCTCCCTCGCCATCGCGGCACCGATCATGCGCACATCGAGTGATTCCAGACCGGCTTCGAGCGGGCACATTCGTGGGTACTTCGGGTTAACAGCTGCCGAACACGAAAGTAACGCAGGGTCGATCGGGGTCGTCTAAGGGTGGCAGCGCGGAGATCCCGGGCATCGGCCAGCTGGCCATAGAGTCGAGATCATAGAGTCGAGGATGAGCAAGCACACCCCTGCGGCGGTCATCGATAGACGTGCGGCGAGCCATCGGTCGGTCCTTTGGATCGGCCTGCTCGGTTCTCTCTTCCTCTTGGCGGCCTGTGGCGGCGACAGCACGGGTCCCGCTCCTCCGCCGCCTCCTCCCCCGCCGGCACCGCCGCCTCCCCCTCCCCCCAGCGGCGACGTGGAGGTGAGCCTCGAGCTCGAGTTGAACGATGTGGTCGTCATCACCGATCCGGACTCGATGGCCTTCGAGTTGCCGGGTGCGGCTTCGGCCCGCGAGTACCGGGTGATCGTGCAGAGCGCCAGCAAGGTGGGAGGCGGCCTGTGGCCGGTCAAGCTCACCGGACAGGTCTCCTCGGCGACCGCGTCGGCGGGCTATGTGAGGGCCAGCTACGGCTACGCGGCTCCCGCCTCAGCCAGGGTCCAGGAGCTGCTGAGGGAGGAGGCGGAGGCCGTTCTCGAGCGGCAACGGAGCGGGGTCGAGACGACGCGCATGCAGCAGCGAGCCTGGGACGAGCTTCGCCGGATCGGGGCACGGGTCGCCCCGATCGGGGCGAAGGTCGCACAGGCCGGTGCCCAGGCCGCCCAGGCAGCTGCGGGAAGCGGCTCGGCCCAGGCGCGGCTGGCGGGCGTTCCGTCCGTCGGCGACGAGGCCGAGTTCATCATGCCGATCGGCGAGGACCTCTCGCTGGACTGCGACAGCACCGAGAAGATCCTGCAGGCGGAGATCCTTTCCGTGGGCGAGCACTTCGTGATCGCGCGGGACATGCAGGGGACGGACGCCTTCTCGGCGGGCGACTACGCCGAGATCCAGGCCGTGCTGGACGATTTCATCCACCCGGTGGACACCGAGTACTTCGGCGAGACGGCGGACATCGATGAGAACGAGCGGGTGATTGTCCTTATCACCGAAGAGGTGAACAAGCTGGCGGACCTCACGGGCCTGCTGATCTTCCTCGGCTTCTTCCTGCCCAGCGATCTCTTCGATCCCGTCGACTGTCCGGCCAGCAACGCGGGCGAGATCGTCTACCTGCGCGCGCCGGATCCCGAGGGCGTGTTCGGCGATACGACGTCGGTCGAGCGCGCGGTCGAGATCCTGAAATCGACCACCTCTCACGAGTTCCAGCACCTGATCAACGCCGAGCAGCGGTCTATCCTCGGTAACTCCCCGTTCGCGGCCAGCGACGACGTCTGGCTCAACGAGGGGCTCTCGCACATGGCCGAGGAGTTGGTGGGGCTCGCCGTCATGGGGCTGTCCGTGCGGGCCAATCTGGGCATCGCCTCCGCGGTGTCCGACGTCGATGCCTTCAACACCTATCTGCTCGAGAACTTCTTCAACCTCGGGGTCACGGCGGGGAGCGACGACGGCTGCGATGGGTGGATGGTCGACCCGGAGAACAGCATCACGATCAACAGTCCGGTGGTCGGCAACCCTCCCGGGTGCGGTTCGCTCACGATGCGCGGGTGGTCCTACCTCTTCCTGCGCTGGCTGGGCGACCACTTCGGGCCGGCCGGGAACGGCGTGATCCCGGGCAGCAACGAGCAGGCGTTCTTCAGAGAGCTGACGCGCGGGGGGCCGATGCATCTCACGGGTCCGGCCAACATCGAACAGGCCGTGGCCGCGTTCGGGGGCAGCGCGAGTTGGGAGGAGCTCCTGGCGGATTTCCTGCTGATGGTGGCCGTGGACGATCTGACCGGCGTAAGTCTCCCGGCCCGCAGTCAGCTGCCCACCTGGGATCTGCGGGATCTGTTCCGCGGCTTGAACGAGAACACCGGTACGGGGCCTGCCTTCCCGAATCCGTACCCGCTGAAGTTGGAGGCGGTGCTGTTCGACGACGTCGATCTCGATTTTTCGGTTCGTTCGGCCTCCGCGAAGTACTTCACGTTTCTCGCTACGACCACGACGCCGGACTACGTGATCCGGGTCACCGATCGGGCGGGTGAGCCGCTGAGGGCGAATGTGGGGGCTCAAGTCACGGTTGTCCGCCTCCGCTAGTAGGAGGAGGGTAGGCATGAGCTCCCGATACACGGGTCTGGCGGCTCTCCTCGGGTTGGCCGTCCTGCCGCTGGCCGGGTGCGAGGGGCCCACGGAGCCGCCGCGCCCGCCGCCACCCAGCCTGGATCTGGCGGTCGGCGAATCAGCCGTCGTGGTGGGCGGTGCCCAGCTGAGCGAGATGACCATCATAGGCGGGCCGGGGCCGCGCGAGTACGTGATCGCGGTGCAGAGCGCGGGCCGACTGGCATCCGGAAACTGGCCGATGAGCCTGGCGGGGGCCGCCGTGTCGGCTCAGGCGGCCGCGACGCCCGCTCGCCGGGCTCGATCGCTCGAGTCCGCTGAGGGTTCGGGCGGCATGCTCACCCCACAGAGCCTCTCCGGCGCCGACCTTCCGGCACTTCACCAGATCAGCGAAACCGCGATGCGCTCGAGCGCCCGACGAGAGCTCCTGAGAAGCGGTGCGCGGCCGGCGCGTGACGCGGCGAGAGGCCGGGGAGACGCGGACGCAGCCGTCGGGTTTCGAACCGCCCGACGCGCCCTGGTGCCGGCGGTCGGCGAGCGGCGCGATTTCCTCTTCTCGGTGCATCCGGACCTGACCGTCTCCTGTGACGACACGGCCGCCGTCATCAACGCCTCCGTCAAGGCCGTCGGCGAGCATTTCGCGATCTACCGCGACCTGCAGGAGAACAGCGGCTTCACGGCCGCCGACTACGCAGAGATGTTGGCCGCACTCGAGGACGTCGTGTATCCCGTCAACACGTCGTATTTCGGGGAGCCGGCGGACATCGACGGCAACGAGCGGATCATCGTGCTGGTCACCGAGGAGACCAACAAGCTCTCGGGCGCGAGCGGGCTCACCTTCATCGCCGGCTTCTTCGTTCCCTCTGATCTCTCCGATTCCGGCGATCCCGGTGGGGGCGGCACGGCCGTCGGCGGCCTCTGTGCGACCAGCAACGAGGCCGAGATCCTCTACCTCATAGCGCCCGATCCCGGCGGCACCTACGGGATCGCGCACACCGTGGAGTTCGCCAAGGAGACGGTGATCGGCGTCTCGGCGCACGAGCTCCAGCATCTGATAGGCGCCGAGCGGCGGATCATCTTCGGCTCGGGCGGCTTCGGCGACCTCGAGGACACCTGGGTCGACGAGGGTCTCTCGCATGTGGCGGAGGAGCTCAACGGGCTGGCGGCGGCCGGACTCCCGTTACGCTCCAACCTCTCCTTCGAGGAGGTCGTCGCCGACCCGGATGTCTTCAACCGTTTCCACGTGTCCAATTTCTCTCGCCTCGGCCAGACGAGCGGCTGTGGGGGTTGGATGAAGAGCCCCGAGGACACGCAGACCATCGTCTCGGAGGATCCCAGCGGCTGCTCGGGTCTGCGCTACCGCGGCTTCGCCTGGATCTTCATGCGGTGGCTCGGCGACCACGAAGGCCCATCGGGCAGCGGCGTCGTCCCCGGCAGCGGTGAAGCGGCGCTGTTCCGTGAGATCGTCGGAGGCGGCCCGACGCACATGACCGGAATCTCCAACATCGAGCGGGCGGTGGACGAGGTGGGGAGCGGAAGAAGCTGGGAAGCGCTTCTGGCGGATTTCCTCATCGCACCGGGCGCCGACGACAGGGCCGAGGGAGCGCCGCCGCGGACGCAGATCCTGACCTGGGACCTGCCGGACGTCTTCCTGGGGCTGCACGAAGACGAGGGGACGCGGCTGAACTTCAACGTGCCCTACTCGCTGGACATCGAGCCCCTCGGCTTCACGACGGTCCAGGAGCAGTTCAGCGTCCGGTCCTCGACGGCCAAGTACTTCTCACTCGCGAGCGACGCGACTGCGCCGGACTACGAGATCCGACTCCTGGATACGGCGGGACTTCCGATCACGATGGAAGCAGCGGCCCAGCTGACCATCTTCCGGGTGCGTTGATCGGTGCTGAGGTGTGGCGGCAATAGAGAGGACGCAAAGGGAATGTCGAGATCTCACGTGGCATGGGTGGCTGCGGCCGCTCTCGGGGCGGCGTTGGCCGGATGCTCGGGCAACGCGAGCCCTCAAACGATGCCGGTAGCCGGTTGGGGTGAGCCCGGTCCGGAGAGCGTCTCCGGGATGGTGCGTCAGGTGGGCAGCCTGCCGTTTTCCCGGACGCTGGTCGACGACGACGGAGACCGGGTTTTCGTGACCGGAGAGCTCGAGACCGAGATCACCCGGCTTTCCGGCATGACGGTAATCGTCACGGGCAGCTTTACGGAGGGAGATCAGCCGGGCCGCTACATTCTGGCGACCTCCTACGAGATTCTTGCTGGTGAGGAGGATCCCGTGGCGGTGGGGATCTTGAGCCGGGACAGCAAGGGTTTCTATCTCCTGTTGTTCGACGGCGCCGAATACCGTTTGTCCCAGATCCCCCTGGAGATGGAGGAGTCCGCCGGGTCCAGGGTCTGGGTGGCCGCCGCCGAGGGCGGGCACGTCCGAGGCTACGGGATCCTTAGGGAATCCGCCGAGTAGAGCTACACTTCCAACTGCCGGCCGCGGCTGGCGGGCCAATCACCCCGGATCATCGACGGGTATGCGATGAGCCAGAATACCATCTCCGTACTCCTTCCCGACGATTCGCGAACGGAGCTGCCGGCCGGAGCCTCGGCCGCCGACCTGGCGGCCGCGGTAGGTCCCGGGTTGGCGCGCGCCGCGGTCGCCGCGCGCGTCGACGGTGAGCTGTGGGACCTGGGCCGGCCGCTGGAGGACGGCGCGCACGTCGAGATCGTGACGCGCGCCGACGCGGACGCCGACGCTCTCTACGCTCTGAGGCACTCCGCCGCTCACGTGCTCGCGACGGCGGTGAGGGAGCTGTACCCGGATGCCGGCATCGGTTTCGGTCCGCCCATCGAAGAAGGTTTCTACTACGACTTCGAGGTCGAGGAGCCGTTCACCCCCGACGACCTGGAGCGGATCGAGGCCAAGATGGCCGAGGTCGCCGCGGCGAACCATCCCTTCGAGCGAAGCGAGATCCAGCGTCCCGAGGCGGAGGAGCTCTTCGGGGACGATCCCCTCAAGCTGGAGAGGCTGGCCGAGATCCCGGAGGATGAGACGATCTCCGCCTATCGGGACGGTCCCTTCCTCGATCTCTGCCGCGGACCGCACGTGCCCAGCACGGGCGAGGTCAAGCACTTCAAGCTCCTCAGCGCCGCGGGCGCGTACTGGAGAGGCGACGAGAGGCGTCAGATGCTTCAGCGCATCTACGGCACCGCCTTCTTCAGCCAGGAAGCCCTGAGCGAGCACCTGCACCGCCTCGAGGAAGCACGTCGACGGGATCACCGAAAGCTCGGTCAGGAGCTGGACCTGTTCAGCATCCAGGAGGAGATCGGGCCCGGTCTGGTCTGCTGGCACCCCAAGGGGGCGAGGATTCAACTCGAGCTTCGGCGCTGGATCGAGGCGCTGCTGGAGAAGCGCGGCTACGAGTTCGTCTACACGCCGCACGTGTCCAGCGAGGCCCTGTTCGAGCGTTCCGGCCACCTGCAGGCGTACTCCGAGCACATGTACCCGAGCATGCGCGGCGAAGGCGAGAAGGAGGCCTATCGGGTCAAGCCGATGAACTGCCCGGGCCACACGCTCATCTACGCCGCGCGGCAGCGGAGCTATCGCGATCTGCCGCTGCGCCTGAGCGAGATCGCCAACGTCTACCGGTACGAGCGATCCGGAACCCTGCACGGCCTTCTGAGGGTGCGGATGCTGACGATGGACGACGGTCACATCTACTGCAGGCCCGATCAGGTGGAGGATGAGATCTTCACCGCCCTGGACCTGGTCGACGAGGTCATGAACACGCTGGGCCTCGAGTACCGCCTGGACCTGGCAACGCGTCCCGAGAAGCGGATCGGCGAGGACGAGGTGTGGGATCACGCCGAGGCCTCGTTGTACCAGGCGCTCGAGCGCCTGGCGGTGGACTACGGGCTCGACGAGGGCGGAGGGGCGTTCTACGGCCCGAAGATCGACATCAAGTTCCGGGATGCGATCGGCCGAGAGTGGCAGGGCGCCACGATTCAGCTCGACTTCAATCTGCCCGAGCGGTTCGATCTGGAATACATCGGTCCGGACAACCAGCCGCACCGGCCGGTCATGATCCACCGCGCCATCTTCGGGACTCTGGAGCGGTTCACGGCTGTCCTGATCGAGCACTTCGCGGGTGCGTTCCCGGTGTGGCTCTCACCCGAGCAGGTCCGGGTGCTGCCCATCACGGATGGGCACGCCGAAGGCGCCCGCGCGATCGCGGATCGCTTGCAGGCCGCGGGCCTGCGGGTAGACCTCGATGACAGGTCGGACACCCTCAGCTATCGCATCCGCGACGGCGAGGTCATGAAGGTGCCGTATCTCCTGGTCGTTGGGGATCGGGAGCTCGAGGCCGGGACGGTCGCCGTGCGGGCGCATGGGGCCGAGAAGAAGCAGGTGGTGATGCCGGTGGACGACTTCGTCGCGGCCGTTCAGGAGAAAATCCGTGCCAAGGGACTCGATCCGGCGCTGGAGGTCCTCTGAGGTCGCTCGGGCCGCCCCGTCGGCGTCGGCTCGAGCCGCCCCGCCGGCTTCCCACGAGATTGGCTGGGCCCGCGTTGACAGATCGTCAGGCCCCGCCTACCTTTCGCCGCCCTGACAACTAGGCAAGCGGAGCACAGCTCCCACCTTTCGGCGTTCCGGCTCTTCGAGGCCGGAGACCGCTGCCGGGTTCGAAGCACGGGACGCGCCGTCGGCTCGCCCCTGCTCGTTGCGCGGATAACGCGCGTACCCGGACGGCCAGGCCGTACCGGGTTTTTTGTTTCGTATCCGCCGTCCGGCCAAGGACGAGGCAGCGCGGCGGCATTGTTCCAGTGTCCGAGAGAGGGGACGTGAGCCAGGAAGAACTGAGAGTCAACGATCGAATCCGAATCAGCCCGATCCGCCTGATCGACGACGAGGGAGAGCAGGTGGGCATCGTTCCGACCGACGAAGCGAGGCGCATGGCGCGGGAGCGTGGCCTGGACCTCGTGGAGGTGGCGCCCAACGCCCGCCCGCCGGTCTGCAAGCTGCTGGACTACGGGAAGCACAAGTATGAGCTGGCGAGGAAGCTCCGCGAGGCGAGGAAGAAGCAGCACAACATACACGTGAAGGAAGTCAAGCTGCGGCCCCGGATCGAGACCCACGACCTGGAGTTCAAGATGCGGCATGCGCGGCGATTCTTCGAAGAAGGCGACAAGGTCAAGTTCACGCTGATGTTCCGCGGTCGAGAGGTCACCCACCCAGAGCTTGGACTCCGGCTGCTGGAGCAGGTGAAGGGAGAGCTGGGAGACGTCGCCGCCGTGGAGACCGGGATCGCGCGCGAAGGGCGCACGATGACCATGGTCATGGCACCGCACCGCGTCGAGGTGGAATGAGTGATACGCGCCGGCTGAGCCACACGCGCCGGAAAGGAGTCGAGATCAGATGCCGAAGATGAAAACGCGTCGGTCCGCCGCGAAGCGGTTTCGCAAGACCGGCTCCGGGGTTTTGCGGAGAAGGAGGGCGTTCTCCAGCCACATCCTCACCAAGAAAAGCCGCAAGAGGAAGCGTCGTCTGCGCAAGCCGACGAACGTCTCGAAGGCCGACACGAAACGGGTCAAGCGGATGCTAGGACTGTAAATAATAAGCGGAGCATGGACTTTCGAAGCGACGGATAAAGAGGTGAGACGATGCCTCGCGTAAAGACGAATATTGCGCGAAACAAGCGCAAGAAGAAGCTCATGAAGGAAGCCCGCGGCTACTTCGGCGGGCGATCCAAGCTGTACGGGCCGGCCAAGGACGCGGTCGAGCGTGGATGGGAGTACGCCTATCGCGACCGTCGCCGCCGCAAGCGGGATTTCCGGGCGCTGTGGATCAGCCGGATCAACGCCGCGGCTCGGGAGAACGGCCTCTCCTACTCGCGCTTCATCAGCGGGCTGCGACGTGCCGATGTCGACCTCAACCGGAAGGTGCTGGCGGATCTGGCCGTCCGGGAACCGGCAGCGTTCGCCGAGCTGGTGCAGGTGGCCAAGGACCAGCTGCGCTGAGGCGGGCATGACCGCGCCGGTTCAACTGGTCGACGCTCTGGAGCGGATCGAGGGTGAAGGCCTCCCTTCTATCGAGGCGGCGGACTCGCCCGGAGCGCTCGAAGAGCTCAGGGTCCGATACCTGGGTCGAAGCGGAGAGTTGGCCGGCATCCTGAGCCGCATCGGCCAGGCGCCACCCGAGGACCGCCGGGCGATCGGCCAGGCGGCAAACACCGCCAAGCGCCGGCTGCAGGAGGCGCACAGCATTCGACAGGCGGCCCTGGAGGGCGCCGAAGCGGTGGGCGTCGCGAAGGCGGACCTCACGATGCCCGGTCGCCGCGCCTGGGAGGGGGGCCTACATCCGGTTACTCGGGTCATCGATGAGATCTGCGAGATCTTCCGGGAGCTCGGCTTCTCAAAGGTGCGGGGTCCGGAGGCGGAGACGGAATGGTACAACTTCCAGGCCCTCAACATCCCGCTCGAGCATCCGGCGGCCGACATGTGGGACACCTTCTACTTGGCTGACGGGGTCGTCCTGCGCAGCCACACGTCCCCGGTGCAGGCGCGCATCATGGAGACGCACGAGCCGCCCGTGAGGGTCGTGGTTCCCGGCCTGTGCTACCGGCGCGATCCGTTTGATCCGACACACGCGCCGGCCTTCGAGCAGATCGAGGGGCTGGCGGTGGACGAGGGGATCGACTTCGTGGAGTTCCGCTCCACCATCGAGCATTTCGTGCATCGCTTCTTCGGCCGGGAGACGACGGCCCGCTTCCGCCCGGCCTACTTTCCGTTCACCGAGCCCTCCGCCGAGGTCGACGTCTCCTGTCACATGTGCGGAGGATCGGGATGCCCCACCTGCAAGGGAACGGGCTGGATCGAGATCATGGGCTCTGGAATGGTGCACCCGGCCGTGTTCGAGGCCGTAGGGTACGACCCGGAGCGGTATACGGGCTACGCGTTCGGCATGGGCTCGGCCCGGATCGCCATGCTCAGGTACGGGATTCCGGACATCCGGCTCTTTTACGAGGGCGATGCACGTTTTCTGGCGCAGTTTCGCTAGTCCGACGCCGCGTACGGATCGCGGTGGCGGCGTTGCGAATCGCCGCGTATGTTTCACTACTTAAAGCCGTTTCTGCGAGCGACGCTTTAAAGTCAACTAAAATATACGTGTTGCGGGTGAGGGCGGATTCTCCAAATGGAGTCCGGCGGGTCATGATTCGGTGAAAGTCTCAGTCAATTGGCTTCGAGAGTTGGCGCCCGGCATCGAGGGGTCGCCCGAGGATCTCGCAGATCATCTCTCCATGACCGCCGTGGCCGTGGACGAAGTGCATCCCATCGGCGCCGGGATCGAGAGTGTCGTGGTGGCGCGGGTTGAGGAGGCGACGGCACACCCGGACGCCGACCGACTGAACCTGGCTTCCATCACGGTGGGGACGGATGAGCTCACCGGCGTCGTGGTCGGAGCGCCCGTGCGAGCAGGAGGGCTCTATGCGCACGCTCCGCCCGGCACGACGCTGCCCGGCGGCCTGAAGATCGGCGCCCGAAAGATCCGCGGCCAGACGAGCCACGGGATGCTGTGCTCGGAACGCGAGCTGGGTTTGGGCTGGGACCACTCGGGCATCCTCGAGCTTCCACCCGACCTGCTGCCCGGCGCCCCGCTCGCTGAGGCGCTGGGCTTCCCTGATCACGTCCTGGAGCTGGACCTCACTCCGAACAGGGCCGATCTGGCCGGGCATCTCGGAGTGGCGCGGGAGTTAGCGCCGGAGGGCGAGGCTGGCCTCGTGCTTCCTTCCTTCGGACCGGCCGCAGACGCCTGGAAGCCGACGTGGATCGACGGAGAGCGCGACGTCTCGGCCGCGGGGATGCGCGTGGTCATCGAGGATCCCGAGCGATGCAGCCGCTTCCTCGGAATCGTGATTCGCGGGCTGCGCGTCGGTCCCTCTCCGGCATGGCTGGCCGCCCGGCTGTGGGCGCTGGGCGGTCGATCGATCAACAACGTCGTTGATGCCACGAACTACGCGATGCACGAGCTCAATCATCCCCTCCATGCTTACGATCTGGCGACGCTGCGAGGCCCCGAGGTCAGGGTGCGAGCCGGGAGGGAAGGGGAACGGCTGCGCACGCTGGACGGCGAGGAGCACGCTCTCGCCGAGGTCGCGTCCGTTATCGCGGATGCCGACGGAGCCATCGGCCTCGCCGGAGTTATGGGCGGAGAGGGCACCGAGGTGAGCTCGGCGACGACGGATGTGTTCCTCGAGTGCGCGGTGTTCGACCCGCTTCGCACGCGACGAACGGCACGGCAGGCCGGCCTGTCCACGGATGCGTCGTACCGTTTCGAGCGGGGAGTGGATCGCACGGACGTCGAGAAGGCGATCACCCGCTGCGCCCGGCTGATCCTGGCGACGGCAGGAGGTCGAGCCGAGGAGCAGGCGGTTCGCGTCGGACCTCTGCCCGGAGAGCGTACCGTGCTGGAGCTTCGGCCCTCCCGGGTGCGGCAGGTGCTCGGCCGGAGCTTCGATCGGGAGGAGCTGACCGGCATTCTCGCCCCGATCGGCTTTCAGCCTGCCAACGGGTCCGGGCAAGCGGATGATTCACCGCTTCGTCTCTACGTGCCGGGTTGGCGAAACGACGTCACGCGTGAGATCGACCTCGTGGAGGAGGTAGCGCGCCGGCATGGCTACAATCGCTTCGAGGGCGGCGCGTTCGCCGTTCGGCCGAGCTCGGTGCCCGATGATCCGGCGTGGGAACGGGCCGAGCGCGTCCGCCGGCTCTTCGTGGCCCGAGGCTACCTGGAAGCTCGGAGCGCGAGCTTTGCCACGGAACGGCGAGCCGGTCCGAACGCCGTGGAGCTGCACAATCCGCTGTCGGCCGAGGAGGCCCGGCTTCGGACCGACCTGATCGCGTCGCTGCTCGACCCGTTGGAGTACAACCTGGCTCGTGGCCGCCGGGATGTGAGGCTGTTCGAGATCGGGACGGCCTTCGCGGCGAGGAGAGACGACGAGGGACCTCCGGTCCTGCCGCTCGAGGAGTTGCGGGCCGCTTTCGTGGTGACGGGAGGTCGTGAGCCCGAGCACTGGGGGGTCGAAGCCGCTGACGTAGATCTGTGGGATCTCAAGGGCCTGGCCGAAGAGCTCGCCGAGGATCTTCTCGGTGCTGGTGTCACGCCGGTTCTCCCTGACGCTGCTGAAAGAGTCGGCGAGGCGGGCCTCGGCTCGATCGCCCGGTGGCTCGACGGCGAGGCATTCGAGCTCGAGAGGCAGGGGAGGGTCGTCGGTTTGGCCGGGCGCGTCAAAGACGCCGCCGTGGACGCCCCTCGTTGGGCGGCTCCCGTATGGGCCGGAGAGTTTCGGCTCGCCGCCGTTCGACTGGACGCGGAGGCCGCCTTCGCGTCGCTCTCGCCGTACCCTCGCGTGGCCAGGGACCTCGCGATCATCGTGTCGGAGAAGCGTACGGTCTCGGAGCTCGAGGAGGTCATTCGGCGAGCTTGCCCGCCGTTCCTCGAATCGGTGTGGTTGTTTGATGTCTACGAGGGAGAGGAGATCCCGGAGGGATGCCGGAGCCTCGCCTGGCGATTCCGCTTCCAGGCCGCCGAGCGCACACTCACCGACGAGGAGGTGGATGCCGCAATGAACGCAGTCACTTTTGCCCTGGAGGATAAGAGCGATGCCCGCATCCGAACGTCCTGACTCCGAAGGAGGGGACCAAGCGATGGAAGAGGTCGTGGCCGACGCTCCCGATGTCGATGAGGAGATCACGCGTCTCGAGGCGGCGGTAGAATCCCTCGCCGGAAGCTTCGGCGTCATGAGGGAACGGGCGAGCGTCGCCGAGAATAACCACCGGAAACTGGCCGAGGCGCTGCGAGACACCGATTTGGAGGAGATGGCTCCGACAGAGCTGCAGGCCCGGCTGGAGGATCTGGCCGAGGAGAACGGGCGCCTCCGGGCAGCCGTGAACGAGGCCCGAGTCCGGGCGGACCGCATACGGAGCCGCCTGATGTTGATGGAGGATGAGCTGGCCGATGACTGAGAACGATGACAATGGCGGCGATCGCAAGGCCGTGCGGGTGACCATTTTCGGCGAGGACTACCTCATCCGGTCGGAGATGGGTGAAGCGTATACGGAGCGCTGCGCTCGCTACGTAGACTCGGCGATCCAGGAAGCGCACGTGCGAGGCCACGTGGCCGAGCCGCACAAGGCAGCGATCCTTGCTGCCATGCAGATCACTGATCGACTCTTCCGGGCGCATGCGGACGCGGAGGACCTGCAGCGCGAGCTTGGGGATCGGGTTACCGAGATGCGTGGGCGGATCGAGGCGGTGCTTAACGCGGGCGGCTGATCCCTGGCCGCTTGCGAGGCCATCGGTGGCGGCCCAACTTGATGTTGCCAGTGTGTGCTGCCGGGCGTTAGAGATCACTCGATCTTGTACATAGATGCGGCGCATCGCCCCGCGATGTGTCGCCGGTTGCTTATCTCGAAAGACGGTCGGCGCGCGCAAGCGCGCGGCCTTTTTTTTTGCTTTTGCGGGGCGTCCCGGGAACCCGCCGCCATAGATATTCGGAGCCCGATGGGACTCGAGATCACCGTTATCGTCCTTGCGCTCGCTCTCGTGCTAGGGGTGGGAGCAGGCCATCTGCTGGAGCGCCGCCGAGCGGTGCGCGGGAGAGAGGATCTCGCTAGCGAGCGCGAGCGAGTCGTCAAGGAGGCGGAGCGCGAGGCCTCGAATATTCGCAAGTCGGCAGAGCTTGCCGGGAAGGATGAGGCCTACCGCTTCAAGGCGGATTGGGAGAAGGAGGTGGAAGGGCGGCGCTCGGATGTCGAGCGGACAGAGGCAAGACTGGCGGAACGCGAAGAGCTCCTGGATCGAAAGCTGGCTCTGCTGGACCAGCGGGAAGAGCGGCAGGAGAGGCAGGGGGTCGACATGAAGGCGCAGGCGGACGAGCAGGAGAAGGCTGCCAAGCGTCTCGATCTTCGTGCGGGCGAGCTGGACAAGGAACTCGAGAGGCTGTCCGGCATCACCCGGGACGAAGCGCGAAAGCAGCTGGTCAGGCACCTCGAGGATCAGGCACGCGCCGAAACGGCGCGTCGAGTGCGTGACATCAAGGAGCGCGCCAGTCGTGAGGCGGAGCGGGAGGCCAAGAAGATCATTTCGATGGCCATCGAGAAGTTGGCCGTCGATCACTCCTCGGAGACCACGGTCTCGGTGGTCACACTACCCAGCGATGACATGAAGGGACGGATCATCGGCCGAGAGGGCCGAAACATCCGCTCTTTCGAGGCCATTACCGGCGTGGACGTCGTCGTGGACGACACGCCTGAGGCCGTGATTCTCTCCAGCTTCGATCCAATACGGCGCGAGATCGCGCGCCTGGCCATGGAACGGCTGGTGGCGGATGGGCGCATCCACCCCGGCCGGATTGAGGAGGTCGTAGAGAAGGCTCGCGAGGACGTCCAGACGTCGATGAAGGAAGCCGCGGAAGAAGTCCTCTACGAGCTGGGAATTCACGATTTGCACTCGGAGCTCGTCGAACGGTTGGGCGTGCTGCGTTACCGCACCAGTTACGGGCAGAACCAGCTGCAGCACGCGCGCGAGGTAGCTCTATTGGCTTCCAGCATGGCCGCGGAGCTCGGCCTCGATGGCCAGATGACCAAGCGGATGGGGTTGCTGCACGATATCGGCAAGGCGCTCACCCACGAGCACGAAGGGAGCCACGTCGAGCTAGGCTACGAGCTCTGCAAGCGTTGCGGCGAGCAGGAGTCAGTGCTCAACGCCATCAAGGCCCACCACGACGAGGAGCCAGCGCTGTTCGCGGAAACCTTCCTGGTCACCGCGGCAGATGCGATCTCCGGCGCCAGACCCGGCGCGCGACGCGAGTCGTTTGAGCATTACGTGAAGCGCCTGGAGAAGTTGGAGAAGATCGCGTCCTCGTTCGAAGGCGTTGAGAAGGTCTACGCGATTCAGGCGGGCCGGGAGATCCGGGTCATGGTGACGCCCGAGCGGGTAGGTGACGAAGAGATGGCGGAGCTGAGTGAGGAGACGGCTCGCCGAATCGAAGAGGAGCTTCAATACCCAGGCCAGATCAAGGTGGTCGTCGTCCGGGAGACCAGGGCCGTGGACTTCGCTCGCTGACCCAGCTTGCGGTCCGGCCCGCCGCCCACGAAACGAGGCCTGCGCATGACAGCCGAGCTGATAGACGGAACGCAAATCGCCTCGGAGATCCGGGCCGAAGTCGCCGAGAGCGTGCTTGAGCTGACCGAGCGGGGCACGCGCCCGGGGTTGGCCGCCGTTCTGGTCGGCGATGACCCCGCTTCGCAGATCTACGTTCGCATGAAGAAACGGGCCTGCGAGGAAGCGGGCATCTACGCTCCCGATTTGCATCTGCCCGCTGGCATTTCACAGAGCGAGCTCCTGGACAGGGTGGAGCAGCTCAACGAAGATCCGAAGATTCACGGGATCCTCGTTCAACTTCCTCTGCCCGATCCCCTGGACGAGGCCGAGGTGATGCTGCGCGTCAGGCCCGAAAAAGACGTGGACGGGTTTCATCCCGTCAACGTCGGACGGATGGTGAGTGGCGACTCGGACGCGTTTCGTCCAGCGACGCCGGCCGGGATCCAGGAGCTGCTGAAGCGGATCGACTGCGATCCGCAGGGCAAGCAGGTCGTTGTCATGGGACGATCCAACATCGTCGGGCGCCCGGTGGCCGAGATCCTCTCCCAGAAGCAGCCGTGGGCGAACGCGACGGTCACGCTCGCTCACAGCCGGACCCATGACCTGGGTGAGGTCGGGCGTCTGGGAGACATCTTGATCGTGGCGATCGGCCGCGCTGACTTCGTCACGCCGGACATGGTGAAGCCGGGTGCCGTGGTCATCGATGTCGGCGTCAATCGGGTGGACGACCCGACACGCGAGAAGGGATATCGTCTCGTCGGCGACGTGGACTTCGACGGGGTACGGGAGGTGGCCTCGTGGATCACGCCCGTGCCGGGAGGGGTCGGCCCGATGACGATCGCGATGCTGCTCAAGAACACGATCAAGGCTGCCGGGCGATTCGCCGCGTAGACGCGGAACCGGGGCGGCCAGGCCACTCGTGAGCGAGATCTCGCAGTTCTCGCTCTTCGGGGCCGGCGGGCTCGCGCCGGAGGACGCCGAGCATCCGGGAGATGCCGAGCATCCGGGGGCGGCCGGGGAGCTCCCGGTCGGGGATCTCGCGGAAGGGGCGCTCGAGCCGAACGGCCGGAGCGGCGAAGTCGTGGCTCCAGGGCGCTCGGCGGAAACGGCCCTGCCCGTCTCTGAGGTCAACGCCGCCGTCCGCGGTGTGCTCGAAGCCTCCTTCGCTCCGCTCTGGGTGGTGGGCGAAGTGGCCAATTGGCGCCGCGTTAGCTCCGGCCAGTGCTACTTCAGCCTTCGAGACGAATCGGCCCAGATCTCGTGCGTGATTTGGCGCAGTGACGCTGCCCGTCTCCCGACCGATCCGGAAGAAGGCATGGAGGTGTGCGCGTACGGCGGCCTATCTCTCTACGAGGCACGGGGGCAGTACCAGCTGATCGTGCAGAAGCTGGAGGCGAAGGGGGAGGGCCTGTGGAAGCTGGCGTTCGAGCGCACGCGCCGCCGCCTCGAAGCGGAGGGTCTCACGGACCCGGCCCGCCGCCGCCAGCTGCCCGCGCTGCCGCGCCGCGTCGGCATCGTGACCTCCAGGGAGGGAGCGGCGCTCCACGACGTGGTGTCGGTGATCCGGCGTCGAGCTCCGTGGACCCACATCCTCCTCTCCGCCTGTCGGGTTCAGGGAGAGGGGGCCGCGCGAGAGATCTGCGCCGCGCTGGACGCCGTCTGCCAGCATCCGGAGGTGGATGTGGTCGTGCTCACCCGGGGCGGTGGCTCCGTGGAGGATCTCTGGTGCTTCAACGAGGAGGTCGTCGCCCGCGCCGTCGCGGGCTGTCCGGTGCCGATCGTGACGGCCGTCGGTCACGAGGTCGATGTGACGATCGTGGACCTCGTGGCTGATCTGAGAGCTCCCACCCCGTCGGTAGCGGGGGAGCTCATCGTACCCGATGTCGCCGATTTGAGAGTCGCCGTGCGGCGTGGATCTTCAGCTCTGGCCGCCGCCCTTCGCTCCCGGGCCCTCAGGGCCGAAGAGCGAGCGTCCCGTGCCTCCGAGCGCATGAGCGATGGCGTCGTACGCTTCGTGGAACGATGCGGCGTTTGGCTTGATGGGCTCGGCGGACGGCTCGAGACGCTCAGCCCGCTCTCCACGTTGGAGCGCGGCTACGCGGTTCCGTCGGACGCTGAGGGGCGCGTTCTCCGCCGACTGGAGATGTTCGAGCCGGGCGATCCGTTCCGCCTTCGCGTCGTGGACGGCGAGGTCGCGGCGAGGGTGGAGGCCACGGGTGGCCCAGCGGCGGGACCCGAACAGGGACGGGAGACGTCGTCATGAGCGAAGAACTGGATTTCGAGGCCACGATGGCCGAGCTGGAGCGCATCGTGGGCGCCCTGGATCGAGAGGAGTTGGATCTGGACGAAGCGCTCCTTCTGTTCGAGGACGGCGTCCGCCATGTGCGGAGGGCAAATCGGCTGCTCGAGGACGTCCGGGGTCGCATCGAGGAGCTGATCGAGGCATCCTCCGAAGAGGTGCGCACCGTAGAGCTGGCTGTAGACGTATCGGACGAGGAGGACGCGAATGCCGACTGAGCGGCCCGTGGTCGCGTCGGGGAGCGTCGGACCATGAAGCTCGGCGTGCTTGGTAACCCCAGGTACGCGGACCTGGCCGATCTCCTGGCCCGTCTCGGCCGGGCCGCGGAGGGCAACGAGATCAGCCTGTACCTCCACGGCGATCTGATCGACGCTGCCGACGGCGTGCCGTACGCCGGGGATCTGGACGCGGCCTGGCCCGACGTCGGGTGTCTGCTCACCCTGGGAGGCGACGGCACGTTTCTGCGTGGCGCCCGTTTGGCCGGCCCGAGCGGCGTGCCGATCCTGGGTTGCAACGTGGGCCGCCTGGGCTTCCTCACTTCGATTCCGCTCTCAGAGCTAGAGACGGCTGTGGAGCGGGTCGCCTCGGGAGATTACGAGCAGGATGAGCGGTTGGCCCTCGATGTCCGGCTGCAGCGGAGCTCGCGAAAGCCGCACGCCGATGATGAGGGAGAGGGAGATGCCTTCTACGCCCTGAACGACGCCGTCGTCCACAAGAGCGGATTCGCCCGGCTCCTTCAGCTCCGAGTCTGGGCGGATGACGACGAGTTGGGTCAATACAGCGCCGACGGGATCATCATCTCCACGGCCACGGGCTCGACGGCGTACAGCCTCTCGGCGGGCGGGCCGATTCTGGTGCCCAGCCTGGACGCGATCATTGCCACACCGATCTGTCCGCACACCATGGCGGTTCGTCCGGTCGTGCTCCCGGCCACGGCGCGAATCACGGTCGAGATCGATACGGGCGCGCAGGACGTCGTTCTCACCGTGGACGGCCAGGTCGGCAGCCGGCTTCACGACGGCGACCGGGTCATCGCCCAGCGGGCCGCCCACCCCGTTCGTCTGATCCGCTTCCCGGGACAGACGTTCTTCTCGGTTCTCCGCCGGAAGCTCAGATGGGGTGATGTGCGTCCACCGGAAGGCGGGAAACGCGCGGGCTAGAAGACCTTGAAGGGCAGCCTGAGATAGACGGTCACCCTGTCGCCGGCAGGCGTCTGTCCCCCCGAGCCGGCGACCGAGGTCAGGTAGATGAGCGAGACCTCTACCGGCAGGCCCGTCCGTCCGACCTCCCAGAGATCCTGCGTGCGATAGAATACTCCCACTCCGAGCATGTGGCGGGTCTGAGACGTCTCCACCTCCAGCGGCTCCGCGGTAGCCACCGAGCCGGCGAGCAGCTGGTACTCGTCGCTTCCCTTGTTCCAGTAGCTGTACTCGGCGCCGATCGCCAGCGCGTTGTTGATCGAAAACTGGGGAGCCACGCGAGCCGCGATGTAGTTGCCCAGCTTCCGCTGCAGCGTGCCAAGCGTGGACGCCAGGCCGAACGGTTGATCGGGCGGGTTCACGCGCAGCTCCACCTCGTCCTTCATTTGGAGGCCGAAGTATCCGCTCGCCAGGAAAAGGAACCGCGGTCCCACGCGGATGTCCTGGAAGAGCGAGATCTCGATGTCGGTCGTCCCGTCGCCGATCGGGATGTCCATGAAGTTGGACGGGTCCAGGTAAGGAGCGCCGTTTACCTGGCCGAGAGGGAAGCGGTACTTCCCTCCGATCGTCGTCCGGAACTGGACCGTGGGAGGTCGTCGTGCCAGCCGGCGCACGGTCTCGCTGTGCTCCACGGGACGTCGCGGCTCCGCATCCTGGCCTTCTCCTCCCTCCGGCGGCGCCTCGCGCGCTTCCTCCTCGGGCTCGAGCGGAGGGGGCTGGAATTCCTCGAACGCGGTGATCGGTGTGAACGTGTCGATGAGGCCGATCCTCAGCCCTACCTCCAACTCTCCGACTGAATAACCCCGCCTCACCGTCCCCGGGGGATCGCCGTCCAGCTGGGTGCTCGCGAACAGTGCGGCCAGGTCGGACGCCGTCGCGCCGGGCGGCAGCTCCAGGGCCGGCAGGGCGAGGCCGAACGCGGTGTACCCCGCCGCGAGCGCGTCGTACGCGGCGGTCATCTGCGCGCCGGCCGTCGTGATCGCGACGGGAACGAAGAGGTTTTCCATCACCCTTCGCTCGAAGGCATCGGAGTAGGTCGTCGAGTTCGCGAGAAGGGCGAGCGCCTGGGCCGTCTCTTCGGGCGTGAGCGTCCCCCCGTCGATCAGCTCGGCCAGCTGCGTCTCCGCGGCCTCGATCTCTCCGAAGAACCCGGCCGGATCCTCGATGGCGTTCATACCGGCGGTCACGGTCGCCGAGGTCGTGTCGTAGCCGAAGAAAGACTCTGAGCGGGTTTGGACGAGGGGCACCATGACGTCCAGCGAAAGTCGATCCAGAATGCCGATCTCGAGACCCAGCGGGAGGACGACGGATCGGTTGGATATCTCTCGGTAGTCCAGGCTTCCGAAGGAGAGGTCATCGGGCGTGAGCGGGTCGTAGCCGAGGGCGTCCGCGTCGGAGTTGATGTCGGCGAGGAACGGCAGCGCGTTGGGGTAAAGCCGGTTGGTCAGCGGGCCGTCGAAGTCGGCGGTCAGCGGCTCCTTCGCGCCGTCGGCCGCGAGCTCCGAGTCGAGCGCGAACTGGCTGCTCCAGAAGCTGAGCGAAGGAGTGAACTCGAACCAGAACTCTCCACTCCGGGGGAGCCGCGCGTCCTGGACGGTGGGTATCTGGCCCTCCGCCCCTCCCGGCAGCGCGAGGAGTGCGGCGAGGAGCGCCAGGCCCGCGAGCCCGAGCGATAACCGCATCGGTCCGGAGCCGGCTGCAGATCTCTTTCGGAAGCTGACGGGCAAGCCTGGCTCCTCTCGGCAGGGAACGGGGGAGAGACGGCGGCAGTATAGGCGGAGCGACGGGAAGCAGACAAGCTGTCCACCAGACTTTTTCTCGCCGCTCCGACGCATTAGTCTTGACCGCGTGTGGCGCCGTGGCCGAGTGGTTAGGCAGGGGCCTGCAAAGCCCCGTACTCCGGTTCGAATCCGGACGGCGCCTCTTATGCATCCAAGCGCGCACGCCTCCTCTGCGTCGCGGTCAGGAGCTCGGCCGTGACGGGGCGCTTGAGAGGTCAGAACATCCTCTACCTGTTGCTGGTCTTCCTCCCGATCTCCCTCGTTCTGGAGTACGGCGTCCATGCCGGCGGGACCGCGATCTTCATCACTTCCGCGTTGGCCATCATCCCGCTGGCGGGGATTCTCGGACTAGCCACCGAGAAGCTGGCCGGACACTACGGAGCGGGGGTGAGCGGCCTGCTGAACGCGACGTTCGGGAACGCGGCCGAGCTCATCATCGCGCTCATCGCACTGAACGCCGGGCTATACGACCTTGTCAAGGCGTCGATCACCGGCTCGATCATCGGCAACACGCTCATCGTTTTCGGCCTGAGCGCCTTCCTCGGCGGCCTGAAGTTCCACACCCAGACGTTCAACCGGACGGCCGCCAGCATGGGGGCCACGCTTCTGCTGCTGAGCGCCGTGGGGCTCGTCGTCCCGTCGATCTTCCACGGAATTGCGTCGGGAAGCTCGGCCGGGGTCGAGCGAACGCTGAGCCTGGAGATCTCGGTCGTCCTCATGGCGACCTACATCCTCAGCCTCGTCTTCACGCTCAAGACGCATAGCAAGCTGTACACGGGGGTCGTGCCCTCGGAGGTGGATCCCGAGACCGCCGAGGCCGTCGCGGAGGCCGTCGGACCGCGCTGGTCGAAGGGGAAGGCCCTCCTGGTGCTCGTAGGAGCGGCGGCGCTGGTGGCGTGGATGAGCGAATTGCTGGTGGGCGGGGTGCACGACGCGGGGGAGTCGTTCGGCATGACGGAGGTCTTCCTCGGCGTCATCGTGATCGCCCTGGTCGGCAACGCGGCCGAGCACTCGACGGCCGTGCTGATGGCGCTCAAGAACAAGATGGACTTGGCCGTCCACATCGCGATCGGCTCCTCCATCCAGATCGCGCTTTTCGTGGCGCCGCTGCTCGTCTTCCTGAGCTACGCGATCGGTCCCGCCCCCATGGACCTGCACTTTACCGCCATGGAGGTGATGGCCGTGGCCCTCTCGGTGCTGATCATCGGACAGGTCTCCGACGACGGCAAGACGCACTGGATGGAGGGCGTGCAGCTCATCGCCGTTTACCTCATCCTGGCGCTCGCCTTCTACCACCTCCCCGCCTGAGCCGAGGCCGCCAGCCGGCGGCCCGCTCTCCTCTTTGACGTCGGGTTGAAGGGTCGGTCGCACTCTTTTCGGAAGCTTCGTTCCCCCGACAAGGAGTGAGAATCATGCGTAATCCGAATCGCTCGCGGCTCTACGCGAGCGCCCTGTCCTTCCTGGTGGCGGCGGGCCTCTATCTCGCCGTCCCCGACCAGCCGCAGGCGGCGGCGGCGACCTGTAACGGCTCGAACACCGGCAAGGTGTGCTGGGAGAACGAGTCCTGCATGGACATGCTCTTCTACAAACAGTGCACGACCACGTACAAGTACTTCCCCGCGGCCGGTTCGGGCGGCGGAGGTAGCGACCCGCGGCTGGAAGAGCCGGGCGACGGGTGTGTGTGGGGCCAGGACTATAACGGCTGGGAGCCCAGGCGCTGCAGCTGAGCCGCCCTCGCCCTAGGGGAGCGCGTCTGCTGTTCTCGGCAGCCGCGCTCCTCACGGCCCTGTCGGCGGTGCGCCTCGGCGAGTATCGCGCCCTCTCGGCTCCCCATGCCGCCATCGATGGCGTCGAAGGCCCGACGCTGGTGTTGCTGTTTCAGCCGGAGGACTGTCGCCGGTACGGGGGACTTGTCGAGCATTGGAACGTCCTGGCCGAGCGAGGCCATGTGGATGTGCTCGGGGTCGGGATCGGCTTCCCGCCCACGCCCTCAGCTCGAGACTCGATTCTCGGGGAGATCCGGCCGACGTTTCCCGTGCGATATGACCTCGGTCACGTCGCTGAACGGCTGCTCGCCAGGGCGGGACAGAGCCGGACGCCGACAAGCGTCCTACTGGACGCGGCGGGCCGGCCTCTGCTGATCCTTCCGCCGGTGTCGGACGCGAGCGTGCAGCGGGAGGCCGGCCGACTCATCGAGCAATACGCTCGACGCGTCGCCGGGGCGGCGGGATGAAGGCTGCGAGAATACCGATGAGGTGCGGCGTCGCCCTGGCAGCGCTGTGCCTGTCGAACGGTTGCGTCCCCGACCGGGAGGACGCCGATCCGGGCCGACGCGCCGAGTCCGGAGCCCGTCGTTGGGCGGTCGTCTCGTGGGACACTGCGTTCGTCGTGGGTGGCCCCAGGGACACGCTGCTCCATCTGCCGACCCGACTTGCCGCGGACGAGGCCGGCGTGTCGGTCCTCGACCGCGAGGCGGGTCGCGTCCTTCGGTTCGACAATCGTGGGCATCTTCTCTGGAGCTTCGGCAGCAAGGGCAGAGGACCCGACGAGTTCGCTCATCCCCGCGACATCAAGATGGATCGCCAGGGGAGAACCTGGGTGTTGGATGTCGCGAACGGCCGCGTCGCCATAATCGGCAAGCACGGGGCCTCCGACGGCCGGATTCCGCTCTCGGCCGTGGGACGGACCGCGGATGGAATCGTTCCTGAAGAGGACGGCGGGGTGATCCTCCTGACGTTCGAGGCCGAGCGGCCGATCGTTCGGCTGTCGCCCAGCGGCGAGGTCCTCGAACGCGTTTCCCTTCCATCTCCGGAACATGAGCGACTGCATCCACTAGCCTCCCAACTGGTCGTCGGCCACGATCCGGTGGACGGCGGATGGGTCGGCGCCTACGGGCTGGGCGACGGCTTCTTCGCCTTTCTTACCACGGGTTGGCTCGGATATCGGGGCCGGTACGTCGAACACGTGGAATTCCCCCGAGTCGCTCAGAGGGGTCGATTCAGTCTCGGTCGCAGAGAGCGCGTCTCCTGGCTCACCGGCGTGAGCTTCGCGGCCGAGGCCGTCTCGCTCTCTCGCGGCCGGATCTATGTCTTCTTCGGCGGCAACTCGTCCGACCGCCATCAGGTCATGGATGTCTATTCCGTGGCCGACGGCTCGTACCTGGAGAGCCTACGCCTGCCGATCCGGCCACGTCACGCCGTCTACGCCGACGGGCTCATCTACGCCCTCCACGAGCGCCCATACCCGACCCTGGTCGCCTGGCGACCCCGAAAGGAGCGAACACCATGAGTTGGATCGATGCCGCAGGAATCTCCCTCTCCGTACTCGCCGCCTTGACCCTCGTCTGGATGATCGCGGACGCGCGACGGCTCTCGGGCGCCGGAAGCGCGAATGCTGGACCGGTAACTGCCGCGCGCTGGCTCTGGCCTGTGATCCTCACGGTCTCCTTTCTTGGCGGCCTCTTCGGCGTGCCGATCGGCGGGAGCCCGGAGATCCGAGAAAAGGCCGACGCGTCCTCCTATCAACGACCCGTCGACACCCGCTGGTCTACGCTTCGGACACCGTTCTATCTTGCAGTGCGGAAGGAAGAACGATCCGCGAGAGGCGCCTGGCAAGTCGAGGCGCGAGACGCAAGCCTGCAGCTGCCTTGGACCTTCCTCTTGGGCTGTCTGGCCTACCTGCTCTTCCGGAGAGGTCGGATGCGATCGCGGGACGGTCTCTCGAGGGCAACGCGAACCGGAGGACGGCTGTCTACAGGGTGATCCGAGAGCGAGTCGCACGGCAGCGCTACGTTGAGGAAGAGCAACGAAGCCGAGCGGAATGAATCGGCCCCCAAATGACAGCGTGACTTCTGAGACGGTACACTAAGAGCGACACGCGATGAAACCCCGACATCTCGTAACGCTACTCGTTGTCGGAGTACCACTGGTTCTCCTGGCAGGCGTGCTGTGGCGTCTCAACGAAGCGGGGGCCAGCGACGGAGCGGTCGATGGTGCTGCGTCCACCGATTCGCTGAACGAGGCGCTCGGTGCTTCCGCCGTCGAAGCGTTCCCTACGGAAATCGCGTTGCCGGTGGAAGGATCGATGGTCCGGCGAGATACCTTCGTCCTCTGGGTAGAGGCGCAGGGTCGGGCGGCACCGGTGCGATCGGCGCCACTGCAAGCAGAGGTGTCAGGCCCCGTGATCTCCGTGCCCGTCCAGGAGGGCGCACGGGTCTCGAAGGGACAGATGCTGGTCCAGATCGCTCCCGCAGAGTACGAGCTCCGGGTGCGGCGAGCCGAGGCGGACCTGGCGTTCGCGCAGGCCGAGTTCGAAGGGCTGATTCTCGGAGACGACCGGTTGGAGGACCCGCAGCTTCGCACGAAGCGGGAGCGTCTCGCGAGGCTCAGAAGCGGGTTGCCGGGAGCGGAGACGGCGCTGGAGGAGGCCCAGTATCAGCTGGAGCGAACGGACATCCGTGCTCCTTTCGATGGACTCGTCGCCGATCTCGTCGTGGATGAAGGGGCACGCCTGCAGGTGGGCGATGCCGTCGTCGAAGTCGTCGATCTCTCGACCATCGACGTCGAGGTCGAGGTTCTGGAGCGCGCCCTGCCGGCCGTCGAGCCGGGGCGAGTCGCGACGGTCCGTTTCGCCGCACTCCCGGAGGAGCCATTCGCGGGACGGGTGGTGACCATCAACCCGGTGGTCAACCGCGAGACCGGAACGGCGCGGGTCACGGTGCGTCTCCGAAACCTCCAGGCCAAGGTGCTCTCAGGCATGTTCGCCGAGGTCGAGATCGCCGGGCGTCGATTCGCCGACCGCCTCTTCGTGGCGCGGGATGCGATCGTTGAGCGTGACAAGCGGGACGTGGTCTTCCTCCTGCATCCGGACGAGCCCGGCGGTGCCACGGGTTTTGCCAAGTGGGTGTACGTCCGCACCGGCCTCGAGAACGATGATTTCGTGGAGGTCACGCCGGAACGGGAGCGCGATAGCCTGGAGCCCGGTTCGATCGTGCTCGTGGACGGCCACACGACGCTGACCCATGACGCCAGGGTCCACCTGGAAAACCACAGAGCGCTCCAAGACCGGTGAGACCGGCCGGTGCGCCGTCCGGCGCGCGGCCCAAACCGATCCTCTCGTGAGCCTTCCGGATCTAAGCATTCGACGGCCGATCGCTACGGCCATGGTCTATCTGGGCGTCGCCGTGCTGGGCGTCGTCTCGTTTGCCCGTCTCCCGATCGACCTCCTCCCGGACGTGGCGTTCCCCACGCTCTCGGTGTGGACCACCTACAGCGATGCGGCACCTCCGGAGGTGGAGCGCTTCATCACGGAGCCGGTCGAGCAGGAGGTCAGCCAGGTTCCCGGCGTCAGGCGGGTGACCTCCCGCTCACGCGAGGGACAGTCTCTCGTGACGCTCCAGTTCTACTGGGGCACCGATATGGAGTTCGCCGCGCTGAACGTGCGGGAACGGCTCGACGATCTACGAGATCTACTTCCTCGCAGCGTGGATCGTCCCGTCATCCTTCGTTCGGATCCGGGCAGCGACCCGATCCTCACGCTCGCGGTCTCGGGAGCGAGTCCGGCGGCGCTGTTGGAACTGAGCAAGGACGTCTTCGCCAGGCGTCTCGAGCAGCAGGACGGAGTCGCTCTCGCCGCGATCAGCGGCGGACGGGAGCGGGAGATCCAGGTGCTTCTGGACCCGGTCCGCCTGACCTTGCACCGGGTGACCGTCGCCCAGGTGACCGACGCGCTCGACCGGGCCAACTACCAGGCGCCGGGAGGGAGCGTGAGGCGCGGCAGATTCCGCTACAGCCTCCGCACCCTCGGCCAGTTCACGGAGGTGGATCAGCTTCGGGACGTCGTCGTGACGAGGCCGGCCGGAGGAACACCGGTTCGATTGTCGGATGTGGCCGAGGTGCGTGACGGGTTCGAGGAGCAGCAGACGGCGGCGCGGTACAGCGGCGTGCCGGCAGTTGGGCTGCAGATCTTCAAGGAATCGGGCTCCAACACCGTCGGCGTGGCCGAACGTGTCGAGGTGGTGCTCGACGAGTTGAGGGCCGAGTTCCCGTCGCTGGGCTTCGAGATCGCGACGAGTCAGGCGGAGTTCATTCGAGAGGCGATCGCCAACGTCGTGCAGGCGTTGATCGTGGGAGGCATCCTCGCCTTCCTGGTGCTGTTCCTCTTTCTTCGGGATCCCCGCTATCCCGTGGCGGTGGGCCTGGCGATCCCGATCTCCATCCTGGCGGCGTTCTCGCTCTGCTATCTGTTCGACGTCAGCCTGAACGTGATGTCCCTGGGCGGCCTCGCGCTGGGCGTGGGGATGCTTGTCGACAACTCGATCGTCGTGCTGGAGAACGTCTTCCGCCACCGGAACGAGGGTGGGGCGGCCGCGCCGGCCCAGGAGCCCGGCGAGGAGGTGCCGCGCGACGCGGCCGCGTTCTCCGCGGCCGAAGGCAGCAGGGAGGTGGCTGGCGCGATCACGGCCTCCACGCTCACGACCATCGCCGTCTTCGGGCCCGTGCTCTACGTGCGAGGGGTCGCGGGCGCGCTGTTCGGCGATCTGTCCCTTGCCGTCGCCTTCTCCCTGCTGGCCTCCCTGCTCGTCGCGTTGACGCTGCTGCCCGTGATGGCGGCCCGGTTCGGCAGGGCGCGGGCGGTGTCGGCCTCCCGAGATGCGGCTTCCCTCGATGCGGCCGCTGGCGACCCGGCCGCTGGAATGGCCGACGAAGGGGGCAACGCTCGCCCGCTGCGGCGCGTCCTGCGTTTCACGATGGAATCCGTCCGCCTCACCTGGAGGGACGTGGCAGGATGGGTCGGCCGGGCGTCCTCAAGCGTCGTCCGGCCGGCGCTCGAGGCCTTCGACCGGAGCTTCCGCGGGTTTGCCGGCCGTTACGAGAGAGCTCTTGCCTGGGCATTGGGTCACCGGGCCGCTGTCATCAGCCTGGCGGCATCCGTGTTCGCCGCGGCCATCTCCCTGGCCACGGTCCTTCCCCGCGACCTGATGCCGGATGTGGACGAGCGCCAGTTCCGCGTCACGTTGGACCTGCCGGTGGGTACGCCGATCGAGGCCACCGATGAGGCAGCCGCGGCGCTGGAGCGTGTGCTACTCGGATTGGAGGCGGTCGACGGCGTGTTTACCCGGGTCGGGCGCGCCCAGCGAGGCGAGCCCACCGAGGACGAGCTGGCCGGCCTAAACAGCGCGGTTCTCGAGGTCCGCTTGCGTAAGACGGGTGAGTCCACGGCACAGGTCGTGTCCGACTTCCGATCTAGCCTCGCGCGAACTGGCATCGACCCGGCAGCCGTGGCGGTCGAGACGGGACGCTCGACCGCCCTGGGCCGGACGCTGGACCTGGATGAAGCCGACCTGGCCGTGCGGATCCAGGGGGATGAGCTGGCCGACCTTGTCGCGGTGGCCGAGTCAGCCAAGGCTCGGCTCGTGGGGCTACCGCAGCTCCGGGATGTCCGCGTCGGCATGCAGCTGGGCCAGCCGGAGCTGGAGATCGAGGTCGACAGGGACCGCGCCGCCCGATACGGCCTGAGCGTCTACGATGTGGCGAGCACCATCGAATCCTATTTGCGTGGGCTGCCCACCTCCGAGCCGTTCACGGAGTTCTCCGACAAGCTCGAGATAAGGGTTCAACTGCCGGAAGAGGCGAGGCAGCGGCTTTCCGACGTTCTGGCCTTGCGGCTGAAGGACGTGCCCCTCGGCGAGGTGGTGAGGGTTCGCCAGGGCTATGGTCCCGTCGAGATCCTCCGCGAGGATCAGAGCCGAACGGTGCAGGTGCTCGCGGAGGTGGAGGGTGCCGGGCTGACCGAGGCGGTCGATCGGGCCGAGGCGCGGCTCGAGGGGATGCCTCGGCCCCCTCGGACCACCCTGGCTGTCGGGGGCGAGAACGAGGAGATGCGCGCGAGCTTCCGCTCCCTCTTCTTTGCCTTCGGGCTTGCCCTCTTCCTGGTCTACCTCATCCTGGCCGCTCAGTTCGAGTCTCTTCTGCAGCCGGTCGTCGTCCTGGTGGCGGTCCCGCTCGCGGCCGTGGGCGCGGTACCCGCCCTCTGGCTCACCGGAGGCGGCATTAACCTGATGAGCGGCATCGGCCTGGTCATTCTGATCGGGATCGTCGTGAACGACGCGATCGTCAAGGTCGACTTTATCAACCAGCGACGACGAGGTGGACTCCCGTTGAGGGAAGCGATCGCCGAGGCGGGACGGCTGCGCCTGAGGCCCATCGTGATGACGACCGCGACGACGGTGCTCGGCCTTTTCCCGCTCGCCCTCGGCTGGGGCGCCGGCGCGGATCTCCGCTCTCCTCTTGCGGTCGTCGTCATCGGTGGCCTCATCTCCGCGACCTTCCTGACGCTCATCGTAGTGCCGGTGGTCTATTCGCTCGTCGCCGCGGGCGGTGAAGAGCTGGGCGACCCGGCGGTCGACGTCGCGCCCGCCCCCGGCTTCCGGCCGGGGGCTATCACGATTCCATGATCGGTCTGGCGATCCGGCGCCCCGTAGCGACGGCGGCGATCTACCTCGCGCTCCTGCTCCTGGGTCTGTACGCGTTTCGCCTGATCCCGCTGGAGCTCCTTCCAGACGTCTCCTATCCACGCCTGAGGGTGCGGGCCGAGTGGCCCGGCGCCTCTCCCGAGGCGCTCGAGGCGCTGGTCACGGCCCGGGTCGAGGCGGAGACAAGGCAGGTTCGCGGAGTGAGGTCCGTGGAGTCGATCTCGCGAATCGACCTGTTCGGTACCGGCTCGACGGCCGAGGTAGACGTCGAATTCGGCCGAGAGACCCGCATGGAGTTCGCCCGCCTCGAGCTGAGTGAGCGTGTGTCGGCGCTTCGTGACGAGCTGCCGGAAGGCGCCACCACCGTCGTCGAGCCGTACGTGCCCGATGAGTTCGCCGATGAGGGTCGCCCGTTTCTCTCCTACCGCCTGACGGGCCCATACGATGAGGGGTTCCTCACGAGGGTCGCGAACGAGGAGGTCCGGCCTCGCCTCCTGGGGATGGAAGGCGTCGACGCGGTCTGGCTGTACGGCGGCGAAGAGCGAGAGGTGTCGATTGAGCTGGACCCTCAGCGCATGAGCGCGTTGGGGCTCACGCTGGGCGAGATCCAGAGGCTCGTCGCCCGTTCGTCGGAGCTCCGGGCCCCGGGCTCCGTCGAGCTGGACGGCATGCGTGTGGCCCTGGCCATCCGGTCCCGGCCGACGGACGTGAGGGAGCTCGGCCGGCTCATCGTGGCCACCCGCCCGGAAGGGCCGGTGCGGCTCTCCGATCTCGGGCGCGTGCGAGATGGGCATGCCGATCCCTACGAGTACAGCCGTATCGACGGACAGCCGGCGATCTGGCTGGTCATCACTCGGGGACCGCGCTCCAACGCCGTCGAGGTGGCGGAGGCGGTGAAGGCCGAGATCGGGAAGATCGAAGAGACTCTGCCGCCCGGCATCACGCTCGATCTCGACTCGGATCAGAGCGAGGAGATCCGGGAGCAGCTGACGGACCTCCGGCTGCGGGCGATGGCGTCCGCACTGGTCATCTTCCTCGTTCTCATGGCATTCCTGCGCTCGACGCGGGCGGTGGCGATCGTGTTCGCGACGATCGGCTTCAGCGTGCTGATCGCCGTGAACCTCCTCTACATGGGCGGCTTCTCTCTCAACGTGCTGACCCTGGCCGGCCTCGCGTGGGGCTTCGGTCTCGTCGTGGACAACGGAATCGTCGTGCTGGAGAACGTCGAGCGCCACATGGGCCAGGGGAAGGACCGGGTGGATGCCTCGCGCGAAGGAGCGCGGCAGGTGCTGCTGCCCGTTATGGCGGCGACGGGAACCACGGGGATCGTGCTGGCGCCTTTTCTGCTCCTGCAGGGGGATCTCAGGATCTACTATCTGCCCCTCGCCTATGCCGTCGGATTCTCGATCCTCGCCAGCATTTTCGTGGCCTTCTCATTCGTGCCGGCCATGACCGCCGGGCGGCTGTTCGGCCAGCGGACGGCGGCGGCCGCGACGACGGTCGCCCAACGTCCGGCAGGCGCCGACCGACCAGAGCTCGAACCGGCCTACGTGCGGGCCTACCGGGCCCTGCTCTCACGGGCACTCGACCACCCCGTGCTCGTGGGTCTCATCAGCGTCGCCTGCCTGGCCGGAAGCTTCTGGCTCTTCGACCGGCACGTCGACCGCGGCCTTCTCTGGTCCTCCGCCTTCGGTCAGGATACCTACATCGTCGTCAACATCCGCTTTCCGCGTGGGGCCGAGCTGGAGCGAACCGATGAGCTGGCGCGTTCGTTCGAGAGCCGCCTCGCGACCCTGCCGGAGGTGAAGCGGTACGACGCGCTGGTTCGACCGGGCTATGCCAGAATCCGCGTCACCTTCTCGCCGGAGCTCGAGCGCACGGGCGTGCCGATCGCCGTCAAAGAACAGCTGGCAGCCTACAGCTTCGGATTCTCGGGCGCCGAAGTGCAGGTTCTGGGCTTTGGGCCGAGCTTCTATGGCGGCGGAGGCTCTCCTCCTACGTATGCGCTTCAGGTGTTCGGCTTCAACTATCTGACTGTAAAAGAGATAGCAGAAGATGTCGCCGCCAGGATCGGCCGCTTTCCCAGGGTCCGCAACCCGAATCCCAACGCGAGCGGAGGTTGGTTCGAACGAGATCGCGAGACGGAGCTGATTGTCGTGCCGGACCGAGCCACCCTGGCTTCGTTCGACCTGACCGTGGAGGAGCTTCTCGGTTACGTTTCGGCGAGCGCCCGCGGGATTCTCTCGGCGGATCGGCTCCGCCTCGACGGAGAGGAGGTGAGGTACGCCATCAAGCTGGCGGGATACCGTGAGTTCGACATCCGTGACCTAGAGAACCTCAGGGTGCCGACCCGCGGTGGCGGGGAGGTGCGGCTCGCGGACGTGGCTGCTGTGGGCGCTCGGAGCGTCATGGCGAACATCCGAAGAAAGGACCAGCAGTACGAGCGGACGGTGACGTGGGAGTACCGGGGTCCGACGAAGCTGGGTGACCTGATCCAGGACCGGGTGGTCGAATCGACGGAGCTTCCGCCCGGATATCGGTTCGAGATTCAGGATGAATGGAGGTGGCCCGAGGAGGAGCGCCGGCAGGTCTACCTGGCGCTGATTCTGGCCGTTCTACTCATCTACATGCTGACGGCGGGGCTTTTCGAGTCGCTCGCGGCGCCTCTCGTGGTCTTGCTGACTCTGCCGCTGGCCCTGATCGGCGTCTTCCTGATCTTCTTCTACACGAACGCCACCTTCACGCGCACGGCCTACATCGGAACGATCATGATGTCGGGGATCGTGGTGAACAACGCGATTCTCGTCGTCTATCACATCGGCGAGCTGAGGGAGCGGATGGAGACGACAGCGGCGATTCTGCAGGGCACGCTCGAGCGCGTGCGGCCGATTCTGATGACCACGTTCACGACGGTATTCGGCCTCCTTCCGTTGGTGCTTTTCTCCGGCTCTCAGGACGCCAACATCTGGAACGCTCTGGCCCTGGCGACCATCGGCGGCCTTCTCTCCTCCACGCTGTTCGTGTTGGTCGCGATACCCGTCGCCTACCGGTACCTGGTCGCGAGGAGCGCGTGATAGAATCGAGGCAGCACGCTCACCTCCCGGGTAGAATGAGCTCGCGGGGTTCAGCGGTATACTTCACGAACGCGGACGGGATCGGTGGCACGCCGACCGGCTAGAGGGGCGTCAGTCCAGTCGAACAACGGGGGTCACGGTAGCGGCCCGCCGTGGGCCGGCGTGCCGGTCGCGTGCGCCCTCTTCCTCGCGCTCGTCTCGACCCCTTCCGCGGCCCGGGCCCAGGCCCAGGCGGCCAAGGCGGACACGATTCCCGATCTACCTCCCGTCGCCCGCCCCGACACGATCACGGAGGGACTCGCCGCCGAGTCGGTCGCCTTCCGTCCCTGCAGGAGGACCGAGGGCGACGGCTGCGTGAGCAAGACGATGTCGGCTTACCGGCTGCCGCCCGAGGCGTCGGTCAAGGTGGACGGCCGGCTGGACGACGACGTGTGGAGGCGTGCCACGTTCAGCTCGGATTTCCGGCAGAGAGAGCCGATCGAGGGCGCGCCCCCGACGGAGCGAACGGAGGTGGCGTTCGCCTACGACGGCAAGAACCTCTACGTGGGCGCCCGGATGTACAGCGAGGACCCGGAGGCGATCCGGGCCGTGATGACCCGCCGCGACAGCGATGGGAACTCAGAGCGCCTGATCGTCTCGATCGACGGTTATCAGGATCGGCGAACGGCCTACAGCTTTGCAGTCACGGCCGCCGGCGTCCGACTGGATTGGTATCATCCCTCCGATCGGGCCTTCTCGCGCGACCGATCCTTCGACCCGGTCTGGACGGCCGAGACCGAGATCGACGAGGAAGGGTGGACGGCGGAGATGCAGATCCCGTTCTCGCAGCTCCGGTTCCGGTCGGGTGAGGAGCAGACGTGGGGGATCAACGTCAATCGCTATATACCCACGAAGAACGAGGACATCTTCTGGGTGGCTATCCCGAAGGACGAGTCGGGCTGGGCCTCCTGGTTCGGAGACCTCACCGGCATCCAGGCCGTCAATGCGCGTCGACCCGTCGAGATCGTCCCCTACGTCTCTACCGACGCGACCTTTACCAGCGAGGAGTTGTTGGACGAGGCCAATCCGTTCGAGGACGGAACCAAGGTCGAGCCCCGATTCGGCCTCGACCTCAAAGCCGGGCTCGGTCCCAACCTGACGCTGGATGCCACCGTCAACCCCGACTTCGGCCAGGTGGAGGCCGATCCCGCCGTCGTGAACCTCAGCCAGTTCGAGGTCTTCTTCCCGGAGCGCCGGCCCTTCTTCATCGAGGGCGACCGTCTGCTGCGGGGAAGGGGACCGCGCTACTACTTCTCGCGGCGGATCGGGGCCCCGCCGGGCGGCGAGGCCGAGGGCGACTTCGTGGATGCGGCGGACCTGACGACCATCCTCGGCGCGGCCAAGATGACGGGTCGTCTGAACTCCGGCCTCTCCGTCGGCGCCCTCGGGGCACTCACGGCCAAAGAGTACGCGACGGTCTACGATTCGGCGTCGGCTTCGAGCGAGGACTTCCGCGTCGAGCCGCTGACCGGATGGGGGGTCGTGAGGCTGCAGCAGGAGATCGGCGCTTCCGTCTCCACGGTAGGGTTGAGCCTGCAGGGCGTGGGGCGAGACGTGGGATCGTCGACGGAGGATGCTCTCGGGGCGATCCTGACGCGCAACGCGTTCAGCGGAGGGGCCGACTGGAATATTCGCCTCATGGGTGGCGAGTACGAACTGGGGGGCTACGCCGGGTTCGGTTACGTGAGTGGCGACACCGCGGCGATCCGGGAGGTGCAGGAGTCCAGTGCCCGCTACTACCAGCGGCCCGACGCGGACTACGTGACGCTGGACCCGACGCGAACCTCGCTCGCGGGCTTCACGGGCGCGCTCGACTTCGAGCGTGAGAACGGCGAGCACTGGCTGTGGGAGGTGCGCGGCAGCTTCCAGACTCCGGGCTTCGAGATCAGCGATCTCGGACAGTTGAACAAGACGGACCGGATCACGACGGTCGGGAGCCTGCGATACCGTGAGAACACGCCGGGATCCTTGTTTCACGAGTACTCGGTGAGGTCGTTCGGCGCGGCCACCTGGAACTTCGGCGGGGACCGCCAGTTCACCTTCGTCCAGGTCGAGGGTGAGGCCACGTTCAAGAGCTTCTGGGGCGGCTTCCTTCGTGGAGAGGTCCTCACCCGAGCCCAGGACGACAACCTCACCCGCGGCGGTCCCTCGATGGGGAAGGGCTTCGGCTGGAACACCGGAGCCGGGTTCTTCAGCGACCGCCGCAAGCGAACGCGGTTTCGAGCGTCGACCTTCTACTCCAACAACGAGCTCGGCGGCTGGAGCGTGAATCTGTTTGCCGGCATCTCCCTGCAGCCGACCGAGGCGTTCCAGCTCTCCTTCGATCCGCGTTGGCGCCGCTTCGTCAACGTCAGACAGTACGTCGACACCTTCGACAACGGCCGTCCGGCAACGTTCGGCGAGCGGTACGTGTTCGCGACGACGGACCGGAAGACGATCTCCCTCCAGACGCGACTGAACTACGCGATCACGCCGGAGCTGAGCTTGGAGTGGTATGGAGAGCCGTTCGTGGAAACGGGCAGCTTCTTTGACTACGGGGAGTTGCTCGCAGCCAGGAGCCGCTTCCTGCTGATCTATGGGACGGCCGGCACGGAGATCGAGGAGATCCCGCCCGAAGAGCCCGGAGATCCCGCTACGATCGTGGTTCGGGACGGGGACGACGTGTTTAGCTTCGACAATGGCGACTTCGTGGCCCTCTCCTTCCGCACCAATTTTGTCGTCCGCTGGGAGTACCTGCCCGGCAGCACCCTCTTCTTCATCTGGCAGCTGAACCGAGGCGACAACTTCTCGGTCCAGGATCCGG
>Ga0255058_10000088_pt1 | contig 52507 bp, 45 predicted proteins | sample Cases_109_9_MG_FD_188637 | JGI IMG/M metagenome (GOLD analysis project Ga0255058, IMG submission 188637) | Seawater microbial communities from Amundsen Gulf, Northwest Territories, Canada - Cases_109_9 | ecosystem: Environmental > Aquatic > Marine > Gulf | place: Canada: Northwest Territories...
CGGGATGTCACACAACGCAGGAAAATGGAGCAGGAGCTGATCGGCGCCCGGCAGGCCGCCGAAAGAGCCAACAAAGCGAACACCGCGTTCCTCGCTGCTGCCAGCCACGATTTGCGGCAGCCTGTACAGGCGCTGAGCCTGCTGAACGGCGCACTACGCAGAACAGTTAAAGTGCCGTTGGCGCTGGAGATGATCGAGAGTCAGCAGCAATCGCTGGACGCAATGACCAACCTGTTGAATTCGTTGCTCGACATCAGCCGGCTTGACGCTGGTGCGGTGCATCCCGAGATCGAAGATTTTCCGATTCAGCGTCTGTTCGATCGCCTGTCGGCGGAGTTTTCCCGGCAGGCGAGTCACAAAGGACTGAAATTTGACGCGGAAGTGCGCGACACCATTGTGCGCAGCGACCCGAACCTGCTGGGTGAGATCATTCAAAATTTCGTGTCCAATGCGATTCGCTATACGGACAAGGGTCTTGTGCGTCTTACTTGCACTGAAAAAAACGGCAACCTGTGCATTGATGTGCACGACACGGGTGTTGGCATAAAACCTGATCAAATTGAGGAGATTTTTCAGGAGTTTCATCAGATCAAGACGCCGGGCTCGAACAAAGAGGGATTCGGACTCGGTCTTGCGATCGTCCGCCGACTTGCTGATTTGCTGGACCACGAAATCATTGTCGATTCGGATCCGGGAAAGGGGTCCTGTTTCTCCGTGTGCATGCCGATGGTCAGCCAGCAATCGAAAGGGGCGTCGCATGACACGCTGCCGGAAGTCGCCGCGCTTCAGCCTGACGCAGGTGGCCTGATCATCCTGATCGAAGACGACGTCAAGGTGGCGGATGCCTGGGGTTTGCTACTGGAAGCAGAGGGATTTCGTGTGGCGACCGCTACCTCTGCCACCGAGGCCCGAGCGGTTGTAAAGCATCTCGATACGGCGCCGCAGCTTGTCATTTCCGATTTTCACCTGCTGGATGGCTCCACCGGCGTACAGGCGGTGTCCGCAATTCGCAAGGAATTCGATACGCTGATACCGGCATTTATTGTCAGCGGCGATACCTCGAAAGTGGTGCAGGATGCGCGTACGCTCGAAAACAGTGCCATCATGAGCAAGCCGGTCAATACCGACCAGCTATTGCGGCTGGCACGCGCGGCGATCGCGACCGGGACCGTTCCTAATGAATGAGTATCAGCCAGCTCGCTGCTGATTTGCTCAAAGCGACGCCCGCGATATAGGCAAAGGTCCCGAGTGCCAGCAGAAAAGCCGTCAGTCGGGCTTTTTTCGTGCGGCCACGGCGCAGCGCCAAGGCCCCCAGCACGACATAGATAATCAGTGCCGCAAACTTGATCAGCAGCCAGTCGTTCCGCATCACCTGCAAATGCAGCACAATGATCAGTGCGACGCCCGACAGCAGGAAGACCGTATCAATGATGTGGGGCGCGATCCGCACGACGCGCATCTGTAGCAGCTCTGAATCGCGCAACATCCAGACTCCGCGCAGGACAAACCCGCTGATGGTCAGAATCGCGGCGGTCACGTGAATCAGTTTGAGCGTGGTGTACATCGGGTGGAATTCCTCGCCGGCAACTATAGCCCGCAGGATAGGTGTCAGCCAAACGCCGGTAAGTGAACCTACGTATGGTTTACGCGCCAGTTTTTGGCAAAGTGCTTAGGCAAGATTGTGCCAACATCAGACACGGAATCCGATGCCAAAACTCAGGAATTTCGCCGCTTCGTTGCTGGTGCCAGTATTGATCGGGCTGCCGTTTTCCGGGCTGTTGGCCGATCAGTCGGTTGACTCAGTGGCGGCTGCCGACGAAATCGTCGTGGTGGCACACAAGGATGAGCGCTCGGTTCGCCAGATAGCCGCCAACGTCACGGTGCTGAGCCGCGCAGATATCAGCGATAACCTGGCTGTCTCCGTGTCCGACATTTTTCGTTACACGCCCGGCGTCGATTACGAAGCTTCCGGTACGCGGTTTGGCACCGAAGGCATCAATATTCGCGGCATTGGCGGCAACCGGGTCGCGATCCTGGTGGATGGCGTGCCGTTGAGCGACCAATTCGATGTCGGCAGCTTCTCCAATGCAACCCGCGATTTCATCAACGCCGGCCTGGTCGAGAGAATAGAGGTTCTGCACGGCCCGGCCTCAGCGCTCTACGGTAGTTCGGCCATCGGCGGTGTCGTTGCGGTTCGGACACCGGATCCGGCGGACCTGATAGCCGGCCGCCGAACTGGCGGCGATATTCTCGCAACCTGGCGCGGAGCAGACGGTAGTCTGCACGGTACCGGGATGTTCGCGTTCGGCGACGAAAGCAAAGGATTGCTGATCGGTGCCAGCCTGCGTAATGGCGAACAGCTCGATTCTGCGGCGGTGGAGGAGCCATTTGATCTGCGCGACTACCAGCGTCGGTCCGGGTTGCTGAAATTCGTAGCTGATGACCCTTTCGGCAAGACCTGGCGCATCAGCCTGATTCACCAGGATGCCAGCGTTCAGTCGGACCTGAACTCCATGCTTGGCTCGGGCCGGTTCCGCTCGACCACCGCTCTTAAAGGCGATGACGAGTACGACCTGGACTTGCTGAATCTCGAATATGAATTCGGCGCTCCTGAGGGCTGGGTCGACTCTGGCATTCTGCGCGCGTACTACGAAGTTGCCGATATTTCGCAGACGACGCTGGACGAACGGGCGCTGGCGAGGACGCCGGTTTCCATCGATCGCTATTTCAGCTTCGAACAAAAGATTCACGGCGCCGAACTGAACCTGCAGAAAGAGATCTCGGGGCTCAAGGTGTCGCACCGGCTCGGTTTCGGTGTCGAATACCGTAATCGACACACCGCAGAGTATCGAGATGGACTAAGCACCAACCTCGATGACGGATCGCAGACAAATGTGCTTCTTGGCGAAGTTTTTCCGTTGCGCGATTTTCCGATCAGCGATTCAAGTCAATGGGGCGCTTATATTGAAGATACGATGTCGATCGGCGACTGGTCTGTGATTGCGGCACTGCGCGGCGACCGCTACGACCTGAGTCCGCAGCCCGATTCGATGTATCTGGATGATTACCCATTTGCTGAACCTGTCGCCCTGACCGAATCTGATGTTTCGCCGAAACTCGGCCTGATCTACCGCCTCAACCAGTCGACCGATATCTACGTGCAGTACGCACACGGCTTTCGCGCGCCACCGTACGAAGATGCGAATATCGGGCTGGAGATTCCGCTTTTCAATTTCCGGGCGATCCCGAATCCGGATCTTCGCTCCGAGAGTTCCGACGGCGTCGATCTCGGCATGCGCTGGCAAGGTCCTAATGCCCGCTTCCATATGGCAGTGTTCCGAACCCGCTACGACGACTTCATCGAATCCAAGATCAATATTGGCACGGATCCGGTCAGCGGCCGGCTGCTTTTCCAGTCGCAGAATATCAGCGAGACGGTCATCGAGGGTGTCGAAGCCGGTTGGGATATTCGCCTGAGCGGCGTACTCGACAACTTTGCTACTGACGGATCGCTGTACCTGGCCCGCGGCAAAAACCGCGACAACGGCGAGCCTTTGAATTCGGTCGGTCCCGGGCAAGCGGTACTGGGAGCCAGTTGGCTGGCGTCAAATGGCAACCGGCAGCTACGACTGCAGGCAACCGTGACCGAGGAATGGTCTGAACTCGACGAAAGCCGGCGCGAGTTGTTCAAGCCGCCTGCTTACACCGTATTCGATCTCTACTTTTCACAGAAGATCACGGACCACGTGACCTTGCGGGCCGGCCTGTTGAACCTGGCCGACCGCATTTACTGGAACTGGTCGGATGTACGCGGACTGGCACCGGACGATCCCGTCATCGAGCATCTCGCCCAGCCCGGCCGCAGTGTGTCGGTCAGCCTGAACATGAACTGGTAACTATTTAATTGCAACAACGCAATCAGGAGCGCAAGACATGAAACTTTTAAAATACAGGTCAATGTGGACTCTGGTCATCGCAGCAGCGCTGATCCCACTTCAGGCTTGTTCACAGAACGGAGGGCAGGCTGGTAGTGATACCGCCGTTCACGATGCCGAAGTCGCACAAGGTGCGATGAGTGATGTGATGGGCCGGGGTGAAGCTGTTTTTCTCGGCAATTGCGCAGCCTGTCACCAGGCGACCGGCCAGGGTCTCCCTGGCGCCTTTCCTCCGCTGGCAGGTTCCGATTATCTGCAAGGCGAGAGAAAAAATGTACTGGCGGCGGCCTTGTTCGGCTTGTCCGGACCCATCACGGTCAATGGCACGGATTACAACGGCGTTATGCCCAGCATGGGTTATCTGACCGACCAGGAACTGGCCGATTCGCTGACCTACGTGTTGAATTCGTGGGGTAATTCGGGATCGGCCGTCAGCGTCGCCGAGGTCGCTGCTCTGCGTGAAGAACTGGGTCATGAAGACCGGGCAGCCGGTGAACGGCATACGGGCGCGACCGAAGGTGAGATGCGTTACCGTGGCGCGCCTTCGGCCATCGTTGCGGAAGAAACCCGACAGATGATGGGCGCCGGTGGACCGGCACTGACCGAAGATGAATATCAGATGGCTACCCAGGTTTACTTCGAGCGCTGTGCCGGATGTCACGGCGTGCTTCGCAAAGGCGCAACCGGCAAACCGCTGACACCGGATATCACCATCGAGAAAGGCACCGATTACCTGAAGGCGCTGATCACCTATGGTTCGCCGGCGGGCATGCCGAACTGGGGCAGCTCCGGGGAGCTGAGCGAACAGCAAATCGATGTCATGGCGCGCTTCATTCAACAGGAACCGCCGGCACCGCCGGAGTTTGGTATGGAAGACATGCGCGCAAGCTGGAACCTGATGGTTCCGCCGCAAGATCGGCCCAGCAAACCGCAGCACGACCGCAATATCGAAAACTTCTTCTCGGTAACACTGCGTGATGCCGGTCAGGTTGCGATCATCGACGGTGACACCAAGGAAGTGGTCAGCATCCTGCCGACCGGTTACGCGGTGCATATCTCGAGATCATCGGCATCCGGCCGTTACGTCTTTACGATCGGCCGTGACGCCAAGGTCGACATGATCGATCTGTGGATGGATCCGCCTGCGATCGTGGCCGAGATCAAGGTCGGTCTGGAGGCGCGCTCGGTCGAGACCTCTAAGTTCAAAGGCTATGAGGACAAGCTGGCAATTGCCGGATCCTACTGGCCGCCACAGTACGTCATCATGGACGGCGATACGCTGGAGCCGATGAAGATTGTCTCTACTCGTGGTATGACGGTCGATACTCAGGAATATCATCCGGAACCGCGTGTTGCGGCCATCGTTGCCTCGCATGAGCATCCGGAGTTTATCGTCAACGTCAAAGAGACCGGACATGTGCTGCTGGTTAACTACGAAGATGTGGAGAACCTCAGCGTCACCGACATCGCCGCTGCCAGGTTCCTGCACGATGGTGGCTGGGATCGCAGCAAGCGCTACTTCCTGACCGCGGCTAATCAGTCCAACAAGATCGCCGTTATCGATTCCCGGGAACGCAAGCTCACGGCGCTGATCGACGTCGAGAAGATCCCGCACCCGGGTCGTGGCGCCAACATCGATGATCCGGAGTACGGACCGGTGTGGGTCACCAGCGCACTGGGTAACGCGAATATCACTTTCCTGGGTACCGATCCGGAAGGACATCCGGACAACGCGTGGAAGGTGGTCCGCGTGCTGCAGGGCATGGGCGGTGGTTCGCTGTTCGTTAAATCGCACCCGAACTCCAGCAACCTGTGGGTGGATGCGCCGCTGAATCCCGACGAGTCTGCCAGTCAGAGCATTGCTGTGTTTGACATCAATAATCTCGATGCGGGCTACGTCGTTCTGCCGATTGCCGAATGGGCGGATCTGGGCGAGGGTCCCAAACGGGTCGTGCAACCCGAGTACAACATGGCCGGCGATGAAGTCTGGTTCTCGGTGTGGAGCGGCAAGGAGCAGGAATCTGCGATCGTCGTCGTCGATGACAAAACTCGCGAACTGAAAAATGTCATCAAGGGACCGGAGATCGTCACACCCACCGGCAAGTTCAACATTCATAACACTGTCAACGACGTGTATTGATTTTCAATGGAATGAGTTGAAAAGGATGAATGGAAATGAAGATTAGAGACGTGTACTTCAGTATGTTGCTCACAGTGGCGGCAGGTTTTCCTGCTGCCAGCGTGCTGGCCCAGGAGGACGGGCCAGCAACGCTTACTGAAGCAGTATTGTCCGGGCAGGCGCACGTAAAGCTGCGCTATCGTTACGAGTTTGTCGATCAGGATTTCAATCGGGTGACGTTGGATCCGTTCACGGAAGATGCGCATGCCTCGACGTTGCGGCTGCGCCTCAACTACAAAACGGGTTCCTGGCGCGACTGGTCCGGCTTCGGCGAGTTTGATTATATCTTTCATGTATTGACGACGGACTTCAACACGGGTGCCGGCACCAGTCCGGGCAAGGAGCAGTATCCGGTGGTCGCCGATCCGAAAGGCGCTGATCTGAACCAGATGTACCTGGACTACGATGGCCTGAAGGACTCGAAATTGCGCTTCGGCCGGCAAAGAATTACACTGGATAACCACAGGTTTGTCGGTAACGTTGGTTGGCGTCAAAACCCGCAAACGTTTGACGCCGTCAGTGGTACGTTCAAGGGCTTGCAGAATACGGAGTTGTTTTATAGCTACGTTGCGAAGGTAAACCGAATTTTCGGTGAACGCTCTGCAGCCGGCGAGGACAACACCAACACACATCTGCTCAACGCGAAGATCAAGTTGACGGACGGATGGTCGGTTGTGCCGTACGGTTACTACATCGACAGCAGTGATTTTGCGGCTTTCTCGACGGCGACATTTGGTGCCAGGCTCGCGGGCGGATTGCCGGCCGGCGATGGCAAGATCTCCCTGGTCGGAGAATTCGCTCGTCAGTCTGATGCTGCCGATGCGCCGGTCAGTTATGACGCTAACTACCTGCACTTCGACCTGATGTGGGCAATGAAAAACGGGCTGTCACTGGGACTCGGATTCGAATCGCTGGGCGGCGACAATAATGCCATTGGCAAGTCCTTCCGCACCCCGCTCGCGACCTTGCACGCGTTCCAGGGCTGGGCCGACCAGTTCCTCGCAACGCCGAACGCCGGCGTGGATGACCTCAACGTTACCGTCAAATACAAGTGGGATAAATGGAGCTTGCTGGCGCGCTATCATGACTTCAGCGCAGAATCCGGTAGCGCCAACTGGGGCAGCGAGTTCGACTTCTCGGTGGGGCGCAGCTTTAACAAGCGTTACGGCGTGTTGTTCAAGGGAGCGTTCTTCAGCGCCGACAATGTGGCATTTTCGGATGTCACGAAGATCTGGATCATGCTGACGGCGAAATACTGACATCCAATCTGGAACTGTCGCCAGGCCGGGTCCGACCAGGCGGGCGATTGTTGCAAAATTGAAAGTTGTCACCGAGAGCCAACCCTTGTGGCGAAATATGCGGGCTAATCCTCGTCGGTAGCTATCCCCGCATGGGCGTAGTTGCAGGATGTAGGACCCGGGAGGATCATTTGGATGCTGGCGAGCGCCTCAATGAAATAGCGATTTTGAACGTCGTAAGCCTCTCGTTCACGCGCAACGCTGTCTTCACACGAAAGTGATTGGAAGGCGCCACTTCTGTGTTGCAAATAGTGCGTGAACTCGTGCACGATCAGGCTTGTTGCGAATCCGCCCTCAACGCTGCGATACCGTTCATCGATATAGACAACGTCGGCGTCGTTATACCAACCAACGACATTACACTCGTTGCCGCCACAGACGTTTTCAACAAAAAACGCGTGTTGCTCGAATTGGACTTCCGGCGGAACGGACGGCATGGGATAGCCGGACAGATGAGAAGCCCAACTTAGAAGAATTGCCAAAATTGCGTCCAGCTCCATAGTCGCTTACCAGATTTGTTGCGAGCGCCAAATTCCTCTGCAATTTCACGCGGCCAGCGACACGGCCAAACTTCAATTGGCCTCCCCCGGCCATTTGTTGCGATTGTTGCAATACATTCTGTTCGAAACGCCCGGAAAATGGCGTGTGCCAATGCACGGTTGTGCACTTGAATTGAGACAAGTATGTGATTCAGATCACATTTTTCGGAAACAGGAGCGTCCGGAACGCACGTATCCCGGCGTCCCGGCCCAGGCTTCGATTTGCCGGCGATGCTCATGTGCTACAGTAATTTGCGCCCTCACTCGAGCGCGGGATACAAATTGAACTAGAAAGCGTATTCAGGAACGGATGATGGTTTCATGCCGTAACGTGTTTTGGGGTCTAACCAGCTGCGGTATTCTGATTTGGCCACTCGATCGCGCCAGCGGGCAGGATCCAATGGATCATGTCGACCTGACCAGCGATGAAATGACCCAATCGGAGATGACGCGCCAGGAACTCCTGGCAATATTGTCCAGTGCAACTGCGGATGAACCTGCCGATTTGACCAGCAAACGTCTGTCGGGGCTCGATCTGCACGATGTCGATTTCAAGGGTGCGAATCTGCGCTGGGCACGATTGAACAAAACGGATCTGACAGGAGCGAATTTGCGAGACGCCATCCTGGATTCAGCGTGGCTGATCGATGCCAATCTGGAGGGTGCGGACTTGCGTGGTGCGAGCCTCGCGTCGACGCAAATGCGACGAGCGAATTTGCGAAACGCAAATCTTTCAGGGGCCCGAATCGTTGCCAACCTGCAACGCGCTGACTTGCGCGGCGCCGACCTAAGTGGCGCAAATATGGGCGCCGACATGAAGAATCAATCGATGGGCCTGATGCGCACTGTTCTGCGAATGGCTCAACTGGATGGTGCTGATATGCGAAATGTAAACGCCTTGCGCATGGACGCCGAGTTTGCCTCGATGCGCGGTGCTTTGCTGAACAATGCGAATTTTCGCGGAGTGAAGTTGACTGGTGCAGACCTTACGAAAGCATTTGTTGCGGGTCTGGACTTAAGCGATTCCGATGTATCAGGTGCTTATCTCGTTGAGTTGATCGGCAAGGAAAAAATTGTCGGTTTGGACAGTGTAAAAAACCTCGACGAAGCCGAGATCGAGTGACGGCTTCACCCCAATCGGATTTGCCTTGCGCAAGCTCAGTCTTCAGTAACAGTTAGTTCGATTTGACCCACGCCGGTATTTCCGGACACTGAATCATAGGCGTATACGCTGATGTCATAGACACCAGGCATGTGCGGCGTAAATTGCGTTGCAAATTCGCTTGCAGCACCAGCGTAGCGTAGCGGAAACCGCCCAACGTCATCATCGCCCCGGCGAACGATCGCGACCACTTCGTAATCTTTCGGGTCCCAGTAGAATTCAGGTTTGATCGGGCAACCGCACATCAACATTACTTCAGCTTCGATGAGTACTCCGCTTGCCGCTTTTGATAGTGGCACGGTGCTTGCCGCAAGGTTTGGTGCAACCAGCAAGCCCGGCATTTCCAGGACCCAGCCATCGCCACCGGTGATGTGTTTCCCCGGTACGATCCACTGGGTCGCCGAGGCCTGATTCGCGTTGAATCGCTTGTCCAAAGGGGCATAAGCGGTTACCTGCAGATAACGCGGCTTGTCAATATCCAAAATGGCAGCAAATTTCGCGTCGCCATTGACAGCCATCGATTCGCCGCGTCTGCGTGCAGTCCGCATCGTGCGTTCCGGATTTCCGGCATCGCCCGTTGTAATACCCTGCGCCAACATCTCACCGGTCGCGGCGTCCGTAATCGTTACATACGCGCCTTCGACAAGGTCACCGACATACTGTGCGTTTCTTGCGACGACGCGCACGGTGATATTAGTCGCCTCGGCTAGCGCATAATCAGCCTGCAACACGAGCGCACAAAGCAGGAGGCAGGATCCGATCCGATACTCCCAGCCCGAATACTTCATGATCGGGCTAGAGATCCTGCAATATCTCTTTCATTCTGGCCTGGTACGCTTCCTCGGAGATTAGCTCGAGATCGCGCAGGCGCTTCAACTCCTGCAGGCGCTGTTCCACACTCGCTGTCGATAGAGGGTCGCCCGGTACATCGGCTTGCCCGGACACAGCACCTTCACTTGTGGCTGCGGGCGCGGAATCCGCTGCCGCCACTCCGGCAACAGCCGCTGCGGCGGCCGCACCGCCGGCAGGTGCCGATTCAGTTTGCTCCTCCGGCAGGTCGACGACGACCTGGGTGCCAGGTTGTATGATAACCCAGTCGTTGCGCACGCCGGCACCGCTTTGATTCAGTGCAGCAGGACTATCGGGTAGCAGGATGACGTCGTGTTCCGTCTCTTCCGTACGGCTGCCGAAATTTTGCGGGTAGAAAAATTCGTCCCTCTGTCCGTATATGTTTCTTTTGCGAAGCGGCGTCTGGACCTGGCCGAAGATAATATTGAGTTTTCCATCCTGATAGAAAACGCGCCCGGCAGATACTCTGTTCCTTTTTCCAAATGCTCCTTGAGACAGCCTGCGGGCGCCAATCACATGAAAAATAACGTCCTGGGATGGTGCCGCCCGCCCAAGCCCGGTTGCAATAGCCTCGCCGAGATTATCTATCTCATCCTTTGTGAATAGCGAAACCGGAGCGACATCGCCTTCCTCGTCCGCGTAATGCAGGCGCAACAATCTGAGCATCGCTTGGACTTCGTCAGGCGATATGCTAACTGGATGTTCGTTGGGTGCAGCGGTGTCATCGTCTTGCCTGATTAATTGCACAATTTGATCGCCGCGCTCCCATATCACTTCTTGCGCACCCGCATCTGTGCTCGATAAAGATAAAGGAATAGTGGCCATACAGGCCGCCACCAATGCAATGGTCGTGCGCCAACGCTGCAGCATCGATTGCAGCGGCTGGTGCATGTATTGCTTAAGCACGTCGATCATTTCAAGGTGTAGTTCTCAGTCACAATAAAGCTTGCATAGTAAGGACGGCGCCGGAAAAGGCGCCGCCCATACCGCTATTCTGCCTTGACTGCGCAGCCCTGACTAGTAGAACAGGATTGCGCCGATTGCGATGGTGTTTTCTTCCGCGGTATTACCATTGTGTGCCGTCGCTTCCGTTTTCGTATACTCGAGAACGAGGTTCAGCGATGCGGTCAGCGGATGATACAAGCCCAGGACAATGGATTCGTTGGTCTTCACCAGCGTAGTGCCGGTCGCCGGGCCATCGCCCGCTCCCAGATCGAGATTGCTCTCACCGAAGCTTAAGCCCACCTTCGTGCCCGCGCCTGGAAACTTGTAAGTTCCCTGCACATAGAAGCCGTCCGAATCGCGAGTCGCACCACTGACATCCACGGCATCCCATAGGAAACCGAGCGTGCCAATTCCTTCACCGGAGTACAAATACGCGACGACTTCCAGCCCGCTGAATCCGACCTTGGCGCCAACATCAAATCCGGTTGCATCCTGGCTGGCGAATGCCGTGCTATCGATGGATTGTGTGATAAAGCTGGCCCACACTTTACCGCTGGTCGTCGAGCCTTCCCCGCCCCATGAGTAGGCGGCTTTGCCTTCGAAACCGTAAGTATCGGCTATCTGACCGAAGGAATTCTGATCGAGACTTAGACCTGACAGGTTGAAGAGGCCCCAGGGATCGACGATAGCAACGTTAAATGAAAATCCGTCCCAGTTCGGCGACGCATACTGAATCTGGGCTTTCCAATCGGCGTAAAGATAACCGACCCCGATCCGACCCAATGTCGTATTACCGCCAAACACAGCTAAGTCGGACACGGTGCCGACACCCAATAAGGTCATGTCCGAAAGGATCGCGTCAGAGCCGAAAACGCCGAGGTCGCGCCCGAGCATAATCGTGCCCCAGTCGGAACCAAACTTGAGATTGACCTGCCGGAGGTTTTCCGAGTTCAGAGCCAGGCCGGTGTCAATGGCGCCGCCCCCCCCGTCGACACCCGGTTGAAAGCCGATATTGATTTCTGTGGTCAAGCCGTCGCTTTCCTGTTTGGCGTGGAACCCAAACCAGGACGGCAACAATCCCGTCTGCACATTTCCCGAATCGTAGCTTGAGCTCACTAATGAGCCGCAAGCCAGACCGGCCGATACAAGGCCGTTGCCATTCGTATCGCAGTCAATATTCGTGAAAAAGGCGTTAATATTGCCGCTGATGTCAACGTCCCAGTTCCCCATCTTCATTGACTCGAATGCCTGGGCACTAATAGATGCGCCCATCAGGACGATCATCCCCATCAATGCGGAAACCCGGGTACTGCACTGTTTTATGGTCATTTTTTTATCTCCCCATCACTCAGAAAATGCGCCGACAGCGTCCGGCGCATGGACCAACGAGAACCCAGCGAAGCAAAGCCTGCTACGATCTCGCGCCTGTCACTACGACGATTAGGTTGACCCGCAATCAGGAGCCCCCATAATCGTCAGGGTTCCAGGTTTTCGGGTCTGCGGGTCGTTTCAGAAGTAACGATCCCCCTCAAAACGCTCATCGTTACGGTTATCATTTCGATTTCTATTTGACAGAATGCTGCTCCGCCAGCCCCGAGTCAACATTGAATCGTCTTTTTTTGCCAACAGGCCCAAGAGATGCGGTAAGGAATACCTGGCTCGGGCGTATTAGAACTTGACGACTGAACGAATACTCTCGCCTGCGTGCATCAAATGAAACGCGTGGTTGATTTCGTCGATAGGCATCGTATGGGTCACCATTTCGTCAACCTTCAGCGTTCCCTCGAGGTAGTTTTCGACGTAGCCGGGTAATTCGCTGCGTCCCTTGACGCCGCCGAAAGCAGTGCCGCGCCAGACGCGGCCCGTCACTAACTGAAACGGCCGGGTCGAGATTTCCTGGCCTGCGCCGGCAACACCGATGATCGTCGATTCGCCCCAACCCTTGTGACAGCATTCAAGCGCTGCGCGCATAACCCCGACATTGCCGATGCATTCGAACGAATAGTCAACGCCACCGTTCGTCAGATCGACAATAACATCCTGAATGGGCGCGTCGTGGTCTTTCGGGTTCACGTAGTCCGTGGCGCCGAGCGCTTGAGCCATCTCGTATTTGTCAGGATTCAGATCGACGGCGATAATTCGACTCGCTTTCGCCATCACCGCGCCTTGCACGACGCTCAGTCCGATACCGCCCAGACCGAACACCGCTACCGTCGATCCCGGCTCAACTTTCGCCGTATTCAGAACCGCACCGATGCCGGTCGTGATTCCGCAGCCAAGCAAACACACTTTGTCCAGAGCTGCCGCCTTGTTAATTTTTGCAACAGCGATCTCCGGAACGACGGTGTATTCTGAAAACGTCGACGTACCCATGTAATGGTGAATCATCTTGCCGTTCTGGGAAAATCTCGAGGTGCCGTCCGGCATCAGGCCCTGCCCTTGCGTGACGCGGATTGCCTGACACAGATTCGTTTTGCCCGATTTGCAGAAGTCGCACTCGCGACATTCAGGCGTATAAAGTGGAATTACGTGATCGCCCGGCTTTAGGCTGCTAACACCTGCGCCGATTTCTTCGACTACGGCGCCGCCTTCATGTCCGAGGATAGCCGGAAACAGACCCTCGGGATCTTCGCCGGACAGTGTAAACGCGTCCGTGTGGCAAACGCCGCTGGCGACCACCCGCAGCAGGACTTCACCCTCTTTAGGCGGGTCGACGTCGATGGTCTCGATTGAAAGTGGTTTGCCGGCCTCCAAGGCGACGGCTGCTCGTGATTTCATTTTTCTCCCCCCCGGCGTGCTTCGCCGCTGTCGTTATTACTGCCCTCGGCCGAAATTATAGCGAATTGCGAGACCGCCGTAAAAATGCCGCTCCGGCGCCGGCTCGAAATAGCGTCCACCGAATGCATTGATTCGCACATTGCCGGCGTACTGTTCGTCCGTCAGATTGTTCACGCCGACAAAGGGTGACAGCATCCAGCTACCCAGTCGCCAGTCGGCAAGTCCAGCACGAAAGTTGACTACATTGTAGGACTCATGGACAGCCGTGTTGGCGTTGTTGAGGTATAAATCGCCGACATCGAGAACATCGATGGCGCCGTAAAAACCCGACGAGTGCGTGTACGCAACTTCGCCGCGAAACAGGTTCTTGGGAATACCGGGAAGCGCATTGCCAGCGAAGTCGTTGCCGTTGTCATCGAGAAATTCATCGAACTTGAAATCCGAGTATGTGTACGCAATCGATAATCTCAAGCCATCGACTGGCTCGCTGGTGAACGAAAATTCAACGCCATTACGTGTGGATTTACCGGCATTTGAGAAAAAATCCCGCCCAGGTTGCGTTGCCAGTTCAAACGGAATCAACTCATCCTCGACATCAATGGTAAAAAACGACAGCTCGTAGCGATTGCGTGTGGCAAGTGTTCCCCTGATGCCCACCTCATAATTCGTTGCTAATTGTGGTCCGATGTCCGGGTTAAAGCCGCCGCCGCCGCCGGGATTGGCAAGTTCCGTCGTGGTCGGTGTTTCAAACGCCGTGGAAATCGTCGCATAGAAATTCGTCGAGTCAGTAGGTGAGTAGACGACGCCAATCATCGGACTGACATGATCCAGGGTCCGATTCCCCGAATCGTCGCCATCGGCAAGGAACTTGTCCTGAACTTCAAATTCGATGTCGTCGTATCGAAGGCCCGCGGTCAAAGCGAATTCGTCGCTGAGTGCAATCTCATTTTGTACGAACACGCCGATACTGGTCACGAGTTCATTTTGATCGAGTGCCAGCGGTCCAAGCACGCCCATGTTGTTGTCGAACCGCCGGCGGTCGTCGTCCTGGCGATCGATGTCCGTGCCGACGATCAAACTGTTCGGCCGGCCCCACAATTCACTACGGTAGGTATACGTTGCACCCCCACCGACATAAAACCGATCGAACTGTACGGCACCGCCATCGGTAAACGGCAGCTTGTTGGCAAAATCCCGCCACACATAGTGATTTCGAACCCGAATCTCATGGCGCTCGCCGATCGACTTCGTGTAAGTCAGCCCGATTCGCTGCTGGTCCAGCGCCTCTCCAGCGTCGAAGTCCACGTTTCGCTGCCGTGCCGATGTGGGTTCTGCTTGCGCTTGCTCGAGAGTCACGCCGCCGGGATCGTTTGCCAAAGGCTGATCCGTAGCGCTGAAGACGAGACCCAGTTCAGATTCGTCGTCGATCGCATAAGCGAATCTGGCATTCAGCGACGTGTTTTCCGTTTCGCTATGTTCACGGTAACCGTCGTACTGCATGTCCGAAAAATTGACCAGGTAGTTCAAGCGGCCCGTATCACCACCAGCCTTCAGTTGGACTTTGTTGAAGTTGAACTCCCCGGTGGACAGACGCGTCTCGATAAAAGGATCCGCCGGTCCGCGTTCCGAAGAAATGTTGATAACCCCGCCGGACGCATTGCCGTACAACGATGATGACGGTCCGCGAATGACTTCGATCTGCTCTATTGAGCCGAGATCGATGCCGTCGGACTGGCCTTGCCCATCCGGCAGCGACTCGGGAATGCCGTCAATCAGTATCTTGATGCCCCGAATACCAAAATTCGACCGGGCACCAAAGCCTCGAATGGCGATACGCAGATCCTGCGCGAAATTATAGCGGTCCTGCATGAACAGACCGGGTATGGCGGCGAGCGATTCGTCCAGGCCAAGTTGCTGACGGCCGAGTTGGATGTCCTCCTTCGTGACCACGCTGATCGCTGCGGGAACATCATCGATACGTTTGTCCGTACGCGTAGCACGAACGATGATTTCGTCAGGCTGCGTCGTTGCGGCGTCTTGATCCGCTGAATCAGCGACCGCAATGCCGCCAGCGGCAAATGGTATTGCCGCAATAACGGCCAAACCCGATGATACACGGTACCTGTTACATAGCTTCATTGGCTTTTAATTACTCTCATAGGTCGTGGCACGCAAGTACCCGGGGGAGCCCCACTGACCCCTGACGATCGAAGGGGTTCCGTCGTACGAGCCTGCGTAAGTAGTTGGCTGAGGATTCTCCTCACATGTGAACACCCGTATGGCGTTCGACTCCATTGGCCGGATATGGACCGGACAAACTACCGGGTTTAGATTCAGTCTACAAGACTTCAGGATCGCCTGAACACTTTTGCGGTGGGCGATTTGCTGATCCCGCGACGATTGTTATCCTTCGGTAGCGGCGGAAATTGTCAGGATTCTATAGGCGGGGACGGGTTAATGCCAGGCGATCAAACTAATTACAGTGGGCGACGGTCGTTGATCTTGCAGCTGATTTTCGCGCTTTGCGCGCCTTCTTGCAGCGCGGTCGCAGCGCAAATGTCGGAGTCCTGCTCACCGTCAGCTGAAGTCGTGCAAATAGCTTCAGGCGTTTATGTACGGCCCGGACATGCTGCGGTCGTATTTGAAGGTGATGAGATTGCGAACATTGGTTTCGTGGTCGGCAATCGCTGTGTTGCGGTAGTCGATACCGGTGGCAGCGTCGCCGAAGGGCATGCTCTCGATTGCGCTATCCGGGGGGTGACCGATCGGCCGGTGTGCTATGTGATCAATACGCATGTCCATCCGGATCATCTGCTGGGCAATCTGGCATTCCAACGGGCCGGCGTGGAATTCGTCGGCCATGCGAAACTGCCTCGCGCCTTGGCGCTTCGCGGCAAAACGTACCTTGAGCGCGCGTCCGAGTACGAGAATACGCAGCTGCACGAATCGACTATCGTCTTCCCGGAACGCACGGTGACCGGTGTGGTCAAGCTCGACATCGGTGGCCGGGTATTGACGGTCAGGGCTCACCAAAGCGCGCACACGGACCACGATATCAGCGTCGTCGATGACGAAACGAACACGGCTTTTCTCGGGGACCTGGTATTTCTCCAGCATCTACCGGTCATCGACGGCAGCATCAACGGCTGGATCGGCGAACTCGGGGTAATCACCGGCGAAAGTTGGGATAATGTCGTACCGGGACACGGCGCGCCGCGCGCGGCCTGGCCCTCGGCCGCGGGGCCCACCGCTGTGTATCTAACCGAACTCAGGGACGATGTCCGGACCTGGATTGCGAGCGGTGGTGATTTGGCCTCGGCGCAGGATAACATTGGCCATTCTCGATCTGAGGCATGGCTGCTGTTCGACCGCTACCACCGGCGCAATGTAGGCGCCGCGTACGCGGAACTGGAATGGGAGGATTGACCCGATGATGACCAATTCGCGCTGTAATGACTTCGCCCGCAACTGCCTGCGCGCAGCGGTGTTAATGATGCTTGTGCCAGCCATGAGTGGAGCCACAACGGTCGAAGAGGACATGGTTTGGACCGGGAGCCTTCGCCACGCTTATTTCGGCGACCGGGAGATAACCGTGTCGGATGACCTTATCGTGTTGAATGCTCCAAAGCGCGCGGAAGACGCGGCTATTGTGCCGATATCGATCACGGCGCAGATTCCGCAAACGGAAGAGCGGTATATCAAGACCATCTACTTGTTCATCGACAAGAATCCGGGACCTTTAGCCGGCACATTTCGCTTCACACCGAAAAGCGGGCGAGCCGATCTGGCGTTTCGAGTCAGGATCAATGCCTACAGCCCGATACGTGCGATTGCAGAAAGCAATGATGGTGAGTTGACTATGAGCCGGCGCTTCATCAAAGCAACCGGCGGGTGTTCTGCACCTGCGGGTTCCGATCTTGATGCAGCGATGGCGCGGCTCGGGAAAATCAAACTGAAAACGAATAGCGTTCTGCAAATTGCCGAGCCGGCACCGGTACAGCTGATGATCAGTCACCCCAATCTTAGCGGGATGCAAATGGATCAACTGACGCATCTCTATGCACCCGCCCATTTCGTCCGGCACGTCAAGGTCAGTTTCGAAGGAGAGGAAATTTTTTCCGCCGAGACCGGATTCGGTATCAGCGAAAACCCCAGTTTCAGGTTTTTCTTCGTGCCGGAAAGTGACGGCGAGCTTACCGCTGAAATCAGTGATACCAAGGATCTGCAATTCAGTCAGACTCTGCAGGTCGCTCCAGCCGGCTCCGGCGAGCTTGTCAGGAACTAGTACTCCGTCAAGGTGATATTGATGGCTTCGGCGACCGTCGAACTGCCGATGCGGGACGATCGCGCCACGGGACGACCACGAAACAATAGATCAGGCTTAGCAACGCTAAAATGGCGGGAATCCAGCCCATATCGGACAGTAGTGGCGTCCGCCTCGCGTACTTGTCGTTTCGCAGAGTTTCCATGAATGTCGATGTCGACTCGACACGGACGTAGTCCAATCCTGTTTGTGTTGCGAGTTGCTGTAAATGAACCTCTCGAAGCGACGATAGATGTTCCTGGCCGAGCGCGATGCGACGTGCAATATTTGCCATATTAATACCGACCATGACTTCGCCCTGTTCCGTCCCGGCGCGTCCAAGACTATGGATGTCAATCTGCATCACTTCGTCGTGACGCCAGTAACCGACCACCTTCCCGTCGTCGCCGATATGTGGAATTTTGCTGGGTACGGGACCACCGATACCGCCGATGATGCCTTTGACGGTACCGGGTTCCGCCGAAAAAGGGGGTCTGATTTCCTGGTGGATCGGCGGTGCCTCGTGACCGTCTGTCAGGAAAACCAGGCGCGTTTCCGGTTCAATCTCGCGCGCGGCATCGATCGCGGAGTAGACCCCCTTGGCGACCTCGCTGCGGGCAGCCCAGGCCATGCGCCAGTCGACGTTCCCCAGCATGTCAAATAACGTGCGATAGTGCTCGCATACCTCCACGGGAGTAAATAACACGAAAGTTCGATGCTCCGTAAAGATCGCGAGCCCGGCTTCCGACCCGCAGGGGAGATTGCGGAAGGCGTTCTCGACCGCGACCTTCGCAAATTCGAGGCGTGTTGTTTCCCCGGCACCGGTCTGCATATCGCGAACATTCATGCTCTGCGTAATGTCCAGTACAAACAGGTAGCGGTAAGTGTCACGCGACACGCGAAACGTCGAATAATTAATCGCGAAGCCGAGTAGAGCAAACGCCAGGAGAAGCCATGGCCATGTTGCGTGGGATAAGGACTCGTTGTGGTCTTGAGAATATTTCACGGTAACGGCTCGCGTGACTTGATTTTCGTTAGCGCGCGAGGACTGTGCTCTGGATTGCGTTCATCCAAGGCGTCCACTGGTTCCGTATCGGGAGAGCGAACGAGCGCCAACTCCAAATTGTATTTCGCGTCCCAGTTGCCGTTGTCGATGCGCAATATTTCCTTGTAGTTTTGTTTCGCCAGTTCTACTAGCGGCATTGCCAGATCATTGGCGCCGGTTTCGCCCAGTTTTAATGCCTCCTGAAAGTACAGGTTGGCCAGGTTGAACTTGATATCCATCTGCAAGCGGCTGTCCGGGCGCGTATCGATGGCAGCATACGCTTGCACCGCATTCCTGAAGTCCCCGGCCTGCTGGAGATCAAAAGCTTTGGCGAATTGCCGGAGCGCACTGCCGGGGCCATCGGTAGAAACGGCGTCACCCCTGACCAGGGCGTGATTGAATCGTTGCTCCTGCATCAGACGAATACTGTCATAGCCGATTGCCAGCATTAATGCAGCAAGAGTTGCGGTTACGAAAATTTTGCCGTTCGGATTCACCAGCGCCTGATCTCCGTTCGGTCTACAATTATCAGCATCGCAATCAGGATCATTGCAGCTGCATAACACCAATTCGTAATCTTCCTTCTCGGAATTATGTCGATGTAACGAATTGGCAGGCTTTGCAATTCGTTTACATCGGCGATTGCCGCGGCCAATGCGCTTGGGTCTTCCGCATCGAATACGCGGTATGGCGTTTCAAGCGTCTCAAAATATTCATTCAGCACGCGGGCGGGTGCTATGTCGTCCCGGCGATCCTCGAGGCTTACGGCGGCTAAGCCAGGACTGTTTCTCGAACGGATGTAAACCCAATACAGCGCGACGCGATAACGTTGTAGTAGGTCCGCAATATGAATGCGGGTCGCCTGATTCAGCCTGGCCCCACCGTCCGATACGAGCAAAATGACTCGCGACCCCGTATAGGGTTGACCTTCAAAATACTTGACGGCGTCAATAATTCCCGCCCCGACGTTGGTTTCGGACAGCCCGCGCCCGATATTTCCCGCATCGATTGCTGCGCGAATGATCTCGGTCTTATCCGTCAGGGAGAGAACCTGGATCGGCTGCGTGCTGAATACCAGCATGCCATATTTATCATTGCGCCTGTCTGCGACGAATTCAGACAATAGTCGCCGCGCAACGGTGCCCTTTGGCTCTGTACCCCTGGTCACCAGCGGATTCTTGAACGGCTGTGCGCCAAATGGCTGATCCATGCTGCGACTTCGATCCAGAAGAAGCACGATCTGCGCACCTTCGCCGATTCGTTCTATTTCCTTTTCCGGCAGGTACGGTCCACTGAGCCCTGCCACCACCAGCGCCAGCGATGCGCTGCGGGCCAAGCGCAGGAAGACGGCGATTATCGTGGATGGTATGTCGTCCGGAATCAGGGTAAGGGTCGAATAACGCACGACCGCTGTATCTCCGGCGAATATCGGCACCGCACAAAATACCAGCAAGAGCAGCACCCACGGATATGCAGCGGCAATGTTCAAGCGGCGGACCTCTCGAGAGCGCGGCAATGCCGGCAGAGAGCGACCAGATCCCGCAACAAGGTGTCCGGATTCTCAACTTCAGAATTATTGAAGAACACGTCCTCTGAGCGCGCGTAAAACGACGAAAGCTCCGTACTCAGCGCGGTATATTTCGAATTAGCCAAAATAAATTCATGCAGATTCCCGGTGAATATAACCTGACCCGCAGTTGCATTGACGGCCGCGTGAACTGCCTGCAGCCCGAGTCGGCAACGCTCTGGCCCGGGCCCGGATCGCTGCAAACTACGCAACTCCTGAAGTGCGTGGAAAAACGGATAGCGGTCGCGATTTAGACGCGGCAACAAAAATTGCCGGTAGACGAGATAGATCAGTAAGCCGGTAAGGAGGAGCGTCGAAATCATCAGCCGTATGCGCCGGCCGAAGACCGGAATTGCTTGCGGTTGACGATCCGGCTGCAGCTGGAGGCCGTGGCGGGCAGCCGAATTTGTGATCGGCCCGATGCTGAATGTCCATTCAGGAATAGATACGGGAATCCGGGCCTGGCCACCTGCGGTCAGGAACTCCTGTTGCGGAATCGTTACAGCCGCCAGCTGCTGCGGGGCATTGAATATCTGATAATCGACAGTAATCCGGTACACGGCATTTTGTCCGCGGTACTCGACATTTGATTCTGCGTGTGAAATTTCGAGCCATCGATTCAGCCGGCCCGTTTCGGGCAAAGACGTCGTGTCCAGTCGATACGGGTCGCTGAGACTCAAATACATTTCATGCCGAATGGTATCGCCAATCGTGTAGCCGAAGTCTCTCGGCGTGTCGATGCGAATATCGGATATTGCCTGAGCGGCAATGGTTGCCGGGACAAGGTACACGAGCACCGCAGTCCAATGGCGCAAGCCTCGGGCGAGTATATGCCGCACGGTGCCGTCACCCATAAAAGTATCGACTCACTTCCTCAGGTTCGAATTTGTCAATGACGTAAAGCGGCCTCAAATTGTAGTCGGCCAGGCAGCTCCTGAGCTGTTCGCTACGGTCGTGCTGCTCATTTTCGAGGCGCCTGGCTAACGAAGGTCGCAGGAAAATAGATCGCCGGGTCCTGGTCTCCGGATCGTAAAGACGGGTAAGGCCTGTGCCGGGAACCCGGCCCTCGGCACTATCGATTAGTACGACAGGAACCACGCAATGTGCACTGAGGCGGCTCAATATCAAGCGCACTAACTCAACCGGCAGATGAAAGTCAGAAATCAGGAAAACGAGCGCGCGCGTGCCGGGTACTTGCTCAGCGCCTGCCAGCAAGCCTTCCGCGTCCGCGCCGCCCGGTGTCCAGCGGCGCAGTCGCTCGGTAACCAGTGTGCCGGCTCGCCGGGCCCGGGTAAGCGGCAACGACAGTTCATCGCGTATCACCGAATCGCAAGCGCTGAATGCGAATAAATCACCGGCTCGGTAAGTCGAGTATGCCAGCGAGGTGACAAACTCGGTCAACAGGTCGAATTTGCAGGTATGTCCGACAAAACTCATGGAAGCCGAGACATCGGCAAGCACAAATACCGGAACAACGCTTCGCTGCTTGAAAACACGTACCAGAAGCCGCCCAAACGGATCTCGTAGCGACGCACGCAGGTCAAAACGCCGCGGATCGCCTGCTGCATACAATGGTGCAACTCCATGGACTTCGTATCCGCTACCGCGCTGGATGCTGAGGTGGCTGCCCGGATAGCACGACACGGCACGCCACGGGACACGATATTGAAATTCGGTCACGCCTTCCATGGTCAGATCCCTATGGAGTAACGACGGATTGCAGTATCCGGCCGGTTAGTTCCTTCGCCAGTTCCCCTCTCCGCAATTCATAGGCTGGTTTGAAGAAGATCCGGTGTGCCACGACCGCAAGAAACACTTCGTGAAGGTCTTCAGGCAATACACTGGTGTGTCCATTCAACCATGCGGCGACACGGGCGGCGCGCAGCAAGAAACTCATGCCTCGCGGGCTGACTCCCGCTTGTATCAGTCTGGAGACCTCAGTGTCCGGAAGGCTGACGCCAAACGCGCCCGGATCCGAGGTGGCGCGACACAGATCGAATGCATACTGCTGTATCGCCTTACTGGTATGAATATGATTCTGGATCACCATAGACACACCATTCAATTCGCGGTAGTCAACTATCCCTGCCGGTACCTCATTCAGCAGTTGGTCCGTATCGTGAAATCGGGTGTCGGTCATCAGTTGTTGCAACAAATCCGGATCCGTCGGCGATTCGATATCGATTTCCATTAGAAATCTGTCTCGCGCTGCCGCCGGTATTTCGAACGTTTCCTCTCTTTCCACTCGGTTCCGGTCTGCGAATACCTGAAGGTGCGGAAATCGATATTCACGATTGAAGGCAGTCACGCTGCGCTCCGCCATCACGCGAAGCATCAACGAATGCATTTGGGGTCGTGCGCGATTGACTTCGTTGAAAAAAAATGTAGCGAGCGCCTCGCCGTGCTTAAGTAATGGTCCGGGCGCTACTTGCGGTTTTCCATCTGCATCAACATAGGTGTAGTACACCAGATCACTCGGCATAAGATCGACGGTGCCTTCGATTCGCTCGTAACCGCCACCCAGCGTGCGGGCGACGGCACGCAATAGCGTGGTCTTGCCGACCCCGACGTTACCCTCGAGAATGACGTGCCCGCGCGTGAAGGTCGCGATGCAGAGCAGGCGCACCGCGCGGTCCAACCCGATCACAACCGCCTTTACCGCCCGTTCGATTTCAGTTGCAACTTTTTGCCAGTCCGCCAACTGGCCGTCTGAGCTTAAATACGTTTTCATGAAACTCCTTGAGTATATTCATGTTTCACATTGATTTTTGGTTCCTTTTCCGGATGTCAGCCAACACCAGCAGCTATGGCAGGTAACTGTGGGCTGACACGATGCTTTCGCTCTGCTAGCATCCGGTTAATTAATCACAAGAAGGCCCGCGGGGGAATCGGCGCAATTGTGAAATTCGTGGCCTTCACATCCGTAATTTGTGCGATCTTTTTATGTTCTGCCGCTCGGGCGAACGATTTTCCAACTCAGGCTCGAGTGGAATATGTATTTCGTTGTATGGACTCGCATGGCGGGCAGAAATACGAAAATTTGTATTCGTGCGTATGCATGATCGACAAGATAGCAGACAAGATCTCATATGACGAATACGTAGAAGGAGAGGTGTTCGCTCAACTGCGTTCAATGCCTGGAGAACAAGGCGGTGTATTTCGGGACCCTGATCGGGCGAGTCTTCTGGTCAAAAAATTAAGTGAACTCACCGAGGTTGCGGAAAATTCGTGCTTCGTGGGACCAACGACGGATAGCGCCAAAAAGGAATTGGAGCGCAGTTGAGGTAACAGGGAAAAATGCTGGCCTTGGAAAAATCAAGGCAAGTCGCTATTTGCAGCAGGTCGCGGCGAATCAAGCGTTGCGGCGAAGATAGTAACCATCAATGGAGGTTGGGGAGATGATAAAACGATTAACAGCGATGATCGGTGTTGCACTGGCGATAATTGTGCCTGGCGCATCGAGCGCAAACAGTGAGCTGATGCGACTAATGGATGACCCAAACAATTGGGCAATCTGGGGGGGCGATTACGCCGGCACGCGTTACAGCAAACTGAATCAGATCAACAGCAAGAATGTTGGCGATATGCAGGTGGCCTGGACTTTTTCGACCGGAGTGTTGCGCGGACACGAAGGTGGGCCGTTGGTCGTAGGTGACACGCTATATGTGCACACGCCGTTTCCGAACAAAGTGTTTGCAATTAACCTGAACGACCAGACCATCATCTGGCGGTACGAGCCAAAACAGGATCCGGACACAATTCCGGTGATGTGCTGCGACACGGTGAATCGTGGCCTTGCGTATGCGGACGGGAAAATCATTCTGCAGCAAGCGGATACGCACCTGGTGGCGCTGAATGCGAAAACCGGCAAGATGCTCTGGCGTATCAAGAACGGTGATCCTAAGAAAGGCAGCACCAACACCAACGCGCCGATCGTCATAAAAGACAAAGTAATAACCGGCATTAGTGGCGGTGAGTTCGGTGTGCAGGGATTCCTGGCGGCATACAATCTCTCTGACGGTAGCCTGGCATGGAAAGGTTTTAGTACCGGGCCCGACTCGCAAACGCTCATCGATCCCCGCAAGACCACCCATCTTGGCAAGCCGGTCGGCGCAAGCTCCGGTACCAATACCTGGAAAGGCGATCAATGGAAAATCGGCGGCGGAACGACCTGGGGCTGGTACAGCTACGATCCGGATCTCAACCTCGTTTATTACGGCAGCGGCAATCCAAGCACCTGGAATCCAGTGGTGCGCCCTGGCGACAACCGTTGGTCCATGACCGTCTGGGCCCGCGATCTCGATACAGGCATGGCCAAGTGGGTCTATCAGATGACCCCTCATGATGAGTGGGACTACGACGGCATTAACGAGATGATCCTCGCCGACATTAAGATCAAGGGTAAAGATCGTAAGGTCCTGGTGCACTTTGACCGTAATGGCTTCGGTTACACGCTGGACCGCGTGACGGGCGAATTGTTGGTGGCTGAGAAATTTGACCCCGCGGTCAATTGGGCTACTCACGTTGACATGAAAACCGGCCGCCCGAAGGTCGTTGCCAAGTACAGCACGCATCTGAATGGTGAAGATACAAACTCGGAAAACATATGTCCGGCAGCGCTCGGCAGTAAAGATCAGCAACCCGCGGCATATTCACCGCGTACCGGCTTATTTTACGTGCCCACCAATCATGTATGCATGGACTACGAGCCGTTTGAGGTGGAATACGTTGCGGGCCAGCCCTACGTTGGTGCGACGCTCAGCATGTTTCCAGCTGGACGGGTCACCGGCGACGGCACCACCAATCTCGGCAATTTCATCGCCTGGGATGCTGCAGAGGGCAAAATCGTTTGGTCATTGCCTGAACGGTTCTCCGTATGGAGCGGGGCATTGGCCACCGCAGGAGATGTTGTATTTTACGGTACGCTCGAGGGATATCTGAAAGCCGTGGACGCCAAAACCGGTAAGGAACTGTATAAGTTCAAGACACCGTCCGGGATCATCGGCAACGTGAATACCTGGAGCCATGGTGGCAAGCAGTACATTGGCGTGCTCTCCGGCATTGGTGGCTGGGCCGGTATCGGCATGGCGGCAGGGCTGGAGGGTGATACCGACGGGCTTGGTGCAGTCGGCGCATACCGATCGCTCGAGAATTACACGCAATTGGGTGGCGTCATGACGGTGTTCGCATTGCCTGATTAGACAGTGAGGCTTGACCTGTAAAGTGTTTACATTGCAACCCCCGGCTGCTTGCAGCGGCCGGGGGTTTTTTTTAGGTATGCCTATGTTTGGGAGAATTACGGGAATGGGAAGTAACGACAAACCGGGAAAACATGGGATCGTGCCCGTCTTGTTGTTCACTTTCGCACTACTGTCATACGCCTGCGCCGCGGAAAACGTCCAGGAGCAGGAATCGGCAAGCGCAGCTGAGTCAGCTGCCAACGAAAACACTATAGTCGTTGCTCAGGCGGACGCTGCGGACCAGGAATCGACGTCGGATGCTTCCGCACTTTACTCAGTCGAATGTGGACAGGTAAACGATGCGGGTGAGCCATTTTGTTACGTCGATGGTGATACTTATATAGGGTGGCGAACATTTCATGGCTTTTGCCACGTATGTCATGCACAGGACGCGGTAGGCAGCACATTCGCACCCAACCTGCTGGACCGCATGCGAGAGTCGGATATGAATCGCGATCTGTTTATTGAGCGGCTGGACGAGGGATTCACCGGGCAAGTGGGAGTAATGCCAGCCTGGAAAGAAAATCCGAATGTCAGGAAACGCTATGACGAGTTATACGCCTATCTCATGGCCCGAGCTTCCGGGGATCTTCCGCGTGGTCGCCCGAAGAAGAAACCGAAATCGAATTAATGCACCTGGCAATGTTCAACCATCGTCACTGGCTATTGCTGGTCGTCGCTTGCGGCTTGTCGGTAGGGGCATGGGCTGACGAAGGACGGGCATTTCGAGTTTGCGCCGACCCGACGAACCTGCCTTTTTCGGCAAAAACGAAGGACGGGCTGGAAAATAAAATCGCGGAACTATGGGCCCATGAACTCGGCTTGCCGCTGGAGTACACCTGGTTTCCGCAACGACGCGGATTTATCCGCAACACGCTCAAAGCGCCGAATGAATCTGGAGACGGGTACAAATGCGATGTTGTTATGGGGGTAGCGGCCGGTTTTGATCGTCTCATGACGACCCAGCCTTACTACCGCTCAACGTATGCCCTGGTCTACGCCAAGGGGCGAAAACTGGGCGAAGTACGAAGCGGCAAGGACTTCATCGAATTGAGTCCGGATCTCCGCAGCACTCTTAGAATAGGTGCGTTTACGCCGACACCGGGGGTTAAGTGGCTGGCGCGCCATGGCATGACCGAGCAGGTAGTCGCTTTTCCCGCAATGTCCGCCGATCCCGAGGCCTACCCGGGAGAAATCGTTGAGAAGGAGCTTGTAGGTGGCAAGCTGGACGCGGTCGTCGTGTGGGGACCCATCGCCGGTTTTTTTGCCAAACAAGCAGAACCTGTGGAACTCGTGGTCATCCCTTTGGAATCAGAACCCGGCATTCGGTTTGATTTCGCTATCTCCGCAGGCGTCAGATACGGTGATAGTGAGCGTAAGGGGCAACTCGAGAAGTTGATACGCGAGACTTCCTCGGCAGTGAGCGGGATTCTTGAGTCGTATCACGTGCCTGTGCTCGATATTGATCAGGAAAACATTCCACGCTAGTCGTACGACAACGACCAGGGATCGCTACTATGAATATAGGTCGGCAGCAATGACCAATATGGCCAGCCTGTTATCCAAAAGGCATATTATTGCAGAACCCGGCTTCAATCGTTGGCGTGTTCCTCCCGCTTCTATCGCAATCCACCTGTGCATAGGGTCGGTATATGCGTGGAGCATTTACAATCCCGCGCTGATCAAAGCACATGGGATCGTCACAAGTGCGGCCAGCGATTGGACACTCAAAGAAGTTGTCTGGATTTTCACGGTGGCCATTGTATTTCTCGGGTTGTCGGCTGCGTTTGCCGGCCGTTGGTTGGAGCGAGTCGGACCGCGTATGGTTGGCGTCGTTGCTGCCTGCTGCTGGGGTGGTGGTTATTTGGTCGGCAGCTTGGGTGTGTATACGCATCAGCTGTGGTTGCTCTATTTGGGTTATGGCGTCATCGGCGGTTGCGGTCTCGGGCTTGGGTACGTTTCTCCGGTCAGTACCCTGATTCGATGGTTTCCTGACAGGCGGGGGATGGCGACCGGCATGGCGATCATGGGCTTCGGAGGCGGCGCTATGATCGGCGCACCGTTGAAGGGCTTTTTTATCAAAACGTTCTACCGTGCGCCTGACTACCTTGGCTCGGTCAGCGAACTCGATTTAGTCACGCGGGCGGGTAAACGGTTCACCGAAGTGTCCGGTGAGCTAAAGGAAGTCGTGATCATCGGTGTAAACGATCTTGCGGATATGATTGTTCCAGGCCCGGAGGGCGTCTACCTCGTTGGATCCGGGTCCACCGGCGTAGCACAGACATTTATTACGCTTGGCATTATCTACTTCGTCGTGATGATGATTGCCGCGTTTGCTTATCGCGTGCCGGCCGAGGGCTGGATACCCGAAGGCTGGACGCCGCCGGATCCTGCCAAAGCGTCGAAACGCATGATTACTGACCGTAATGTCGATATCGATCAGGCGCTTAAGACAAGACAGTTTTATCAACTCTGGATCGTGCTTTGTTTCAACGTAACGGCGGGTATCGGCGTGTTGGGCGTTGCCAAGACCATGATGACTGAGATATTCGGTAGCACGCTTCCAAGCATCGTCGATGGAGCGTTCGCGGCGACCTACGTGGTAATGATCAGTGTCTTCAATATGATTGGACGTTTCTTTTGGGCGAGCACCTCCGACTTCATCGGGCGGCGCAATACTTACTGGATTTTCTTCGGTCTCGGCATTGTGTTGTATTGCTCGATACCGTTTAGCGCCCAACGTGTCAGCATAGACCCCAGCGTCGTTTGGCTGGTCTATTTTTACGCGGCCAGTATGATTATTTTCACAATGTACGGCGGCGGTTTTGCGACAATTCCCGCGTACCTCGCGGACGTATTTGGCATTAAATTCGTAGGCGGCATTCACGGTCGTCTGCTTACGGCCTGGAGCACCGCGGGCGTGCTGGGTCCGCTGGCGATCACTTCTTTGCGCGAATCCTCAATCAACAATGCGATCTCGAATCTGGTGGCGAAGATCGATCCGGCCGCGTTTACATCGCAGTTCGGCGCGGGTATCGACCAACTGGATACGCTGGTGGCGCAAAAGAGCGTCACAATTGCCAAGCTGATGGAAATCGCGCCGCCCGGAACGATTGATCCCACCAGCAGCCTGTACAACACCACGATGTACTTGATGGCCGCGTTGCTTTTCGTCGCTCTGCTTAGCAACGCATTCATGCGACGGGTTGCGCACAAACATTATTTGCCGGCGACTACAACTACAGTGGAATCTGCCAGTAACTGAGGCGTCTGCACGGCGAATTCTTAGTAAACCAGGGCTCATGCTGTGAATGCACTCAGATGGATGTCATTTATTCGAATATAATGCTTTGTTTATCAATAAGATACAGACAATGTCTTGCAAGCACTGTGTGCCCGGGTGGGTCGGTTTGATCGTTCAGGACGGCGTCCCGGCTGTCAAGGTGTATACTGAATCCGCATCATCGATGTATGTTTTTTTCGCATGAAAGTCAGAAGTGAAACAATAATGTTTACTCCGGGGAGGGTAGAGCGATGGGCAGAAACAAAAAGCTGGTTTTCAAACTATTTATTGGATGGAGTATCGCGCTACTCGGTATGAGTTCGGTACATTCTCAGGAAGTCGGCGGTGGCACGCTGTATGGTGACCTGCTGACGGTTACGCAAGATATGTTGGATCGCGCTGCTGGTGACTCCAATAATTTCCTGCATACCAACGGAAACTACGATCAGACGCGTTACTATCCGGCGCGCCAGATCAACATTGGCAACGTTGATCGCTTGGAGCGAGCCTGGACGTTCGAAACTGAAGTTGTCGAATCTCTGGAAACGACACCGATCGTCGTAAATGGCGTCATGTATGTCACGACGTCATTCAACCATGTCTACGCTTTGAATGCAGAAACTGGCCAGGAAATTTGGCACTATAAACATGACATGGGCCCGATTACGACCTATTGCTGCGGACCTAACAATCGCGGCGTATTCCCATATGGCGATAAAGTTTACATGGGTACTCTGGATGCGAAGCTCGTGGCTCTGGATGCGAAAACAGGTCACCTCGATTGGGAAACGCAGATTGCCGATCCCGAGCTAGGCTATAGCGAAACAATGGCGCCGACCGCGGTTGACGGAAAAATCCTTATCGGAACCAATGGCGGTGAATATGGAATTCGCGGTTTTGTCAAAGCATACGATGCGGAATCCGGCGAGTTGTTATGGACCTTCCACACAACGGCTGAGAACTCTGTCGGGGTGTGGGCGACTGAAGATGCAACCGGTGGCGATATGTTGCGAGATATTCGGGCTGAAAAAGCGGCATTAAAAAGTCTTGGCGATCCCTACGAAACGCTTGGGGGCGGTGTCTGGCAGAACATGGCGATAGATCGGGAAACGAATACGGTATATTTCGTCGTCGGCAACCCGTCCCCCGACCTTTATGGGGCGATTCGGCCCGGAGATAACCTGTACACGAATTCCCTCGTGGCGGTTGATCTGGCTACCGGGAACTACAAGTGTCATTTTCAATACATCGCACACGATGTTTGGGATCTGGATGCCGTGAGTCCGCCGGTATTGACGACGGTTGTCGATAACAGAGGAAACGAAGTGAAAGGCGTGCTGCACGGCGGCAAAACGGGTTATGTGTACGTGCACCGCGCGAACGACTGCAGCCTCATTCGATTCTCCGAACCCATGGTCACCCAGGAAAACCGCTGGGTCCTGCCTACAGCCGAGGGTGCGCGCATGCTACCGGGCGCGAACGGTGGAGTGGAATGGTCTCCAATGGCCATCGATCCGAATCTCCATATGGTGTATGCGATCAATCTTCATCAACCAATGACCTACCATGTTGAGGAAACACCGTATCCTGGCGGCAAGCTCTGGCTCGGTGGTGCGTTCAAGGTCATTCCTGAAGAACAGCAATGGGGTAATATCACGGCAGTCGACTACAACACCGGGCAAATAATGTGGAAGCTCAAGACTGAGCAGCCCATGATAGGCGGTATATTGGCAACCGGCGGCGGTCTGGTGTTTACCGGTGAAGGCAATGGTTGGTTCAGTGCCTTCGATTCGAAGACAGGCGAACGCCTGTGGCAGTACAAAGCGAGCGCCGGAGTCAATGCGCCACCGGCATCGTATAATGTAGGCGGTACTCAGTACATTGTCGTTGGGGCGGGCGGAAACGTGCAGCTTAATTACAAGCGTGGCAATGAAATACTGGCATTCAAGCTCGGCAGGTAGATAGGTAAATAGTCATTACAATCTTTAGCGGCCGCCTGAGTGCGGCCGCTATTTTTTTAGATCTGACGGAAACCATTGGGAACGGAATGTCGTGAATGTTTGTGAATTTTCTTAACGTCGCACCGAATGCGAGATAGCTTATGTTTGGCAATTTATTGAAGGTCATCTTGTTAATGGCCGCGGCGTGTTTACCGGGTCCAACGATCGCGCAGGCAGACAACAACACTGGCGATGAATATGTGTCCGTCGCGACCATATTAAAGACATGTGAAGTTTGTCACGGTGATCAGGGGGTATCGACTCAACAGCAATACCCGATATTGGCAGGGCAGGAATTCTACTATCTTTACGTTCAGCTCAAAGATTTCAAGTCGGAACTGCGCGCAGATCCAATAATGGGTCCACTCGCTTCTGTGCTTGATAAAGATCAAATGCAACTCATTGCAAAGTATTTTTCGGAACAGGTTTGGCCAGATACCGACTATGCCAGCGATGATCAGGCGACCAAATCCGCACTAACGGTCATCACGGCGGGGCAATGCGTCGCCTGCCATCTGGGCAAATTCAATGGCAATAGCCGCGTGCCTCGCGTGGCAGGGCAACATCCTGAATATCTCGCAAAGACGATGCTCGATTTCAAATCCAAGTCGCGACAAAACTCGCCTTCCAAAGGATCACTGATGGCGTCTTTCGGCGACCAGGATCTGGTAGATGTTGCGCAGCACCTGAGCAGCCTCTAGAGCCTGACTTAATTCACCGGCCGCATTAGAACATGCGTTGTTTCCTCGTGTCCGCCCAACAACGCGAGATCGTTCGCCGTTTTACCGTTGTTGTCACGCAAGGCTATGTTGCTACCCTTGTCGAGCAGGTATCTGACAACATCCGAGTGGCCTCCTTCGGCCGCCATCATTAATGCGGATTTGCCGCGGTCGTCGACCAGATCCAATCTCGCACCACGCGCCGTTAGCATGTCGACAATATCAGTATGGCCGTACCCCGCGGCCCACATCAAAAGCGTCAGGTTGTGCGGGTATCGCGCATCTACCGAATTTGCCGATCCCTTGTTCGTGTCCAATAGGTGATTGAGTATTTGTGTGTCACCATTGGCTGCCGCATACACGGCACTGCTTTTGCCGCTACTATCAACTAAGTCGACCTTGGCTCCATATTGCAATAGAAGCTCGGCAATAGCGGTATGCTTATTGAATATGGCGTTGGAAAGCGGCGACACGTTCTTGATATTGACCGCATTGAGGTCGGCGTCGCGTTCCAGCAGTAACCGCACCAGGTCCTCGTCTCCACTGCCGGCCGCTTCGAACAATGGTGTGTTGCGAGAAACACTGGCTTGATTTACCTGTGCTCCGGCGTCCAGTAAGATTCGGGCCGTATCCTCGTCGCCAGCGCGCGCCGCATAGATCAGAGCTGTATTGCCAAAGCGATCGCGCGTGTGTATGGAGGCGCCTTCGTGCAGTCTGGACGCGACGAGTTCCGGCTCACCCTTTTTTGCCGCGTCCAAAAGGCCCAGATTCAGAGTTCGAAATTCCTCGCCACTAATAGCCAAGGCATCGATACTCAGGAGCAGCATGAAGAAATTGAGCGCCATCTGTTTTCTCATTGCCCGGCCTCCCCGATTGAGTCGCTCGTAATTGTGTCGTTGTGTATCGTAACAATTGCCTGCGGGAAATGATATTGTGCGCTGCAAGTAGCATTGCAGGAAATCTCGACAATGACGACAGTAAAAAAAACAGTGTCACTTAACGCGTCCGCCGCAGATGTTTGGTCATTTATCGGAGATTTTCACGGCTTGGATTCCTGGCATCCGGCCGTCGTTGCAAGCGAGGCAGCGAACAGCGGCGCGTGTATAAAGTTGGTTTTGCTGCCTTGATTGATAAGTTCGGTGCAGCATAGTCAACCGCTCGACAGTCAACGAAACGGCCACGGCGCGAGTCAGTTTACAAGGGGGGTGATTGTGCGAAATCTGTTGATTTTTCTATTATTGTTTATGTCGGGAACGGCATTCGCCCAGGATGTTGTTGAGGCAGCCGGTAGTTGTGTTGTCATCCACAAAAAAAGCGATGCACAAGATGAAACATCGACAACCTGCTTCGAAAATATTTCGCTGGAACGAACGTCTTTCGAATCCGGTGTATGCCAATGGAAGACCGACGCACAGGCGTTGGCGAATGTCCAGGTCACGACGCGATTCGTACCGCGTTGCCCAACTTCCTATACCGGGTCTTGCGATCGACTGGTTTTTGGATCCGGAATCTTCGCGCCCGTAAGAATATTTCTTTACGATAAATCAGAGCAAGTGTTGGCGCGTGCCAAAAAGCAATGTCTCAGCGCAGGCGGTAAGTGGCGCACTAATGACAAGGAGGCTGAATAACCCCCCCTCACGAGCGTCACCGTTCCATGTGCTCAGGCAGCTATCCAGGCATGCCGGTTATTTTCGAAACTGATGTGACGTGGTGATTAGGTAGTAATACTGATAGAGTCAATACGGCAATCGCATTAATGTGTACTTATGAGCGGTAGCAGGGCATCCGGCCCGAACAAATTGCGAGTACCCATCGCTTCGATCAGGCCATTTCTCTTTAGTGCAATATTGGCGCTTATGTCTTTCGTGGTGTCAGCAGACGAACCTTTGCCGTACGTCATCGAGGATGGGCTGGTAGACCAGTCGACCTACCTGGGGTGGCGAGTCTTTCACTCGACATGTCACGGCTGTCACGGTGTCGATGCTACCGGTACCAGCGTTGCTCCGAATCTTGTTGAGCAGGTCAAGAGGCTTTCGCCGCGAGACTTCAGCATCAAGGTGCTAACCCGATATCGAATTACGGTTAGCGCGCAAGCGGCTTCCGCCGATGACAAATCGGAGTTGCGCGAAGCATTTTTGCAGGAAGTGTTGCGACGCGAACGCGGAGACGTACTGATGCCGGCGTGGGAGATCGATCCCAACGTCCAGCCACATGTGCTGGACATTTACGCATACCTGCGCGCCAGAGCCGACGAGGCTCTGGCGCCCGGGCGCCCTCAAAGGCAGTCCGAAAGGAAGTAAACCAACTATCTGGCGAGCAGTATTGTCGTGCTTCGTCTGCTCAACTTTTTGCTTTCGAATTCTGGTGGTCCGCCATGTCTCGCTGGACGTCCTGAACTCACTTGCGGGCGAGTTTGCCTTCGAGTTCAGCAGGTCGCGCATAATGACGCATGGGCGTTAAATCTTTCACATTGTCAATGAGTTATCTTCAGTTCGAGCTCCACGATCCAGCACAGACAAGCAACATTAATGGCGGAAAATTACCCATGTCAGCTTCACATAAGCTAGAATTATCAGTTCCGCAAGAAAAAATAACAGGCACGGAAATAAGGAGTAACCATAATGAGCACCCCATCTTTGCATCCATCAATTGACGACGGTATCCAGGCAGGCAGCGATGGCTTTACCGGCGGTAAATTGACCTGTCATTGTAATTCCAACGCCGTTGAAGTGACGGTCGGATCACAAAGTGCCCACAATCACGTCTGCGGCTGCAGCAAGTGTTGGAAACCAGATGGCGCTTTATTCTCCATGGTTGCCGTTGTGCCAAGGGACAGTGTTAGCGTAACCGCCAATGGGGACAAGCTTGAAATCGTTGACGAATCTGCGGCCATTCAGAGGCATGCCTGCAAGGACTGTGGCGTACACATGTATGGCCGCATTGAAGATACCGGTCACCCATTTCACGGTCTGGACTTTATTCACACCGAACTTTCCAGTGATTCGGGATGGTCAGCGCCAGAGTTCGCCGCCTTCGTTTCGTCAATTATCGAGTCCGGATTTGCAGCCGACAAGATGGATGGCGTTCGGGGACGGCTGCGAGAGCTGGGTCTCGAGCCCTACGATTGCCTGTCACCGCCACTGATGGACCTGATTGCCGCTCATTCAGCGAAATAACAGCAAACCGCAGGCATAGGTAGTAACAAGAGAGCCCGGTAAAACCGGGCTTGCGGTGTTTTTTGGGTCGCCGCAAAGCGACTTATCCGGGGAGCAAAATCATGCGTAACGCGGGATTGAGCCGCACTACAGCCTTTTTTTTCCATCTGTTTCTAACGTTCGTCATCCTGGGTGGCTGCGACGATGGATCGCATATCGAGGCCGGATCTCAAGAGGGGAAAGAGGGCGAAACCCCGGCGCCAACCGAGACGCAGTGGCCAATGAGTGGAGAATTCGTTTACGTCAGCAACGAAGATTCCGGCGATATTTCGATCATATCGACCGTCAGCAATCAAGTCGTGGACACTTTGGATGTTGGCCGGCGGCCGCGCGGCATCAGGGTAAGTCACGACGGGAGAAAAGTATTCGTGGCATTGTCGGGCTCGCCCAAATGTCCTCCGTCCATGCCTGACGAAGACTGCGAAAAACAGGAAACAGACAAAAGCAAGGACGGCATTGCAGTCGTTGACGTCATTACGGCCAATCTGGAGCAGGTGCTACCGGGAGGGTCAGACCCGGAACAGTTCGACCTCAGTGTGGACGGCCGACACCTGTTTGTTTCCAATGAAGATTCGGACCAGATGACCGTCGTAGATGTCGCCAGTGGCGAGGTTATGAAAACAGTTGCCGTCGGCCGCGAGCCGGAGGGCGTTCGAGTCAGCCCCGACGGTAAGTTGATTTATGTCACCGGTGAATCCGATCACGATGTTACGATACTGGATGCCGATAGTGGAGTCGTCATCGCGACGATCGCCGTTGGCATGCGGCCGCGTGATGCGATATTCGCCCCCGACGGCTTGCGCGCGTTCGTGTCCGCCGAATTGGCGCATTCGATCACGGTGATAGACGTCCTAAGTCACGAGGTTGTCGCGACCATTGATCTCGATGCTGCGGCCAAGCCGGTGGGCATGGTAATCACGGCGGATGGCAAGCGACTCTATGTGGCCAACGGTCGAGGAAAAACGGTATCGGCAATCGACCTGAATACATTCGAAGTCCTTGCGTCCGTCGAGGTCGGACCCAGGGCATGGGGTATCGTGCTTAGCGAAGACGAGCGTTTTCTGTATACGGCGAATGGACCTTCGGACGATGTCACTGTGGTCAACACCGAATCAATGGACGTGGTCACCAGGATTAATGTCGGTGAGTCACCATGGGGTGTCGCGATCGGGCCGATTCCGCGACCATAGAGTTTACAAATTTCGGCCGGCGGACCAGCGGATCAACCAGGCGTCGCATCCCCAGACAGCACCGGCGCGAGCGAAGAAAAAGGCCACGACGGCAACAATCATCAACAACCGAAGTCCGTGTTGTGAAAACAGCACACCCATTGCGGCGATCTCATAACACAGGAGCAGAAAGAAACCTCCAGTGGCGGACGTTCTGGTGAGCAGGCCGAAAGTCAATCCGATCCCGACAAGCCCCTCACCAATGGCAGTCAGATGCGCGAAGACTTCCGCGTTGGGTATGACGATGTGCTGGAGAAAGCTTTGCCACATAGCCACTGGATTGACTTCTGCGTATCGCTCCAGAATTTTCGGCATCGTCTCGATCCAGCGCTGAGTCGCCATTGGCACTGGCAAAATTCCCCCGACGAGAACCCATTTGGTCCATATGGCCTTGATGAACCAGGCTCCGGTGGCGATTCGGAGCACCGCCAGCCATCGATCCGGGTGTCGCATTGCGCTGTCAGACGTCAAAGCGGCGGAACTCCCAACATGCGGATGCGTATCCATGCTGCGGGCACGAGGGTACAATGGCTGACATGCTCATCGCCGAACAGTCTTTTGCTGTCGCCGGATAAGGTGCAAATCTCTTTGTGTTTGTAACGCACTGAATGCCAACAATTCCTAATAGGACAGAATGCCGGCTGAATAAAGAAGCATGTCAATCCATCTGGTCTAGATTTCTTATTTTGCTATCGTAATGTTTTTCTTTTCGAATGGCTAACGTGTGCCATTGTAAATGCATACCATTTGGGATCGCAATTAATTCGATGCCTGATCCTGCTATCAAGGACCCGATATCATACAATTCTGAAGCAAACTGGTCGAAACTTTTTCAGAAATTAATCCTGTTATTGCCGGGACTGTACATTTTGTTTTTTGCGTCCAGTGCATTTGCGCAGGATGCAGAACAGATAGACGAAATTAAGGTTATCGGCATAACACCCACCCACGGAGTCGGCTTCCCCGTAGAAATGATACCCAACAATGTTCAGACGGCGAGCAGCGACGATCTGGACCAGAGTCAGTCACTTGATCTGACCGAATTCATGCATCGGAATCTCGGCGGTGTGAATATTAGCGCAGCACAGAATAATCCGCTGCAACCGGATGTGCAGTACCGTGGATTTACAGCTTCCCCCTTGCTGGGACTACCGCAGGGATTGGCCGTTTATCAGGATGGCGTCCGAATCATGGAACCTTTCGGCGACACGATTAACTGGGAACTAATCGCCGAATCCGCCATTGCCAGCATTAATTTGATTGGCGGCGCCAACCCCGTGTTCGGCCTCAATGCCTTGGGTGGTTCGTTGTCTATTGAGACCAAGGATGGTTTCACGCATTCAGGTTACCGTGGTGAGATCTACGGCGGATCGTTCGGACGGCTCGTCGGTCAGGCGGAAGCCGGCTGGAATAACGGTGAATTCGGCTATTTTGCTACCGTCAACTATTTCAACGAAGATGGCTGGCGCTATGAATCGCCTTCCGAAGTCAAGAACTTCTTCGGCACGGTCGGTTGGCGCGGCGAGGACAGCACCATCGATATCGGCCTTACCTATGGTGATAGCGAATTGGTCGGAAATGGCCCGGCTCCCATACAGCTTCTGGAGATTGATCGTAAAGCCGTCTTCACGTTGCCGGATATTACCGATAACAAAATGAAAATGTTGATCATCGATGGCACGCACTGGTTCGGTGAAACCAAGTTGCTGTCAGGCAACGCGTTTTATCGTGACATCGATACGGATTCTTTCAATGGTGACGGAACGGAGTTTGACGAATGCAATATTGCCGGCGAGGAGATCCTGGTCGACGAATTCGAAGATCTGGACGGCGACGGGGTGTGCACGTCAGTGGACAACTTCGATATCGTGTTCGACCAGGTCGGCAATCCATTCTTGAATGCCGGTGACTTGGATGCGATTAATAATATCGGCGCGCTGCAGCAGGAATCCCATGGCGGCTCATTACAACAGACGATCCTGAATAATTTCTCTGGCCGGGAAAACCGGTTTATCTTCGGTGCCGCATATCAGCAGGGGGACGCCGAGTTTCGTTCGATAGTTGAAGTAGCCTCTTTGAAAACGGACAGGAGTACCATGGGGAGCGGTCGATTCGTGCCCGACGAGGCAACAGAAGTTGCAACGCGCACGCGAACAGGATCGGTCTTTTTCACCAACATCCATCACCTGACACCGGAGATCACACTCACCGTGGCGGGGCGATTTAACGATACCCGGATAAAGATAGATGACCTGTCCGGCGAACAACTGGAGTTGAACGGAGATCATCAGTTCAGCCGATTCAATCCGACCGTAGGTCTGACGTGGCAGGCGATGCCGCCACTTAATGTATATGGCAGCTACAGTGAATCTTCGCGGATCCCGACACCGGTGGAACTCACCTGTGCCGATCCGGACGCCCCGTGCAATCTCCCCAATGCGTTTCTGGCCGATCCGCCGCTGGAGCAGGTGGTGGCCAGAAGTTTTGAGGGTGGTCTGCGGGGGCGGCTTGATCAAATTGGCGGCACGGATGGCGGCAACCTGACCTGGAATGCCGGTGTGTTTCATACCACCAATGAAGATGACATTATCTTCCAGAGCACGGGCGGTGTGTCAGCGAACGAAGGGTTTTTCGACAATGTCGGCGATACGGTGCGAAGAGGCGTCGAAGTCGGACTGAGCGGCGACTATGGACGGCTAGACTGGTTCGCCAACTACGCGTTCGTCAATGCAGAATTCGATGATCCATTTACCGCGACCAGCCCCAACCACCCTTTGGCGAATAATGACGGTGAAACTACCGTCGAGAAAGGTGATCGCATTCCCGGTATTCCGGAACATACACTGAAGTTCGGCGCTAACGTCGCTCTCACGCCTCAACTGACACTGGGTGGGGATATTGTCCTGAACTCCGGTCGGTTCCTGCGGGGTGACGAAGCGAACCTGCTGGACGAAACGGATGGTTACGCCATCGTAAATCTCCGTGGCGAGTACCACCTCCATGAATACATTGCGGTGATTGTGAAAATAGAGAATCTATTCGACGCCGAGTACGAGACCTTTGGCTTGCTGGGCGAACCGGAAGAAATCCTGGGGCCCGCATTCGGCGATCCGCGCTTCCTGGGACCCGGCGCTGAGCGTGGTGGCTGGATAGGCGTGCGTGTCAAACTCGGTAAATAAGCAGCAAACCCTAAAAGGTGCTACCACACGGTGTTTATGAGTTTGTTCACTCAGGTTTTCTAAACTTCAACGTCATTCTGTTGGATTCGCCAATGGCCTGCATCGCGCTTCGCAGATCGGGATCGTTGTCACTGCCATTGAGACTCGGCGGTAACCGCCACACGAAGTCCTCTGCAGTAGGCTGGTCATTATCGTTCGCGTTGATGCCGCTTCCAGACAAAAACTCGAAACCTGCTGCTTCCAATCGCGCGACGACGAGGCTCTCTTTCAGATAACCGTTCGATCCGTCAGCCCACCCATCCGGCATCTGGTTGCTGCTCTGATGTTGCACGACACCAACAATACCACCGGGCTTCAGGGCCCGATATGCGTCATTCAAAGCTGTGGTCAAATATCTGCCATCATTTTCAAACCGGTTCAGGTTATGCATGGCACGGATGAACAACACAGCATCAGCCGTGCCGGCGAGTTCGTTGGGCATAGATCCCAATACGAACGCCGAGACGGCCGCGCTGTCACGGTCGCGCCAAGATTCGGCCTCGGCCGTCCAGTCGCTGATCCAGGACTTTTTTGCCGCCAGGTATTCATCATCGTAGAAGCCAAATTTCGGATACATGTCAAAGGCGTAGTCTGCACCGATCAAGTTCCCGTCCCTGCCGAGATACGGCAACAGAATTCTGGAGTACCAACCGCCACCCGGCAGTATCTCTACAACGGTCATGCCCGGCGTGATGCCGAAAAAGTCGAACGTCCCCTGAGGGTGCCTGTATTGGTAGCGCGATTTGACGTCCGCCGGTTGCGCGGCTAGCACGGCTGCGAGCCGATCGCTGGATGTCCTTACGGTCGCTGACTCACCACTTTCAGTCGGCGGTTCGCCGCACGCGGTCAACGTTAGTGCCACCACAAGAATGGATAGTTTTTGCATTTCAGCCACCTGACAATTCAACTATTTGCTTGGTATGTACGACTATCTATTGTCCACAGTCTCGTGTGCGATAGCAACAAACTCGCAACCCCCGCATGGAGGCTGAGACCAATGAATTGCCGTGCAAACGGACGACATTCTTGTCAATATCGGTGCCAAAGACGAAGAAAATCTGCAGCGCGCAGAACTCTTGGCGCATTCATGCCTCCGATAGAGTTTTTCGCCCGGTAGCGACAGTAGTGATTAGGAACGCATTACTTATGAGGGACTACTTGCGTGCCGTAATTCAGGCTGCCTGCTCCTTCGAAATGTCAGCCGGTGTCTGAAACCAGTCGGGTTTGACGATCAGCAAGTCGCAGGGCAGGTGGTCCAGCGTACGCTCTGCCGTAGCGCCGATGAACAACCGCTTCCAGGCATTCCTGGCAACGGCACCCATGACCACGACCGCCGCGTCCAGTTTCTGCGACAGTGCCGGTAATTCTTCGTGCGTCAATCCTGCCACCAGGTGTGCGTTGTCGTCCGGGATGCCATGGAACTCCGTGATTTCCGTGAAGCGCTTCTCGTGCTGCTCACGCATCTGACTTTCGATCTCATCGAACGGCAGCGATACCGGGATGTAGGCATTGGCCGTCGCTGTCGCCACCGCGATGCGTGGATCGTAGGCATGAAACGCACGTACTTCGCCATCGGTACTGGACGCAATCGACCGGCTGAGTTTCAGTATCTCGTCGTCCAGCGCAGCTGGTTTGTCATGCTCGTTCATCGGGTCGATCGCCGCGATGAATATCGGTTTCTCAGGCAACTCCTGCGGTTTCACCAGCCACAACGGCACCGCGCAGGTACGGATGAGATTCCAGTCGGTATTGGTCAGTAGCGCCCGGGACACTGCCGAGTGATGATGGGTATCCTTGATCACAAGGTCGGCGCCAGTTGCGGCAGCATGGCGAACGATGCCCTCGTACAGGGGATGATCCCACACCGCGGTCGTACGGACGACCAGACCGGCGTTTCTGAGGGGTTCGGCCATATTCTCGAGATGCTTCTCGTGGCCGTTGATCACCTCCAGGCGGGCTTTTTCGAGCGACGGAGAGTCGAAGAGCCGGTCTCCGCTCAGGTATTCATTGTAATAGCAGACAAAGAGTTCAAGCTCGGCTCCGAGTTTATCGGCAAGCCAGGCCGAGCGCTGTAAGGCTGGCTGCTGGTCCGTGGTCGGGTCTACGACGCACATTATCAGGGAAATCTTTTCCATTGCGGTACCCTTTGGAGACTCATTCAATTTCTTTTGAAACAAGGCCTTCCACTCGTTCTACACTAGCTTAGTGTGGTCACTGCCATCGGCCAATAAGACCTGATGCCTAGCCCGCATCGGATTTTACCTACCCGTCACAGCGGCCGGCGTAGGTGCTAATACTGATTTCATGCGGGCGCCGAGTCGGTTCTAATCAATTGATTTTAGATGATTCATGTGAAATATCACGATCCGGAGTCAATGCATTATGGATGGCAAGCGGCCTGAGGCACTGCGACAGGAACTGACGCAAAAGCGCGATGAACTTTATGCGCGCCTGGAGCGCATTACCGCGAATCTCAGGCGTGGCTTTGAAACCGATTCAAAGGAACGTGCCAAGCAACTCGAAGATCGCGAAGTGGTTGATGCGCTCGGCAATGAGGCCCGCGAAGAGCTGGGTCGGATATCTGCCACTATTGCGCGAATCGATTCCGGCGAATACGGCGACTGCGCTGAATGCGGTTTGCCGATTGACCGGAACCGCCTTGCCGCTTATCCGTATGCGATGGAATGTATAGATTGCGCGACGATGGAAGAGATGATCCGGATGCGCTCCTGAGACCGGCCAAGGCCCGGTTGATCAGCCCATCATTTGCATTTTCACGAGGTCGGCAAGCGATTTGGCCTGCATTTTTTCCATGACCCGGGCGCGATGAATTTCTACCGTCCGCTGGCTTACGTCGAGTTCGAAGGCAATGATCTTGTTGGGCTTTCCGGTGACCACGAGGTCGAGTACCTCGCGCTCACGGTTGGTTAATCTGGCCATACGTTCCTGGACTTCCGATTTTTGTTTCTGCTCGGAGCGCCTCTCCTGGTCCGTCTTGAGCGCTTCACTGATGCGGTCGAGCAGTTCCTGGTCCCGGAACGGCTTCTGGATGAAATCCACGGCGCCTTTTTGCATCGCCTCGACTGCCATGGGCACATCGCCGTGACCCGTGATGAAAATGATCGGCAGGGTGCTGCCGATCTCCAGCAATTTTTCCTGCAGTTCGAGGCCGCCGAGCCCCGGCATTCGAATATCCAGCACTAGGCAGCCTGCGCGCTCATTGGTGTGGCTTTCGAGGAATTCGTCACCCGAGTGAAAGATCTCATAACTGCGCCCGACGGAGCGCATCAGGAGTTCCATGGCATGACGAATGGCTTGGTCGTCGTCAACGATATAGACCGTCGAATTCTGTTCGCTTTCTCTACCGGTGTCAGACATAGTGGCTTCTGTTTGTCCTGGCTGCGATGTGGCGTGACATGTTTACCACGTCTGAGCGCGCACGTGTAGTGGATTTACGACAATTAGCGCGATCAGGGGCCGTGCGAGGCAAAAAATGCATCCGTTGCTTCATCTGGCGCTGATCCGGGCTGGCGTATTTGCGGCTGTTGATGCCGCGAAAAAGACCAGGCTGACCCCGGTATTATACTTCCTTTTCGTCAGTGTACTGCTGGTCAATATTGGCGTTCTGCCTACGCGAAGTGACCCTTTTATACGGAAATTTGCCGAGCGATGCAGCTTCCATGGCGCGGATTTGATCGGCTCAGTCGAGCCGTCTCGAGAATCTCAGGATGGCACCGGTCAGGGCAACGGCCGCGAATACGGCCAGGACCAGCAGCTCCTGACGCAGTTCAAGCAACGAGGCTTCCCGCAACATGATGCCGCGGGTCAGTCTGATGAAATGCGTGTTCGGCAACAATTCGCCGATGTACTGCGCAAACAGCGGCATTCCGTCAAACGGAAACATGAATCCCGACAACAGGATCGAAGGCAGTAGCAGGAAAAAAGTCACCTGCATCGCCTGGAATTGCGTTTTCGCCACGGTCGATATAAACAGTCCGAGGGCCAGGTTGGCGGCGATGAAAAATGACGCTGCAACATACAGCTCCAGCAAGGTGCCGCGAATCGGGATGCTGAAGAGTAACTTGCTGACGCCGACGATCAGCGCCAGTTGCACCAGGCCGATGGCGATATAGGGCACAACCTTGCCCACCATCAACTGGGCGGTGCTGATGGGTGTGTTGATGAGCAGTTCCAGGTTGCCCTGTTCACGTTCTCGTACGATCGCGACCGCCGTGAACAGCATCATCGTGAGGGTCAGTATTACGCCGATCAAGCCGGGGACGATATTGACAGCGCTGCGTCTTTCGGGATTGTAGTAAGCACGCACTTCGAGGTTGCGGATTGGGCTCTGCCTGTCCGTCAGGTCAAAGCCGAGCGGCATGTTGGTCAACCGCGTGGCAACCCCGAGGATGGTCGGGTCCGTGCCGTCCACCAACAGATGAGCAGCGGCGCGGCGCGGGTCCGTGCTACGGCGGTCAAAGTCCGGCGGAATGTGCACGCCGACGGAAACCTGTCCGGCGCGCAGCAACTGCTCGAGTTCCCCGGGCGTGGCGACGTGATAACGGAGATCCAGCACCTGGCTGGCGCCCAGTTCCGCGACAAATTGCCTTGAAAGGTGGCTTTCCGCCTGATTCGCGACCGCCGCTTTGAGATGTCGTACGTCGGTATCGATCGCGTAACCGAACATCAGGATCTGGCCCACGGGAATACCGACGATCATCGCAAAGGTGATGCGATCCCGCTGCAACTGCCGCAGTTCCTTTTTCATCACGGCGAACAGCCTCGAGAATGACGTCATTGCAGCACCTGTCCTACCGGTGAATCTTTTTGAGTAACGGCAACGAAGACGTCTTCCAGCGACGCCGGGACCAGTTCTGCTTCCGCCGGCAACCTGACCCGACCCAGCTTGTCATTGATCAGTTGCAGCGGATCGCTGATGCGAGCCGGTACCAGCACCCGCAGACGAATGCCCAGTTGTGTCACGCTCACCACTTCGGGCAGACGCGCCAGCGCGGTCTGGGCGGCGAACGGGTCGCTTGCCCGCACCTCGATGACGGACATGCCGGTGCTTGCCTGCAGCTCCGCGGGCGCTCCGTCCGCAACCTTTCGGCCATGGTCGAGAATGGCGAGCCGATGGCAGCGCTCGGCTTCGTCCATGTAGTGCGTCGACACCAGGATGGTGGTGCCGGAATCAGCCAGTTCGAATAGCTTGGCCCAGAAATCCCGCCGGCTCTTCGGGTCGACCGCGCTGGTTGGTTCGTCCAGCAACAACAGCTCGGGTTTGTGCAGTACCGCGGCGGCCAGCGCCAGGCGTTGCCTCTGTCCGCCGCTCATCGTGCCGGCAAACTGATCTCGCTGCCCGGTCAGGTCATACCACTCGAGGAGTTCGTCGATGCGGGCGCGACGCCCGGAACGCGAATAGGCGTAGATATCAGCAATGAACTCGAGGTTTTCATAGACCGTGAGGTCGGCGTACAGAGAGAACTTCTGCGTCATGTAGCCAATTCTCGGTTTCAGTTCCGTGGCGTCGGCGGGGACGTCCAGCCCGAGTACCCTGGCGCTGCCTTTGGTTGGTGTCAGCAGTCCGCACAGCAATCGAATGGTAGTGGATTTGCCGGAACCGTTGGGACCGAGGAAGCCGTAAATCTGCGCGCGTGGTACATCCAGATCGACCTCATCGACCGCCGCCAGGTCGCCAAAATGCTTGCTCAGGCCGCGCGCCCGAATGGCCAATTCCGGGGCAGCGCTCACGGCTCATTGCCCGTGACGAACTGCACTTCCACCGGCACGCCATCGGGCAGCCGCCCGCTTGTGTTGACCAGGTCGACCTTGGCGAGGAAGCTCAAGCGGCCGCGATCATGCTCCGTGAGCGCAAAGTAGGGCGTGAACGCCGCCTCGCTGGCCACCCAGCGAACCCGCCCATCCAATGGCGAATCCAGGCCGTCCACGTAAACATGCGCTGCCGTGCCGGGGACGATCGAGACGCGGACGGACTCCGGCACATAAACACGTGCATACGGCTGCGCGCCTGACAGCATGATAATCAACGGCTTCCCGGGCGGCGGCCGTTCGCCGGGCTCGAACAAGATCGAATCCACAACGCCATCGGTTGGCGCCACAGTGTGGTGGCGCGACAAGTCGATATTCAGCGCAGCCAGCGTTGCCGCGGATTGCCGCAGTGACTCTTCGGCCTGCCTCAGTTCCTCGACCGTTGTCCCGCTTAGCAGCTCTTCCAGTTGTGCCCGTTGAATTTCCAGGTTGGCATTGGCGCCATCGAGTGCCGCTTTGGCCTGGTCACGAATGTCGGGTGAGGCCAGTTCCTTCTCAAGCAACTGTTGTGCACGCGCATACTGCGCTTCACGAAACTCGACCTGGTGTTCCGCACCGCGGAAGTTGGCCTGAGACGCAACAATGCGTTCGCGGCGCGGTCCGCGAATCAGCTCGTCAAGACGGGCGCGATTCCGGCCGAGGGTTGCTTCTGCCTCTGCAATCCGGGTCATGATGCGCGATGTATCCTGCACAATGAGTTGATCGCCGCGCAGGACCGGCTGGCCTTCAACGACCAGCCATTCTGTAATCGGCTCTGCGAACTCCGCTGACAGCTCGATACGGTCAGATTCGAGCTGTCCCACAACGCGGTTGTCGTCGCGAAAGGAATCACACCCGCCGATTGCCAGCAAGCTCAGGAGCAACAGGGGTGAAGAGGCTGTCTGTCTTTTCATGAGGGATCTCCCCCGGCCGCGGGGTTGCGGATGGCGGCAAGCAGTAATTCGACATGTGCTTCCATGAGGCGGGCCGAATCGAGTTTGTGGTGCGCTTCGAACACGATCGCCCAGATCACCGAAAACATCACCGGTGATACGATCAACTGGGGAAATTCATCGAGAGCCGAGCGGCGAAATTCCCCGTCCCGTACGCCTTTCTCAATCAGGCTGCGCAGCGCGGCGAGGCCGTGTGAGACGACGTTGTCCCAGTAATAGGCGGTGAGATCAGGATGTCTGGGACCTTCGGCGATGAGCAACCGGATCAGCACCTTCGCCGGTGACTCGGGCAGCGACGTGGCAAATTCCAGGAACGGTCCACGCAGAAATTCTGTTGCCGACAGCTCGCTGTTGGCAACATTCGATTTCAATGCATCTATTTTCGGGACCACGAAACTGCGGATCACCGCTTTAAACAATTCTTCCTTGGTCTTGAAATACAGGTACAAAAGACCCTTGCTCACACCGGCGCGTTTGGCTACGTCGTCGACGCGCGTGGCGGCAAAACCTTTCTCGGCAAAGGCGTCGAGAGCGGCTGCCGTGATTTCGGCCGGGCGGTCCTGTTTCCTGCGCTGAAAACGGGGAGCAGTCACGAGATTACGCCTTAATGACTATCTGGTCAGCAAGTATAATAGATGACCAGCCGGTCAGCAACAGGAAGTTTCCCGAATAGCGAAGTGCAAAGGCATCGGTCAGCGGCAGACCGGGATGGTAGGCTTGCCGCCATGTTCACCTACATTGACCCGAGCGTGCGCTCGAAACTTATCGAGCAAGGCAAGCTCATCCGCATCGATGAAGACGGCAAGCAAATTCCCGTCGATCAGGCACCGGCGGATGGTGGTAATTCGATCAGCATCCTGGGACCGATTCCGCTGCCATTGGAACGGCATGGACGGCACAGTGACGTGCAATGGTATGCCTCGGTCCGGCATACCGAACTTGACAAGGTGCAACAGCTCGCGGACGAGCTCCGCAAGCACGACAGCCAGCAGGCCTTTGCCATGCTGGCGTCTTCAATGGCAGTCAACAGTGTGCTGTTGATCGGCGAGCCCCAGAACTCGCAGGATCCCCTGATTCGGGTGCATTCTAGCTGTATGACCGGTGACGTATTCGGCTCGCTACGCTGCGAGTGCGGACCGCAGTTTATTTCGGCGTTGGAGCGCATCGGCGACGATCCGGCCGGTGGCATGATCATTTACATGTCCGGCCACGAAGGCAGGGGCATCGGCTTGTGGGCCAAGGCAGCCACCTACCTGTTGCAGGACGCCGGCGAAAATACTTACGAGGCGAATCAGTCGCTGGGCCTGCCTGACGACTCACGAGACTTCAGTGATGCTGCCAGCCTGCTGAAATTTTTTCTCGGGGATCGCCCGTTTCGCCTGCTCACCAATAATCCGAAGAAAGTCGGCGATCTTAATGAACTCGGGCTGATCAACGTTACACCGGTCAAACATGTCAGCGGCGTGGGCGACGCCAATCGTGATTACCTCGCTGCCAAGCGCGACTGGGGACACGACCTCGCGCCGCAGGATTTGGAGAAATAAGCCCGCTATTGCCGCCACAGGCGCAGGTTGACAGCGCGTGTCTCGAAATCCGATCTGAACGGGTTGATGTCGAGACCGCCGCGCCGGTTATAGCGGGCATAGACCGTTAATTGCTCGGTCTCACAAGCCTCGCGGATGTCCATGAACATCCGCTCCACGCAGGCTTCGTGAAAATCATTGTGTGATCGATACGAGACCAGGTATTGCAGCAGTGAGCTGCGGTCGATCGGCCGGCCCCGGTAACGAATCAGGATGCTACCCATGTCCGGCTGCCTGGTCACAGGGCAGTTACTGCGCAGCACATGTGAATGCAATTCTTCACTGCGGGTCAGGCCTTCCGTCACCCTGAGAAAAGACGGATCGACCCGCTCGAACGAAAAATCGCTGTCGAGCCCGTCTATGCACTCGCCCGGCAGCTGGCGGATGGCATGCCGGCGGGTATCGTCCACCAGGGTAATCGATACGGTGACCGGCACATCGGCCACGGCGCTAAGGTCGCCGGCGAGGAGATCGGCAAGCGCGTCACTCGAATCAAAGCGCGTCATGGCCAGCGAATTCAGATAGAGCTTCAGTGATTTGGACTCGATCAGCCGGGCTGAATCCGCGGACACGCGGATCTCCGCGGTTGCGACCATGGGTTTGCCGCCCGCATCGAGCCAGGTAAGCTCCCAGGCGTTCCAGATATCCTCGCCATGAAACGGCAACTCATCGCCCTGCAGGAATCTGGATCGGCTGTCGGCTCGTGCCACCCCGTGCAGTGATTCGGGTGCGTAGCTTTTCGGATACGCGCTGTCTTGTCCGAGTCGGTTTTTGCTCATCTCAGCATCTGGAATTTCTGTCAGCTAATTTCGCACTAGTGTAGACTATGCGCCGTTTTTGCTATGGATATTTCCTTGCTGCAACTCATCTCCAATGCGCACGTTTTCGCCCCGGAAGACCTCGGCGTCCGCCACCTGTTGATTGGCGGTGGCCGGATTCTGGCGATCGGCAAACACAAGGACGACGTCGTTGCGGCGAATGCGACCGAGATCGATCTGCACGGGCGGCGGCTGCTGCCGGGTTTCATCGACGGTCACGCGCATCTGACCGGGGGTGGCGGCGAATCGGGTTTCAGCAGCCGGGTGCCGCCGGTGCCGCTCGGACACTTTAGCACTGCCGGCGTTACCAGTGTGGTGGGCGTCCTGGGAACGGATGACACGACCCGGGATACCCGTTCCCTGCTGGCACAGACCCGTAGTCTGCGTGAGGAAGGTCTCGGCGCCTGGTGTCATACCGGCGGCTATCACATACCGCCGGTCACGCTCACCGGCTCTGTCCGGGACGATATCGTGTACCTGGATCCGGTTATCGGCGTCGGTGAGCTTGCGCTCAGCGATCATCGTTCCAGCCAACCGAGCCGCGACGAGTTGTTACGGATTGCAAGTGACGCGCATGTCGCCGGTCTTATCACCGGCAAGGCGGGGATTTTGCACCTGCATCTCGGCGATGGCGATCGCGGGCTGGAGTTGGTACGACAGGCCCTTAAGCTCACCGAGATACCGGCACGTGTTTTCAATCCGACCCACATCAATCGTCGCAAAGCCCTGTTTGAAGAAGCGCTGGCGCTCGCCAGTGATGGTTGCACGGTGGATATCACGGCTTTTCCGGTAGCCGAAGACGAAGATGCCTGGCCGGCGGATGTGGCGCTGGTCAGATATCTCGAATCGCCTGCACCGCCAGGACGGGTTACGCTGAGTTCCGATGGCGGTGGCTGTCTGCCGGTTTTCAACGAGCAAGGTGAAATGACTGCCATGGATGTCGGCCGGCCTGCCATGCTTGCATCGACGTTACGCGATTTGCTGTCTCGCGATGTGCCGCTGGCCGAGGTATTGCCGGCGTTCACATTGAATGCCGCCACGCTCCTGCGGTTGCACGACAGAGGCAGGATCGCCGCCGGCTGCGCTGCGGACTGTGTGGTTCTGGACGAACAGCACGAGATCCATGATGTGATGATTGCCGGTATCTGGCATGTGCGCGGTGGCCAGCAACAGGTTTTTGGTCAATTCGAGCAGCAGCAAAGCAAAGTTAAAGAGTAATGACGCCTTCCAATCACGACAACGATTCGTCTCGCGGCTATATTATTCCGATCGGCGGCGCTGAGGAAAAATTCCACAATCCCGAAATCCTCGATCAGTTTGTGGACATCTGTGGCGGCAAAAAAGCCCGTATCGCGATTATTCCGACTGCATCGGAGCTCGAAGACACGGGCCGCAATTATGAAAAGCTGTTCCGCAAGATCGGCATCCAGCACGCGCGTGTGCTGCAGCTGATTACCCGTGAGGATTGCCACGCGGAAGAGTTCCTGAATTACATAGATGCCGCGGATGGCGTATTCATGACCGGCGGCAATCAGCTGCGCCTGTCAACCACGCTTGGCGGTACGCCCGTGGCACAGATGATTCGTCGCCGCAACGCCGCCGGCATGCACGTCGCGGGAACTTCTGCCGGCGCGGCGTTTATGCCGGAGCACATGATCGCGGGCGGCGACGAGGGCAGCACCCCCAGCCCGGACATGGTGACCATGGCGCCCGGCCTCGGGCTGACCAACAGTTTCATCATCGATCAGCACTTCCGGGAGCGTGACCGGCTGGGTCGGCTGCTGACCGCGCTCGCGTACAACCCGTTTGCGGTCGGCATAGGCCTGGACGAGGATACGGCGGCATTCATCCGACCGGGCGACGACCTGGAAGTGGTCGGCAGCGGCGGGATAACGATAATAGACCCGACCAACCTCAGTTACTCTTCGATGGATCGAGCCCGCCGCGGTGATCCGGTTAGTCTGATCGGGGTCAAACTGCATATACTGATCGCGGGCGGCCGCTTCGAGATCGCGACGCGCGAAGCAGCCGCACAATAAGCAGTCCGTGCCATAACAATAATTGTGGAGCCACGACTTTGAATATCGTCAGCACCAACGTCTTTGTTGGTCCCAACATATTCGCGCACTTCCCGGTCATCCGGCATGTGCTGGACCTCGGTGAACTGGAGGAGTGGCCAACCGGGAGACTGGGCGAGGACTTCATCGGCCCAGTGCTGGACTGCCTGCCCGGCTTGCATGAGCACGGCTGCTCATATCGTGAGCCCGGTGGCTTCGTAAGGCGCATGCGGGAAGAAGAGGGGACCTGGCTGGGGCATGTCATGGAACATGTTGCTATCGAGCTGCAGAATGTGGCGGGATCGCCGGTGACCTATGGCAGGACCCGCTCCATTGACGGACAGCCAGGCCATTACAACATGGTGTTTCAGTACCTGGATGCCGAAGTCGGGCGGGAGGCCAGCCGGCTCGCCCTGCAATTGATACACAGCCTGCTGCCGGACGAGATCGCGGACAAGGACCTGCCGGGCGCGGACTGGAATTTCCCGGAACAACGGGATGCCTTCATCCGCTACGCACAACGACGCGCATTCGGCCCAAGTACGGCATCGCTGGTGCGCGCGGCCGAAGAGCGGGGTATTCCGTGGATTCGCCTCAATCGCCAGAGCCTGGTGCAGTTCGGACATGGTCGTTACCAGCATCGTATCCAGGCCACGACGACCGGGCGCACCAGCAACATCGCTGTGGAGCTGGCCTCCGACAAGGAGGAAACCAACTCCATCCTGCGGGATCTCGGCTTGCCGGTGCCCAAACAGAGACTCGTGCGCAGTTCCAGCGATGCCAAACGAGCAGCCGATCGGATCGGTTTTCCGGTGGTGCTCAAACCGCTGTCCGGCAACCACGGGCGCGGCGTATCGATCAATCTGAAAACGCCTGAGGAAATCGAAGTCGCGTTTGAAAAAGCGCGCGAACATGGCCGCAACGTCATCGTTGAAGGTTACCTCGAGGGTTACGACCACCGTCTGCTGGTGGTCGATGGGGAGCTGGTTGCTGCCGCGAAGCGAATGCCCGGACACGTGGCCGGAGACGGCAAACATACGATCGGGCAACTCGTAGACATCGTCAACGAAGATCCGCGACGCGGCGTCGGGCACGAGAAAGTGCTGACGCGACTCGAGCTCGATCATCAGGCAGAGCGATTGCTGAAGAAACTCGGTTACGACCGGGACACGGTGCCGAAGAAGGACGAGATCGTGTATCTGCGCTCGACCGCCAACCTGTCCACCGGCGGTACTGCGATCGATGTAACCGACACTATTCATCCGGATAACCGCGAGATGGCAGTCAGGACGATCAACGCGATCGGCCTGGATATTGGCGGCGTCGATTTTCTGACCAAGGATATCGCCAAGTCGTATCGGGAAACCGGCGGTGGTATTTGCGAAGTCAATGCGGGCCCCGGTTTCAGAATGCACGTCGCACCCAGCGAAGGCACGCCGCGAGACGTGGCGGGCCCGGTGCTTGATATGCTGTTTCCGCCGGATACGCCGAGTCGTATCGCGATTGCAGCTGTTACCGGTACTAATGGCAAGACCACGACATCGCGCATGCTGGCGCACATCCTCAAGATGTGCGGATTCACTGTCGGTCTGACTTCGACCGACGGGGTCTACATCGATGGCCAGCTGAGCGTTCCCGGTGACATGACCGGCCCGGTCTCCGCCAAAATGATCTTGCGTGACCCGTCTGTCGATGCAGCGGTCATGGAAGTGGCGCGCGGCGGCATGTTGCGCGGCGGTCTCGGATTCCAGCAATGTGACGTTGCCTGCTGTCTCAACGTATCG